>Ga0214202_1000023_pt1 | contig 85407 bp, 84 predicted proteins | sample TroBogEpilimnion_9_FD_153040 | JGI IMG/M metagenome (GOLD analysis project Ga0214202, IMG submission 153040) | Freshwater microbial communities from Trout Bog Lake, WI - 03JUN2009 epilimnion | ecosystem: Environmental > Aquatic > Freshwater > Lake > Epilimnion/Euphotic zone | place: Trout Bog...
GGTAATCCCCCCATTGTGTGGCGGGATTACCTTTCGGAAAATTTAGGCCTAGATCGGCTCAATTACAGTCATCTGAGACTGCCGCGACCCCATAAGACCGCCACCCTGCGGAGATATCCGAGGATGATCCGAAAAGCATCTTAAATCAAAGACTTAATGGCGGTGGGGGTGGGATTCGAACCCACGGAAGGCGTTAACCTTCGCTAGTTTTCAAGACTAGAGCCATAAACCGCTCGGCCACCCCACCGCTGGGTTGAACTCCCTGCGCGACAGGGGGTCGAAAAAGCAACCGGCATCCCCATTATACTGAGGCACACCGTCTCTGGAGGACTTCGATGGACCGTAATCCGCTAATTATCGATTCAACCGCCACCCGCCTCGGCTCACGCGCCGATACGGATGCGCAGCGGGTGCTCAAGAACACCTACCTGCTCTTGTCCGCGTCGCTCCTGTTCAGCGCGCTCACCGCTGGCGCGTCAATGGCCTACGGTTGGCCGTACCCGGGCGTACTGATCACGCTGGTCGTGTTCTACGGCCTGCTCTTCGCGATCGAGCGCTTCAAGACAAGCGCCGTCGGCGTCGGCCTCGTGTTCGCCCTCACCGGCTTCATGGGCCTGACCTTGGGCCCGATCCTGTCCTTGTACATCCGCGCCTTGCCGAACGGCTCGTCGATCGTAATGACGGCACTGGGCATCACCGGGGCGACGTTCCTGTCCTTGTCTGGCTACGCGGTGTTCTCGAAGAAGCGCTTTGAGTTCATGGCGAGCTTCTTGTTCGTCGGCTCGATGATCGCGTTCTTGCTCGGCCTCGTCGCGATATTCTTCCACATGGAAGCGTTGTCGCTTGCCGTCTCCGGCATGTTCGCGCTCGTCTCGAGCGGCATGATCCTGTGGCAGACGGGCGAGATCGTGAACGGCGGCGAACGCAACTACATCACCGCCACCGTGTCGCTGTACGTGTCGATCTACAATCTGTTCCTCAGCTTGCTGCGGATCCTCGGCGCCAGCGATCGCCGTTAGTAAACGAAAGGCCGAGGGGACATTGCCCCCTCGGCCTTTTGCAACCTCACCGGCCGACCGATAGGCGGTCGGCTGAGTGGCGCACCGTTACACGATGCGCTCGAGCCCGCCCATGTAGGGGCGCAACACCTCAGGCACCACGACGCTGCCGTCGGCCTGCTGGTAGTTTTCCAGCACGGCGACCATCGCTCGCCCGACCGCAACGCCCGATCCGTTCAACGTGTGCAGCAACTCCGGCTTGCCCGCCGCATTGCGGAACCGCGCCTGCATCCGCCGCGCCTGGAACGACTCGCAGTTCGAGCAGGAGGAGATTTCGCGATACTTCGCCTGCCCCGGCAACCAGACTTCCAGGTCGTAGGTCTTCGCCGCGCCAAAGCCGATGTCGCCGCTGCACAGTGCAATCACGCGATACGGCAGACCGAGCTTGTCCAACACGGTTCCCGCGTGCGTGACCATGGCCTCGAGCGCCTCGTAGGACTGCTCGGGCTTCACCAAATGCACCAACTCGACCTTGTCGAACTGGTGCTGGCGAATGAGGCCGCGGGTGTCCTTACCCGCGGCACCCGCCTCGGAGCGGAAGCACGGCGTGTGCGCCACCATCCGCAGCGGCAGCGTCTCGCCTTCGAGAATCGCATCCCGCGCAAAATTGGTGACCGGCACTTCGGCGGTCGGAATGAGGAACAACTCGCGCTCCCCGGCAACTTTGAACAGATCCTGCTCAAACTTGGGTAACTGCCCGGTGCCGGTCAGCGTCTCGCGCGTCACCAGGTACGGAACGTACGCCTCGGTGTAACCGTGCTCGGTGGTGTGCAGATCCAGCATGAACTGCGCCAGCGCCCGGTGCAATCGGGCCAGCGGGCCTTTGAGGATCGAGAAGCGGCTGCCGGAGAGCTTGCCGGCGGTTTCAAAATCCAGACCGCCCAGGCCTTCACCGAGCGCCACGTGATCCTTGGGCTCGAAATCAAAGGCGCGTGGCACGCCACTGCGGCGCACTTCGACGTTGGCGCTTTCATCGGCACCGTCGGGCACCGAGTCGTGCAACAGATTCGGCAATTGCAGCGCGAAGGCGTCGACCTCCGCCTGGATGGGTCCAAACTGCGCTTCGGCGGCCGCCAGATCGGCCCCCAACTGCTCGACCTGCGCCATCAGCGGCGCCACGTCCTCGCCCTTGCCCTTCGCCATGCCGATGGCTTTGGAGCGGGCATTGCGCTCGCTGCGCAATTGATCCGTACGGACCTGCACGTCCTTGCGGCGCGCTTCCAACGCCGCCCATGCGGCCAGATCCAGCGTAAAACCGCGACGCGCGAGATTCGCGGCGACGCGTTCGGGTTCGGTACGGAGTAACTTCGGATCGAGCACGGTCAACCTCTACAAAAATAAGGCCTCAACCCCCGCCGCGGCGGCGAAGGACGGCTTCGCGGATCTTGATCTCCAGTCCGCGCGGGACGGGATTGTAATAGGTTCTGGGGGTCATCTCGTCCGGGAAATACCGTTGGCCGGCCGCATGACCGTCTTCGTCGTGGTCATACCGGTAGCCCGCCCCATGGCCCAAGTCTTTCATCAGCCGCGTCGGCGCGTTGCGGATCGCCATCGGCACCGGCAAGGACCCGAGCGACTCCGCGTCCGCCCGAGCCGCTTTGTAGGCGGTGTACACCGCATTGCTTTTGGGTGCGACCGCGAGATAAATCACCGCCTGCGCAAGCGCCAATTCCCCTTCGGGACTGCCCAGACGCTCAAAGGCTGCGAGCGCGTCCGTGACGATCGACAGGCCGCGCGGATCGGCGTTGCCGATGTCTTCGCTGGCCATGCGCAGCACCCGCCGGCCCACGTACAGGGGATCGGCGCCGCCGTCCAACATCCGACAAAACCAGTAGAGCGCCGCATCCGGGTCGCTGCCGCGGACCGACTTGTGCAACGCGGAGATCTGGTCGTAGAACGCGTCGCCGCCCTTGTCGAAGCGCCGTACACCGCCCTGCTCCAGCTCTTGCGCCATCGCCTCGGTGATCACGCTCGCGCCTGCCGCCACGGCCAAGTCTGCCGCCACTTCCACCAAATTCAGCAACCGCCGGGCGTCACCGTCCGCCGCAGCCGCCAGTCGCGTGCGCGCCGCGGCCTCGATGGACAGTTCCCGCGCGCCAAGACCTAGCTCGGTATCCGAGAGCGCCCGGTCCACGACGGCCTCGAGATCGGCGACCGTGAGGCCTTTGAGCACGTACACACGCGCGCGTGACAGCAAGGCGCCGTTCACTTCGAACGAGGGGTTCTCGGTGGTTGCTCCGACAAAAATTAGGGTGCCGTCCTCAACGAAGGGCAAGAACGTGTCTTGCTGCGCCTTGTTGAAGCGGTGCACCTCGTCGAGGAACAACACGGTCGGCCGGCCGGACGCTGCGCGTGCTTGGCGCGCCCGCTCCACCACCTCACGAATGTCTTTGACGCCGGCCAACACGGCCGAGAGCGACTCGTATTGCGCCCCGGCGGCGCCGGCCACGAGGCGCGCCAATGTCGTCTTCCCGGTGCCCGGGGGGCCCCAGAGGATGATCGAATGCAGCGAGTGGCCTTCGAGCAAGCGCCGCAAGGGTTTGCCGGGGCCGAGCACGTGGGCCTGGCCGACGAAATCGTCGACCGACGCCGGTCGCATGCGATCGGCCAACGGGCGGTAAGGGGTAGCACTCATGCGAGGAGTCTAACGGGTTGCGCTCACCGAGCGCGGTGCAAACCCAACCACCGCTCGAGCGTCGCCGCCCATCCGCCGAGGCCGAGGTAAGCCAACCCAAGCCCGAGCCCGGCACCGACGGTGTTGGCCGCTTCGTCCGCCCAATCGGCTTGGCGCGTCTCGGTGAACGACTGCAGGATCTCGATCAGACCGCCGAGCAGCACAGCACCCACGAACACCCAGACGTAGTAGCGGCGCGGCAGCACGCCCACAAACCACGTCACGACCATCCCATAACCGGCGAGGTGCTGCACTTTGTCCGGCACGTTCGCAAGCCCCGGTGCGCCGTGCGGCCACAAGCTCAGCACAAACGCAAGGCCTATGCCGAGCGCACCGATACCGAGCCACAGCGATCGCCAGCGCAGCGGCAGCATCAGTGGGCCCCAATCACGTCGACACCGGGCGGTGGCGTGAAGGTGAACAGTGCGTCTTTGAGCGCCGGATTACGCTCGACATGGGTCAACTCGATGGTCGTGCGTTGGTTCAAGCGATCGACGAACTCTAACCGCCGCAGGTCCGTACCCGAGAGCCCAATCCGGACTTCACGAAAATCCCCGTTGGCGGCTTTCGGCGTGAGCACGGCCATCTGCAGCCCACCGACAGTACCGCCGTCGTGGATCACGTAGTGGTCGCTGACCTTCGACTCCCCCGACAAAATCATTGCCGGCGTCTGGGCCAACGCCTCGCGGACCTTCTTGACCGTCGCCTGTTCCAGCTCCGGGTCGTACAGCCACAGGCGCTCGCCGTCGCACACGATCACCTGTTCTGGCGTCCGGTAGTCCCAGCGAAAGCGACCCGGCTTTTTCACCGTGAACGTGCCCGCGGCGCGCTCAACCGGCGCGGTCTCCGAGCGGCGCAACTCTTGGGTAAAGTCAGCGCGCACCGAACTCAACGCGGCGAGCGTCTGCTCCAGGCGTTGGGCCACGCCGGCGTCGTCGGCGCGTGCCGTCAGCGCACCGAACGTGAGCAGCAGCGCCAGCCCGGCGCAGACGCGCGTCATCGGTCGCCCGCCGGTTCGGGCATCAGCACTTGGCGGTTCCCGTTCGACTCCAAGGCGCCGACCATGCCTTCCGCTTCCATCTGTTCCACCAGCCGCGCTGCGCGGTTGTAACCGATCTTCAGGCGACGCTGGATACCCGAGACGGACGCCTTACGGGTCTCCGCCACGATACGCACGGCCTCGTCGTAGAGCGGGTCGCTGTCACTGCCGCCGGAGCCGCCTTCGCCGCCGCCCTCTTCGCCCGAGATGCCCGCCAGCGGTCCTCTGGGGCCGTCGAGCACCGACTCGTCGTAGTTGGGGTTTTTCACCCGCAGGGCCGCGACCACACGATGCACTTCGGGATCGTCCACGAAGGCGCCGTGGACGCGCACCGGCAGCGAGGTACCGGGTTGCAGGTACAGCATGTCACCGTTACCGAGGAGCGACTCGGCACCGCTCTGGTCCAAGATCGTGCGCGAGTCGACTTTCGCGGAGACCTGGAACGCGATACGCGTCGGAATGTTGGCTTTGATGAGACCCGTGATGACGTCAACGGAGGGGCGTTGAGTGGCGAGGATCAGGTGGATACCGGACGCACGCGCCTTCTGTGCGAGGCGCGCGATGAGCTCTTCGACCTTCTTACCGACGATCATCATGAGATCGGCGAGCTCGTCGATCACCACCACGATGTACGGCAGGTGCTGACACGGGGCCACGTCGCCGGTCTGCGGGTCCAACAAATCCTTCTCGCCGGCTTGCAGACGCTGCATCAGCACCGGGTCCGGGATCGGCTTTCCGCTCGCCGCGGCGTCCTTCACTTTCTTGTTGTAGCCGGCGATGTTGCGCACGCCGAGGGCGGCCATGAGGTAATAGCGGCGCTCCATCTCCGCGACGCACCAGCGCAGCGCGTTCGCGGCCTGCTTCATGTCCGTGACCACCGGCGCGAGCAGATGCGGAATTCCCTCGTAGACCGAGAGCTCCAGCATCTTCGGATCCACCATGATCATCCGCACGTTTTCGGCGGTCGCTTTGTACAACAGCGACAGGATCATGGCGTTGATGCCGACGCTCTTACCCGAGCCGGTCGTGCCGGCGATCAAGAGGTGCGGCATCTTGCCCAAGTCCGCGACGATCGGCAGACCGCCGATGTCCTTGCCGAGCGCCAAGGTGAGCGGCGAAGCCACCTCGTCGTAGGCCTTCGAGCGCAAGATCTCACCGAGCGTGACCGTCTCGCGCTTCTCGTTCGGGATCTCAAGCCCGATGACACTCTTGCCGGGAATGTTCTCCACCACGCGGACGCTGACGGCGGACAAGGCGCGCGCGATGTCCTTGGACAGTCCCGTAATCTGACTGACTTTGACGCCGGCAGCCGGGCGCAGCTCGAAGCGCGTGACGACCGGGCCTGGGTGCACGGCGACGACTTCGACCTCAACGCCGAAGTCGCGCAGTTTGATCTCGACGAGGCGCGAGATCGCTTCGAGCGACTCGGTCGAGTACCCCTCGATCCGCGGCGGCGGATCGTTCAGCAGCGACAGCGCCGGCAACTCGCCGTTGGACTCGCGCGCGAACGCGTCGACCTGCTTCTCTTTGAGCACCCGTTCGCTCTTGACGATCACGGGTGCCGGCGCCTCGATACGCACCGGCGCTTTGTGTTCGGCTTTCTTCTTCTCTTCGCGCTTAACCTCAGCGCGCTCAGCCTTCTTCTCCTCGCCGATCGCCTTGTCACGGCGAGTCGCGATGGTGGCGCGCACCCAGCGATCGAACCGGAAGATCGACCGCCCGATGGTGTCCATCACGGTCAGCCACGAAATGCCGGTGCAGAGTGGGACAGAGGCGAACCACAGCGCCAGCAGCAGGAGCGTGCCGCCGAGAAAACCGAGCGAGCCGCGCGCGGCATCGCCGACCAAGTGACCGAAGACACCGCCGGCCGAATCGGGATACCGATGCGTGACAAAGTGCAACGTCCCGAGCGCCGCGGTCGTAGCGAGCGTGCCGAGAAACCCCGCGCCGCGCCACAGCCAGACGATCCGATGCGTCTCTGTCTCGTCGAGGCGCGTCCGGAAGTACGTCCACGCCGCCGCCGCTGCAACGACCGGAAACAAGAAGGATGCGCCGCCGAACAACGTGATGAAGACGTCGGCCAGCCACGCCCCGCCCGGACCGATCCAATTGGCGACGCGACCGGGGGCACCGGTGCTCGTAAAGCCCGGGTCGTCGCCGTCGTAACTGACGAGCGCCAACAACAACAGCAATGCGGCCACCGCGAGCAGGAGGAACGCGCCCTCGCGCACCCCACGCGATAGAGCGTGCGTCACTCGATCGGTTTTGCCCCGACCCTGGGTTGCCGACTCAGCCAAGTTGAGACCTCATCACAAAAAGCGTGCTTAAGCCTATGTTACGGCACCACTTCGAGCGATACCACCTCGAACGCGCGATCCCCGATCCGTGCGTGGCGCCGCGACCGGAAAATGAGAGAATGGCGCGCCCGTACCCCTTCCGCTCCGAGGACGCTCTGGACCATGTCGAACACTCGCCACACCCGCCTTCTGATCCTCGGTTCCGGACCGGCCGGCTACAGCGCGGCGGTCTACGCCAGTCGCGCCAATCGCTCGCCCTTGCTCGTGGCCGGTTACGCCGTGGGCGGCCAACTCATGACCACGACCGAGGTCGACAACTGGCCGGGTGACCCCGAAGGCCTCACGGGTCCCGGACTCATGCAGCGGATGCGCCAGCACGCCGAGCGCTTCCACACCGAGATCGTCGAGGACCAAATCCACACGGTCGACCTGCAGCAGCGGCCGTTCCGCCTGACGGGCGATCGCGGCACCTACACGACCGATGCGCTGATCATCGCCACCGGCGCCTCCGCCCGGTATCTCGGCCTCCCCTCGGAAGAGGATTACAAAGGCCGTGGCGTCTCGGCGTGCGCCACGTGCGACGGCTTCTTCTACCGCAACCAGGACGTGATCGTGGTCGGCGGCGGCAACACGGCTGTCGAAGAGGCGCTGTATCTGACCAAGATCGCTCGACACGTGACCCTGGTTCACCGTCGCGACAAGCTGCGCTCGGAAAAAATCCTTCAGGATCATTTGCATGCGCGCGTCGCGGACGGCAAGGCGAGCATCGTGTGGAACCACGAGGTCGACGAGGTGCTCGGCGACGCCAGCGGCGTCACCGGGGTGCGGCTGCGCTCCACGCTCGACGGATCGACGCAGGAGCTCGCCGCCACCGGGCTCTTCATCGCCGTCGGCCACACCCCGAACACGCAACTGTTCGAGGGCCAACTCGACATGAAGGGCGGTTACCTCGTGGTCAAGAGCGGCCTCGGCGGTGACGCCACGGCGACGAGCGTCCCCGGCGTGTTCGCCGCCGGCGACGTCGCCGATCACGTGTACCGGCAGGCCATCACGAGCGCCGGCACCGGCTGTATGGCCGCGTTGGACGCCGATCGCTACCTCGAGCGGCTCGATGCGGGCGAGTGAGTGACGGACGCGACGGCGCGATACGAGGCGACGCTCGCCGACTCGGTGACGGCGGTGTCCGCGGCCGAGTGGAATGCGCTTTCGCTCGACGGCGTGCCGTTCGTTCAGCACGCCTTTCTCGCCGCCCTTGAGCGCAGCGGCGCGGTCGGCGGCACCACCGGATGGCGCCCCCGCCCCCTGTTGCTGCGCCAGAACGGCGCACTGGTCGGGGCCATACCGCTCTACGAGAAAGACCACTCGTACGGGGAGTTTGTCTTCGACTTCGCGTGGGCGCACGCCTATGCCCAGCACGGCCTTGCCTACTACCCGAAACTCGTCGCGGCCACCCCGTTCACGCCCGCCACCGGACCTCGCCTCCTGGCGCACCCCGCCGCCGAGCGCGACGCCGTGCGCGCCGCGCTCGGCGAGGCCCTCCGGGCGGTGCTCGCGCAAGGCCAGCACTCCTCGGTGCACGTGCAGTTCGCGCGGGCCGACGAGGTGGACGCCCTGCAATCCGCCGGTTTTATGCCCCGGATGGACTGTCAATTTCTCTGGGAAAATCGCAATTACTGTGATTTCGACGATTTTCTTGCCACGTTCACCGCCGATAAGCGTAAAAAAGTGAAGCGTGAGCGCCGCCGGGTCGCCGAGTCCGGCATACAGCACGTGTGGCGGCGGGGCGGCAGTCTGGACGAGGACGAGTGGCGGGTCGTCCACGCCCTGCTCGCCACCACCTTCCACCGGCACGGGCACGAGCCCTACCTGCCACCGGCGTTTTTCGTCGAGGTCAGTCGCGACCCGCTCACCGAGCCGCGCGTGCTCCTCGCCTGTCAGGGCGACGGCGTGGTCGCCGCAGCGCTCTTCTTTCAAGGCGACGACACGCTCTACGGCCGCTACTGGGGCTGCGTCGCCGACTACCACAGCCTGCACTTTGAGACGTGTTACCACCAAGGCGTGGAGTACTGCATCGCCGAAGGGTTGCAGCGCTTTGAGCCCGGCACCCAAGGCGAGCACAAGATCGCTCGCGGCTTCGCGCCCACTCTGACCCACTCGGCGCACAGCATCGCCGACCCGCGCTTCGCCGCGGCGATCGGCCGGTATCTTGCCGCCGAGCGCGACTCGATCGCGACCTACTACGCGCAAGCGGACGAACACACGCCGTTCCGACGGGACACCGCGCTGGCGCTCGGGCCGTGAGGCGGCGCCCGCTGCCGCTGCTCGCGGCCGAGGACGGCCCCGAGGCGCTGCCCGACCCGCACACCGCGCTCGAGTACCCGAACGGCCTCCTCGCCGCCGGCGGCGCGCTCACCCCGGCCTGGCTGCTCGGCGCGTACCGGCGCGGGATCTTTCCCTGGTACTCGGACGACGAACCCATCCTGTGGTGGTCACCGAACCCACGGGCGGTGTTCGACCCGCGTCGGTTCACGCCCCGCAAGAGTCTGCGGCAGTCGATCCGCCATCGCGGCTACGAGACGCGCATCGACACGGCGTTCGACGCGGTCATCCGCGGCTGCGCTGCCCCGCGGGACGACTCCCCCGGCACGTGGATCACCGTCGACATGATCGAAGCCTACGAGGCCCTGCACCGACTCGGCCACGCGCACAGCGTGGAGACGTGGCATGACGGGGTGCTGGTGGGTGGCCTGTACGGCGTCCAGGTCGGGGCCGTGTTTTTCGGCGAATCGATGTTTGCGCGCGCCCGCGACGCCTCGAAAGTCGCTCTGGCGCACCTCTTGGAACGCGCCGCGGCCCTTGGGATTGGCCTCGTCGACTGCCAGATGCCGACCCCGCACCTCACCTCGCTCGGCGCCGAAACGGTCGATCGGCCCGCGTTCTTGGCCCGGCTCGCCCCCCTCGTGGCCGACGACCGGTGCCATAAGTTTGCGTGAACAGGCCCAGTGCTGCACAATGCCCGGCTTAACGTGGCTGTATCGGACCCAGAATGTCGAAAGAAGACGCGATTCAGATGGAAGGCGAGGTGGTCGACACCCTGCCCAACACGACGTTTCGGGTGAAACTGAAGAACGGCCACATCGTGACCGCGCACATCTCCGGCAAGATGCGCAAGAACTACATCCGTATCCTCACCGGTGACGCCGTCACCGTGGAAATGACCCCGTACGATCTGTCGAAGGGTCGCATTGTGTACCGCGGCCGTTAAGCCGCGGCACCCACTCCCGTCAGACCAGCGCTAACGGCTCGTCGAGCGGCTTCGACTCCAAGTCCAAGCCCTCCCCGTCCTTCGCCACGCGCACGACCACCGTGCCGCCGTCCTTGAGTTGCCCGAACAGTAGTTCTTCGGCCAAGGGGCGTTTGACCCGTTCCTGAATCAGTCGCGCCATCGGCCGTGCACCCATCCGTGGGTCGTAGCCCTTGCGCGCGATCCAACGCCGCGCCGCCTCGTCGAAGGTCACGACGACGCCCTTCTGCTCGAGTTGGGCCTCGACCTCGAGGATCAGCTTGTCGACCACCCGCTCGATGGTGCGCTCGTCCAACGGTCCGAACTGGACGATGGCGTCCAAGCGGTTGCGGAACTCCGGTGAGAACAGACGCTTGATCGCGTCCATGCCGTCGTGGGTGGGATCGCCGGGCGTGAACCCAATGGCCGACCGCGCCATGTCCGCAGCGCCCGCGTTCGTGGTCATCACGATGATGACGTGGCGGAAATCAGCCTTGCGGCCGTTGTTGTCGGTCAACGTGCCGTGGTCCATCACCTGCAAGAGCAGATTGAAGACGTCCGGATGGGCCTTTTCGATTTCGTCGAGCAACAGCACCGCGTGCGGGTGCTTCGCAATGGCCTCGGTCAGCAAACCGCCCTGATCAAAGCCCACATACCCCGGCGGCGCGCCAATGAGGCGGCTCACCGTGTGCCGCTCCATGTACTCGGACATGTCGAAGCGAATGAACTCGACCCCAAGCGCCAAGGCCAACTGCCGCGTGACCTCGGTCTTGCCGACGCCGGTCGGTCCGGCGAACAGGAACGAGCCGACCGGCTTGCGGCCGTCGCCCAAGCCCGAACGCGCCATCTTGATGGCGGCCCCCAGCGTTTCGATCGCAGGGTCCTGGCCGTAAATGACGAGTTTCAGGTTGCGCTCGAGATTGCGCAGCACCTCGCGATCGGAGGTCGACACCTGCTTCGGCGGGATGCGCGCAATGCGCGCGACGACCGCTTCGATGTGGTCGACCGTCACCGCCTCGGGGCGCTGGTCGGCGGGTTTCAGGCGCAGGTTCGCGCCGGCTTCGTCGACGATGTCGATGGCCTTGTCCGGCAGATGCCGGTCGTTGATGTAGCGCGCCGCGAGCTCCGCCGCCGCTTGCAGCGCCTCATCGGTGTATTTCACACCGTGATGCTCTTCGAAGCGGGAGCGCAACCCTTTCAGGATTTCGACGGTTTCGGCGACCGACGGCTCGGCCACGTCGATTTTCTGGAAGCGCCGCGCCAACGCGTGGTCTTTTTCGAAAATGCCACGGTATTCCGTGTAGGTGGTCGAACCGATGCAGCGCAGTTCGCCGTTGGCCAGCACCGGCTTGATGAGATTGGACGCGTCCATGACGCCGCCGGACGCGGAGCCCGCGCCGATGACGGTGTGTATCTCGTCGATAAAGAGCACGGCGCCCGGGCGCTTGCGCAGGTCGGTGAGCACGCCCTTCAAGCGTTTCTCGAAGTCGCCCCGGTACTTGGTGCCGGCGACGAGCGAGCCCATGTCCAGCGAGTAGATCGTGCAGTCGCTCAAAACGTCCGGGACCTTGCCCTCGACGATCAAGCGGGCGAGCCCTTCGGCGATCGCCGTCTTGCCGACACCGGCCTCGCCGACGTACAGCGGGTTGTTCTTGCGACGCCGGCAGAGAATCTCGATGGTGCGCTCGACCTCGTGGACGCGACCGATCAAGGGGTCGATCCGACCCTGCTCGGCCAACTGGTTGAGGTTGGTGGCGTACTTGTCCAGTGCGCCCTCCGCGCTGTCGGCGTCGCCGCGCTCGGCCCCGTCGGTGGCATTGTCCTTGGCGGGCGCACTCTCCTCGCCCTTGGCGAGCCCGTGCGAGATGAAGTTGATGACATCGAGGCGGGTGACGTCGTGGTTCGAGAGCAGGTAGGCCGCGTGCGACTGCTTCTCACTGAAGATCGCGACCAGCACGTTGGCGACCGACACCTCCGGCTTGCCACTCGATTGCACGTGAAACACCGCGCGCTGCAGCACGCGCTGAAACCCGAGCGTCGGTTGGACCTCGCGATCGTCGTCCAGCGTCAGCTTCGGCGTGGAATCGGCGATGAATGCCGCCAACTCGGCGCGCAGCGGCGCCGGCTGCGCCCCGCAGGCCTTCAGGATTTCCTGGATCGAGGGCGTGTCGATGATCGACAAGAGCAGGTGTTCGACGGTCATGTACTCATGACGCGCGTCACGCGCGGCCTGAAAGGCGGCGTTCAGGCAATGTTCGAGTTCGTTCGAGAGCAAGGGAGTCTCCTTGGATCCGGCTCAGCCGGTCTCTTCCATCGTGCACAGCAGCGGGTGCTGGTGTTGGCGGGCATAGGCGGTCACCTGCGCCACCTTGGTCTCGGCAATTTCAAAGGTGTACACGCCGCAGACCCCGCGGCCGTGGGTATGCACTTCCAGCATGACCCGCGTGGCGCTGACCCGGTCCAGGGCGAAGATACGCTCCAAGAGCTCGACCACGAACTCCATGGGCGTGTAATCGTCGTTCAACAGCAGCACCTGATAGAGGGGCGGCCGTTTCAGTTTCGGGGCCGCTTCCTCGACCACGAGGCCGTGGCCGGGGTCGTGGGGGGTCGGATCGGCAGGGTGTCGGGGGGTATTCGCGCTCATCGACCCCTTTATAGGGGCGCCCGAAGACCAACTCAAGACAACATTTCGCTTTGGTTGTGACAAGGCGCGCTTGTGAGTGACTCCGCTCAATCCGTATGATCGGGGCTGACCGACCCAATCGGGGGTCATGTCATTGTTTTTTTTGGTTCCGTGGAACTTCAAGGCCATCGCATTGTCGCTGACTCGATCCCTACCCCCTGCCCTGGCCCGCGCGTTGAGCGGCGATGCCCTGCCCCGTCTCATCGCGGTGGTGGGCACGGCCCTCGTGGCCGCGCAATTGGCGTTCCTGACGTGGAAACTCGTCCCCGCCAAGACGGCGGCGACGCCCCCGGCGATCGCGCTGCCACTCAGCGGCCCGTCCACCGATAACGCGAGCCGCGTGTTCGGGCAGCCGCCGCCGCCGGACACCGGCGTGCCGGCGCCCGAGACGAACATCCCCCTCTCCCTCGTCGGCACCTTGGCCGTCAAAGACCCTGCGGCCGGGCTTGCCATCGTCGGACCCTCGGTGACCGACGCGCACGTCTATGCCACCGGCACCGACATCGCACCGGGCATACGGCTTCTCGAGGTCTATCCCGATCACGTGATCATCGACCGCGGCGGCAACCACGAAACGTTGATGCTGCCGCACACCGGTGGCGGCGTGCAGATGAGCCGCGGTCCAGCGCTCGCCGACGTGGCCAAGCAAGCGGCGGCCGCGCCCGAAGTGATCGGCGACCTGATGCGACCGATGCCCAACTACGTCGCCGGCCAACTGCGCGGCTTTAAGTTATTCCCCGGCCGCGATCGGCGTCGTTTCACGGACCTCGGCCTGCAGCCGGGTGACATGGTCACGCAGGTCAACGGCGTACCCATCAGCGATGCCCAGCACGGCCTCGAAATGCTGCAAAGCTTAGGCTCTGCGACCTCGGCGACCGTCACGGTCGAACGCGGCGGCATCATCCAATCCATCACGATCGACTCGTCCCAACTGTCGTCCCTCTCCGATGCGTCCCGCCGTGCCCCTGGCGCGGGGGCTGCGCCGGCGACGACACCGGCCGAGCCGACCCCCAGCAACGAGTAGCGCGCTGTCGCGCCGAGAATCCCATGCTGCCGAATCTAAAGTCCCGTTCCTTGTCCCTCGCGACCGCGATCGCCACCGCCTTGTCGGTGACGATCGGTGCCGGCGCCGGTGCCCAACCGGTCGTCCCGCCCGCGCCGGTGGCGCCGCAGTCGGCACCGCAGGCGTCGGCGCTCGCCCAGGCGATGATCACGCCCAACTACAAGGACGCCGATCTCACGCAGATCGTGGAAGCGATCAGCCAGATCACCGGTAAGAACTTCATCATCGACCCGCGCGTCAAGGCGCAGGTGACGATGCTCTCGTCGACGCCGATGACGCCCGACGCGTTCTACGAAGCCTTCCTGTCGATCCTGCAGGTGCACGGCTTCGTGGCGGTGCCGTCAGGCAAGCTGTGGAAGATCATCCCGGACGCGAATTCCCGCCAAGTGCCGGCCAACGACCTCCCCGATCACGTCAGTGACAGTTCGGACGAGCTCGTCACCCAAGTCGTGCAGCTGAAAAACGCGAGCGCCGCACAGCTCGTGCCGATCCTACGCCCCTTGATTCCGCAGAACGGCCACTTGGCGGCGTACCCGGCGACGAACATGCTGATCATTTCGGATCACGCCAACAACGTGAACCGCATGGTGCGGATCTTGGAGCGCATCGAACAAGGCGGCGACGACGACATCGATGTGATCCGCCTCGAGCACGCGACAGCCGGTGAGATCACCCGCGTGATCAATCAACTCTCGGCCGGTGGACAGGCGGCCGAAGGCGGCGCCGCGGCCAAGGTCATCGCGGACGATCGCACCAACAGCGTGCTGCTCTCGGGCGACAAGAATCAGCGACTGAAGCTGCGCGCCTTGGTGGCGCACTTGGACACGCCGCTTGAGACCGGCTCGGGCACTCGCGTGCGCTACCTGAAATACGCCGATGCCGAGAAGATCTCGAAGAGCCTGAAAGAACAATTGCAAGCGGCCGCGGGGCAAGGCGCCGCAGCCGGCGCGGCCACCACCGGTGCGGCGGACAAGACGACCTCCATTTGGGCGGACCCCGCCACCAACGCGCTCGTCATCACGGCGCCGTCGAAGCAGATGCGCCAGTTGATGGACATCGTCGATCACCTCGATATCCGCCGTCTGGAAGTCCAAGTCGAGGCGATCATCGTCGAGATCACCGGCTCCTCGAACGTGGACCTCGGCGTCAACTGGTTCTTTGACGGCTCCAACAACAATCAGCCGGTCGGCGGCTTCGTGTCCCCGGTCGGGACCTCGGGTCCGTCCATCGCGACCATCGCGGCGACCGCCTTGGCCGGTACGAGTTCGGCGGCCACCGCGGCCTCGGCGATCCCGAACGGCCTCACGGTTGGTATCGGTCGTCTCAAACAAGCCGGCGTGAACTTCGGCGCCATCCTCAGCGCGCTCGAGGGCAAAGCGAACACCAACATCATTTCGACCCCCTCGATCGTGACGCTCGACAATCAGGAAGCGCAGATCAAGGTGGCGACCGAAGTGCCGTTCCTCACGGGCAGCTATTCGTCGAGCTACGGCTTGGCCGGCGCCGCCGCCGGCACCACCGGTACGACGGGCACCACCGGAACGACCGGCATCGTGAACCCCTTCCAGACGATTCAACGCCAGGAAGTCGGCACGATTCTGAAGATCACGCCGCAGATCACCGACGACGGCACGGTGCTGCTCAAGATCGAGCAGGAAGTGTCGAACCTCATCAAGAGCTCGATCGCAACCGTCGACGTGCAGACCTCCAAGCGCGTGATCAACACCCGCGTGCTCGCCCAAGACGGCGAAATCATCGTCCTCGGCGGCCTCATCTCGGACAACGTCTCGAGCAGTGAGCAGCGCGTTCCGTTCTTGGGCGCGTTGCCGGGCATTGGCAACCTGTTCAAGACGCGCTCATCGTCGAAAGAAAAGACCAACCTGATGGTGTTCCTGCGTCCGAAGATTCTGGTCGATGGCGCGCAGATGGCGAGCGAGACCTCGGCCAAGTACAACTACATGCGCGGTATGGAGTTGGCGCGCGGCAAGCACGTCGACATGCAACCGAACGTGCCGCAGCCGACCATGCCGGATCTGAAGGACCTGCAGCCGTCGTCGGCCCCGCCCGTGGAAACGCCGAAGGCCCGCGCCCGGCGCGAAGGCGAGGCTGCGCTTGAGCGGCAGCAAGCCATCAAAGCGGCGGCGACGCCGCCGGCGACCACGACCGTTCCGGACCCGGTCCCTGCACCCGCGCCCACGGTGCCGACTGAGCCCGCACCGGTCACCGACGGCCCGCACGAATGAACGCGGTGACCGACCGTCGGCTCCCCTTCGCGTTTGCCAAAAAGCACGGGCTGCTCGTTGCGTCGAGCGACGGGCCCGCGCTGAAGCTGATCGTCCGCGACGGCTTCGATCGACGGGCGATCGCCGAGGCACGCCGTCATCTCGGTCGCCCGTTGGTCTTCGAGACCGTGGACGAGAACCGTTTCGAGGCCCTGCTGCAAGCCGGGTACGCCTCGGGTGAGAACGCGGCGGCCGAAGCCGCCGAGGGTCTGGAAGAGGACACCGATCTCACCCATTTGGCGGACGAACTGCCCGAGCCGTCCGACCTCATGGAGAGCGAGGACGACGCGCCGATCATCAAGCTGATCAACGCCGTCCTGACCCAAGCCGTGCGCGAGAACGCGTCGGACATCCACGTCGAACCGTTCGAAAATCGCCTCGTCATCCGCTTCCGCGTGCACGGTGTGCTGCGCGAAGTGCTGCAATCGAAGCGCGCCCTCGCCGCCGTCGTTGTGTCGCGTATCAAGGTCATGTCGAAGCTCGACATCGCTGAGAAGCGCCTGCCGCAAGACGGTCGTATCTCGCTGCGCATCGCCGGCCGGCCGGTCGACGTGCGCGTCTCGACCCTGCCCTCGGGACACGGCGAACGGGTCGTGATGCGACTTTTGGACAAGCAGGCCGGGCGCTTGGACCTCGGTCACCTGGGCATGGAGCCGCGCACCCAGAACCAGATCGATGAGCTGATCCACAAACCCTACGGCATCATCCTCGTCACGGGTCCCACCGGCTCGGGTAAGACAACGACGCTCTACGCCGCGCTCGAACGCCTGAACGATGCCACCCGCAACATCATGACGGTCGAGGATCCGATCGAGTACTACATCGACGGCATCGGTCAGACCCAGGTGAACACGAAGGTCGACATGACCTTCGCGCGCGGACTGCGCGCGATCCTGCGTCAGGACCCGGACGTCGTCATGATCGGCGAAATCCGCGACATCGAGACGGCCCAGATCGCCGTGCAGGCGTCGCTGACCGGTCACTTGGTGCTCTCCACTTTGCACACCAACACCGCCGTGGGCGCCATCACGCGTCTGCGCGACATGGGTGTCGAGCCGTTCTTGCTGTCCTCCACGCTGCTCGGCGTTGTCGCGCAACGCCTGGTGCGCGTGCTCGAGCCCTCCACCGCCGTCGCGTACCAGGCGAGCGAGCGCGAGCGCGAACTGCTCGGCGTGCCCGCCGATCAGCCCACCACGTTGTACAAGGCCGGTGCCGGCGCGCACGGCGGCTATCGCGGCCGTACCGGCATCTATGAGTTGACGCTGGTCGACGAAGGCATGCGCCAGTTGATCCACGACGGCGCCGGCGAGCACGAACTCGAGCGCCATGCGCGCGCCTCGACACCCGGTATCCGCGACGACGGCCGCCGCCGCATCTTGGCCGGCCAGACGACGCTCGAAGAAGTGCTGCGCGTCACGCGCGAGGATTGATCCGCCGTGGCCGCCTTTGAATACGTTGCTGTCGATGCCTCCGGACGCGAGAAGCGCGGCCTCCTCGAGGGCGACACCGCCCGCGGGGTGCGCCAGCAACTGCGCGAACAAGGGCTACTGCCCGTCAGCATCACCGAGGTCGAGCAGCGCGAACACAAGCGCGCCGGCGGCCGCTTCACGCTGCGTCGCGGGATCTCGGCCACCGATCTGGCGTTGTTAACGCGCCAGCTGGCGACCCTTACCCGCGCCGGGCTCCCCCTCGAAGAGGCGCTCTTGGCGACCTCGCAGCAGACCGAGAAACCGCGGGTCGCGGCGATCATCTCGGGCGTGCGCGCGCGCGTGCTCGAGGGTCGTACGCTGGCGGACGGACTCGGCGTGTTCCCGCAGGTCTTCCCGGAAATCTACCGCGCCACGGTCGCCGCCGGCGAACAGGCCGGACGCCTCGACGGCGTGCTCGAGCGACTCGCGGATTACACCGAGAACCGCGAGATCCTCCAGTCACGCGTTCGTAATGCGCTCGTCTATCCGATCCTCTTGACCATCGTCTGTATCGTGATCGTCTCGCTGCTGCTCGGCTACGTCGTCCCGGAAGTGGTCAACGTGTTCAAAGCGGGTAAACACCAGTTGCCGTTGTTGACCCGCGTCTTGATCGCGGCGAGCGACGGCTTTCGGCAGTGGTGGTGGCTCCTCGCGGCGGTCACCGCGGGCATCATCTGGGGCACCAAGCGCTGGCTGAAGAACCCCGACGCCCGCCGCCGCTGGGATCACGGTGTCTTAAAGCTCGCGATCATCGGCCGCGTCGCGCGAGGCGTGAACGCTGCGCGTTTCGCACGCACGCTGTCGATCTTGACCGCGAGCACGGTGCCCGTGCTCGAGGCGCTGCGTATCTCCGGCGAAGTCGTCGCGAATTTGCCGATGCGCGAGGCCGTCGCCGAAGCGGCCGTCAAGGTGCGCGAAGGCGCCCCGATCGCCAAATCGCTCGGCGCCTCCCGACTGTTCCCGCCCATGCTCATACACCTGATCGCGAGCGGCGAGTCGAGCGGCGAGTTGGAGACCATGCTCGAGCGTGCGGCCACCAATCAGGAACGGGACATGGACGGCATTGTGAACACCGCCGTTAACATCCTCGGGCCGGCGATGATTCTCGTCATGGGCGGCATCGTGCTGCTCATCGTGCTCGCCTTGCTGCTGCCGATTTTCGAGCTCAATCAACTCGTGCACTGACCCTCTTGCCAGAGCGGGCGGCGCTGCCTTATAAATTCGCCGCCCGCCCTAGTGTTGGTCCTCTGACATGAGCGAGAAGTCGACTCACGACGATTTTTTGGACGATGCGGATGACGACGTCGCCGACGTCGACGGTCCGAACGTCGATCGGATGTTGCGCTCCATGGATGCGCAGAAGCGCCGTAAATTAAAGCCCGGCGAAGAACCGGCTTGGCGACGCCTCGAAGACTACCTGGAGAAGAAGCGCACGAAGTCGCTCGTCGAGGACTTCGAGGATTTCGACATCGACGACGCTTGATCGCGTCGCAGCACCGCGCGGAGCGCCCGCTCGCCGCGGGCGCTCCACCCCCTCACTCAGTCGCGCTCGACGCGCGTGGCGACGGCGGCTTCGTCCGCATCGTCATCGCGCGGCGCCAAGGCACGCGCCAGCAGAGTCTCCGCTTCAGCCTCCTCCGCCTCGCGATCGATGGCCACGCTGCTCAGCACCGCGAGCCCCTCGCTCTCTAGGCGCTGATTCAGCGTCGACAACTCACCCGCGTACAGCGCCGACACCGTCGCCTCGACGTCGGCGATCTCACGGTCCAGTACAGCAATGCGTTCCAGCAGGTACGCCGCCGGTCGCCCCTCGTAGCCTAAGAGCGCGCCGTAGACCTGATCGAGGTGCTCGCGCAGCCGCTCTTCGCCGGTGATCGCACCGCCCTCCTTCGTTGCGACGACCTGCTTGCGCGCCGCATCGAGCGCGGCGTCCAGGTGCGCGATCTGTGCGCGGGTCGCCTCAGAGGTCGTCTCAGCGGCGCGATCCGCCAGCAGGCGACGCGTCGCGTTCACGCGATCGACGAGCACCGAGGTGCGCTCAAACAGCGCGCCGACGCGCATCGCCGCCGCGTAATGCGCGCGCCGATCCTCGACCGTGTAGTCGGCCCGGCGATCGACGCCGATCTCCAACGCCGCTTCGTGCACTTCGCCGTTCTTGGTCAGCCGAACGGTGTACCGACCCGGTACCACGCGTGCGCCGACGCTGCCGGCCATGGCGGCTTGCGCGGCGCTCGGCACGCGCGGCGGCTTGCTTTGCATCGACCAGTACACCCGATTGATGCCTTTGCGCTTCCCCGCCGGCACGGTGTCGATCACGTGTCCGTCTGCGTCCAGGATCTCGATCTTCAGGGCGCCAAAGACGTGCCGCGTCGGTTGGTAGTAGGCAATCTCCGCGCCGTCCGGCGGGTTGGCGCCGCGGAACTTGCCGTCGCCCTCCGGCCACCCGCCGTTACCGTCCAGACGCTGCTGGATCGGGCGGGTCGCGAGGAAGCGGAACGCGTCCGTCGTGCCCTTCGCCAGCGCCCGTAGCGGCGCCAGGTCGTCGATGATCCACAGGCCACGGCCGTGGGTGGCGATCACGAGGTCCTGATCGCGGTGTTGCAGGGCGAGATCGCGCACGGCCACCGCGGGGAAGTTGCCGCCCTTGAAGGCCGCCCAATGGGCGCCGCCGTCGATCGACATCCACAACCCAAACTCGGTGCCAAGGTAGAGCACGCGCGCATCGGTCGGGTCTTCACGCACCACGTGCGCGTAGCCGCGCACGCCACTGCCCGCCCCGGCAACGCGCGTCCAAGTCGTCCCGTAGTCGTGCGTGACGTACACGTACGGCTCGAAGTCGCCGAAGGTGTGGCGGTCAAAGGTGGCGTAGGCCACGCCGGGCGCCTGGCCCGCTTCGATCGTCGACACCCAACTGGCCGCCGGCAGACCCGGGATCGCCGCGACCACGTTGTGCCAGGTCTTGCCGTCGTCGCGCGTCAGCTGCACGTTGCCATCGTCGGTGCCCACCCAGATCACGCCGGCCTCAGCAGGTGACTCGGCGATCGTGTAAATCGTCGTGTGCATCTCGGCGGCCGAGTTGTCGACGGTGATGCCACCGGACTCCTCTTGGCGCTGCTTCTGCGGATCGTTGGTCGTCAGGTCCGGCGAGATGCGCGACCAGCTTTGGCCGTGATCGCGCGTCATGAACAGGAACTGCGCTCCGAGGTAGAGGCGCTTCGGATCGTGCGGCGACAGCGCGATAGGCGCATTCCAGTTGAAGCGCAGCTTCTCGTGGTAACCCGCCTTGGGCTGGATATCGCGCTGGACGAGCGTGTGGCGGTCGACGCGACCGATGGATCCGCCCTGCGCTTCGGCATAGACGTAATGGATCGGATCCGTGGGATCGGGGTAGACCCAGAAACCGTCGCCGCCGTAGAGGTTCTCCCACCGGCCGTTGGTGATGCCACCGGGGTAGGCCGAGTCGCCGACCCAGGAGCTGTTGTCCTGCAAGCCGCCGTAAACCTGATACGGGTCTTGGTTGTCGACCGTGACGTGATAGAACTGCGAGACGGGCAGCGAGTCGACCTTCGCCCACTTGTTCGCGCCGTCGTGACTGATCCACAGACCGCCGTCGTCACCGGTGACGACAAACTTCGCGTTGTGCGGATGGATCCAGACGTCGTGATGATCGGCGTGCGTGCCACCGGAGACCATCGAGAAACTCTTGCCGCCGTCTTCGGAGGCAATGAGCCGCATGTCCGGCTTGTAGATCCGATCCGGGTTCGACGGATCGACGATCAGGTGCGCGAAGTAGAACGGGCGCCAGACCATGCTGCTGGAGCGATCCCGCTCCTCGAAGCGCGCCCCGCCATCGTCGGAGCGGAACAGCGCCGAGCGCGCGCTCTCGATGAAGGTGTAGACGATCTGCGGTGCCGACGGCGCGATCACGATCTCGACGCGGCCCCACGGCTTCGCCGGCAGTCCCGGCGTGTTGGTGGCCGTCATCTCCGACCACGTCGTGCCCCCGTCCACACTGCTCCACAAGGCCGAGCCGGACGGCGCGTCCGGCCCCTCACCGCCGGAGCGGAAGGTCCAGCCCTTACGGCGGAAGTCCCACAGGCCCGCAAAGAGTTTTTTGGGGTTCGCCGGATCGAGCGCGAGCGACGAACAACCCGTCGACAGGTTGCTGCCTTTTAAGACCTGCTGCCAGGTCGTGCCGCCGTCGGTGGTGCGGTACACGCCTCGGTCGGCGGAATCCGACCAGAGGCGCCCCGGCACGCACACGTACACCGTGTTCGAGTCCGCGGGGCTGACGAGGATGCGCACGATGTGCTCGGAGGTGGGCAGCCCCTTGTGCTGCCAGGTGTCACCGCCGTCGTGCGACACGTAGATCCCGTCACCGATCGACACCGAGTTGCGCATCCAGCTCTCGCCGGTGCCGACCCACACGGTCTTCGGATCGTTCGGGTCGAGGGCCACCGCGCCGATGGACTGTGCCGTGGCCGCATCGAAGATCGGCTGGAAGGTGGTGCCCGCGTCGCGGGACCGCCAGACGCCGCCGGACGCACTGCCGACGTACAGCGTGACGCCGCCGTCACTCTCCGCGCGGCCGGCGATCGCGGCGATACGCCCGCTCATGGTGGCGGAGCCGATGTTGCGGGCGCCAAGGCCGGAGATCGTCGCGCTGTCGATGCCAGCGGTCGCGGACACGGCCGCAGGCGTGGACGCGGTCTTCGCCGCCGCCACAGCCGCGGCGGTGGCGAGGATCACGGTCGTGAGGACGCGTTTCATGGGTGGCTCCCGGCGGTCGGGGCCGCGGTGACCGGCAGCGCGTACAGCGTGGCCGGGGTGTTGGGGTTGGCAAGTCCCGTGTCAAAGACCAGTTTCTGGCGGCGCGCCGGATCGCTGCCTTTGCCGCCCATCTCCTGGGTCATCGGCATCCACACGCCTTGCACCTGCTGGTACTCGCCGTAGTCGATTTCAGTGACGTCCTCCGCACCGCGGATCATTTCGCGGATCAGGGCACGAATCACCATGTGCGTGTCGGGGTCGATCCAGTAGGTCGCCTCGTTGCCGTCGGCCAAGTGCACCACAAGCGTATCGGCCGGCGTGCCGTCGATGTCTTCGCGCTCGCCCAGCTCCACACGATGGCCCTTGGCCTTGTAGTCGACAAACGGGAACTCAAAGTCGGCGCTCAGGCGCAGATCCTTGATCTCGTCTTCGGAGAGTCGGGCCGGATCCTTGCGCCCCTCAAACGGCGACACCTGCCAGCCGTCCCGGCCGTCGGTCGCTTGCGTGGCGGTGAGGCCCTGCATCGTCATGTCTTGGCGGAAGCGCCCGCCGCGGGCCTGCCACTGCGTCACGTCCAGCCGCAGCGCCATCCCCGGGATCACGAGGTGGCCGTGCCGCTCCAGCGTTTGAATCGCCTGCAGCGCGGTTGCACCGCCGCGCGCGGTCACGTGGGCGGCAATCACCGCATCAGCGCTCGGCGCAGCGGCCGGCTTTGGCGGTAGCGGTAGCGGGAGCGTCAGCGCGCGCGCACTCGGCGCGAGGGCGACGAGCGGCACCGCCAGACCCAAAATCCAAAGGAGTCGGCGCATGGGAGGCATCCACAGTGAGAAACGAGGCGCAGAGCGTCCCACTCACGCAGTACTCGGTCAAGCCGTCTCGGCGAGTGGCCGCGCCGGGTGCCTTAATGAAAATCCCGGGAGCGCGTGATCAGCCGACCGAGCCAGGCGCTGCGATCGGCCAAGCGCTCGGCGACGAGGTGCAACACCTCCCCTTCGCGCTGCACGAGCCCCTCGACCGCGAGCAGTCGCGACTCGTACACCGCCTGCCGATAGCGCTCGGCCAACGCGCGCCAGACGATGAGATTGGTGACGCCGGTTTCGTCTTCCACGGTGACGAAGGTGACCCCGGAGGCCGTCCCGGGCCGCTGTCGAACCAGCACGAGTCCCGCCGTGCGCGCACGCTGCCCGGCAGGCAGCGCGCGCAGTTCGGCCGCCGTGAGCAGGCCGCGCGCCTCGAGGCGCCCGCGCAGCAAGGCCAGCGGATGGCGCCCGAGCGTGAGACCGAGCTCGCGGTAATCGGCCACGATGTCCTCGCCCTCGCTCGGTGCGCGCAACAGCGGCACGCCTTCGGCGATGCGCGGCGACGGAAACAGCGGTGTCGGCTGCAGCACGCCGCTCGCCTGCCACACCGCGCGATGGCGATGGCCAGCCAGCGCCGCGAGCGCACCGCCGGCCGCGAGCGTGGCCAGGTCCGCCGCGCTCAACGCCGCACGCTCCGCCAACGCCTGCACCGACGGATACGGACCGTCGCGACGGGCACTCACGAGACGCTGCATGACCTCCTGTTTTAAGCCACGGATACCGCGCAGTCCGAGCCGTAATTGGTTGTGATGTTCGCCCTCCAGCGTGGCATCGATCGCACTGGCGTTGACGTCCACCGGCAAGACCGTGACCCCGTGCTCGCGCGCATCGCGCACCAGTTGTGCCGGGGCGTAAAACCCCATGGGCTGACTGTTGAGCAAGGCCGCGGTAAATGCGGCCGGCTCATGGCACTTCAGCCACGCCGACACATAGACCAAGAGCGCAAAACTCGCGGCATGGGATTGCGGGAAGCCGTACTCGCCAAAGCCGAGCATCTGCCGATAGATCGCCTGCGCGAACTCCTCGGTGTAGCCGCGCGCGCGCATTCCGCCGATCAGGCGCTGCTCGAAATGCCCGAGGCCTCCTTTGCGTTTCCACGCCGCCATGGCGCGGCGCAGTTGGTCGGACTCACCCGGCGTGAACCCCGCGGCCACCACCGCCAACTGCATCACTTGCTCTTGAAAGATCGGCACGCCGAGCGTGCGCTCGAGCACCGAGCGCACCGCCTCACTGGGATAGACCACGGGCTCCAGTCCCGCGCGACGGCGCAGATACGGATGCACCATGCCCCCTTGTATCGGGCCCGGGCGGATGATCGCCACTTCGATCACGAGGTCGTAGTAGTTGCGCGGGCGCAGTCGCGGCAGCATGGCCATCTGTGCGCGCGACTCGATCTGGAAGACCCCGAGGGTATCGGCCCGACAGATCATGTCGTAGGTGGCACGGTCCTCCGCCGGCACATCAGCCATCGTGAAGGGCTGCCCGCGCTTGGTCGAGACCATCGCCAACGCTTTGCGGATGGCCGTCAGCATCCCGAGCGCCAACACATCGACCTTGAGCAACCCGAGGTCCTCGAGGTCATCCTTGTCCCACTGAATGACCGTGCGCCCCTCCATCGCCGCGTTCTCCACCGGCACGAGGGTCGCGAGGGTCTCCCGTGCGATGACAAAACCGCCGACGTGTTGGGACAGATGCCGTGGGAAGCCCATCAACTCGCGCGACAGTTCCAACAAGAGCGCCAAGCGCGGTGAGGCCGGGTCGAGACCGCGCTCGCGCAACGGCGCGTCCTCGATCTCAGTGCCGTGCCACCAACGCACACCCTTGGAAAGCCGTTCGACGATGCTCGGGTCGATACCCAACGCTCGCCCCACGTCGCGCAGCGCGCTCTTGGGTCGATACGAAATCACCGTCGCGGCCAACGCCGCGCGGTGGCGCCCGTATTTGGTGTAGAGGTACTGGATCACCTCCTCGCGTCGCTCGTGCTCAAAGTCCACATCGATATCGGGGGGTTCGTCCCGCTCTTTGGAGACAAAGCGCTCAAACAGCAGCGAGAGCCGCATCGGATCGACTTCGGTGATGCCGAGGCAATAACAGACGGCCGAGTTCGCCGCCGAGCCACGCCCCTGACACAAAATGTCGCGCTCCCGCGCGAAGCGCACCAGATCCTCGACCGTCAAAAAGAACGGCTCGTAACGCAGTTCCGCAATCAGCTGCAGCTCGCGCTGCACCAGCGCCCGCACCGAACTCGGGGCTCCGTTGGGCCACCGCCGGCGCAGCCCCCGCTCGGTCAATGCGGCCAACCAGGTGGTGGGCGTGTGCCCGGCCGGCACGAGCTCTTCGGGGTACTCGTAGCGCAGTTCTTCCAGGGAGAACGTACAGCGCTCGGCCAACGCCACCGAGGCATCGAGTAACGCGCGCGGATAGCGCCGCGCGAGCGTCTCGAGCGTCTGCAAGGCACGCTCGGCATTCGGCTGCAGTGCACGACCGGCCGTCTCGAGCGGCGCACCGATGCGGATGGCGGTTAAGACATCCTGTAGGCGCTGGCGCTCGCGAACATGAAAATGCACGTCGCCACTGGCGGTGGCGAGCAGCCCGTGTGCCGCGGCCAGCCGCGGCAACTGCTCCAAGCGCGCACGGTCGCGGCCGTCGGCACGCAACTCCACCGCGATCGCCGCGTCCGTGCCAAAGCGCGCCCGCAGCCACGCCGCCTCGGCGGCGGTGGCCTCCAACGGCGCAGGCCACAACGCCAAACACCCGTCGAGGTTCGTCTGCTCGATCGTCGCGCGCGACAGGCGATACTGGCCTTTGGGCGCCGCCCGTCGCCCCTGCGTGATCAGCCCACACAGCCGACCGTAGGCCGCGCGATCGGTCGCGAGCAACACCAGCGTCGGGCCGTCGAGTAATCGGATCTCGGTACCGACCACACAGCGCAGCGCCCGCCCCCGCGCGGCGACGTGGGCGCGAACCACGCCGGCCACACTGCACTCGTCGGTGAGCGCGAGCGCGCGATACCCGAGCGCATCGGCCTGTTCGATCAGTTCGTCCGGATGCGAGGCGCCCCGCAGGAACGTGAAGTTCGACAGCGCGTGCAGTTCAGCGTAGGCCGTAGGCATGGGCGTCAGGCAAACACGCCGTGCAAAAACCAGCGTCCGGACTCGGCCGCGGCGCGTTCCCGATAGAGCCACAGGCGGGCCCCGTTCACGGCCTGCGCCACGTAGTAATCGCGCGCAACGCCTTGCCCGCTCCACCAACCACTCTCGATCCGCTCCGGTCCGGACAGCAGCGCCAACGGCCCGCCGTACCACGGCCGTGGCCCGCGCATCGGCAAGGCCTCGGGCGTCGATAAAAGCCACAGCGGTCGCGGTGTCGCGGGCACGTCGTCGAGCGACACCGCAGCCACCGGCCACGCCGGCGAGACGCGTCGATACGCCGACTCCGGTCGATGCTCCGGGACAAGACACAACGCATGCACCGCCGACTCGCCGAGACGCGCCCGCAATCGGTCCAACAGCCGCGCCGCCGCCGCGTGACGGTCCCGTGCGTCCCCCACGAGCCCCCCGCCCAGCGGCACCGCCGGCAGCACGGGGCCGGAACGCAGCGACACGGCCACCACCGGCGCCGTAAGCGCCAATCGCCCCAACCGCTCCGTTAACAGCAGCCCCCACTCCGCGGCACGCGCCGTCGACAAGGACCGTTGCAGCACGAGCGTCGTCGGCAAGACGCCCGGGCGGTGCCGGAAGCGCAACCGACACTCGGCCACCGCGGCATCGCGTTGCACTAAAAAGCGCTCCTGCGCTTGCAACAGGCGTTCACACCACGGCTGCAGTGCGCTGCTGGCACTCAGGTCGGCCGGCAGTTCGATGGCCTCCACAAAACGTTCCGGCAAGACGTGCCGTCGACGCGGCTCCGGCGCGCGACCGAGCGCTTCGTCCAAGCCTTGCAGCACCACCGGCGAGAACCGTCGGGCCAGGCCCTCGCGCGGCAGTCGGGACAACTCGCCGACCGTGGCCACGCCCAGACGCTCACAGGTGCTGAGCACCGTCTCGTCATAGCCGGTGAACGCCAACGGCAACCGCGCCAGCGCACTCGGCAGTTCCGCCGGCGACTCGATCACCGTGCCCGGTCGGGCTCGCACCAGCCACAACGCGGCACGCACCGTCGGCGCCACGGCCGCGCTCGCCGGGATGTGTGCGGTGCCCAGTTGCTGCAGCGCGCGCTCAACCAGCGCCTCCACGCCACCAAACAGCGCGAGACTCCCGCGCACTTCGAGCAGCAAGGTGTCCGGCGCCTCGGGGCTCACGAACGGCGTCAGCGCGAACGCCTGACGCGCCCGCTCCTGCAGTGCGCGCGCTTCCCCGTCGGCATTGCGCGCCGACAGTTGCAGTTCCGGCACGCGAATCTCGGCAGCGGCGCGCGTCAGCCCCACCGTCAAGCCCCGCTCGGCTGCGGGGACCGACACTGCCACCACCCGTTGCCGTCCCGGGGCACCGTCGACGACCGCTTCCAGACCCGCCGGATCACGCAACGCGACGCGCGCTAACTGCGCAAACCGCACCGCAAGCCACAGCAACGCCGGCCGCACCGCCCGGTGTCCCTCCGGCACCCGCCGCGGCGTCGTAACGACGGTGGGCGGCGTCGGGGTCGGGGTCGGATTAAAGAGATCGAGTGTGCGGGTATCGTCGGGCCGAATCAGGGACACCCGGCGCGGCCGGGAACGCGCGGCCATACGCTACGCCTCAAAGACCGAAGGCACCGTGGTCGGTGCACGACCGCGTTCCTTCAACACGTCGAGATCCAGTCCCGCCGCCGTGGGCCGCAGCGCCACGCGCAGCGCGGCCGGTGAGTGCGCCGACCGCAGATGCGCCGGCCGTAACGCCACCAGCAGCACGGACTGATCTTCTGCGGCGAGCTTCAGCCGCCGCAACCAGCGATCGTCGGCGGCATCGATCCAACACAGCACCGCCGCCGCACTGCCCGATCGCAAGACCTGCTCCACCGCCCAGAGGCGATCGGCCGACTGTGGGGCATCAATCCGCAGAACGCCCGTTGGCTGTATTCCCGACTGCGCGAGCGCCGGCGGATACGGCTCGTGGGGCGGCGATACCCAGACGAGCCAGCGCGGCATTTCCCCCGGTAGCGCGCGGGTTAATGCGCGCAGCGCAGGCACGAGCAGGCGCAGTTCACCGAGCCCGTGGGCCGGCAGCAACAACTCTATGAGCGTGCCGAGCGGCCAGCCGCCGCCCGCCAAGACCGCATCCAGACGTGGCCAGCCGCTCGGTTGGCGCGGGCCCGCCACCGGCAGGGACGGATCCACGCCGCGCCAGACGCCCGCCCCCTGCAGGATCGCGTCCAGAGACCCCTTCGCCACGACACACGCCCATTCCCGGCAACCGGGTTACTGCAACACCCGGTCACCGCGGCGTAGCACGCCGACCACGACCCCTTCGATCAGCATCGACTGCTCCCGCAGGTCGACGCGGATCGGCTCAAAGTCCGAGTTTTCCGGCAGCAGCCACACCACGGGGCCGTCTTGGCGATACCGCTTCACGGTGACTTCGTTCTCAAGCCGTGCCACGACGATCTGGCGATTGCGCACCTCGGGCGTGCGATGCACGGCCACGAGGTCACCGTCCATGATGCCGATGTCTTTCATCGACATACCCTGCACTCGCAGCAGGTAATGCGGCTGCGGATGAAAGAGGCTGGGATCGACCTGATAGCGCGCCTCAATGTGCTCCTCGGCCAGGATCGGTCGACCGGCCGCGACACGGCCAATGAGCGGCAAGCCCATTTGCTCGCGAACGGTATCCTTCAACTGGATGCCGCGCGACGTGCCCGGAACGAGATCAATCGCGCCCTTGCGCTTGAGTGCTTTGAGATGATCTTCTGCGGCATTGGCAGACTTGAAGCCGAGCGCCAGTGCGATTTCCGCCCGGGTGGGCGGCATGCCCGACTCTTCCACGCGTTCGCGGATGAAATCGAGGATCTGACGTTGACGAGGGGTAAGGTCGCTCATGATTACAACTCCTGTATGAATATACAGATGCTGTGAGTATATACAGTCCTTGCGGGTTGGCAAGCCGTCTCGGACGGCGGTGGATCATCAAATGATCGTCGGTAATCCACGGTACTTGTCGCGCTAAAACCACGGTCCTTCGGTAGTAACCGATTACATATTCAGGCAGAATACGCATCCGTCAGCGACGCGTGAGTCGCGTCCCCACCCGTCAATATATGGGCAGGTGCGGTTAACCGATTGTTTGTATCTAGACTGAGGAGATCTCCATGAACAAGTTCCTTAAGGTTGGCGCCGCCGCCCTCTGTGTTGTTTTCGCTGCTGGTTGCACGGACCTCAAGCCGCTCCAGGCCCAGATCGACGACCTGAAGACCCAGGTTTCGGCGGTTTCGGCTGGCGTGTCGAAGGCTCAGGCGTCGGCTGACGCTGCCAAGGCCGCTGCTGACAGCGCCGCTCGCGCCGCTCAGGCTGCTGCGTCGGCTGCTCAGGCTGCTCAGAGCCGCGCGGATGCCGCGATGGCCGCTGCGCAGGCGAACAAGGAGTGCTGCGACGCGACGAACGAGAAGATCGATCGCATGTTCAAGAAGTCGGTCCAGAAGTAAGGACCCTTTCGGTGGTCGGGTGACGTCATCGACGTCGCCCCACTGCCGACGCGGCTTGCCGCACCCAAAACCTCAGCACTTCGGTGCTGGGGTTTTTTTATGCGCCGGGTACGCCCCACTGCGCGAGCACCCGCCGTACACGAGGGTCTGCCCAGCCGCTGGCGCCGAGCCCGAGAGCGGCCACACCGACGGGTACCCAATGCGACCACTGCGTGCCGTAGTGTTGCGCCACCCACGGCATCGCCGCTGCGGTCACCGCGCCCGCTGCAAAGGCACCGCCGATCAGCCACAGCAAGGTCTGCCAACGCAACTGCACCGACTCGGCTTGTAAGGCCCGTTGCGCTCGCCGCCACTCCTGCTCCAGTGTCGCGCGCATGGCGTCATAGGCCTCCGCACTCATCGGCTCATTGGCCAAACGGGTCAACAACCGCGCCCGAAACTGGGTTGGCAGCGGCGGTGGCGACAACGCCTGCCGCAAGGCGGAATCCAAGCCCGTGGTTTCGTTCGAGGGTGTTTTCAAGTCCATAGCGCCCATTCTCCCAAACCCAGTGCCTGTAGCCGTCGACGCAGCTCGTCCCGTCCCCGCGACAGGTTTGTCTTGACCGTCCCTTCCGGACATCCGAGCCGTTCCGCCACAGCGGCCACCGATTCCTCTTCGAAATAGTAGAGCACGATCGGCAGCCGGTACTTCTCCGGCAGCCCCTCGACCACCCGGGCCAGCAGCCCTGCGGCCTCTGTCGTGCCGGCATCGACGACGCGTTCGTCCTCGAGCCCTTCCAATACGCCGTCCTCCGCACCCGACGGCCGCGCAGTACTGAGCGCGGTGTTACAGCGATTGCGCACGATCGTGTAAATCCACGTCGACAGCGCCGAACGCCCATCAAATCCGGAGAGTCCCTTCCAGATACGAATCAAGGACTGTTGGGCGATGTCTTCGGCCCAAGTCGGATTGCGCAAAAACGCACGGCACAGCCGATACACCCGCGCTTCGTACGCATCCAACAGGCGCGACAACGCCTCATCCAAACGCCCCTGATCGCGCAGCGCAAGGATGGTCGCGTCATCGGTCGTGGCTTCGGCCGTCATCCACACCCACCTGTGCCTGCGCTGTCCTGACGGTGAGACCCGGCAATCGACGGTCCGGTTTCAGATCGGCGTTGAAACCGGTCCTCACGGCGCGGGGTCTGACCTTACACCGATCATAGCGTGGAGACCGTCATGGAACCGATGCTCGATCTCGAAAGGCTGGTTGCGCTCGCGCTGCCTTGGCTGATCGGTGGCCTGCTGCTGTGGGTCCGGGCCCGTGCGGCCCTCCCGTCTCCCACGTCATCACCCCGCGTTGAAACCAGACCCGCCGACGGCGGGTCTCATCACTGTCAGCACATTACACACTGAAGGAAGACTCAAATGGACGGCGACACAATCCACGGCGTTTTAGCCTTGTGCATCCCCATCGTGGCCATCGTGATGGGCATCGGCATCGCGATGCTGAGCGTCTGGCTCGACTACAAAAAGAAAAAGGAACTGTTTGAGCTCCACCACCGGGAACGGATGGCGGCGATTGAGAAAGGGATCGAACTGCCGCCGCTGCCCGCCGAACTGTTGGCTGGGCCGAGCCGCACCAAGTGCCGCGATCCGTTAAAGACCGGGCTCGTGTGGACCCTGATCGGTGCCGCCGTGTGCGTGGCGTGGTTCCTGGAAGATCGGGACAACTGGGCCTGGGGCCTGATCCCGACGGCGATCGGCCTTGCCAACCTGATCTATTGGGCGATGACGCGTCAGGCGAAAACCGAGTCGATGACGACCGGGTTGTAATCGCTCAGCGGGACGGCGTCGCCGTCCCGCATCGTTCAGTTCGTCGCGGCCACGCTCACGGGCATGCCGCGACGTTCTCCGAACGCACTTTCCACCGTCTCCCAGAGGATTGGCCCCGTGCTCGGCATCGAGCGTGCGGTGTTCGCGACGAGGCGAGCGAGGGTCGTTCGATCCGGTCGCACGACGGCGCTGCTCGTCGTCTCCATCGCCGGATGCACCTCAACGTAGAGATGCCCTTGCGAGACGCCGACCTTTTGCGGCTGATTGACCAGCCGCACCGGCGTATCGACCGCCACCATCTTGAAGAGCTCTTCGATGTGCTCAGGGTACAGACGCATACACCCGTGCGTGACTTGCATGCCCACACCCGCCGGATGATTGGTGCCGTGGATCATGTAGCTCCCGCCCGGGATCGCGAGGCGCATCGCGTACAGACCGAGCGGATTGTCGGGCCCTGCGGGCACCACCTTCGGCAAGATATCGCCGCGTTCGGCGTGTTCCCGACGGACCGACTCCGGCGGCGTCCAGGTCGGGTCTTTGATCTTCGCTTGGATCTTGGTCAGGCCGAGCGGCGTTGACCAATCCATCTTGCCGACGCTGACCGGATAGGTCACCACCACGCGCGCCTCGCCCGGTTTCGCGGGCGGATAGTAGTAGAGCCGATGCTCCGGCAAGTTGACGACAATGCCTTCGCGCGGCGTGTCGGGCAGGATGCGCTTCAGCGGCATCCGCACGTGGGTGCCGGCCCCCGGCAACCACGGATCCACCCCTGGGTTCGCGTTGACCACTTCCTCGTAGCCGAGCCCGTAGCGACGCGCCAAGTCGATCAGCGTATCGTCCTGCGCCGCGACAACGTCCTGCGTATCGCCGATGACATCGCCGTCCACCGGCAACGGAAACACCGCCGCGCGGGCCGTGCTCATCACACACAGTACCGCCGCCCAAAGTAGCGCCCGCGTCGCAACCGTCATGGTGACTCCTCAGAACTTCAGCAGCGCCGAACCCCAGGTAAACCCGCCGCCGAAGGCCTCGAGCAGCAACATCTGACCTTTTTGGATGCGGCCATCGCGCACGGCGCGATCCAACGCGAGCGGAATCGACGCCGAGGAGGTATTGCCGTGATCCTGCACCGTCACGACCACCTGCTCCATCGGCAGACCGAGCTTCTTGGCCGCGGCCTGAATAATGCGCAAGTTCGCTTGATGCGGCACGAGCCAATCGACCGCGGAGCGGTCCACACCGGCCTTCTCCAGCGTTTGGTCGACGAGCGCGGAGAGCGTGTTGACGGCCACTTTAAAGACCTCGGCGCCTTTCATTTCGACGCCCGCGGCCTCGCCCTTGATCAGCGCGTCGTAACCGCGCGACGGACCGTACTGGCATTGCAGCAAGTCCCGATACTTTCCGTCCGCGGACACCACGGTGGTCAAAATGCCCGGCTCTTCCGAGGCCTGGAGTATGACCGCACCGGCGCCGTCGCCGAAGAGCACGCAGGTGGAACGGTCCTGCCAGTTCAGCAATTTGCTGAGCGCATCGGCGCCGATCACCAAGGCGCACTTCGCCTCGCCGGTGCGGATGAATTTATCGGCAATCGACAGTGCGTAAATGAAACCGCTGCACGCGGTCTCCACACTGAACGCGGGCGTGTCGCTGATGCCGAGTGCCGCCTGGACCATCGTGCCGACGTTGGGGAACACCTGGTCCGGCGTGCACGTGCCGACGACGATGAAGTCGATGTCGCTCGCCGCAATGCCGGCCATCTCGATGGCGCGCCGGGCCGCCTCAATGCACATGGTGGAGGTGGTCTCGCCCTCGCCGACGTGATGACGGCGTTCGATGCCCGACCGCGTCCGAATCCACTCGTCGGTGGTATCGACAATCTTCTCGAGATCCGCATTCGTGACAACGTGAGGCGGCAGATAACTGCCGGTACCCGTGATACGTGAATACATGTACGGCTGCCTTTGCAAAAAATCAGGCCACGGACGAGCGTCGGTCGCGCTCAGCACCCACACGTGTCACCGAGAACCCTGCGGATTCGCGGTCGTGCAGATCGAGCAGCGCTTGCCTTCCCCCTCACGGGCCAGGGCGCTCATGCTAACGCCATTTGAAACGCCGCGGGGAGCGAACGCCCCTCTCTCTGTGCGCATGCCGACACGGCATCACAGAAACGACAACGGCCCCGAACACACAGGTGCCGGGGCCGCCACAGCCACTCGTCGGTGACACGAAACGCGATCGCCGAGACGATCCCGCTCACGCCAACGATCGGGTGCTTATTCCTCGACGGTGACGACAGGCGTGTCGATCACCTTCTTACCGCGGTAGAAACCGTCGCGGCTGACGCGGTGACGCACGTGCGTTTCACCCGACGTCGGATCCTTCGACAAGGTCGGCGCGCTGATGTGGTCGTGCGAACGGTGCATGCCGCGCTTCGACGGCGTCTTTCTGCTCTTCTGTACGGGCATCGAATTACTCCTTAAACCGAATTCTTCAGCGCTTCATCAGCGACCGCAGATCACCGAACGGGCGATGCACCGGATCCTTCGCAGGTTCGGCGCCGCTCTCCGGCAACTCCACGCGCGCCTTCGCGCAACCCGTTGCCGTGTCGTGCAGGGGCACCAACGGCAACGCTAACAACAATTCATCTTCGATCATCTCGAAGAGGTCGAACCATCCAGACGCTGTCTGAACCGGTTCAAACGCTTCCGGCACGCGGTCAGCATCCGCGTCGTTTGCCACCAAAGCCACACGGACTTCGGAGGTAACGTGTGCCTCGAACGGTTCGAGACAGCGCTGACACACGAGCCAAGGATTGGCCTGCAAACTACCCTCGAGAGCCGGGAACTCGCCCGCCTCGGTGTAGTGCAAATCCACCCGGACTTGGCCCTCAGGCCGCACCAGACGATCCGCCAAGCGCTCCAACGCCGCGAGCGGATACTGCCGCTCAAGCCGCGATTGCTGCGCCGCGAGTACCCCCACGTCGATCTGTTCTGAATGGGGGCTCGTCATAGGGTCGCGTATGATAGAGATGCACCCGCGCGGTGTCAAAGAAAACCCATTGCAAAGCGTTGATTTGCAAAGTCCCCGAGCCGAGCCCGAGTAGACCGAATGCCGAACTTGAACGCCCCTTCCCTCATTCTAGCCTCCACGTCGGCCTACCGCCGGGCCCTCTTGGAGCGCCTCGCCGTCCCTTTTACGGCCGAAGCGCCCGGGGTCGACGAGCAGCGCGGCGCGGACGAAGCCCCTGCCGACCTCGCCATCCGGCTCGCCACGGAGAAGGCCCGTGCGGTCGCGGCGCGCCACCCCCGCGCCGTCGTCATCGGCTCCGACCAAGTGGCAACCACGCCCGACGGGCGCATTTTGGGCAAACCCGGCACGGTCGAGCGCGCCGTGGAACAGTTGATGGCAGCGAGCGGCCGCGCCGTGCAATTTCTCACGGCCGTTGCGGTGGTCCGCAGCGACGGTGAGGTCGAGACCTATACCGATTGCACCACCGCGGTCTTTCGTACGTTGGACGAGGACGAAGTGCGCCGTTACGTCCTACTGGACCGGCCGCTCGATTGCGCCGGCAGCTTCCGCTCGGAGGCGCTCGGCGCCGTCCTGCTGGAGCGTGTCGATAATCAGGACCCGACCGCGCTGATCGGCTTGCCGCTCGTCTGGTTGGCCGGCGCGCTGCGCCGTGCCGGCATCGATCCGCTTAGGGCGCGTTCCTGAGCTGGGCGGCCGCGATCGCGTGGCGATAAACCTCGCTCGGATCGTCGCCGAGCGAGACTTCCATCTCGAGGTCGTGCAGCAGACCGTCGGCCAAGCCGTAGATCCAACCGCGCACGGTCAACGGCCGACCCCGCTCCCACGCGTCGCGCACCATCGTCGTCTGGCAGACGTTCGCCACCTGCTCGATCACGTTCAGCTCGCACAGCAAATTGGCGCGCGCCGCCCCCTCGGGCAGCGGCACGAACATCGGCTCGTGGCGTCGGTGCACGTCCTGGATGTGTCGCAGCCAGTTGTCGATCAGCCCCAGCGGTCGCTGTTCCAGCGCCGCCGTCACACCACCGCAGCCGTAATGCCCGGTCACGATGATCTCGTTGATGCCCAGCACTTCGACCGCGTACTGGATGACCGACAAACAATTCAGGTCGGTGTGCACCACCACGTTGGCGACGTTGCGGTGCACAAATAACTCACCCGGCAACAGGCCGACAATTTCGTTGGCCGGCACCCGACTGTCGGCACAGCCGATCCACAGGTACTCCGGGCGCTGCTGCCCGGAGAGCTTTTGGAAGAACGCCGGATCTTCGGTCGTGATCGCCTTGGCCCAGGCGCGATTGCTCGCGAACAGGTCGCGCTGCACGCTCATCGGCGCCGACTCCGACTGCGCTTACGCCGGGTCGCGGCCAGGTTTTCCAACACTTGCGCCAAATCCGGTGGCATCGGCAGGCTAAAGGCATAGTTCTTGCGGGAACCCGGCCACTCAAAGGTCAGCGTCTGGGCGTGCAGGAACAGCCGCGAGAGGCCGAGCCCTCCCATGGCAACGTTGTGCTCCCGGTCACCGTATTTGTCGTCGCCGCAGACCGGATGGCCGGTGTGCGCCGCGTGCACGCGAATCTGGTGCGTGCGGCCGGTGCCCAAGGTGACGTCCAGCAAGGTGGCGCCGGCGCCGAAAAAGTCGACCGGCGCGAACGTCGTGCGGGATTCTTTGCCGTTGGGCGCGACGCGCACCGTGCGCTCACCGCCCACACGCGTGTGAGTGAGCAGCGGCGCATCGATGGTTTTGGTGCCGAGATCCCACGAGCCCTTCACGAGGGTCAGGTAGCGCTTCTCGATTTGGCCCTCGCGCAACAACTCGTGCAGGATCCGCAGCGACTGGCGATTGCGGGCAACCAAGAGCAGACCGCTGGTGTCGCGGTCGAGTCGGTGCGCCAACTCTAAGGTCTCATCCGGGCGGGAGGCGCGCAGCGCCTCAATCACCCCGAAACTGAGCCCACTGCCGCCGTGTACCGCCAATCCCGCCGGTTTGCCGATGACGAGCATGTTGTCGTCTTCGTGGAGTATCGACGACTCAATGGTCTCTAGGAGCGACTTCGGGACGCGCGGGGCCCGACCGCCCTCCGGTTCCGGCTCGGCGGCACGAATCGGCGGCAAGCGGATATCATCGCCACCGGCCACGCGCTGCTCGGGCTTCGCCCGCTTGCCGTTGACGCGCACTTCGCCCTTGCGAAGGATGCGGTAGACGCGGGTACGCGGAACGCCTTTCAGCGTCCGGATCAGCCAATTGTCGAGTCGCTGCCCGTCGTCATCGGCGCTCACGGTGACGTGAGAGACCTTTGAAAAGGGTGAACTCTGTTCGGGTTTCGACTCGTAAGACATTGATTCCGCGACACCGTCCTGTTACATTCCGGAAGTATAGGGTGTTCGGCGCAGGATTACGCGAAGCGTTTTTTGGCCGTCACTCCAGCAGCGGTCCGACGACCCCGTCCACCCCCGCCGGCAGCACCTCGAGAAGGTCCCCGGCCCGGGTCGTTCGTAGCCTTCGGATCGCATTTTTAGTTGGCTCGCGCCTCGTGTCGAGGCCCGAACCATCGTTGACGGCCGATGACTCGGATCGAGCGGCGTTGTTGCCGCCCGCCCTACCTCCCCCACTGTAGCGTTGGGAATGGCAGGGCGACGACCGGTCGGAGGGCGCCAGAAGGACTGCAGGCAGGGTGCCGGTTCGATCCGCGGTCAGACGCGAAGACGACCGAGCGCCCTTAAAAGAACCCAAGTAGATGGCCACAGACTGCCCAGTGTCGACCCGCCTACGCCTCGCATCATTCGAGACGCCCACCCCCGTGGACCGCACCTCCCGAGCCTCGGCCCCCGCTAATACCCAAGTAGGGGCCCATGAAGAGAATGTTGATCAATGCGACGCAGCAAGAAGAGCTGCGCGTCGCTCTCGTTGACGGACAGAAGCTCTACGACCTTTCCCTCGAGATCCCGTCCAAGGAACAGAAGAAAGCCAATATCTACAAAGGGCGTATTACCCGCGTAGAACCCAGCCTCGAAGCCGCCTTCGTCGATTACGGCGCGCAGCGCCACGGCTTCCTGCCGCTGAAGGAAGTGGCCAAGGAATATTTCCGCACGCAGCCGCAAGGCAATAAGACCAATATTCGCGATCTGCTGACCGAAGGTCAGGAAATCGTTGTCCAGGTCGAGAAAGAAGAGCGTGGCAACAAGGGCGCGGCGCTGACGACGTTCATCAGCCTCGCCGGCCGCTTCCTCGTGATCATGCCGAACAATCCCCGCGCCGGGGGCGTGTCGCGCCGCATTGAAGGCGAAGACCGTGACCTGACGCGCGAAGCGATGGAAGGCCTCAACATCCCCGAGGGCATGGGCGCGATCGTCCGTACCGCCGGTGTGGGCCGCTCCACCGAAGAACTGCAGTGGGACTTGCAGAACCTCAAAGCCAATTGGGACGCGATCGAAGCCGCCGCGCGCGAGCGCCCGGCCCCGTTCCTCGTCTACCAGGACAGCGATCCGGTGGCGCGCGCCTTGCGTGATTATCTCTCCGATGACATCGGCGAGGTGCTTTGCGACGACGAGGCGACCTATCAGCGCGGACACGATTACATGGCGCGCTTCATGCCGCCCGAGTACCGCCGCAAGCTCAAGTTCTACACCGACGAAGTGCCGCTGTTCACGCGCTTCCAGATCGAGAGCCAGATCGAGTCGGCGTACTCGCACAAGGTCAACCTGCCGTCGGGCGGCAGCATCGTGATCGACCACACGGAAGCGTTGGTGTCGATCGACATCAACTCGGCCCGTGCGACCCGCGGCGGTGACATCGAGACCACGGCGACCAACACCAACTTGGAAGCCGCCGAAGAAATCGCGCGTCAGTTGCGTATCCGCGACTTGGGCGGCCTGATCGTCATCGACTTCATCGACATGGAGTCGGCGAAGAACCAGCGGGCGGTCGAAGACCGCTTGCGGGATTCGGTCAAGATGGACCGTGCCCGTATTCAAATCGGCAAGATCTCGCGTTTCGGCCTCTTGGAAATGTCGCGCCAGCGCCTGCGTCCGTCGTTGGGCGAATCGACCCATATCGTCTGCCCGCGCTGCGAAGGCTTGGGTGACATCCGCAGCGTGGAATCCCTGTCGCTGGCAGTGCTGCGCCTGATCGGCGAAGAAGCGCGCAAGGACCGCACGGCCAAGGTGATCGCGCAATTGCCGGTCGATGTGGCCACGTTCCTCATCAACGAGAAGCGCGACTGGTTGCGCAGCCTCGAAGAGCGCAATCACGCCGAGATCGTGTTGGTGCCGAACGAACACCTGCAGACCCCGAACTATCTGTTGCGCCGTGTGCGCGACGACGAACTCGGACTGATGGAAAACTCGGCCACCAGCTACCAGATGGCGCAGCGACCGGCGACCGAGGTGCAGACCTCGTCAACGGAACCCAAGAAGGCGCCGGAGGCCCCGGCCGTTCAGCCGATCATGCCCACCGCGCCGGCGCCCGATGCACCCAACATCTGGACGCCGACCCCGGAAGTGCCGGCGACTGTTGCCGTGGCGGCGAGCGCCTCGGTTGAGCAAGTCGGTATTTTCGTACGGCTGTGGCGTTGGCTATTCGGCTATCAGCCGAAATCCGACAAGGCGGACGCCGCGAAGTCCGATCGCCGTCGCGATGAGCGCGGCGGACGCGGTGGCCGAGACGGCGATCGCAATCGCGGCCGTGGCGGCGATCGTGATCGCGGTCGCGGTGGCGACCGCAACCGCGGTGGTGATCGCGACCGTCATCGCGACCGTGGCGGTGAGCGTAACGACAAAAATGAGCGCAACGAAAAGTCCGAGCGCACGGACAAGCCGGAGCGATCGGAGCGCCAGGAACGGCAGGACCGCCCGAACGAGCGCGGCGGCGACCGTCGCCCACGCGACGGTGAACGTCAAGAACGCCCCGAGCGCAGCGAACGCGCCGAGCGTGGCGATCGTCCGGAACGGGGCGAGCGCCAGGAACGCCGTCCGCGGGACGGGGGTGAGCGTCACGCGCCAGCGGCGGCCGTGCCGACGAGCGCAACCGCGCCAACCGCTTCCGCCGATGTCGAGGGTGGCCAGCAAGGGCCGTCGACAACCCCCGCCGGTGAAACCGCCGAGGGGAACGAGCGCCAAGGCGAACGCCGCGGGCGTCGCCGCGGACGTCGTCGCGGTCGCGGCGGTCGTGGCCGAGACGGTGCCAATGGTGCCCCGGGCAGCGAAGGCGCCGCCGAGGGCGCGTCGCAAGGCTCCGAGTTCGGTGCGGACGTGCCGGAGATCGGTGAGTCGGGCGTCTACCCGGCTCTGAACGTGGAAGCGTACGAGCGCGAGCAGGGTCTGGCCCCGGCGGCGACGTCGGACGCCCCGACCCTCGTTGTCACCGAATCGGTGGCGGCACCGGTCGCGGAACCGATCGCCGACGCGGCGCCTGCGGTCGCCGAGACGATGACGGCGGCTCCGATGGCAACCGACGTCGTCGTGGAACCCGTCGCCGCGCCGGTGACGGACGCAGCGCCCGTTGCAGTGATGGCCACCGAGGCGACCGAAGCCCCGGCGGCCGCTGCCGAGACCGTGGTGGAAACCACGGCCGAAGCGGCCCCGGTGACACCGGTGACACCGGCAGCAGCGACGCAAACAACGGAAATGCCGGTCATGGCGGACACGGCGGCACCGGTGACGACCGCCGCGTCGGCGGCAACGGACGAGACGGCGGCAGCCCCTGCGGCCGTGGTCTCGGATAAACCGCCTCAGGCACCCTGAGGCGGCGTCGGGGAACTGCTCGCGGCGCGACGCAGTTCCCCGATCAACGCAAGCGCCCCCGCCTCGAGCAGATCGAGGACCGTCTCAAACCCGTCCGGTCCGCCGTAATACGGATCCGGCACCTCGCGTTCCGCCACCGCGTGCGCGAACTCCAGATACAGACCGAGGCGTGCCCGGCCGCGACCCGCAGCGATCCGCCGCGCCGCCGTCCGATTCGCCTCGTCCATGCACAAGATCCAATCAAAGCGATCGAAGTCCGTCGGGACCAGCTGGCGCGCGCGTCCGGCACGCAAGTCGATGCCGCGCCGGGCGGCATGCCGTACCGCCCGGGGATCGACGGGCTCGCCGACGTGGTAACCGTCGGTGCCGGCCGAATCGACCTCCACCCGCAACTCCGGCGCCGAGCGCGCGAGGGTTTGGCGTAGGACGCCGGCGGCCGTCGGTGAACGGCAAATATTCCCCATGCAGACGAGCAGTACGCGCACGTGTCACCGCCGCTGAGGCGCGCCGCATCGGGGGTCCATCCCGTCGGCCGACGGACCCTCCGGGGGTCGGGCGGGCCCGGCGCGCAGCGCACCGAAATCATGATTTTCCGTTAAAGAAATCACTGCAACTCGTTGTATTGAATTTTTCAAAGCGCAAATAACGTGTATTTAATACGCTCGATATAGAGCACTAAAAACGTGACTTCATTGCACGGAGCCGACATCGGATCGACGCGCGCCCCTGCCCGTCTTCGCCGAACGACGGCCGGCACCGCGCACGAAGGGCCGAAGCCCAAAGCGTTTTAAACGTGTGAGCGCGGGCGCCGGGATACCGCTGCGGATTGACGCGCAGCGCGGACACCGTCCCGGGATCGAGACTCAGTGGTGCGGCGGAACGACCGGGGCCGTCTGCCCGGCCACGTAGGGGTAGGCCTGCAAGACCACCGTCGCCAAGCTGGGCAGGGACTTCACAAGGTCCGTCTTCTCGCTGTCGGTCAAGTCACGCACCAAGGTGCCCTCCCAGACCGTGACCTTCTTCACGCGATCGATTACGTCGATGTTGAGCGTACCCTGCGTGACATCGCGGACATCCCGCCAGCAACTGTATTCACCGCCGTAGCGCCCACCGAACCCAAAGCCGCGGTGGAAACCGGCGCCGAACACCGGCCCCTCTGCTTCCTGCTTATCCTCGGAATGCCCCTGGAAGTTGATCAGGAGGTCCGGATTTTCGGCCGCGTGGTAGCCGCGCTTTTCCATCTCGGCGGAGACCGTCGCCTTGAGCGCACGGGTGACCAGCGTCGCGTACTCCCCGCGATCCGTGCCGGGCTGTTCGACAAAACCGTAGGTCCGAAACGCGCCGAAATTCACGGCAGCATCGACGTTCGTGCGGACGGTCGGCCCCGTGACACAGCCGGTGAGGATCCACGCCACACTGCCGATCAGTGCCAGGTGATGACGCTTCATGCTTCGTTTACTCCTGCGGTCGAGTCGCTACGCGTGCGGCGATGATCCCCGTTCGGCGGCACCGTCGCAAGGCCTCTCAATAACGGTCCGTGGCACCGCCGCGTTGACGCCTACGCCAGCAAGAGCGCGGCGACCCGCTCGAGGTCCTCCGGGGTATCGACCCCCGGCCCAGGCACCGCGGCGGCGGGCGCAATCACGATCCCTAAGCCGTTCTCCAGCGCGCGCAGCTGCTCCAATTTTTCGGTCAGCTCCAACGGTGACGGCGGCAGCGCCGCCAACCGGCGCAACGCTCCCGCGCGGTACGCGTACAGCCCAATGTGGCGCCAGCCGAACGTGACCGTCTCCGCCGCCCACCCGTCTCGCGGCCACGGTATGGGTGCGCGGGAAAAATACAGCGCTCGACCGGCGTGGTCGGCGACGGCCTTGACCACGTTCGGATCGCGGAAATCCGCTTCGGCGGTGATGGGCGTCATCAGCGTTGCGATCGCCGCCTGCGGATGGGCCTTGAGCAATTGCGCCACTTGCACCACGTTCGCCGGCGGGAGCAACGGCTCGTCGCCCTGCACGTTCACAATCACTGTGTCGTCCGACCACCCCTGACGCGCGGCCACTTCGGCCAGTCGGTCGGTCCCCGAGGGGTGCGTCGGCGCGGTCAGCATCACGGCCGCCCCAAAGCCGCGGGCAACCTCGGCGATGCGCGGATCGTCGGTGGCGATCCACACTTCTCTCGCCCCGGTCGCCTGTGCGCGCTCCCAGACGTGCGCCACCATCGGGCGCCCGCCAAGGGACAGCAACGGCTTGCCCGGCAGACGGGTCGATGCGTAGCGCGCCGGAATGACGATCTTGAAACTCACGTCGCGGAACGCTCCGCCAGCGAACGCCCAAGTTCCGGCAACAGCATCGGGATGCCGTCCTCGACCGGATAGGCCAAAGACTCGGCCCGACAGATCACGGCGTCACCCGTCGGGCTTTCGTGCAGCGGTCCGCCGCACAGAGGACAAGCCAAGAGGCTCAGCAAGGTGGCGTTCATATCGATCCTTTGGCGCGACGGACGAGGCTGACAATCTGCTCGACCAGCGCCAGAGACGGCACCGGATCGAGCTCCGCCTCAACCTCAAGGTAATACAAGCCCGGTCGGGCGAATGCCGCGCATTTTACGGCATCTTTTTCGGTCATCAGTACCGGATATCCGTCGGAAAACTCGACGTCCGCGGCGCCGAGCGCGGCATGGTCGGGCTTGGGATGCTTCACCACGTGCAAGCCAGCCGCCTGCAGGGTCTGAAAGAAGCGCTCAGGATCGCCGATGCCGGCCACCGCGTGCACGTGGCGACCGGCCCACTCGGTCAGGCGCACCCGCTCGCCGCCCGACAGCGGCACGATCCAGGTCGGCACGAGCTGCATGCGTATACCCGCCACGCCCGGGTCACCGGCCCCGTTCACGATCACCGCCGCCACCGACGCGAGGCGCCGCAGCGGCTCCCGTAACGGACCGCGCGGCAGCAGATGGCCGTTGCCAAAGCCGCGGCGCGCGTCGACGACCGCAATCTCCAAATCGCGAGCGAGCCGATAATGCTGCAAGCCATCGTCGGCCAGAATCACGTCCACGGCCGGCATTAACTGCGCCGCCGCAGCCACGCGATCACGCCCGACGACGACGCGGGCTTTCGTGCGCCGCGCGATGAGCACCGGCTCGTCACCGACCCGGGCCGGGCTGGACGAGGCAAGCACTTCGGTCGGGCCGGACTCCGTGCCGCCGTAGCCGCGACTGACCACCCCCACCCGCAGACCGCGCGCTGCCAGCGCGTGCGCGAGCCAGATAATCGTCGGCGTCTTGCCACTCCCGCCGACCGTGAGGTTCCCAACCACCACCACCGGTCGGCCCGGATGGATCGGCGCCGACCAGCGCGCGCGGTAGGTCCATCGGCGCAGCGCCGTCACGAGCGCGAAGAGCGCCTCCACGGGCGCTAGCCACCAGCCGCCGCGGCCTTCGTCGAACCACAATCGTTCGAGAAAGGCGCGCATGGGTCAGGCGTTGAACTGCATCCGGTGCAGCGCGGCATAAATGCCGTCCTGCGCCAGCAACTCAGCATGGCTGCCGGTTTCGACCAAGCGCCCCTCTTCCATGACGACGATCCGATCCGCATGTTCAATGGTCGAGAGCCGGTGCGCGATGACCAGCGTCGTGCGGTTTCGCATCAAGGTGGTCAAGGCCTCTTGGATGGTGCGCTCGGATTCGGTATCGAGCGCACTCGTGGCCTCGTCGAGGATCAGAATGGGCGCGTCCTTCAGCAAGGCGCGCGCAATGGCGATGCGCTGCCGTTGACCGCCCGAGAGCAACACACCGCGATCCCCGACCGACGTCTCCAGTCCCGCCGTCAGCTGCTCGGCAAACTCGAGGACGTGCGCGGCGCGGGCAGCGTTCTCCACGGCCTCGGCCGTGGCGCCTTCGGTGTTGAAAATGATGTTGTCGCGGATCGAGCCGTTCAACAGCACGACGTCCTGACTCACGAGGCTCACGTTGCGGCGCAACTCCGCGAGGCGGACGTCGCGGACGTCCACCCCATCCACGCGCACCACGCCCTCCGAGACGTCGTAAAAGCGCGCAACCAGTCCGACGAGCGTGGATTTTCCGCTACCCGACCGTCCCACAATGGCAATCGTCTGCCCGGGGGCCACGTCGAAGCTCACGCCGTCGACGGCCGGTGCCTTGCCCGGATAGGCGAACCGCACGGAATCGAAGGTCACCTGACCGCGCGCGCGCGGCAGCGATGCCGTACCGCGATCCGGCTCGCCCGGCTCATCGATGAGCTCAAAGATACTGCGTCCGGCCGCGATGCCCTGCTGCAACGGTCCGAAGACCGCCACGAGCCGCTTGAGCGGTGCGGTGAGGAGCAACAGCGCGCCCAAGAACGAGACAAAATCGCCGACCGACAGATGCTCCGTTAATACCTGCCGGATCGCCAGATACAACACACCGGCAAGCGCCAACGACGCGACAAACTGCACGATCGGATTGGAGACCGACCGGGCGCGCATCAGCTTCATGTTCTGATAGCGGTTGGACTCGTTGACGGTCTCAAACGCCGCCGCTTCGAAGTCCTGCGCGTTGAACACCTTGATGAGCCGCTGCCCGTCGATGGCCTCCTTGGCCACCCGCGTCACGTCACTCATCGAGTTCTGGATGCGCGAGGAATAGCGCCGAAAGGCCTTGTTGATGACTTGCAGCAGGCCCACGATCAACGGCGCGACGATCAACGCTCCGCACGTGAGCCGCCAGTTCAACCACAGCAACCACGACAGCAAGCCCACAATCGTCAGACTGTCGCGCACGATGACCGTAATCGATTCGGTCGCGGCTTGCGCAACGAGCTCGGTGTTGTACGTCAGCTTAGACAACAGATCGGCCGAGGACACCCGGTCGTAGTACGCGCACGGCAAATCAAGGTAATGACGAAAGAGCTCGCCGCGCAGCTTCTTGATGATTTGACGCCCGACCCAGCCGGAGCCGTACTGCGCCAGATATTCCCCAACGCCGCGAACGGCAAACAGGACGACGATACCGACCGGGACGAACACGAGGGTGCTGCGATTGCGATCGACGAACGCGCCGTCAAGAAAATGCTTCACGAGGTACGCATACCCCGTATCCACAGAGGCGAACATGGCCATCCCGAGGATGGCCAACAAGAACATCGGCCAATGCGGCCATATGTAGGTGCGCAACCGCGCGTAGATCTCCCGAGCGCTGTCCTCTTGGGCGGTCATCTCAGCTTCCCGGTTGCAGATTGACGGTGGCGATGTTGACTTGGGCGAAGCCCACTTTTCCGGCGACATCCATCGCCGTCACCACCGCCTGATGGGTCGCGCGCGCATCGGCGCGAATCGTCACGGTCGCGCCGCTCGCGCCATCGCCAGACACACGCTCGAGCGCCGCCCGCAAGGTCGCGGCGCGGGCATTGACGAGGGCCTGCCCGTTCACGCGATACGAGCCGTCCGAGGCAATGGTGATCGTGACGGCGCTCGCCGGTGGCGTTGCCGAGGCGTTGGCCTCCGGCAACTGCAGGCGCAAGTGACCGTCGCGCACAAAACTGGTCGAGACCATGAAGAACATGACCAACAGCAACACGACGTCGATCAACGAGGTCACGTTGATCTCCGGCTCCATGTCCCGCCGACGCGAGAACCTCATGGGCGCCGCCCGACGCGCTCGCGTTCGGCGTCCAAGCGTGCAATGAGCCCCAGCGCCGCTTTTTCCATTTCAACCACCAGGGCATCCACGTGGCCGCGCAGATAGCGATAGCCCATGAGCGACGGAATCGCGACGATCAATCCGGCCGCCGTCGACACGAGCGCCTGCCCGATACCACCGGAGAGTGCCTTGGGGTCGCCGACCCCGGTGTGGGTGATCGCACTAAAGGCGGTGATGATGCCGATCACCGTACCGAGCAACCCGAGCAAGGGCGATACGGCCGCGATCGTGCCGAGCAAATTGAGATGACGCTCCAGTTCGTGCGCGACGTGGCGGCCGGTGTCCTCCACCGCCTCCTTGAGTACATCGCGACCGCGACTGCGGTGGGCCAGCGCCGCGGCGACCACCTGACCGAGCGACGAATCGCCGACCGTACTCATCTCGAGCGACGCCTGCTCGCTACGCAACGCGGTGAGCAGCGTCGCTGGCAGTACTTTCTCTGGCCGTAAGGCCAATGCACGCTCGACGATGATCGTCAGCGCCGCTATGGAGAGCAGGAGGATCGGCCACATGATCGGACCGCCCGCCTGAAACAGTTCCCACATCGCTCAGTCACCTACCGTCGTAATGCAAGTGCCTGATGATACGCGAGCTTTGCCCCTCGCGGGGCCTCAGGCCGACGTCTCCACTAAGCGACCGTCACGGAGGACCACGCGGCGATCCAGGCGCGCGGCCAGGCGTTCGTCATGGGTAACGATGACGAGGCTGCAGCCGACTTCTCGGTTGAGATCCAGCATGAGATCGAACACTTGTGCGGCGTTGGCGCCGTCGAGGTTGCCGGTCGGTTCATCCGCCAGCACCAACGCCGGCCGGGTCACGAGCGCGCGCGCCACCGCCGCGCGCTGTCGCTCGCCCCCGGAGAGTTGTCCGGGGCGGTGATGCAGGCGTCCACCTAGCCCCACGCGCTCCAGCAGGTGGCGGGCGGCCGTCTCGGCTTGCGCCGTCGGGACCCGGCGCACCAACAGCGGCATCGCGACATTCTCCAAGGCGCTGAATTCCGGCAGGAGATGATGGAACTGATAGACAAACCCCACCGCGCGGTTGCGCAAGGTGCCCCGCTCCGTATCGGACAGGGCGTTCATCGACGCCCCGTCGACGCAGACCTCGCCGGCGCTCGGTAAGTCGAGTCCACCCAAGAGCTGCAGTAACGTTGTTTTGCCAGACCCGGAGGCCCCGACGATGGCGATGCGTTCGCCCCGGCGCACCTCAAAATCCACCCCGTCTAAGACCCGCAAGGTGTGCGTGCCTTCGCGGAACTCCTTGACCAGTCCGCGCGCGGACAAGACGACGGGCGAGGACTCAGTCATGGCGCAATGCCTCCGCAGGCTGGGTGTGAGCGGCCGTGGCCGCCGGCGGCAAGGTCGAGAGGATGGACAGCAAGACGGCCGTCACGCAGACGCGGACGGCATCGCCCACGGTGACGCGCGCCGGCAGTTCGTCCAAGAGATAGATCCGCGGATCAATGAGGGTCGTGTGCAGTAAGGCCTCGATGCCGTGGACGAGACCGGCCAAGTTGGCGGCCACCAGCAAGCCGAGCCCGAGACCCAACGCCGTGCCCACGCACCCGATGACCGTGCCTTGCAACACAAAGGTGATCAAGAGCGTCCGAGGCGGCACACCCATCGTGCGCAAGATCGCGATGTCCGAGCGCTTCTCGCGCACGAGCAGCGTCAGCGTCGCGACGATATTAAACGCCGCCACCGCCATGACGAGCAGCAACAGCACGAACATGATCGACTTGGTCGTCGCGATCGAGCGAAAAAAATTGCCGTGTTCGCGCGTCCAATCGGAGATGTAAAAGCCACCGCCCAAATCCACGGCGACCTGCCGCACGATACGGCCTGCGGCGAACGGATCGGCCAGTCGCAAGCGCAGACCGGTGACGCCCTCGCCGGTGCGGAACAGGCGCGCCGCATCCTCGCGCGCGACGAGCGCAACGTTGTGATCGAACTCGTACAACCCCGAGTCCACCGTACCGGCCACGGTGAAGCGCCGTAACCGCGGAACCACACCCGCCGGCGTCGCCACGCCGTGCGGTGCCGCAATGACGATACGGTCTCCGATACGGACGCCGAGGTCGGCGGCCAAGGATTTGCCGAGCAGCACGCGGTATTGCCCCGGCTCCAAGACCGCGAGGCTCGCCCCCCGCACGTCGCGATCCAACGTCGACACCGATCGCTCAAGCGACGGATCGATGCCTCGGACCAATGCACCACTCACCGCACGCCCGTGGGCGATCAGCGCGCGCTCTTCGACGTAGGGTGCCACCGCCACCACGCCCGGTTCGCGCCGTGCGGATTCCGAGAGCGGACGCCAGTCCATGAGGGGGCCGTCCAAACCGGTGATCGTGGCATGCGACGCGACCGCCAAGATCCGATCCTTCAGTTCGGATTCGAAGCCGTTCATGACGCCGAGCACGACCAGGAGGACCGCGACGCCCACGGCGATCCCTGCCATGCCCACCGCCGCGATAAACGACAAAAAGCCGCTCTCGGTCTTCGGTCGCAAATAGCGGCGCGCCAGTCGCCAGGCAAACGGGGTGGCCATACTCATTCGTATCGCAACGCCTCCGCAGGGTGGACGTGCGCGGCGCGTCGGGCCGGGTAAATCGTGGCCGCCAAGGTCATCAACAGCGACACGCCACCGATGGTCAACACGTCGCGCCACTCCACCTGCGATGGAATCTGCGTGATGTAGTAAACGTTCGAGTCGAAAATCTCAAAGCCCAACGCGTGCTGCAGGAACACCGCGACGGTATCCACGTGCCAGGCCAGCGCCGTACCGAGCGCCACCCCGAGCAGAGCCCCCGTCCAGCCGATGAGCAACCCTTGGCCGAGGAAGATGCGTACCACACCCTGCGGGGACAGACCTAACGTGCGTAAGATCGCAATATCGGTTCGCTTGGCCCGCACCACCATGACCAGCATCGCCACGATATTGAACGCGGCCACCGCCACGACGAGCATCAGGATGAGCGTCATCATCGTCTTCTCAAGACGCACTGCGCGAAAATAACTGGCGTTTTCCTCCGTCCAGTCACGGACCGCGAAGCCGTGCAAGGGCGCGACCCAACGCCGCGCGGCGCTCGGCGCCGCGTTCGGGTCGGCGTAGCGCAGGCGAAGGGCCGTTGCGCCTCCCGTCCCGGCGAATGCCGACACATCCGCCAACGACCCCACGGCCAACGTCGCGTCGTGCGCTTGGAGGCCGGCCTCAAACAGACCGATGACATGAAACGTCCGCATCCGCGGTTCGAGGGAGCCCTCTTCGGACACGGTCGGCACCATCACCGTGACATCGTCACCGGGCACCACATGCAGCTGAAAGGCCAACGCCCGGCCGAGGAAGAGACGATCCTCGCCCAGATCGGTCAAGGCGGAACCGCCCAGCAAATGGGACATCGCGGTGACGGAGTCTTCCCGATGGGCATCCACGCCGCGCAACGTCGCCGGCGACATGTCCTCGCCGTGCACAAAGAGCGCCTGCTGCTCGACCACCGGCGCCGCGCCGACCACGCCCGGCGCCGCACGGGCGCGGTCCGCCCAGGCGGCGCCGTCAAACGCGGCGCCATCGGGCCGAAACACCGTGGCATGCCCCGACAAGGACAAGAGGCGCTCACGGGACTCGGCCTCAAACCCGTTCATGACCGAGAGTATCGTGATCAGCGCGGCCACACCGAGCGCCACCCCGACCAACGACGCCCAGGTCACGAAGGACACGAACACGCCGGCCTCGCGGGAGCGGACAAAGCGGAACGCAATGGCAAGTTCGAGGGGTCGGAACATGGGTGCGGATTAGAGCATGCCGCCACCCGCGGCGCACGACGGCGCGCCCACCCGTTGCCTTAGTCTGCATAGCCGGTATCCTCTCGCGGCGTCGCCGGTTCGCAGAACCGGAGGCACGTCCATTTGTCGCCGCCGGATACCCCTTGTGACCACGGTATTAGACCCTCAACTGCCCACGGCCGCCGCCCGCACCCTCCGCTGGGGCGCTCTGTACGGCTCCGCCCGCGCGTTAGCCTGCGTGACGGCCGCCGAACGGCACTCCGGCCCGGTGCTCGTCGTGACAGCGACGGCCCGGGATGCCGATCGCCTCGCCGACGAGTTGCGGTTCTACGCGGGCGATCGATTGCCGGTTTTGAGTCTGCCGGACTACGAGACCCTGCCCTACGACGTCTTCTCGCCGCACCCGGACATCACCTCGCGGCGCCTCGCGACCCTCGCCGCCCTACCGTCCTTCCGCCGTGGCTTGGTGGTCGTCGCGGTCGACGCCCTGCTCATGCGTTTGCCGCCGGCGCAGTTCGTCGCGCAGCACACTCTTGTCCTCGAAACGGGCCAAGCGCTCGATGTCGAGGCCTTCAAAACGCGCCTGGCCGCCGCGGGCTACGCCGCGGTCTCCCAGGTCGTCGCACCGGGCGAGTTTGCCGTGCGCGGTTCGCTCATCGATCTCTTTCCCATGGGGGCCGAGCAGCCCTACCGGATCGATCTGTTTGACACCGACGTCGAGAGCATCCGTACCTTTGACACGGATTCGCAGCGCTCGGCCGACAAGCTCGAGCGTATTCGGCTATTGCCGGCCCGCGAGTTTGCGTTAACGCCCGAGGCCATCAAAGAGTTCCGGCGCCGCTATCGCCAGCGCTTCGAAGGCGATGTCACGCGCTCGCAGGTCTACAAGAGTTTCAGCGAGGGCATGCCGACGGGCGGCATCGAGTACTACCTCCCGTTGTGCTTCGACCGCCTCGAAACGCTGTTTGAGCATCTGCAGGGCGATGTGATCGTCATCGATGCCTGCGGTATTGAGGCGTCGGCCCGACAGTCGGCCGTCGACATCGCGGAGCGCCACGAACAGCGGCGTCACGACCTGGAGCGCCCCCTGCTCGACCCCGCCGAAGTCTTCCTGACGGCGGACGATCTGAGCCTCGCCCTCGCCGCCCGTTGGCGCGTGCGCCTCAGTGCCGTCAAAGCCGAGCCGATCGAAGCGCAGTTGGCGGGCGAAGCCATCCAAAATTTCGGCGCGGAAACGCCGCCACCGCTGCGCATCGACCCCCGTCGCGAAGACGATACCGGGGCACTCGGCACCTTCTTTAGCACCTTCCCGGGTCGCACACTGCTCGTCGCGGAGTCCGCCGGCCGCCGTGAAGTGCTGCTCGAGTTTTTGCGCCGCCACGACCACGTGCCCAAACCGGTCAGCGGTTGGCAGGAATTCCTCGCCACCGACGCCCGACTGGCCATCGCCGTCAATCCGGCCGTGGGCGGTTTGTACTTGCCGGACGCTGGCCTTGCGCTCATCACCGAAGAACAGCTGTACGGCGAGCGTGCACGTCAGGAGCGGCGGCGCAAACGTGCCGAGCGAGATCCGGAACAGATCCTGCGCGATTTGCGCGATCTCACCCTCGGCGCCCCCGTCGTCCACGAAGAGCACGGCGTCGGTCGATACCAAGGCCTCAAAACGCTCGATATTGACGGTGCCCCGTCCGAGTTCCTCGTCATCGAATACCTCGGTGGCGACAAACTCTACGTGCCGGTCACCGCCCTCGGCCGCGTCAGTCGTTACACCGGCGCCCCGGCCGAGAGTGCTCCGCTGCACAAACTCGGGGGCGGCGAATGGACGAAGGCCCGCCGCAAGGCCGCCGAGCGAATCCGCGACGTCGCCGCCGAGCTGCTGGACTTGTATGCCCGTCGTGCCGCCCGCGAAGGCACCTCGCTCACGCCCGATGCCCGCGAATACGCCGCTTTCGAAGCCACCTTTCCCTTCGAAGAGACGCACGATCAACTCGAGGCGATCCAAGCGGTCCTCACGGATCTGGCGTCAACGAAGCCGATGGACCGCGTCGTCTGCGGCGACGTGGGCTTCGGTAAGACCGAAGTGGCGATGCGCGCGGCCTTTGCCGCAGTACAAGCCGGCAAACAAGTCGCCGTCCTCGTGCCGACGACGTTGCTGGCGCAGCAGCACTACCAAAACTTCTCCGATCGCTTTGCCGATTGGCCCATCCGCGTCGAGAGCCTGTCGCGGTTCCGCTCGCCGAAGGAATCCAAGGCCGTCCTCGAAGGACTCGAGAACGGCACGGTCGACATTGTGGTCGCGACGCATCGGTTGCTGCAGAAGGGCGTTAAGTTTGCCCGCCTCGGCCTGACGATCATCGACGAAGAGCAGCGCTTTGGTGTCCGCGACAAGGAAAAGCTGAAGGCCCTGCGGGCCGATGTCGATGTCCTGACGCTGACCGCGACCCCGATCCCCCGCACGTTGAACATGGCCATGGGTGGGCTGCGCGATCTGTCGCTGATCACGACGCCGCCTGCCGAACGACTCGCGGTGCAAACCTTCGTCCTGGAGTGGAATGCGGCCACCATCCGCGAAGCCATGCTGCGCGAGATACGCCGGGGTGGCCAGTTGTACTTCTTGCACAATTCGGTGGAGTCCATCGAGCGCCGCGCGGCCGAGATACGCGCGCTCGTTCCGGAAGCCGACGTCCGCATCGGTCACGGCCAGATGCGCGAGCGCGAGCTGGAACAACTCATGCTCGACTTCTATCACCGTCGCTTCAACGTGCTGATGTGCACGACCATCGTCGAGAGCGGTATCGACGTACCGACCGCCAACACGATCATCATTGACCGGGCGGACCGCTTTGGACTCGCGCAATTGCACCAGCTGCGCGGCCGCGTCGGTCGATCGCATCACCGTGCCTTCGCGTACCTGCTCGCACCGGCCAAAGCGGCACTCACGCCGGATGCCGTGCGGCGTCTCGAAGCGATCGAATCGCTCGAGGACTTGGGCGCGGGCTTCGCGTTGGCAACGCACGATTTGGAAATTCGTGGCGCCGGCGAACTGCTTGGCGACGAGCAGAGCGGACAGATTTCCGAAATCGGCTTCGCGATGTACATGGACATGCTCGACCGGGCCATCAAGGCGCTCAAATCCGGCAAGACGCCGGACCTCGAAGCGCCGCTGCACGCGGGCCCCGAGGTGGACGTGCACGCGCCGGCCTTGATCCCCGAGGAGTACATGCCTGACGTGCATCTGCGCCTCGTGCTGTACAAGCGCATTGCGGCCGCCGAAGACGAGACCGCGCTGAACGAACTGACCGGTGAGATGATCGATCGCTTCGGCGATCTGCCCACACCCATCGATACACTGTTTAAGATCACGCGTCTGAAGCTCGCGGCGGCGCGACTCGGCCTCACGCGCATCGACATCGGACCGGGCGGCGGTTTGGTCGAATTCGGGCTCGATCACAAGGTCGAGCCGGCCACGGTCTTGCGCCTCGTGCAGCGCGAGTCGACGCTGTATCGATTAGACGGTCCGAACAAGTTGCGGTTTATCCGCAAGGTTCCGGACGCCGCCGAGCGCATCAAGCTCGGTCACGCGCTCCTGGAACTGCTCGCTGCCCCGCCGCCCGCCCCCACACCGCCGGTTGCAGCGAAACCGAACGCTTCCGGTAAACTGCGCCGATGACGCGACCATTGAATCGTCGGGAAGTGCTTGCAGCGTTGGCCGCGACGTTGAGCGCGCCGTTGGCGTTCGCCGAGACCCCGGCGACCGGCACGCCGCCGCCGGCGGGCAGCGCACGCTATGTCGTGGAAGTCTTGGCGTTCCGCCCACCGGGACCCGTGCCCAAAGCCTATCCCGTTCCCCCACTCGGCCAAGCCCAAACGCTGGCGGGCCGTGTCGATGTGCTCGGCGCCGATCAATACCAGTTGACGGCGGCCAAGGACGCCCTGGTGCGCAAAGGCGGCTACAAGATCCTCAACCACCTGGCGTGGGCCGCCATCGTTCCGCCGAACGGGCGGACCACCGCCCACTGGAATGACCTGCTGGGGGACGAGTCGGGTCCCTTGGCGGGTTCCGTCGCGGTGCAACGCAGCCAATATCTCTTCATGGGGATTGAGCTCGACTACAGCCTCGCGGGCCAGACCTACGGTTTACGGGAAAAGCGTCGCGTGAAATTTGGCGAACGCCATTATTTCGACCACCCCGCGTTCGGCGTCATCGCGCAGATCACGCCGTCGAAGGGCGCTCCGGCCACGGACTGAACCACGCCGGGCCGGTTCACCGGCGACGCCGCGGCCACCGCGACCGTTAGGAGCCGAGGTGGATCGTCAGGACGGACGAGCCGTTACCGAGCGTTGAACTGCTCAAATCGTGTGCGTGATGCCGAATCAATGCCAGCGCGCCGTGCGCCGCCAACTCGTTCACCGGCGCATCCGCCGGCACGCTGCCCGCCGCGACAGGCTCGATCGCTAACGGTTCGCCGGTGAAGGTGAACGTCAGCGACATCTGGCGTCGCTCAATCTCGCAGGTCACTTCATTCGGCGGACGTCGCCCGAGCGCACTGAACAACGACAAGCACTCTTCGGACAATTCGGCGGCACGGACCATGAGCTCACGCGGCAGCCCCTCGTCGAGGGCTTGCGCGGTGATGAAATGGCGCAGTTGCTGATGCAGAGGCCCTAACGACGCGACCAGCGGTAAGCGCGCGACGTGCTTGGGTTCGACCTTGTAGAGCAGCGCCGCCGGATAGCGAATCTCATAGCGCACGATCAACGCGCGCACTGCCACCATCACCAGCCACGCGAACGCCGCGATGATCAGGGATCCGTCAAAGCCCGGGACCCAGAGATGGTTGAGATACGCGCCGGCGGCCAGCAGCAACCCGCCCAAGACCGCGACCTCTTCGAGGATCTGGCCCTGGAAGCTGATGGGCGCTTTATTGGAGGCGATGTCACGCAGCGCGCCACCGCCCGCGCTGGTAACCGCGGCGCCCAAGGGCGCCCAATACCACGCCAGTCCGGACCCAATACAGATGCACCCACCGGCCGTGGCCATCATGGCGAATCCGAATACATCGGCGTAGCGTTTGATGCGCTGGAACCACGGCATCCGGTCGATTCGGACCCGAGTCGCCGACAGCAGCGAGACGATCACCACGAGGATGAGGATCAGCGCCGGGCGAGTCGGGTTGTGCATGTACTCCGGCGGCAAACGGGCACCGCCAATCAGAAAGTCGCGAATGGTGCCGCCGCCGAGCCCTTGCAGCACGCCGAGGGCGAGTCGGCCCCACAGGTCGTAGCCCTGCTCTACGGCAATTAAAATGGCGTTCAGTGCGTAAATACCAATGCCGACGGTGGTCAGCCAGAAAAACGGCTGACTTTGTACCAATGCCATGATGTGCGCTTCCATGGCGCACAGAGTTACCGCAGCGACGGTGTGAGCGCAAGGCGCAATCGACGGAAAGCCCAACGACGTCGAGACATCGTCATGATTCCCCCTCACCGACGTCAAGATCCGTCAAGCCATTCGATGGCCCAAGCGTGAGTCGATGCGTGGCTACGCGCCGGGCGTGCCGTCGAGCGACAGGTTTGGGCGCGCCTCACGCAATTGCGCCGCCAAGGCATGCGCCGCCTGCCAGCGAGGTAGACCTTGCAGCTCCGATAACGTCGCCGGTACGAGACCCGCTTTGCCGTGCAATCGTGCCAACCGCAGGGACGACACCGGTGACGGGGCGTCGGTGAGACCCTCCAGCACCGCGAGCACCGACGGCCGGTGATTGCACAAGGGCAACATGTCGCAGCCCGCCGCGAGCGCCAGTTTGCAGCGCTCCAACGGTCCGCCGAACGCCGCCGCGCCCGCCATGCTCAAGTCGTCGGTAAACACCGCACCACGAAAATCGGCCTCGCCGCGCAAGATATCGTGCACCCAGCGTCGCGACAGACTGGCCGGCAGCCCATCAACCTGTTCGAAGACGATGTGCGCCATCATGATCGACGGCAACCCGTTCGGAATGAGTCGCTGGTACGGGTACAGATCGCGGTGCAAATCGGCAAACTCACGCCGATCGATGGGTAACGCGACGTGCGAATCCAACGCCACGGCACCGTGCCCGGGATAGTGTTTGGCGGTGGCTGACATGCCGGCGTCCCGCATGCCGTGGATGAGCGCGCTCGCCAGCTCACTGACCACGAGCGCGCGCCGATGAAACGCACGATCGCCGATGACGGTGCTCACGCCGTAATCGAGATCGACGACCGGCGTGAAGGCCAGATCGATATTCATCACGCGCAGTTCCGCTGCGAGCACCCAGCCCATCTCCCGCGCGGCGTGCAGCCCCGCCGCCCGGTCGGCGTCGTATTCGTGGCCAAGACGCCGCATGGTCGGGATGAGCGTAAAACCCGGCCGGAATCGCTGCACGCGCCCGCCTTCGTGATCGACGGCCACCAAGAGCGGCGGTCGACGCAAGGCGCGGATCTCGTTCACCAGCGCCGCCAGTTGCTCCGGCGAGTCGTAATTGCGCGTGAACAGGATCACGCCACCCACGAGCGGATGCTCAAGGACGTCCCGGTCCTCCGGCAACAGCGACCGCCCGGCCACGTCGACCATGAGACTGCCAAGACTCACGGGTTTCTCTCAAACACCGCAATGGACTCCACGTGAGCCGTGTGCGGAAACATGTTCATGATGCCCGCCGAGACGAGTCGATACCCGTGCTCGTGGACCAACAGACCCGCGTCTCGCGCCAGGCTGCCCGGATGGCACGACACGTACACGATCCGACGGGGCTTCATTTTCGCAATCGTCGGTAACATCTCCACCGACCCGGCCCGCGGCGGATCCAACAGTACGAGATCGTATTTCTCTCGCGACCAAATCTCGTCGGCCACGGGCTTAAAGAGATCCGCCACCGCGAAGCGCACGTTGGTCAGACCGTTCAGCTCTGCGTTGCGACGCGCACGGGCCACGAGGCCATCATCGCCCTCGACGCCGACAACGTGAATGGAGCGCCGCGCGAGCGGCAGCGTGAAGTTGCCGAGTCCGCAGTACAGATCAAGGACACGATCACCCGGCTGTGGATCCAATAAATCAATCGCGTGCTGGATCATGCGTTGATTGAGCGCGGCGTTGACTTGCACAAAGTCCAGCGGTTGAAACTCGAGACGCAGATCGAAATCCGGCAGCGTGTAATCCAACGGCACGGCCATCGGATCGATCGGTGCGGCCGTTTGGACGCCACCCGGCTGCAGCCAGAACGACAGCCCGCGTTGCGCACCGAAACTGCGCAGCACCTCGACGTCCGCCTCGGAGGGCGTCGACATGACGCGCACGACGAGTACCGTCGTGCGCTCGCCGATCGCAATCTCGATCTGCGGAACATCGGCGGCCATCGACAACTGGCTGATGAGGGCACCGAGTTCGTCTACCAAGGGACCGATCGGTTCCGCCAGTACCGCGCAGGCGCGGACATTGGCCAATAACGCGGAATGGCGTTCACGAAAGCCGATAATGGCTCGTCCGCTCTTCGGCAGCACCCGCACGCCGAGGCGGGCTTTACGACGGTACGCCAGCCACGGCCCATCGAGCGGCTCCAACCACTGCGTCGGCTCCACTTTTCCGATCCGCATCAGCTCGCTCTGCAGCTGCGCGTGCTTGGCGCGCAATTGTGCGCTCGGTTCCAGGTGCTGTAACGCACATCCGCCGCAACGATCGTAGTGCGCGCAGGGCGCCTCCACGCGATCGGGACTGGCGGTCACGACCGACGTCAGCTCCGCCTCGTCGTGCCGCGACCGTCGTTTGTTGCGCACCACTTGGACGGTCTCGCCGGGCAACGCGCCCGCGACAAACATCGCTTTGCCGTTGTGGCGTGCAACGCCACGTCCGTCGTGCGAGAGATCGACGATGTCGACGTCAAAGGGGGCTTTCATGCGCGCGCTCCTTCCGCTTTTTCCAGGACGGCAACGGCGACTATCAGACCCTGTTCGTCCGTCAACGTAATATGCCCGGTACCGGCACCCAACTCTGCGGCGCGCCGCGCGCCCCGCTCGCTCCACACGACCTCGGGCCGGCCCCACGCATTGGCGATGACGCCGCAATCGCGGACCCACATGCCGTGCGCAAATCCGGTGCCCAAGGCCTTCACAATGGCTTCCTTCGCCGCAAACCGCTGCGCCAAAAAGCGCACCTGCCGAGCCTCACGGACCGGCAGACGATCGAAGACCGCCACCTCGGCCGGCATCAGTATGCGTTCCACAAAATGCCGGCCGAATCGCCGGTAACTGTCGGCGATACGGTCAACGGCGACGAGGTCGGTCCCGATGCCAAAAATCAACGACGCGCCTCCATCATCAAGCGCTTCATTTCGCGAACCGCCGGATCCAGACCCATGAAGATGGCGCGCGCGATAATCGCAAAACCAATGTTCAGTTCGGTGATCTGCGGCAATGCCGCCACCGGCTGCACGTTGTGGTAGTCGAGACCGTGTCCGGCGTTGACCACAAGGCCGAGCGCATCGGCGCCTTCCGCCGCGACGCTCAGCCGTCCCAGTTCGCTCGCTCGGGCGGAACCCGTGGCGTCGGCGTAGGCCCCGGTGTGCAGCTCAATGACCGGCGCACCGATCGCGGCCGCGGCTTCGATTTGGCGCAGATCCGGATCGATGAACAGCGACACCCGAATGCCCGCCTCGCGCAGGCGCGCGACCGCTTGGGCCAGCTTCTCGCCACCGCCCAGCACGTCGAGTCCACCCTCGGTGGTGACTTCGGTGCGCTTTTCCGGGACGAGGCAGACGTCAGACGGTCGGATGCGTTCGGCAATGGCGATCATTTCGTCGGTCGCTGCCATTTCCAAGTTCATGTGCGTCGTCAGGCTCATGGCGAAACGCTCAACGTCTCGGTCCACGATGTGGCGGCGGTCCTCCCGCAGGTGCAGCGTGATGCTGTCCGCACCCGCCTGTTCGGCGACCAAGGCGGCCAACAACGGATCGGGAAACCGCGCCCGCCGCGCCTGCCGTACGGTTGCGACGTGATCAATATTGACGCCAAGGGCAATCGCGCCTCGGTAACTTTGCAGTGCCATCGTCATCCCTCCGGCGAGCTGGGCCGGGCTTTCACCGCCCGCGCAACCCGCCTACTAGTCAATTCACGGCCTTCGAGCGCCGACTCGAGCGCTGCGCCCAATAAGCGACGGGCAACGCCCAACTGGGCCTCCCCCTGCAACGCCTCCGCCGCCAGCGCCAACAGATCGGCGCCCGATACGGCGGCCGAGTGTGTGGAGGCGACGCGCGCCAAGACACCGCGGCTGGGGTCGACATGATAGTACGAGCCGGGTTCGACGCTGTCGTCGCCGCCGAGGCAGTGGGTGTAGTCGATACCGAAACCGAGGGCGTCCAAGAGTCGCTTTTCGAACACGCGCAGCGTCTCCCGCTCCGTCGCCACCTGCCCGAGTCGCTGCAGCGCGCCGGCGTAGGCTTCAAACACCTCGGGAAACGGGTCTTCCCGCGCCAACAGTTTGAGCAACAACTCGTTCAAGTAAAAAGCGCTCATGAGACACGCCGGTGCCACCGGGGACACCACATCCGGCGCTTCGGCCGCGACCAAGGTGCCGCCGTCGCCCGACCCCTGCCAGGTCAGCAGGATCGGGACGAAGGGTCGCAGCACGGCCGCCAGACCACTGCCCGGGCGTCGCACACCCTTGGCAAATAACGCGATGCGCCCGTGATCGCGGGTATAGAACTCAATAATCCGACTGGAATCGCGCCAGTCGCGCTGGTGCAGCAGGAACGCCGGTTCGAGGTCGACCCGACGGCCGCGCCCAGGCGTCATCTCAGCCTTCGTACCCGTCGTAACCGAAGGAACGCAGCGCGTTGGCGCTGTCTGCCCAATTCTCCTTGACCTTCACCCACAGCACCAAATGCGTGCGCCGCCCGAACAGGGCGTTCAGGTCGTAGCGGGCGGAGCGGCCCACTTCCTTGAGCAGCGCACCTTTCTCGCCAATCACGATCGCCTTCTGCCCTTCGCGTTCCACCCAAATCACCGCATGGATCTCGACACGACCGTCCTCCGTGTCGGCCATTTGCTCGATTTCCACGGTCAGCCCGTAGGGCAACTCCTGCTGCAAGCGCAAGGTGAGCTTCTCGCGGATGATCTCGGCCGTCCGGAACTTCTCCGAGCGATCGGTAACCTGCTCGGCCGGGAACATCGGCGGTGCTTCGGGCAGATGCCGCGCCAGCACGTCCGGCAGTGCCTGCAGATTGTCCTGCTTGAGGGCCGACAGCGGAATGACGTCCACAAAGGGGTGCATCGCGGACAGATCGGCGATGTACGGCAAGAGCCGTTCACGCGGATGCGCGCGATCCACCTTGTTCACGATCAGTACCGTCGGCAACTCGAGGTTCTTGATCCGCATCAAGACGTTTTCGTCTTCTTCGGTGAAGCGCAGCGCTTCGACCACAAAGGCCACGAGATCGGCGTCGGCCAAGCTTGATGCGGCGGTGCGGTTCATCACCGAGTTCAACATCCGCTTGCCACCGAGGTGCAAGCCCGGCGTATCCACCAGTGCGATCTGGTAATTCGGGCGGTTCAATAGCCCCAGAATGCGGTGCCGCGTGGTCTGCGGCTTCGGTGAGACGATCGACAATTTGCGCTCGAGCAGCGCATTCAGCAGCGTCGATTTGCCCACGTTCGGGCGCCCCACGAGGGCCACAAACCCCGAACGGTGCGTAGCATCAGTCATTCAATGTTTCCTTTGCCAGCGCATCGAGCATCTGCTCGGCCGCCAACTGTTCAGCCCGGCGTCGGCTGGAGCCGGTGCCGCGCGCTTCGATGCCCGATAGGCCCACGCGGCACAGTACCGTAAAGGTACGCGCATGCGGTTCGCCCCGGACCGATTCTTCCGTGTATTCCGGCAATCCGAGCGATCGCCCCTGCAACCACTCCTGCAACCGAGTCTTCGGGTCCTTGGCGGGCGGCGAGAGGCGTATCGCCTGCACGCGCTCGCGCCACAGGCGCTCGATGACCGCCCGCACCGCCTCGATGCCCCCGTCCAAATAAATGAAGCCGAGGACCGCTTCAAAGGCATCGCCTAAGATCGACGGGCGACGAAAGCCACCGGACCGCAATTCACCGGACCCGAGCCGCATTCGCTCGCCGATACTGACCGCCTTACCCACCTCGGACAGCACGTCTCCGCTGACCAAGGCCGCGCGGTAGCGCGTCAAATCGCCTTCGTCCGAATCGCCAAACTCGCGGTACAGCAGGTCCGCCACCACAAACGACAGGACCGCATCGCCGAGAAACTCCAAGCGCTCATTGTCGGCGCCGGTCGCCGAGCGATGCGTCAACGCCCGCTCGAGCAGCGCGCGGTCGCGCGCGCGGTAACCCACCGCGCGAAACAGCCAATCCGCGTCGTTGCCGGGGTGGGTCTTCACGGCGTCCCCGCCTGCGAAAGCGGCGCCATCGCGTGAAAATGAATCACGAGCCCCACATTCCCGACCCACGGCGCCACGGCGTCGTACGTGACGTCGAGCTTGGCTTGCGCAGGGTCCGTCAGCACGTCCACGTCCGCGGCGGTCACGGTGTGCACGTCGCCGCGCTCAAACCCTTGCGCGATCTGCGCACGCAGGCTCGCCGCGTCGGGCGCGCCGCTCGTCGCCGCTTGCGCGAGCGTGGCCACCACACTGCGGTATTCCAGAACCAGCGGCACGACGCGACCGGCCGTGTAGACGGCGAAGCCCAAGAGGCTCATGACAACCAACGCCGACAGCAGGCTCACGCCGCGCGTGCGGTGGCCGGGTGAGCGGATCACGTCGGCACGCTCAGTGCACCGCCATGCCGATACGCGACCACCGCGGCAGGAAATGGGGACCGAAGCTCGCCCAAATACGCACGGCTTTTCCGACGAGATTTTCTTCCGGGACAAAGCCCAGATCCGGGAATCGGCTGTCGGCACTGTTGTCGCGATTGTCGCCCATGAAGAACAAGTGGCCCGGCGGCACGTAGAACACGCCGGTCGGCGCCAACGTCGCATCCGCCGACAATTGCGCCGGCTGCGACGGGTCCACCGGGCATTCGGCGAGGTCACGGGACTCCGTGCACTTGCGATACAGGCGGGCCGGTTCCACCGGGCAATACATGACGCGGTGATCGCCCGCATCCAGATGTTCCGTGCCCTGATGGAAATTCTTATAGCAATCGTCTTCGACGAACGGACCGGCATCGCGGGCCACGGCCTCAACGCCGTTGACCCACACACCGTCGCCCTTGACCTCGATCCGGTCACCCGGCAGTCCGATCAGGCGCTTGATGTAATTGACCGACGGCTCACTGGGCTTGTGAAAGACAATGACGTCGCCCCGCTGCGGGCTGCCGGTTTCCAAGATCTTGGTGTTCAGCACGGGGGCGCGCAGCCCGTAGCTGAACTTGCTCACGAAAATGAAATCGCCGTCGAGGAGCGTGGGCATCATCGAATCGGACGGTATCCGAAAGGGCTCGAAGACGAACGAGCGAATCACCAAGACAAACACAATGACCGGAAAGAACGACTGCGCGTAATCGACCGCAATCGGCATCGGCGCACCCGCCGGTCGCTTGGCTCCGCCGGACACCCGATCGATCAATAGAATGAGACCCGACAGCGCGGCCAACACGACCAGCGCCAACGAGAAATCGTAGATCAGTCCCATGGAACTCATGGCGCGTCCTTATTTATTACCGAGTTGCAGCACCGCGAGGAATGCTTCCTGCGGTATCTCGACGCTGCCGACTTGCTTCATGCGCTTCTTGCCCTCTTTCTGCTTCTCAAGCAGTTTGCGCTTACGGCTGATGTCACCGCCGTAGCACTTGGCCAAGACGTTCTTGCGCATCGCTTTGACCGTGGCTCGCGCCACGACCTGGCTGCCGATAGCGGCTTGTATGGCCACTTCGAACATCTGCCGCGGGATAAGTTCCTGCATCTTGTCGACGAGGTCCCGGCCGCGGTGATACGCGGTATCGCGGTGCACGATCAGGCTTAGCGCATCGACGCGATCGCCGTTGATGAGCACGTCCAGTCGCACGAGGTTGGCCGACTGAAACCGATTGAACTCGTAGTCGAACGAGGCATAGCCGCGGCTCGTGCTCTTCAGGCGGTCGAAGAAATCGAGCACGACGTCCGCCAAGGGCAACTCGTACTGCAGCGACACTTGATTACCGACGTAGATCATCTTCTTTTGCACACCGCGCTTCTCGGTGCACAGCTGCAAGACGCCGCCGACGTGCTCGGGCGGTACGAGGATGTTGGCCGTAATGATCGGCTCGCGCATCTCCTCAATGCGGTCCAACGGCGGCAACTTCGAGGGATTGTCGACGTTGTGGACAACACCGTCGGTGGTGACGATCTCGTAAATGACCGTGGGCGCACTCGTGACGAGATCAAGCCCGTACTCACGCTCAAGCCGCTCTTGCACGATTTCCATGTGCAGCAGCCCCAAGAAGCCGATGCGGAAACCGAAACCGAGCGCGGTGGACACTTCCGGCTCGTATTGCAGCGCCGAGTCGTTGAGCCGCAACTTCTGCAGCGCGTCGCGGAACTGCTCGTAATCGTCCGTCGACACGGGAAAGAGGCCGGCGAAGACGCGCGGCTGAACTTTCTTGAAGCCCGGCAAGGCCTCACTGCACTGCATGGATTCCAGCGTGATCGTGTCACCGACTGGCGCGCCATCGATTTCCTTGATGCCGGCAATGACGAACCCGACTTCGCCGGCCGAGAGCTCTTCGCCGTCGACACGCTTCGGCGTGAAGCGGCCGAGACGCGCGCACTCGTGCGAACGCCCGGTCGACCACACGCGAATCTTTTGGCCGCGCTTCAAGGTGCCGTTCATGACGCGCACGAGCGACACGACGCCGACGTAGTTGTCGAACCACGAATCGATGATCAAGGCCTGCAACGGCGCCGTCGGATCCCCTTTGGGTTCCGGGATACGCGCCACAATCGCCTCGAGGAGTTGATCGACGTTCTGGCCGGTCTTGGCCGAGACGCCGACCGCATCGGTCGCATCGATGCCGATGATCTCTTCAATCTCGACCGAGACCCGGCCGATATCGGCCGAGGGCAAGTCGATCTTGTTGATGACCGGCAGAACTTCCAGCCCCTGATCGAGCGCGGTGTAGCAGTTGGCGACCGACTGCGCTTCGACGCCTTGCGCGGCGTCGACCACCAGCAACGCGCCCTCGCAGGCGGCCAGCGAGCGCGAGACCTCGTAGGAGAAATCGACATGCCCGGGCGTGTCGATAAAGTTGAGCTGGTAGTCGACCCCGTTTTGGGCCACGTACCGGAGCGTGACACTTTGGGCTTTGATGGTGATCCCGCGCTCACGCTCGAGATCCATCGAGTCGAGTACCTGTTCCTGCATCTCGCGCTGCTGCAAACCGCCGCAGAGCTGAATGAGACGGTCGGCCAGGGTGCTCTTCCCATGGTCAACGTGGGCGATGATCGAAAAATTGCGGATGTTCGGCATTCGGCGCGTCGGGTCCTGCCGGCACCACAGGAGGCCGGTCGAATCAACGGATTATAGCAGCCCGCGCAGCCCCGTCCGGAACCTAAGCACGTCCCCAGAGCCGTTCCAGGGTCACGAGGTCCAGATGCCCAAAGCAGACGGTCTCGCCAGACAGGTCCACCAACGGGACCTTGAGGCCGTAGCGGCGTGCCAATACGGGATCACTGTCCACGTCCACGACGCTGAGCGGGACGCCGCGCTGCGCCGCCCACGGTTGCAGTTCTGCGAGCAATTCCTCGCACAGCGGACACTCCTCGCGGCTGTAGACCGTGAGCGCTTTCACGGGCGGTGCGGGGCGTGGGCGCCGGCGCGGCGCGCAGGCGCCAGCGGCGGAAGGGGTTGGGTCTCGCGCAGATCCACTCGAGCGCCGGCCAGGGGGGTCACCGACGCCGCCAAAAACTCGACCGTGGCCGCCGGCACTTCACCCACGGCCGTCACTTGGTGACCGGCCACCAACCGGGAGTACGCGTACGCGGATCCGAAACGCCCCTCCCCCTCAACGGCCTGTCGCGGGGGTGCCGGGGGTTCTTCGATGAACACGGATACCGTGGCCAACCCGTCGGAAATCAGCAGATGCGTCGACGGGGCGCCGGTACCTGCCAAGCGCTCCACCGTGCGCGAGCGGATCCGATAACCGGGCGGCAATCGACTGACGGTCCAGTCATCGGCGTGGCCGGTGGCGTCCGAGCCTTCCGGCCGGTCGCGGACGATCGCGTAATGGGTGGTGTCGATTGAGGGACGGAACGCCGCATCGGGCAACACCGCACTCAGATCCAGCGCCGTGAAGACCACTTGCTCGAGCACCTGCCCGGCGGGGTCGGTCAAATCCGTCCGCAACGGCATGTGCGTCGCTTCGTCGATCCACAGGCGGTAACCGAAGCGGTACCGATCCCTCGGAATCACCGCGATCACGCGGGCCGGCCGGTTCAGGACGCGAGCCATGCCCGCAAACTCGACGCGATACAGCGACTCGACGTCGGCCTCGAACGTCGGCACCACGCCGAGCAGCGAGCCGGCGGCCGGCGCGGCTTCCTGCAGCACGACGCCCTGATCCGGCAAGATCACTTGCATCTCATCGTCGTGACGGACCACCTCGCGGCGGGCGGCCCCTAAGCCGACCAAGCGCTCGGTGACCTGACCGTCGCGGACTCGGTGCAGTATCCGCAGCTTTTCGACCGGCCCGTTCCCCAAATGCAGAAACTCGCCCGCGTAGGACTGCCCGGCGAGGGCCTCGGTCATCTGGCTCAGCCAACGACGGGCTTCGGGTTCGGCGCACGCCACGCCGATCGCGCCGAGGAACCCACAGGCTCCGGCGATCCAGGCTCGGCAGACCGCCGCACGGCTCATGGCTGGGTCATCTCCTCGGGCGCAGGGTCGGCGACCAAATGGATCAACGCATCACGCCCGCCGAGGGCCCCGCTCATGCGCGCGTGCGCGGCCACGTAATTGGCCAAGGTCGCGCCGCTGATGGGACGCAATTGGGCGGGACCTGCCGCGGGCGTCACATAACTGGCCGGTTCGACCGGCGTTGGCAGCACCGCGGGCGACTCCGCCGCGCTCACCGGCGCCGCCGCCGGGACACTGACGCTCGCCACTTGAGGTACGGTCGACCCCGCCGCACCGCGCGGATCGCGCGCCACCAACAACACGGCGAGCGCCCCGACCGCCGCGGCGAGACCGAAGCCGGCAACGGGGCGCAGCGCCGAGAAACGGCGCGATCGGCGCGCCGGCGCGCTGGCACGCGTCGGCGTCGCGTCCGCGGCGACCGCCATCGGGGCCGTGTTCGGTTCGTCGGCCACCGCCGCACAAATTCGGCGCGCGAGGTCGGTGTGGGACCGTGCCCGTGCACGCTCGCCCCGCAGGCTGTCGCCGATGGCTTGATAGCGGGCATAGCGCCGCGCAAGCTCCGGCTCACGCTCCATACGCTTCAGTAACAGCGCGGTTTCTTCGGGCGCTAATTCGCCGTCGATGAGCGCCGAGAGCTGTTCGTTCACTAGGTCGGTCATGACCATTCCTTCGCACGTGAATACTGTGAGTCGAGGGTCATCTCACAGGTCCTCGCGGCCGAGGCCGCCATCAAAAATAGGTCGCAAGCGCCGATCGATGGCCTCGCGGGCACGGAAAATCCGCGAGCGCACCGTGCCCACGGGGCAGTCCATCGACTCGGCAATTTCTTCGTAGGACAGTCCGTCGATTTCCCGCAAGACAATGGCGGTGCGCAGATCTTCCGGCAGATCCGCCATGGCGTGATTGACGGTCTGACGGATTTCTTCCGTCATCGCCAGCTGTTCGGGTGTTTCGCCGTCGGTCAGGCGGGCTTCAAGATCGCCCTGCTCCGGATCCTGAACGTCGATGTCGTAACTGACCGGTCGTCGCTTACTGGACACGAGTGCGTTCTTTGCCGTGTTGATCGCGATTCGATAGATCCAGGTGTAAAAGGCACTGTCGCCTCGAAACGACCCGATCGCCCGAAAGGCCTTGATAAACGCCTCCTGAACGACGTCCTCCGCTTCCATCGGATCCCGGATGTAGCGCAAGACGAGTTTCAGGACCTTTTGCTGATACCGCAGCACCAGCACGTCGAAGGCGGACCGTTCCCCCCGCTGGACCCGCTGGACTAGCGCGAGATCGCTTTGTTCTGGCGTCAAGTCTCAGGCTCCCCGGGACGACGGTCCGCCGTCCTCCGCCTCATTGACCGCGGCGGTGGGAGAAAGTTCAGTCACAGCGGTGAATCGATCGATCAGGCGATCGAAGGCCTCCGACGGGCTCACCGCCCGACGGAGACACAAATCATAAATTTCCGGGTCCGGGAGCTCGAGGAAGGCCTCGAAGGCCGCTTGCTCCGCCGCTCCGGCCACCGGCCAGCGCTCAGCGAGGTAGCGCGCCAAGAGCACGTCGAGCTCGCGCATACCCCGTCGGCAGCGCCACTTCAGGCGATTCTGAACGGGGTCTGCTGTCACGATCAGATCGTGCGCGCGACCAAGAGCTTCTTGATCTCCGCGATCGCTTTGCCGGGTGCGAGATCCTTCGGGCACGCTTCCACACAATTCATGATCGTATGACACCGGTACAGGCGGAACGAATCGTCCAGGAAGTCCAACCGTTCGCCCGTTGCCTCGTCACGCGAATCGATGATCCAGCGGTACGACGCCAACAGCGCCGCCGGACCCAAATAACGCTCCGGATTCCACCAGTAACTCGGGCAACTCGTCGAGCAGCAGGCGCACAGAATGCAGGCCGACGGACGGTCGATCTTTTCCTGTTCTTCCTTGCTCTGAATGCGCTCGTGGTCCGGTGGTGCCGGCGTACGCGTCTGCAGCCAGGGCTTCACGGCCGCGTACTGCGCGTAGAAATTGGTCAGATCCGGAACCAAGTCTTTAACCACCGGCATATGCGGGAGGGGGAAGATTTTCACGTCCCCTTTCACGTCGGCGATGGACTTGGTGCACGCGAGCGTGTTCTTGCCGTCGATATTCATCGCGCAGCTGCCGCAAATGCCCTCACGGCACGAACGACGGAACGTCAGCGTCGGATCCAATTCGTTCTTAATCTTGATCAGTGCGTCCAACACCATCGGTCCACAGCGATCGAGATCCACCTCGTAGCGATCGACGCGAGGCTTCTGACCCGAATCCGGGTCAAAGCGGTAGATCTTGAACGCTTTGACGCGACCGGCGCCCGATGCCGCCGGGTAGGTGCGTCCCGGGACCTCGTTGAAGCGCGAATTGGCTGGCAGGGAAAAATCGGCCATGCGGGTATCTCGCTCTAAAATCAGTAGGTCCGCGCCTTGGGCGGGATCGGTTCGACGTCGTTCGTCAACGTGTTCATGTGCACCGGTCGATAATCGATGCGTACCGAACCGTCGGTGCCCACCCACGCCAACGTGTGCTTCTGCCACTCACTGTCGTCGCGGTTGGGGAAATCTTCGCGCGCGTGCGCGCCGCGGCTCTCGGTCCGGTTGGCCGCCGAACGGATCGTCGCGGTCGCCTGGAGCAAGAGATTTTCGAGTTCCATCGTCTCGACCAGATCCGTGTTCCAAATCAGTGAGCGGTCGGTGATACCGACGTCACTGAAGGAGGCAAAGGTCTGGGCCAACTTTTCACAGCCCTCGTTCAGGGTGTCGCCCGTGCGGAACACGGCGGCATCCGACTGCATGATCTTCTGCATTTCGAGGCGGATTTCCGCCGTCGGACGCGACCCGTTGGCATTCCGCAGGCGATCCAACCGCGCGATGATCGGTTCGCTGGAGTTCGCGGCCAGCGGCGCGTGCGGCGTATCGGGCTTGACGACCTCGGCCGCACGACGCGCGGCGGCGCGCCCGAAGACCACGAGGTCGAGCAGCGAGTTGGAGCCCAGACGATTCGCTCCGTGCACCGACACGCACGCCGCCTCGCCGACGGCGAAGAGACCGGGGACAACCGAATCCGGATTGCCGTCCTTCAGCGTCACGACTTCTCCGTACACGTTGGTCGGGACACCGCCCATGTTGTAGTGCACGGTCGGCAAGACCGGGATCGGTTCCTTCGTGACGTCAACGCCGGCGAAGATGCGTGCCGTCTCCGCGATACCGGGCAGCCGTTCGTGAATCACGGCCGGGCCCAGGTGCTCGAGATGCAGATGGATGTGATCGGCGTGTTCGCCGACACCGCGACCCTCGCGGATCTCGACGGTCATCGACCGGGAGACAACGTCGCGGCTGGCGAGATCCTTGGCGTTCGGCGCGTAGCGCTCCATGAAGCGCTCGCCGCGCGAGTTGGTGAGGTAACCGCCCTCGCCGCGCGACCCCTCGGTGATGAGGCAGCCGGAGCCGTAAATGCCGGTGGGATGGAACTGTACGAATTCCATGTCCTGCAGCGGCAAGCCCGCACGCGCCACCATGCCACCGCCGTCGCCGGTGCAGGTGTGCGCCGACGTGCACGAAAAGTAGGCTCGCCCGTAACCGCCGGTGGCCAGAATCACGGCGTGCGCCCGGAACCGGTGCAACTCGCCCGTCGCCATGTCCAAGGCGATCACGCCCCGGCACGCGCCGTTTTCCATGATCAGGTCGAGCGCGAAGTATTCGATGAAGAACGTTGCATCGTGTTTCAGCGACTGCTGGTACAGCGTGTGCAACATGGCGTGACCGGTGCGATCCGCCGCGGCGCAGGTCCGCTGGGCGATGCCCTTACCGTATTCGGTGGTCATGCCACCGAACGGACGCTGGTAAATGCGACCGTCTTCGGTGCGCGAGAACGGCACACCGTAATGCTCCAGTTCGATGACCGCGCTCGGCGCCTCTTTGGTCATGTACTCAATGGCATCCTGATCGCCGAGCCAGTCCGAACCCTTGATGGTGTCGTAGAAGTGATAGCGCCAGTTGTCGCCGTCGCCCATGTTACCGAGCGCCGCCGAGATGCCGCCTTGCGCTGCCACGGTGTGGCTGCGCGTTGGGAAGACCTTGGTCACGCCGGCCACTTTGAGCCCAGACTCGGCGAGCCCGAAAATGGCGCGCAGACCCGCACCGCCGGCGCCTACGACCACGACGTCGTAGGTATGGTCAATCATTTGGTAACCGCTCATGCCGCGCTCCCAAGCGCTACTTTAAGCACCGACAACACCGCGTAGGCCGCGAGCAACCAGTGCACAAACTGCGTCACGATGAGCGCAGCCAATTTCTTACCCTTGGACGGGACGTAATCTTCGATGATGACCGTAATCCCTGCTGCCGAGTGGTGCGCGACGGTGATCATCAGCAACGCGGTCAGCACCGCATTCAGCGGCCGCGCCAACGTGGCGTGCACGGTCGCGTAGTGATAATCCGGCAGCGTCAGCAACGTGATCACAAACCACGGGCCGAGCAGCGCCAGCGCAATGGACGTGACTTTCTGCATCCACCAGTGGTGGGTGCCGCTGTGGCCACCGAGGCCGAGTATCGTTCCGAGCGGAGATTTGGTCTTCACGGCAGCACCCTCAGCGGAAAATGGCCCAGATGCTGATGGCGCTCAGCACGACAATCACAACGACGGCGATGCGGCCACTGCGACGCGCCTCGGCGCGCTCAAGCCCGATGCCGGCGTCCCAGCGCAGGTGACGCAACCCGGTGGTGAAGTGGTACCAAAAGCCCGTGACCGCCGCCGCGAAGATCACCTTCCCGACGATCGATCCCAGCAAGCCCGCGGCCACGGCGTAACACTCGGGTCCGGACGCCAGCGCCCCAAGTACGCCGACCAGCGCCACAAACGCGGCCGACAAGGCCATCCCCGATATCCGGTGGCCGCCCGAGAGCACCATCGTGTACTCGAGTTTGTATACCTGCAGATGGGGCGATAGCGGGCGTTCGCGGGTCTTCATCGGCTCAGATCCTTCTGCGTCACGGATCCGGAACCCTGCCCGGACCGCCAACGCGTTATGGGCTCAGAAATCGACGCAGCGTCCGGCGCGTTCCCAGTCTCCAAATCGAGTGGGCTCCGGACCTGCGCGTCCGCCGAACTCCGCAGCCCGTTCGGCGCTCGGCGGCGCCTCGACCGGCGCGGCCGCGTGCGGGTCGGGAACGACCACGGACTCAACCGACACGGACGGCTCAGGGTTCGACATGGCCACGATTGTGCCACAGCGTGCGCAGTGCAACAAATCGCCAAGTAATTGATTGCCCTGTCCTATACAACGAAACTTTCGCCAACTTCGGTATCCTGTTTCGGTTCCTCGACAGGGGTATCCCATGATCGCCGCGACCGACCGTACACCCGCACCCGATAGCCTGGCCGTCTTGGCGCTGACCGGGCCGGATGCCGTCAGTTTTCTGCAGGGTCAGTGCACGCAGGATTTGCGCGCCTTGCTCGTCGGTCAGGCCACCCTGGCCGCCATTCTCTCCGCGCAGGGAAGGATCCTCGCATTGCCGTGGGTCGGCCGCAGCGCCGACGGCCTGCGCTGCTTGCTCCCCACCGATCTCGTTGCCGGCCTGCAAAGCCATCTCGCCCGCTACGTACTGCGGGCCAAAGTGACCCTCTCACGGGACGATGCGACGGCCGAGGACCTCGCCGCGCCGCAACAGGCGCGCGCCGCGAGCGCCGCGGCACCTTGGGATTTGGCGGGCATTGAGTGCGGCATTCCGGAGGTGGTGGCGGCGTCCTCGGGCGAATGGATCCCGCAGATGCTGAACCTCGATCTCCTGAACGCCGTGAGCTTTGAGAAAGGCTGCTACACGGGCCAAGAAATCGTCGCTCGGACCCAGCATTTGGGGCGTATCAAGCGCCGCCTGTTCCGCTACCGCCTGGAGGGCCCGGCCCCCACGCCGTTAGACGACCTGTTTGGCGCAGACGGCAAGGTCGGCGAAATAGTGTGCGCGGCAGCCAACGGCACTGCCGCGGAGTGCCTCGCGGTGGTCGGGCTCGAGGCACGCGACCGCCCGCTCACGCTGGCCGACGGGCGCGTCTGCCAGCCCGCGCCCCTGCCCTACACGGTTCCCTGAGCGCTCAGGTCTCCGGCTTCATCTGCGGGAATAACAAGACGTCGCGAATCGACGGTGAGTTCGTGTAGAGCATCACCAGCCGATCGATGCCGATGCCGAGGCCCGCGGTCGGCGGCAGTCCGTACTCCAACGCACGCACGTAGTCGGCGTCGTAGTACATGGCTTCCTCGTCGCCGGCATCCTTGCGCTCGACCTGCGCACGGAAACGCGCCGCTTGATCCTCGGCGTCGTTGAGCTCCGAGAACCCGTTGGCCAACTCGCGTCCGCCCACAAAAAACTCGAAGCGGTCGGTGATGAACGGATCCGCATCGTTGCAGCGCGAAAGCGGCGACACTTCCGTCGGATAGGCGTACACAAAGGTCGGCTGCACGAGGGTGTGCTCGCCGGTCTGATCGAAAATCTCGATCTGCAACTTACCGGCGCCGTCCCCGGGCAGATACTTGGCACCGAGTCCGTCGAGTACCGACCGCAGGTACGGCACATCGCGGAGGCGCGACCGATCGAGCGTCGGATTGCATTCCATGATGATGTCTTCCACCGACACGCGGCGGAACGGCCCGTCGAGCCGAATGGTCGTGCCTAGATACACCACCTGCCGCTCGCCGAGCACCGCGTCCGCGAGACCCGTGAAGAGGCGCTCCACGAGATCCATCAAATCGTGGTAATCGGCGTAGGCCCAGTACAACTCCATCATCGTGAACTCGGGGTTATGCCGTGTCGACAACCCTTCGTTACGGAAGTTGCGGTTGATCTCGTACACGCGTTCGAAGCCACCGACCACCAAGCGCTTGAGATACAACTCGGGCGCGATCCGCAGATACATGTCGATGTCGAGGGCGTTGTGGTGCGTCTTGAAAGGACGAGCCACCGCGCCACCCGGGATCGGTTGCATCATGGGGGTCTCGACCTCCATGAAATTCGACGCGTCCAAAAAGCTCCGGATGAATCGCACGATCTGGGTGCGCGTCTGGAAGGTCTTGCGGCTCTCGGGATTCACGATCAAATCGACGTAGCGCATGCGGTAGCGGGACTCGGTGTCCGTCAGACCGTGCCACTTGTCCGGCAACGGGCGCAGCGACTTGGTCAGTAACCGCAGCTCGTCCGCCTTCACGGACAGCTCACCGGTGCGCGTGCGCATCAGCAGACCCGACGCCGCCACGATGTCGCCGACGTCCCACGTTTTGAACGCGGTGTACGCATCGCCGAGCAGGTTGGCTTGGAGAAACAGCTGAATCTCGCCCGAGCCATCGACGAGTCGGACGAAACTGGATTTGCCCATGTCGCGCTTGGCCAACATACGGCCCGCGACGCGAACGCGCATCGGATGGGCGTCGAACCACGCCGCTTCCTTACCCTCGAACGTCGTCTGCAAGTCGCCGGCGTGGGCATCGCGGCGGAAATCGTTCGGAAACGCGACGCCCTGGTCGCGCAGCGCGGCCAGTTTGGCGCGGCGCTCGGCGATGAGCTTGTTGTCGTCGCTCGCCGGCAGCGCCGTCTCGTTCGATGCGTCAGTCTCGTTCGCGCTCATCGTCACAGTCCCTGCTTCAGGCTGGCTTCCATGAAGGGATCGAGCCCTCCATCCAGCACAGCGGTGGTATTACCGATTTCGACATTGGTGCGCAGATCCTTGATACGCGCCTGGTCGAGCACGTACGAGCGAATCTGATTGCCCCAAGACACGTCGGACTTCGAGTCTTCGAGCACTTTGGCGGCGGCGTTACGCTTGTTGAACTCCAACTCGTACAGTTTCGCCTTGAGCATTTTCATTGCGGCGGAGCGATTCTTGTGCTGGCTGCGCTCCATCTGGCACGCCACGACGATCCCCGTGGGCACGTGCTTGATGCGAATCGCCGACTCGGTCTTGTTGACGTGCTGACCGCCGGCGCCACTGGAGCGATAGGTGTCCACCTCGAGGTCTGCAGGGTTGACGTCGATGTTGATGTCGTCATCGACTTCCGGCGACACGAAGACCGAGGCAAACGAGGTGTGACGACGGTTGCCCGAGTCGAACGGCGACTTGCGGACGAGACGGTGCACGCCGGTCTCGGTGCGTAACCAACCGTAGGCAAAGCGACCGTCGATCTTCAGCGAACAGCCCTTGATACCGGCGACTTCGCCGTCGCTCTGATCGAGAATCTCGTACGTGAAGCCGTGCTGATCGGCCCACTTGCAATACATGCGCAAGAGCATCGACGCCCAATCCTGCGCCTCCGTGCCACCGGCGCCCGCTTGGATGTCCAAGAAGGCATTGCTCGGGTCCATCTGGCCGGGGAACATGCGCTGGAATTCAAAATCTTTGACGTCCCGCTCGAGCGCGTCCGCGTCGGCTTCGACGCCCTGGATGGCGGAGACTTCGCCTTCCATTTCGGCGAGTTCCAACAACTCCAGCGCGCCCAAAATATTGTCGCGTACGCGATCCAATCGGGTGGTGACGGCCTCCAGCTGCGAGCGCTCTTTGCCGAGTGCCTGCGCTTTCTCCGGCGAATCCCAGATCTTCGGATCTTCTAATTCGCGACTGACTTCCGCGAGCCGCTCGCTCTTGCGATCGTATTCAAAGATACCCCCTTAAGGACTCGAGGCGTTCCTCAAGATCCTTCAGTTGGCGGCGAATGGGGCCGGAAAGTTGCGAAACATCGACGGTCATGATGAAACCGAGTCTGTAAAGATTAGCCGCGAATCATAGCATGCGGGTCGTCTCAATCGGCTCCAGGTACTCGACCAGCAGTTGCGGGCGCCGCAGCCCTTGCCAGTCGTTCACATCCAAGCGGTACACCACCCGCACCGTCGCGTCACGCGGCGGCGCATAGGCGCCCGGTTTCGTGACCCAATGAAAGGCGATCGCCTCGACGGGCGGCGTCCGCGGTCCCGCGGACAGGGTCATCTTCAGGTGGGCCTCTTTGAGCACGCGCACATCCCGGACCCGGAATTCGCCATCGAACACGGGTTCGGGGAATCCCGACCCAAAGGGGCCCGCCGCGCGCAGACGATCGGCGGTCTCCACGTTCAGGTAGGCCGGTTCCAGCTCCCCGTCGGTGTACAGCACACCCTCCAGCATCCCCGGCTCCGCCCGGGCCGCCACCGCCCGCTCGAACGCGCTCGCGAAGCGTTCGACGTTCGCCGGCGCCAAGGACAGACCGGCCGCCATGGCATGGCCGCCGAAGCGGTCGATCAGGCCCGGGTGCGCCGAGGAGACCGCTTCGAGCGCATCGCGCACGTGGATGCCGGGCACGGATCGGGCCGAACCGCGCAGCAACCCGTCGGCGGCCGCGGCAAAGACGACGACCGGACGGTGGACCAGGTCCTTGATACGACCGGCCACGAGCCCGACCACGCCGGCGTGCCACCCGGGGTCGTACAACGTCAGAGCGGCCGGCGGCGTCACGCCCGGCTCGTGCAGGTGCAGTCGCTCGACGATCGCGATCGCCTCGTCCTGGGTCTCCGCCTGAACGGTCCGCCGCTCGCGATTGATGGTGTCCAACTCGCCCGCGAGCGCCTCCGCACGGCTCGGGTCGTCGGTGAGCAGACACTCGATGCCGATCCGCATGTCATCGAGGCGCCCGGCCGCGTTCAGCCGTGGCCCGATCATGAAGCCGAGATCCGAGGGCGATGCGGATTCCAGGGTCCGTCCGGCTTTGCGCGCGAGCGCTTTGATCCCCAGCACCGTCTGACCTGCCCGCATCCGGCGCAGACCGACGTCAACCAATATTCGGTTGTTGCGATCGAGTGGCACCACGTCGGCGACGGTACCCAGCGCGACAAGGTCCACGAACTGGGCGACGAGGCCCCACGGCTTGCCGAGGCGTTGCGCCACCGCGATCAAGACGTAGAACGCGACCCCGACGCCGGCCAGGGCACGACTGGCAAAGGGACTGGCCACCAAATTCGGGTTCACGATGACCGTTGCGGCCGGCAACGTCGGCCCCGGCAAATGATGGTCCGTGACCAAGACGTCGATCCCGGCGGCACGCACGAGATCGACGCCCTCGTGGCTGGATACGCCGTTGTCGACGGTGATGAGCAAGGACGGGGCGAGCGCAATGGCCTCGGCCGCGATCCCGGGCGTGAGTCCGTAGCCGTACTTCGATCGGTCCGGCACCAGATAGTCGACCGCCGTGTGACCGAGCGCGCGCAAAGCGCGCACCACGAGCGCGGTTGCCGTTGCGCCGTCCGCATCGTAGTCGCCGACCACCAGAATCGAGCCGCCCGACGCCATGTGCCGCGCGATCAGATCGGCCGCAACGTCCACGGACGGCAAACTGGAGACGCGTTCCAGACCTTTGATGTCGTAGTCGCGCACCTCCTCCACGCGCTGTACGCCGCGCGCGGCGTACAAACGGGCCAACAACGGATCGAGATCGCCCCCGAGATCCACCGCGGGCACGGCACGGCGCCGAATGGGTCGCCTCATGCCAGACACTCCCACCACGGAAGCACGCGCCGATAAAACCGCCAACGCTGCCGCGCGGTCACCGTGTAGACCCGGCCGGCCACGTGGATGTCGGCCGACAGCACTTCGCCGTCCCCCAGTCGTGACCGTAAGGGAATCGCCCACTGCCGGTCGGCGTCGGCAAATCCCCGCCCCGTCGTGAGCAGGTCAGCGACCGTCCAGACGTCGACCGCCGCGCCCTCGTCCGTGTCGGGCCCCAATGCCGCCCGCAAGAACGGATCGGCCCCCAAAAGGCGGGGCGAGCGCACGGCCGGCACGACGGCCGAGGTCCCCTCGCCCCACGGGTGAAAGGCGTGGACTGCGCGTCCGTCGACGCCGCGCAGGCCGCGCGCGTGCAGCCACAACTCAAACTCTCCTCCGAGCTGCGCCAAGCGCCGGGCGTCCGCCCCCTGCGCGGCCCCGACAGCGAGGTCGAGGCCCGCTAACAGGCCGGGATCGTGGGTGGCGACGGCCGTCGGGCCGCGCAGGCCGACGAGCAACACCGCACCCACCGCGCGGAACTCAAGGTCGGAATCCGGGAAATCGCGCGCCAAGGCAGCGGCCGTCTGCCACGCCGTGGCCTCGTCGAGGACCACCGGGCCGGCCGCGTGATAATTCACCGTCGCCAGACCTGCAACCAGATGCATGGGCGCGAGCACAAACCACGTGTGCGCATCGACCGGTAGGCCCTGCTGTGCCGCCAGCAATCGACCGAGGGCCGGTCGCTCGCCCGACACCTCAGCGCCCAGTCGTCGCAAGGCCCACGTCCGCCAGTCGCGGCACGCCGGACGGACCTCCGCCCGCGACAGCAGGGACTCGAGCACCGGCAAGCGCGGCAGTTCGGGGTGTTCCTCGGCCGAGGGCGGCACGAGATCGGCAATGGCGATATGGAGACGGTACATGGATGCGGTATCTTAGGCGGTATGAGATTCGCACAAGAAACACGCCCCAACACCCACGTCGTCAGTCGCTATGCGGCCGACGGCCTGTGGATTGGGACGAATCATTATGCGACGAGCGTCATCGTCACGGCCGATGCGGTCACGCCTTGGGCGGCCCGCAGCGTGGCGGACCTTAGCACGAACGATATCGACGCGGTCTTGGCGCTGCAGCCGGAGCTCATCCTGTTGTCCACCGGCACGCAACAACGCTTTCCTGCCCCCGCGATTTTGTATCACGCACTGACGCGTCGCGTCGGCATCGAAGTGATGGAGATCGGCGGCGCTGCGCGGACTTACAACGTGTTGGTCGGCGATGGGCGTCGCGTCGCCTTGGCCGCATTGATCGGCTGAGCGCGGTCAGCGCTTCGGCAAGTATTTCAGCGGATCCACCGGTTTGCCCTGACGGCGAATCTCAAAGTACAACATCGGCACTGCACCCGGCCCCTCCCCCATGTGCGCGAGGATCTGGCCTTCGTGGACCGTGTCGCCTTCGTGGACGACAACGTCGTGGTTGTAGCCGTACGCCGTCAACCAACTCTCATCGTGCTTCACGATCACGAGCAGGCCGTAGGCGCGCAGTCCGGATCCGACGTACACGACGCGCCCGGCGGCGGCCGCGCGCACCTCGGCACTCCCCGCGCCGCCCAAGCGCAGCCCCGTCCCGCCGGTGGGTTGAGTGACCGTGCCGATCACAGGACCGTCCGTCGGCCAACTCCAATGCGGCGGCGCACTCGGCGGTGGCTCGGTGGTCGCGGGCGGCGTGACGGGCGTCGGCACCGGCGGCAGAGCGCCGGCGGGTGGCTTCAGCGTGAGGGTCTGACCGATGTAGATTCGGTAATCGCTACCGATGCCGTTCCAACGCGCGACCTCGCGGTAGTCCAAGCCGCGTCTAAACGCGATGGAGTACAGGGTATCGCCGGTCTGCACCACGTAGCTCGTCTCCGCGGCAGCGGTGGTGGGCGATGGGACCTGCGGCGTGCTGGCGCAGCCGGCCAGCAACATCAGCGCAAGCAGCCCTACGCGACGCATGACCGCGCTCAGGCCAGCCCCGCGAGGAGCGGGACGAAGCTGACAATGCCGAGTCGTTCGCGCACGAAATTATTCTCGCGCCGCGTGATGCACAGCAACTCCTGCGCGCCGTCCGGACCGACCGGCAGAACGAGTCGCCCGCCGCGCGGTGAGAGTTGCTGCAACAGCGCGTCCGGAATCGCAGCCGGCGCCGCGGCCACCAAAATGCCGTCGAACGGCGCCCACGCCTTCCAGCCCAAAAAGCCGTCACCATGCCGCAGGCGCACGTTGCGCAAGCCCAGCGACGCAATACGCTCGCGCGTCCGATCCAAGATCGGTTGCACACGCTCGATGCTGTACAACTGCGACACGAGCGATGCCAACACGGTGGTCTGATAGCCGCACCCAGTGCCCACCTCGAGCACGTTGCGCAGTTCCCCGCCACGCAGCAGCGCTTCGGTCATGCGCGCGACGACGTAGGGCTGGGAGATGGTCTGCCCGTAGCCGATCGGTAGCGAGGTGTCTTCGTAGGCCCGCGTGGCCAACGCTTCATCGACGAACAGATGGCGCGGTACGGTACGGATGCGCTCGAGCACACGCTCGTCGCGGATCCCCTGATCGCGCAATCGATGGATCAATCGATCCCGCGTCCGCGCCGAGGTAAATCCCACGCCGACGGCGCGCGCATCAGACATCGGCACGAGACACCCACGCTTCGAGACTCGGCAAGGCCGAATGACGGGTCAAATCAAATTGCAGCGGTGTCACGGACACATACCCGTGCTCCACCGCGTGGAAGTCGGTGCCGGGGCCAGCATCCTGACCGTCACCGGGCGCTCCGACCCAATACACCGGGCGACCGCGCGGGTCGCTGCCGCGGACCACCGGCTGGGCCCGATGCCGCACGCCTAAGCGCGTCACCCGCACCCCTTGCAAGGCCTCGTAGGGAAGGTTCGGCACGTTCACGTTGAGCAAACTCACGGCCGCCAACGGGGATGCGATCAATTTTTGAACGAGCTCCCGCGCGATCCGGCCCGCGGTCTCAAAATGCCGGTGCGACGAGTCGTCGTGGACCAGCGAAATGGCAATGCTGGACCGGCCGAGAAAGCGCCCTTCCATCGCCGCGGCCACGGTGCCCGAGTACAGGACATCGTCGCCCAAGTTGGCGCCGTCGTTGATACCCGAGACCACCAGCTGCTGGGTCTCCTCGAGGAGCCCAGAGATGGCCAAGTGCACGCAATCGGTGGGCGTGCCGTTCACCGCGTAGCGATGTCCGTCTTGCTCGACCACGCGGATCGGGGTCTCGATCGTCAAGGAATTCGAGGCAGCCGAACGATTGCGGTCGGGAGCGACCAAGGTCAACCGACCAAGACCGTCCAACGCCGCTTCCAAGGCACGCAGTCCGTCGGCGCGCCAGCCGTCATCATTGCTAAGGAGAATATTCATGTCCGAGTGGTCATCACTATACTGGAACCCTACGACGCGTTGCGACCGACCCACGAGCCATGACCGCCGAAGCCGACGATAACGACCACGCCTTTCGCAGTGCCGTTGCGGATGTGCGGCCGCTGCCGGAGCAGCCGCTGCCGCCGCGCGCGGCGCCGCCGCGTCCGCACGCGCGATTTCGGCGTCTGGACGATGACATGGCGCTGCGGGAGAGCCTGGAACTCGCCCCGGGCGACTGGTTGATCGAAACCGGCGATGAGCTCTTGTTCCGCCGGGCGGGCATACCGGCGCGGTTGCTCGACCGACTCCGGCGGGGCGAATTCGCGGTCGAGGACGAAACCGACCTGCACGGCCTGACGGCCTCGGAAGCGCGCGAGGCGCTGCGCGAGTTCCTGCACGAAGCGCTTGCCCGGCGCTTGCATTGTGTCCGCGTTGTCCATGGCAAAGGCCTACGCTCCGGTCCGCGCGGGCCGGTCCTCAAGCATGCGGTCAACGTCTGGTTGCGCAAAGTCGACTCGGTCGTGGCCTTCGCCTCCGCCCCTCGCCAAGACGGCGGTACGGGTGCCGTCTACGTGTTGCTGACCGACCGCTAACGCCGCGCCAAGAGCCCGGCGAGGGCCGTGCGCGTCGCCGGCTGGGTCCATTCGTCCACGAGGCGTTCCAAGGTCTGGGCGCGTTCGCCCGCGGCGTAGCGCTCGAGCAGGGCCACCAGATCCGCGCGAGCCATCGCTCGCGTCGGCGCGTACGCGTGCACCGGCAGGGCCAAGACGTGCTGCAACCACTCGATCGCGGCGGTCAGCGGTTCGTCCGGAACGACGGTATCGACGAGGCCAATGGCGGCCGCCTCGGTCGCCCGCAGCATCACACCGCGCGTGAGCAGCGACTCCGCGTGCCTAGGCCCCACGGTGCGCACCAGCACTTGATGAATCAGCGGTCCTGGACACAGCCCGGCCGCCACCTCGTTCAGACCGATCCGCGCGTCGGCCGGTCCCATGACGCGCCAATCGCAGTGCAAAGCCAACACCGCACCGCCGGCCGGGCTGTGGCCGTTAATGGCCGCAACCACCGGTATGGGACTCGTCGCCAACGCATGCAACGCGTCCAAGAAGGCGCCCAAGAGCGCGGCAAGGCCGGCCGCGTCGGCCGTCAAGAGCGCCTGCACGTCGAGTCCGCCGCAGTAGCGCGCGCCGTCTCCGGTCAGGATCAGTCCCCGCACACCCTCGTGCGGCGCTGCGTGTACCGCCGCGGTGAGACGCGCGAGCAGTGTCGCATCGAGGGCGTTGACCGGCGGGCGCGCGAGACGCAACACCCGAATGGGGCCGAGATCCTCAAGCGCCAGCATCCTCGCCTCCCTCACCAAACGCCGCCGTCTCAAACAGCTCGCGCACAACCATCGTGGCGTAGCTGCCGGACGACAACGCGAAACTCATCGACACCACGTCGCCGTCGAGGGACACCTCGAGGCCTTCCGGCACGAGGCGCAAGGCACGCCGCGACGCCTCCACGCCCTCGCGCGCGAGCGCCGTCACCACGTCCGCATACGGGGCCAATAACGCTGCCTCCAACGCACCGGCCTCTCCACCGGGCGCGTCACCACGTCCCGGCATCGGCCCGGTCGGGTGGATGTCGTACTGCGCCAGCCGCTCCCTCAAGGTGTCGTCGATGGCGTCGGCCACAAACCAACTGTTGCGACCCGCCAGATTGACGCGCTCGCCCGGTAACAATCGGTTCCACGAGCCGTCGTTGACCCGTGCGGCCAGGACCGCGTTGAACACCATCGAGCGCGCCGCCGAGTAAACAAACGCACGCGCCTCGCGCGCCCGCGGCAACGCACCCCCGCCGATCCAGGCCAGCACGTCGCGGATGTTGTCACCGTCTCGACCGAACCGCTGCGGACCAAAGTAGTTGGGGACGCCCACGTGCGCCACCACCGCCACCCGGGCGGCCAAGGTGTCGGCGTCGGTCGCGACGTCGCGCAAGCGCAGATGAAAGCGGTTACCCCGCAACGCCCCGCGACGCAATTTGCGCGAATGACCCTCGTCAAAGAGCACCCGGACGCGCTCATCGGTGAGCGATGACCAGTCGATCGGGGTGCGCCCGGCGGGCACCGTAAACCACTGGCGCGCGATCGCGTGGCGGTCTTTGAGACCGGCGAAGCCGATGTCCCGCGGCGCCACGCCCGCGTGCCGCGCCAACAGGCGGACCGCGTGCAGCGTATCCACGCCGCGCTTTTCGATCTGGACGAGGCGGTGGCCGACACCGCCGTCGGCGCCAAAGCCCAAGACCTCATCGACAATGAAATCATCGGCCGAGGCCTTGAGGGTCGCCCGCGACAGCGGCGCGCCGTGCGCACGCGGCGGGGCGAGCGCCGCTACGGTCATGGCATCGCTCATGATCGTGCCGCCACGAGCGCGATCACTTGCGCCGCCAGTCCCTCGCGACGGCCGAGGAACCCGAGCTTCTCGGTGGTCGTGGCTTTCAAGTTGACCCGCTCGACCGTGAGCGATAATTCCTTCGCGAGCACGGCGCGAATGGCGTCTCGATGCGGCGCCAACCGTGGCGCCTCGCACAGCAACGTCACGTCGACGTTCACTGGCGCGAAACCGCGCTCAGCGACCCGCGCGAGTACCTCGCGCAGAAACAGCACGCTCGCCGCCCCCTTCCAGCGCAGGTCCGTGTCCGGGAAGTGCTGACCGATGTCGCCGAGTCCGACCGCGCCGAGCAGCGCATCGCACAGCGCGTGCAACACCACGTCACCATCGGAATGGGCCACCACGCCGCGATCGTGCGCAATGCGCACACCGCCGAGCCACACGTGATCGCCCTCGCCAAACGCATGGACATCCATACCCATACCGACGCGTTGTTCTGTCATCACGGACCCTCCGGCCAATGTGCGCACGGCCGTGACAAAGTCAGCGGGTTCCGTGATTTTGAGATTATCCGGCGAGCCCGGGACCAAGACTGGGCGCGCGCCCAGCGCCTCCATCGCGGAGGACTCGTCGGTGGCGTCAGGACACGCCTCGAGCGCCTGCTGCAGCCGCCGTCGCCGAAACGCCTGCGGCGTCTGCGCACGCCACAATCCGTCGCGCGAAATCGTCGCCGCGACGCGGCCCTCGGCATCGGCACGCTTGACCGTGTCGGCAACGCGCACGGCCAGCAGCGCGCCGTCGGGTGCGTGCGTAAGCGCCGCCCGTAACGCCGCAAGGTCCGCACGACTCAGGCACGGACGGGCCGCGTCGTGAACGAAGACCCAGCAATCCTCCGCGTCTCGCGCGGCCACGTAGGTTAAGCCGGCCAGCACCGAGTCGCGCCGCTCGGCGCCGCCGACGGTCGTGTGTACGCGCGGGTGCGAGGCGCAAGGCAGCGTCGCGAAATGGGCATCGTCGAGCGCCAGTGCGACGACGATACCGTGGCAATCGGGATCTTCAATGAACGGCGCGATCGCGTGTTCCAGCACGGCGCGCCCCGCAATCGGACGGTACTGCTTGGGCAGACCCTCGGCACCACCCATGCGCCGGCCGGCGCCGGCCGCGGGTATCACGACCCAGTAGGAAGACGACATCCGAGCGCTTACTGCGCCGTCCGTTGGACGGGCGATCCGGGCGCGGATGCGCCCGTCTGGGGTGCCGGATTGGTCGGGGGATCGAGAATCTGGAAGAACGTCTCCCCGGGACCGATCATCCCAAGGTCATAGCGCGCACGCTCCTCGACCGCGGCGGCAACACCGGCTTTCAGCCCTTTGACCTCGCCCGCCAGGTCCGTATTGCGTTGAAGCAGTTCGGCATTTTCGGCCTTCTGCGTGGCCACGGAGCGCCGCAGCGACATCAGCGACCGTACCCCTTCGTCCGATACCCATAACCGGTACTGCAGACCGATCAGCATAATCAGCAGAAAGGCGACGAAGAGCTTCATGAGGGGAGTCACGTTAACAATGCACTCACGCCCACGCAATGGCCTCGCGCTCGAGCGGTCGCCGCACCGCGCAGCACGCACCCACAGGGCGCGTGCTGCGTTGCATCACGGCGCACCGTTCGCACGGTCATCTCAGAACGCCGGCACCGGCACCGGGAACGCCGACGCCCCCGCGTAACGAGCCGCCGCACCCAACTGCTCCTCGATGCGCAGCAGCTGGTTGTACTTCGCGATGCGATCAGAGCGCGACATCGAGCCGGTCTTGATCTGCGTCGCCGTGGTGGCGACAGCGATGTCCGCAATGGTCGAATCTTCGGTTTCACCCGAGCGATGCGAAACCACCGCCGCATAGTGCGCCTGGTGTGCCATCGCGATCGCCGCAAGCGTCTCGGTCAAGGTGCCGATCTGGTTCGGCTTGATCAGAATCGCGTTGGCGGTGCCGGACTTGATGCCTTCGGCCAAGATCTTGGTGTTGGTCACGAACAGGTCGTCACCGACGAGCTGTATCCGCGAGCCGATCTGATCGGTGAGCAGCTTCCAACCGGCCCAATCCCCTTCCGCCATGCCGTCTTCAATCGTCAGGATCGGATAATCCGCAGCGAGTTTGCCGAGGTAGGCCGCGAACCCGGCCGAATCGTAGGACGTGCCTTCGCAGCCGAGCGTGTACATACCGTCCGCGTAAAACTCGGAACTCGCCACATCAAGACCGAGCCAAACGTCCTTGCGCGGCTGGTAGCCGGCTTTTTGCACGGCCTCCAGGATCGTCTCCAGCGCAGCCGCGTTGGACGGCAGATCCGGCGCGAAACCGCCTTCGTCGCCCACGGCCGTCGTCAGACCGCGCGCGTTCAAAATCTTCTTCAGCGTGTGGAAAATTTCCGCACCGCAGCGAATCGCCTCGGCGAAGGTCGGCGCGCCGACGGGCAACACCATGAACTCTTGGATATCCAAGCTGTTGTTGGCGTGCGCGCCGCCGTTGATGATGTTCATCATCGGCACCGGCAGCACCGGCTCGACACCGGCCGGCGCAATGTGACGCCACAACGGCACGCCGGCTTCGCGCGCGGCCGCGTGGGCCGCTGCGAGCGAGATGGCGAGCAGCGCGTTCGCACCGAGATTGCCCTTCGTGTCAGTTCCGTCGAGCTCAATCATCCGCGCGTCGAGCGCCGCCTGATCGGTGCCATCAGAACCCAACAGTGCATTGCGCAGCACGCCATTGACGTTGGCCACGGCCTTGCGCACGCCTTTGCCGAAGTAACGCGTCGCGTCCCCGTCGCGCAATTCCACCGCCTCGCGACTGCCGGTCGATGCACCCGACGGCACGGCCGCGCGACCGACGGCTCCGGATGCGAGCACGACGTCCGCCTCCACGGTCGGGTTGCCGCGCGAGTCGATAATCTCTCGACCCCGAATGTCCACAATGGCGCTCATGATTCCGTTTTCCTTAACTCACTGATGGCGCAGACAACAGATCTTCTTCGAACGGGCCGCGCTTCACCGTCCGATCAATCTCCACGAGCGTGGCAAGCAACGATTCCATCCGGTCGAGCGGCCA
>Ga0214202_1000030_pt1 | contig 74688 bp, 77 predicted proteins | sample TroBogEpilimnion_9_FD_153040 | JGI IMG/M metagenome (GOLD analysis project Ga0214202, IMG submission 153040) | Freshwater microbial communities from Trout Bog Lake, WI - 03JUN2009 epilimnion | ecosystem: Environmental > Aquatic > Freshwater > Lake > Epilimnion/Euphotic zone | place: Trout Bog...
TTCGCTCCTTCGGTGAAAAACGTCTCAGAACCGTCTTTTACCGAGCCGAAGGGGTGGCTGCCCACCTCAGAATTTACAGCACTTTACGGACGCAACCCTCCTCAACGTCGCTAACATAGAGAATGGCATATCCTAATTTCATTTGTTTTACCCTTAAACCTTCACTTAGTATTTATAAAAGCATGATTTTCTAAATGCAAAAAGCCCCGCGTCAACGGGGCTTAAAGCATGCATCCATCGCTACCTCCGCGAAGACGTCTTGGCGTACGAGATTTCGATTAAGGAACGAGCGCGGTGAGCTTTTGAATGGCGCGTTGAAAAGTTGGCCGCGCCAACAAGGCTTCATACCAGCGATGGAGATGCGGCTTTTGGCTGAGCTCGATCCCCACAAAGGCGCTGCGCCACATCCAGCCGAAATGGGCAAGGTCGGCGATGCTGAGCGCATCGCCTGCGACATAAGCCTGCTTGCTTAAAAGCGTGTCGAGCAAACCTGCCAGCCGCAAAGCCTCACCGTGAAAGCGCTCAATCGCGGCTGGAACCGGTTACGGCGCCAGTTTCTGGAAATATCCTGCATTGCCAAAAGCGGGGCTAATGCCAGAAGCATGGAAGAACAATTGCTCAAATACCCGCGCCCTTGCGACCCCGCTGGTGGGGAGCAAATGGCCGATCTTTTCCACGAGATACACCAAAATCGCTGCCGACTCGGTTAAAACCAGCTCTCCCTCCGGTCCTTCGGAATCGACCAATACCGGCACTTTGCCGTTCTGGTTTAACGCCAAGAAAGCCTCGGCCTTTTGTTCGCCCTGCCGAATGTTGACGGCTTTGAGGTCATAGGGAAGCCCGAGTTCCTCAAGGGCCAAGACGACTTTGAGATTGTTCGGCGTTGGAAAGGCGTAAAGCGTGATCATGGGTTTCTTCCGTTGGGTTTACACTTAAGCGAGCGCGGGGATTTTCGGAAAATCGATCGGAATCTGCGTGACAGCATGCAGGTAATTGCTGATTTGTATGTCATTTAACGCGATGAGCCGCGATCAAAATTTTGTAAAGCTCTAAACGAAAAAAGCCCCGCCAAAGCGGAGCTTGCAATTCGCACAACAAGTTAGCCGAAGCTAATTAGCCCTGACGAGCCTTATAGCGTGGCTGGGTCTTGTTGATGATGTACACGCGGCCCTTGCGACGAACCAGCTGGTTGTCGCGGTGACGCTCGCGGAGGCTCTTGAGGCTGTTGCGGATTTTCATAGCCGTATCCTATCCAAAATTCTGTGCGGTTTCCCGCTTCGCGTCTTCCATAACCCAGAATGTGGGCCGTTACCAGCGCCAAATCCCATAAATTCCGTCACCAAATGGTGGGCGCGACAGGGATCGAACCTGTGACCCCTACGATGTCAACGTGTAATTACCTAACGTCATTACATGACAATATTTTGATAATACTATGATATCACTTGAGATTTTTGTGGACGTGATTATCGTATTATAAATGGCTCTCGTAAATAGTCTATAGAATACGTTCAGTATACTAATCAGGCCTCACCCAGATCGTGCCGAGATATCGTCAAGATCCTGTCAGGCATGGCTCTCGTGAAAACTCTCTAGCTGGAGCTCCCTATATATTAGGTGTGATCTGGACGACCCAACTATCTGGTTCTGGGGGAAAGAGCGGGGCACTGGCGCACCCCGCTGATCACTGCCGTCAGGCCACCCGCTTGCGCGGTATCCCTCTCGGGCCGCGCTGCGCGCCAGCCAGCAGCTGATCAAGCTCGCCCTCTGCCACCGCCTTGATCAGGTTCTCGATGGTCGGCGGCAATTAATCCCTTGGACCGATCAGGATGGCGGCTTTACCCTTCTCGAACTCCAAGGGCTTTGAACCATATCTCACGGTGAGCACGATCTGACCCGCTAGATCCGTGCGCCACCATGGATTGATGCGGCGCTTGATCTCCACGGGCTGTTTGATACCTGACGCATCGGGCAGCCATCGCACACGGGATGGGGCATAGCTGGGATCACGCGCCAGCTTCAGCTGCTGATCCAATCGCGTGATCAGCTTGTTGCGCCGAGATTGCTCTGGGCTGCTATTGGCACCACGCGGCACTGCCGCGAACTGTAGGGACTTCAGCACGGTCATCGTTTGCTCCTTGGTTGGACCATCTGGGAGCTAACAATGCGGTCACTAGGGGCACATTCCTACCTGAATGATGCCCATATCTGAGAAAATCAGGGGCTGGTCTGGATTAATCCTGAAACAAACGCCAGATCTTCCTCATGCGGGAGATAAATCTTTATGCGCAAGCTCCTATCGGATTTCAGCTCCCAGCTGTGATTTTTGATACGCGCGCCGACATCTACTAGCTTTTGCGCGAAATCGTCACTCAATTTACGGGCTATGATATCTGTGAAGTCCATACCCTTGGTGGAATAGCCATTGCTCTCGAGGACAGTGACGACACGCGCTATCTCTTCAGCAAACTGCTTCGCTGATATGGCGTGGATGATGGGCGTAATCTTCATCATTGAACCTTTGGTGATCACGCCGCCTTCAGCGTCGAGCGGCGAATATCGGCCACGATCTCCAGATATAGCATAACGCTACAAACACATAATGCGGCCAGCAGCGCATCTGGACAACCAATAAGACTGCCAAACCATCCAAAAGATCGGTTGCTCTTTAGCTCAGATGATCAGCAAATAGCAGGGTAGCTATATGCTATATCTGGAGATCGTGGCTGATGCGGGCGGTCTGATCAGCTCAGTAAACAAGCAAGTAGCGAGCGGGCTATAACACGCAGCTCATAGCAGTCGCTACACAAGCAGCTGCTCACTAAGCCCTGAAGCATACAGCCCGCTCTAAAGCGCTTGCGTTGCGAACTGCTAGCGCCAGTCCGTGTCCTCGCTGTCAAAGCGGGACTTGTCTCTGAGAGCAATCTGCAATCTCAACCGCGCTGCTTTCTCGGCCAGTGCCGCTTGCTGCTTCCTTATATGACGCAGCTGCGCTCGCAGCGCATCGCGTTCCTCCAACAATACATCAAACTGGCGACGCCATTGATTGGCTCGTAAGACGCCATCAGAGGTTATCATGGCTGGGCGCGGATCTGAGACAGCTTCTGATTGGCCTTTTTGGCCCGCTGTCTGGCCTTGTCTGCACTGAGCTGAGCTTGCTGAACTGTAAGACGTTTGCGTTCTTGTTTGAGCGCCGTCGCCTTGGCCTTGTTCTGGATAGCCAAGGGATCATCCGTGATCTCGCGCATCAACATTGGCTTAACTCCAATTCTCGAAGGCGGCATTTCTCTTCAATGGCGCGTTGGACCAATCTGTCAGCATGGGTCAGCACGGCACTGACACGTGCGTCCTTGATCTCATCCATGCGCTTGCGTAGCCGCATGGACATGAAGGTCAGGCTTCCAACCTTCAAGCCATATCCCTTGGCTCGCATGCTGCTGTAGTAGCTGATGTTCTTGCCGCATAATCGGCTCAGATCATATTGGGTCTCGACGATGCCCAATCGCTTGAGGTCATTGAGCAAGGCATCATCTATATCGATATTGTGTTTGGTGGTTTGGGCGGATGGGTGATGTTTTCATACTGTTATTTAGCAGCTGAACCTAAATACACCGATTTTTAGATACAAATTTTTGTCAAAAGTCTCATCTCTTTTGGATCAGCCCGCTAAATAAGCAGCGACGGCGAGAACCAACATAAGGGAAAATTATGGCATATCTTACATCACCAAGACCAGGTCGGCCTTATCAAAGATCGGCATTCGAGTTCGAGAAAAAGGCGATGCTGGTCTATGACTTTAGCAAGCCCAGAACGAGAATAGAAAAATTAGAGATGTTCTCAAAAGTTCGCTCGCTTCTCTGTCAGGCGATGGATAAACAGATATCCGATCATGCTAAATCAATCCCAACTAACAAAAAGCGCGAGAGCTGGAGTGAATATTTACGGGCAAACCGCAAGCAATATGGCCGCTTTCTCTGAGTTCGTTTTTGCCGCCTTTGCCACCTGATCGGTAATGTTCTGCTAAATAAGCATGTCACATGCTGTCCTCAAACGTCAGAGGGGCCGCTACGACTGTTTCGTACTGCATTGAGGCTGCCAGCGCCTGATAACGCTGATGTCGTCGGATGAAGGATGCAGAGTGCAGAGGGTATGTGTCTGAAGGCAATGGCTTCGATCCTGTGTGATCAGAAAGCCAGAGCTACGAATGGGCTCTGCTAACACTTGCACCCCAAAAAGCCGCTGATGGTCGTCCGTTTGCTATCAGCAATGGCTAGCGCTTGAATAAGTCGGCACGTAAAGGGAGACCGCCAAACCGCCCCGGTCCTAACAAAAAGGTTGTGCTAAACAGATATGATACCTCACCAGAATGGTTCTCACACTTGGCCTGTAGCAAGGCTAAGTGTGAGTTGCCTTCCAGAATGGCTCTTGAGAACAGATGATCCAACACATCAGGCATCTGTGATTAAATCAAAATGAAAAACAACAGCGCAGGCCAGTGAGCACGATCCGTGCGAAACGGCCAAGCTGTTAGCACGTGCGTAGCACGGGCTCTGATATCTGAACGATGATCACGTTATCAAAATGATGTCGTGCCAAACGACAAAACTGAACTTACTGGTCGTGCGGGAATTGGCGTCTAACGGCATGAGCCATGATGTTATCGGCTTGATCATATAGGCGTCTGGCACTCCTACCGAGATCTCTCTTGGTATCCTTGGTTAAGCCCGCATATTCATCCTTGTTGATTGACGCATTGAGATTAATATCACGAGCGATCTCCCACCACTCTTCACTGGGGCGGTCAAGCCAATCAATTTCGCTCTGTACCCTGCGCCAGATATCCAGCAGCACGTTCATCTTATCCAGCCTATACCTCGGCTTGGGGTGGATCTTGACTTGTGCCGTGCTGGTCGCATGCCGTACGAGCCTTGGACCTGCGTGGCAGATCGCCAATATCTTATCTAATTGATGAACTATTCCATCTCTGGGTATGGTGAGTGGTATCTCCAAGGTGATCGCCTTTGGAAACTCGCCAGCACCAAAAGCACGATCTAAATCCAGCACCTTTATCAAGGGAAGCCCGCCTTGTTCTTGGAATAGGCCACGGCCTTCAAGTATCCACCACGCGTTAAAATCCAGACGTCGATCACCAAACAATTCTTCAGTGTCAGCCACTGCTGTGTCTTGTTGTGGATCTCGCTGGCTCGATGGGAATTCGTGGTGTGCCTGAATGAACTTCCACCACCAATGATAAAGGCTTCCATTCAGCAACAAGGCTTCCGTGGTGCGATCTAACTCGCGCTGGTAGCTTTGGCTTAACTCCTTCAAGAGATCGGCTCGGTAATGCCGCTCAAGATCCATAGCCTCGATCAATTCATCGGCATCGACATTATCTTCAATCTCAGGGTCTAGGCGTGGAGCACGGGCCATCGTCGATATCCTCAAAGACAATTGCTTCAAAAGCCATACCCTAGCGGGCGAATGAGAAAAATAAAAGTTCAGGATTATCTGCCGAAATTCCAGCCATAGATGCCTTATTTCGCAGGGTGGTCGCTCTTGAAGCGGCAGTAATGGGCATTTGGCCCGCATCAATGGAGACTTACAATGGGTAAGTTTATTAAGACGGCTAAGGCGACCGCTAAAGCCGACGTCCCTGCGCCCGCAGCGCAGGCTGAAGTTGTCGTTTCAAACGACATCGCCGCAGTTACTACTGCTAACGCAGCGCCAGCAGCAAAGTCTAACGCGGGCATGCCCGTGGAAGATGTTATCGCGATCCGCAAGGATCACGATGAGTGGGCTGAGGGCGCATACGCCCGCAGCAACGCAGCTCTGTACACGTTGATGGCACGCTCCCTCGACGCATACCAGCGCATGATCGGCAAGCCAGCCCAGATCGCGGCATTCCATATGGAATGCGCACGTGCTGGCTTATCGTTCAAGAAGACGACTGGTGTGCTTCAGCGCATCGTGAGCTACGTGTTCGCAGGTGCGGGACGTCGCCGTACATCGGCCTACGCTCGCGTGCTTGTGCGTGCGCATGCCACCAACATCGTTCCAGATGAACTTCACATCTGGATCGCACGCGAGGGCGGCGTCGAGGAGATCCGCGGCAAAACAGCCAAGGGCCCTACTGCCAAGCAGAAGATGGATGCCAATGTTGCTGTAGCAACGTCGGCAATCGCCGCAGCAACACCGTTCACGGTGATCCAGGGGGCCAAGCTGGACATGACAGAGGCTTCCACCACGTTTGTGGCGGCACTCGCACGCACAGCTGCGGATGGTTCGCTGGAAGTGATCGGCTTCGTGACCGACAAAGCGGCGGTGAACGCCGTGATGGCCGCATACGGTGAGAAAGTCACCGTGAAGGGCACAGCGGATGCTCGCGTTACTGATGCTGACAGCAAGGTCGAGGCTCTCGCGGCAGCAGCTGCGGCTTAAGCGAACTAATCAGGGGGCACAGCAATGTGTCCCCTGATGTTCATTTCAACAAAACTTGGAGTATAGCTATGACGTTTTCAACCTTTAGCGCGATGCCGCTGAATTCCTCGAATGTTGCGGTCAACACGCAACTCTCCGTGATTGCCAATGGCAAGAACATGGGCAACATCTTGCTGTTTGGTGATTTTGGCTGTGGCAAGACCGAGATCGCCCGCAGCATGCCGCTGTGGTTCTCCACTGCCAAGGGCCATCCAAGCGGCTAACATGCGTTCCACGACTGTACGCATGGGCTGCCATCATCATTGATGATGAATTTCGCTGAGACCATGTGTACCACGCCATCAGGTCTAGACTTCATGGTGCTTGATGAGGTTGATAAGCTGCCTGCGGCTCAACAGGCCAACACGCTGCTGACGCCAATGACCATCAATTCTGCTCAGAAGATCTTCATTCTCACTGCCAATGAGATCCAAAAGGTACCAGCAGCGATCCAGAGCCGCTGCCTCGCGCTTCATATCAAGGCCCCTACGCCCACGGACGTGCTGCCATACGTGATGAAGGAAATCATCAGCAAGGGCGGTACCGCGAGTGAGCAGACCGTGTTCAACATGCTCCAACAGGTCACGCAAAAAGGCATTGATTGCCGTGACTATGATCGCGTTATCAAGATGTACACACCCTAAGCAAAGCTGAGCAGTCGCGGTATTAGACGTCGCGACTGCTCATCCAAGATGTCGTGTAACACGACAAAACAATTTCAAAACCAAAGCTTCTACATAGTTCCTTTGGTATCCCGCTAAGTCATTGAGATCTGGCGGGATTTTTTGTGGCCAAAACTGGCTAGGAATTATTGAACAAAGAAAACACTGTGTTGCTCACGAAACCCATTGGTTTGAGGAGCATAAAGTGAAGCAAGCACGCACGCTGACTGACAAGGAACTTAAGCGACTGTTAGCCCTCATTGCCACAAGGCGGTACGCGGAGCGCGACAGGGCAATGGTGCTGCTGACCCATCTTGCGGGCATGCGCATCGGCGAAGTAGCAGCGCTGACTGTTGGTGATGTGCTTGATCGCAACGGCGATATAGTACCCGAGATCAATCTAGCCGCTCATCAGACCAAGGGCTCTCATGCGCGCACGGTAGTGCTCAACACGCGCATGCGGCAGGAGCTCATGGATCATATGGATTGGTATCAATCCAGCCATCGCGGTAAGCAAAGCCAACAGCTTGATCGCGCATTACCGCTATTCCCAACCCAGAAGCGATCAGGATTTACCGCCAATACTGCCTGCTATCATCTGTTCATGCTCTATCGTGACGCAGGCTTTGACGGTGCTAGCAGCCACAGTGGTCGCAGATCGTTCCTGACCAATCTCAGCCAGAAGGCCGTGCCACTCAAGGTCATGATGGAACTGGCAGGTCACAGGCAGGCCCAGACGACCATGCGCTATGTGAGCGTGACGCCTGACATGAAGCGAGCGGCTGTTGAACAGTTATGAAAATCTTTGTACGCGGCACGCCTCAATGAATAATCATAATCTGTATTGACAATGGCTATACGGTGAGATATTTTGTATATCTATTGTCAATACATCACTGGAGACAGGCATGCGTGACGCCCCCATCAATCTCAGAGCTCTGCCAGAACAGCGTGATCTGATTGACCATGCGGCCAATCTGATGGGCAAGAACCGCTCAGACTTTATGCTTGAAGCTGCCTGTGACAGGGCCAAAGCGGTGGTTCTTGATCAGGTTTTCTTCAATCTGGATGCCCAAAAGTTCCAAGAATTTACGGCAATGCTTGATGCTCCTACCCAACCCAATCCAGGTTTTGAGCGCCTAATGGCGATAGTTCCGCCTTGGAACACGGCCAAAGCATGAGTTTAGAACTCAGCGCACCTCAATCGTTTGAGGCGTCGTGTGACGTTAACAGCTTCAATTGTGGTGAAGCCAGTCTCAATGATTGGCTCAAGCGCCGTGCTTTAGCAAACCAATTAAATGGGGCTAGCCGTACATTCGTTGTGATTAATCGGAACGCGCGCGTTTACGGATACTATGCGATGGCCGCAGGTGCCGTCACGCATCAGATGGCAACAGGTATCGTTCGTCGTAACATGCCCGATCCTGTTCCAGTCATGGTGCTGGCACGGCTTGCTGTGGACATTCAAGCACAAGGTATAAAATTAGGAGCATCGCTCCTGCAAGACGCAGTAAAGCGATCAGTAGCAGTGTCACAGAATGCGGGCGTAAGAGCTTTATTGGTCCATGCGATTGATGATCGAGCCAAATCCTTCTATGAACACTATGGATTTCAACAATCACCGCAGCATCCTCTAACGCTGATGCTTAAATTAGATCGTCCATGAACTGGACGATTTAGAGCCATTGATCAATCGCCCCGTAATATCTCCCTGTGCTCTTCCACGGTGTCATGGGCATAGTGTCGGGTGATCATGCGCTCGCTGGTGCCCATCTGGAGGGCCAGCACATGAGTGCTTGGGCGCAGGCCACCACGGCGAGTGAGGCTGGCGGTAGCGTAAGTGTGACGCAGGCTGGTGATCACATGGGGTGTCTCGCCCTGAGCATAGACAAAGCCAGCTTCCCTGAGCAGGTTCTCCCATGAGCTGCGCATCTGACGCACATGTGTGCCATCAGACAATGCGATGATCCGTTCATTGGGGATGAGCTGCTCGGGTTCATAATGTTCTCGCTGCCATCGCAGGCGCCTCAGTGCCAGTCTGCGCAGCGCACGGATCGCGGGCTGTCTCAGCACCAGCTTGCGATTGCTGCGCGTCTTGCCCGCATGCGTGAGCTTGATGTCGCCCTGCGCCCACAGCACGTCTCGCCACGTGATCGTGTGTAGCTCGTCAACCCTGAGACCGCTATTGGCCATGATCTGGATTGTGTCATAGAGCAGCTGGCGATAGGGCAGTATGTTGATCACCTCACGGTTATCGCCGCCATATTTGGCTGATCTGATGCGTCGCAGCGCCGTCACTCTCAGCCGCAGATACTCTGCTTCCGTGAAATGCGGCCTCCGCGTGCGCGTCATGGTCTCGTTCAAGAATGGCACGCTGGGTGGGTCACTGATCCAAGCACGGGCCTTGGCGTGATCCAGCAGCTGTCTCAGCACGCTGTTCTCGCGATTGATGGTCTGTGGCATTGGCTCAGGCGAGTTCTTGGTTCTGCGATGGGCCAGATAGTCTAAGATCACCGCGGGTGTGATCATAGATACATCTCTGAACTCTCCAAAGAACGGGCTGAGATGCCTGCCTATGGTATCCCTGTGATAGTTGCGGCGTGCGCCCTGACCCAGCTGTTCAACGTAGCTTGCGACCAGTTCCGACCAGCTCACAGCACGCAGCTGCTCACCACGCGATATCTTATGCTTGATGCCCAGATACCATGCCATGGCTCGCTCAGTAGCCTCGCGCCAATCTTCCGTTCGCATGCTGGCGCACACGGTCAAGCCCGCGATGCTAGCTCGTGCTTGTAGGTAACGGCTGTTACTCTGCCGCTGGATGGCTAGCCCACTCACGATGTGGACACGGTGGATGGGGACAATGCGAGTGGAAGCTGTGGCCATACACGCAGCTTAGCTTCTGGGGTTGGGGTTGGGCTAGCCAACAATAAGCCCCGCGATTATGCGGGTTTGAAGAGCGGCGCATGTCCTTAAGAGCTATAGTGGTTGAAGCTCGCCAAGAAAACTGACAAGGCAGATAACAGCGGCTCCAATGCCGATTTCGAGCCAGCAAGCTTTAATCAAAAGCGTCAGAATCTTATGCCCGTTGGATGTCAGGTTTCGTACTAAAACATAACGATTGAAAAGCGCGATCGCGATCATAACGGCCACTAGCAAGACTTTAATGAGCAAAACGGATTGGTACTTTGACGTCCAATCACTTGGAAATGTACCAAGGATCATGAAAGCATTCAAAGCTCCCGTCACCAACACAAGACATACTGCCAATTGTCCAAAACTTGAATATCGCCGAAGGCAAACCGCCAAATCTATTCGGTAGACCGAGTACGGAAAGACGACAAGGCACGCACTAAGAGGAAGTAGACCGCCCACCCATAGGCCCACTGCTAATAAATGGACGGTGTTATTGAGCATTAGGTATAATCCCATAAAACCTTCAAGCATTGAAGGATGCCCGATGGGACCGAGGCTCGCTAGGAGTAAGCCTGACAACACGGTTTGTTGAGTTAATTTCGAGTTGCTCGCTATGATGAATTTAGCCAGCAATACGACCATCAAAAGAAGTCGCAAAAGCCAGACCGATCCGAAATATGTATCGAACAAGACAGTTGTAATAAGATCTGGATTGGCAATATCGCGCCATCCATCGCCAATCGAACCTGTTTGAATGAACAGCCAACCAAGCCACGAAATTGGAAGCGAAAGACTTGATAAGAACAGAACCCCCCTGAAATCTTCGAGAAGTCTTTTTTGGAGAGGACCACGCGCCATGACCAAAATAAAGCAACTGCCGCCAAACAAGAATATGGCGGCAGCATATTGGGCAAACCTGAAAAAGGCTAACGTGCTCTCCATTACCCACTCAGGGCTTGATCACGAAAGAATAGTCGCCCTGCGTCTTATGGGTATCGACAGACACGGCACGCCACATCACCATATAAGTGTCGGCCGGTAACGGATGTTTCAACTTCGCTATAAGAACGGTCTTGTCCTTCGGATCAGTGGATAAGACCGCAATATCATCGATCATGTCGGTCGCATTCATGAGGTCTACTTTGGATAATTTGGCTTCGATGCCTTCGCTGAATTTAAGCTTCAACTCGTCAGGCGATACAGCGACGACACTACCGACAGCCGGGACTGCCGATAAAAGTTGCGCGTGAGCCAAAGCTAGATTTGAGGTGCTGACCAGAGCAATTATGATGAAGAGCCGAGAGAGTGTTGGACGCAACATGGTGATAATTCCTCAATTAAAGATCGGCTTGCCGATAGACTGCGGAAAAATGTCGTCAAAGAAAAAGTGAAGCTCCCCTTTGACCCCAATATCGGATCCCGTAGCGCTATTGATGGGGATCGTTGCCTCAAGCGCAAATTGCCAAGTATCGGCTGAGTAAATGAAACCTGGCTGTATATAGCCTGTGATTACATTCGTACCGGTTGGCGTGTTGGAGATGTTTGAAATTGGCATGCTAAACGAAAATTCAGTGATCGGAATGATGTGCTTAAAGAAATCATTCTTGATCTCTGAAATGTGGGAATTGTAATATGGCAAGCTGTATTGAACGGTAAATCCCCAATTCAATTGATCATAATCATTAGCAAGTGCGTCGGTCGAAGACGGATCAGGTATGGTTTCGCTGAGTTCGAAAGTCATGGCCAATGGACGTAACGCGTTAAGGCTAGACGGAAGTGACCCGAAGCCAAGGCCCATATCTAAAACCGGTGAGTAAATATTGTAGCTGGTCGATACACCTGTAGAACCCGTATTGGCCCAGTTAGTTTTGAACCCAGCTGATGCCATAAATTCGTGCTCTGATTTACAGAGAAAATTGTACTTTACTTCCGTCTGAAGCGCGTCGGATGTCGTTGCGCCTTGAGTATTGGTTTGTCCGCCCTGAATCGAAAGTCCAAAACCCGGTAAGATCGTTTTTGTGTAACTAAAGGCGGTGTCAGTTGATTGGGTGCTGCCACCAACATAACTGACCGTCGGAAGGGCCAATTCATCGCCGACGCCAGGATCATCAATTCCAAGTGTGGCAGGAAAAATGCGGTCTCCGCAAACGGCATGAGCGAAAGCAGCCACGGAACTGGTTATAGAACTGGCCATAATAATGGCCGCAAATAGTCTGAGTTTCATAGTAAAAACCTCTGAGCAAAACAATGAACATACGAAACCACGCTATTAAGGCGATGGCACCGTACCGTTTATGAAGTCAGAGGGTGATTGGGGGTGCCCTAGCTTGGTGTGAGCCCTGAACAGAGATTCCATTGAGAGCATCGGGCGTGAATTGCCAAGTAATGTTATGCGCAATCTGGGGCGCCAATAGAATACGAGCTTGCGACGTCGAGATAGCAAAGCTGGCTATCGCAAGAGAACATTGAGGACAATAATCATCTGCTGAGCCGTGGTGATCTTTTGATCCCTCGGAAGTATCCGCCAATTCTGAGCAGATGATCGCATGGCTCAGAGGATCGAGAGAACGCGCAGCAGCGAGCGATGATGAAACAGGGGCAATACCCTGTGTCAACAGCACCGCATAGACCAATAAGAAGCTAAAAAGCCGCCGCATTGTTGCCCAAGTCCTGTAATCGCGAACATCGTAGCATGTCATCCACGCCTCGTCGACCGTGCGTGAACGCAACAAAGACTGGGATTAATGCGCCGCTACTATCGAATGTCGGGTTAACACGACACGTAGCCCAATTCATGGCTGGCAAACCCAACGCAGTGCTGCCTGTTTCTACCTCGCCATAGCCGTTTTCGTGATAAAAGGGCCGTGGCAAACCCTAAAACGCAAAAAGCCCCGCGCAAACGGGGCTTCAAACGTAGCTTAACACTAAAAACTAGTCAGCCGCTATAATTAGCCCTGACGAGCCTTATAGCGTGGCTGGGTCTTGTTGATGATGTAGACGCGGCCCTTGCGGCGAACCAGCTGGTTGTCGCGGTGACGCTCGCGGAGGCTCTTGAGGCTGTTGCGGATTTTCATAACCGTATCCTATCCAAAATTCTGTGCGGTTTCCCGCTTCGCGTCTTCCATAACCCAGAATGTGGGCCGTTACCAGCGCCAAATCCTCAAATTCCGTCACCAAATGGTGGGCGCGACAGGGATCGAACCTGTGACCCCTACGATGTCAACGTAGTGCTCTACCGCTGAGCTACGCGCCCTTAACGGGCAAGCCCGCTTCAAGGTGTGGCGAGCGTATAGCGGCAGATGCCGCCGGTTGCAAGCCATGTCGGGCAAATTTCTGTCCAGAAGCCTTGTTCAGGCGGCGATCAGCAGCTTTTGGACTTCGTTGACCAAATCTTTGAGATGAAACGGCTTGGACAGGATCTTGGCATCCTTTGGCGCATCCGAATCCGGATTAAGCGCCACGGCCGCAAAGCCGGTGATAAACATAACCTTGATTTCCGGATCGAGCTCGGTTGCCCGGCGGGCGAGCTCGATGCCATCCATTTCCGGCATGACAATATCCGTCAAAAGCAGCTCAAACGGCTCCTCGCGGAGGCGATTATAAGCGGAAAGACCGTTATCGAAGGAGGCTACCTGATATCCGGCCTGTTCGAGCGCCCGAACGAGAAACCGACGCATATCATTATCGTCTTCCGCCAATAAGATACGCCTTGAAAGCTCGCTGCCGATCATCCCGCCTCACTCCTTTGTGAACCTGCTTATGAAACGGATTTGGTAAACAACCCGTGAAAGATCAGCGGAAATTGGACAATGATCTTAAGATCTGATCAAAATAGTGCCGATGAGCGTTATGAAATCATCGGTTAGAAGTCCGGCGATTGTCTCAAAAATGCACGGAATGGGATGACAAACGAGCTTACTCACCCTTTTGACCCTGCTTTTCGGCTCGAACACCCGCTTTCGGGGCCAGCCGCGGTGCTGTTTAATTCGCCCCATTCCGGCGCTTGCTATCCGCAAAGCTTTCTTTCCGCCTCGCGGCTCGACGCGCTATCGCTCCGGCGATCCGAAGATGTCGATGTGAATGCCTTGTTCGGCCATGTGCCCGAGATCGGCGGATCGCTGATGCAGGTTGAGTTTCCCCGCGCCTATATCGACGTTAATCGCGAGCCCTATGAGCTCGATCCGCGCATGTTTTCGAGCCGGTTGCCGCCCTTTGCCAATACGCGATCCTTACGGGTAGCCAGCGGATTGGGCACAATTCCCCGAACGGTTGGCGACGGTAACGATATTTATCGCGGATCTCTCACCATCGATGAGGCCCTTGACCGCATCGAGACGCTTTATAAGCCCTATCATCGGGCTTTGGCGCGCGCTTTAATCACGGCGCAAAGGCGTCACGGCTTGGCGGTTTTGGTCGATTGTCACTCAATGCCCTCGGCGGCCGTGGCGCGTTCTGAGAGCTTTCAATGCGATATCGTGATCGGCGACCGCTTTGGAACGAGCGCCGATCCGTCCATTCCCGACTTTATCGAAGCCAGTTTACGCGATTTGGGATATGAAGTTGCGCGGAACAGGCCTTATGCGGGCGGCTATATCACGGAGCATTATGGAAACCCGGAAACGGGCATTCATGCCGTGCAGATCGAGATTAATCGCGGGCTTTATCTCGATGAAAGGCGCCTTGAGCGCTTGCCTCGCTTTGAGGATTTACGACGGGATTTAACCCTCATGTCCGGCGAATTGATTGCGTTTATCAATGCCGAGCTCCAGCCCACCAGCCTAGCGGCTGAATAATCTCAAACACTGGACAAAAAAAGAGGCCGCCCTGAGGGCGGCCCAAGTCTAGGGAGGAAACGCCCAAGAAGGGCTGCGGATATCACTGATCCAGCGATATCGCACTGCAACAAAGTGCTCTTGCATCGCACAAAATGCAAGCCCTTTATCGGAAAAAATCCAATGGGCGCAGAGGAGAATAGTACTAAAATGATAAAAATTATATTAATATCAATAAGATACAGAGCATTTTCAAAAAACGCATAGCTGAAATGCAAGTTATGCGTTTTGTGGAATTCTATTCAAAAGTTCTGATTTTTCACCACAATTTCAGGCGAATTGCGAATCCTAACCGGTCAAGCTATCAAGAAACCATCATTTCTGACCGGAGTTTACGATGTCCGCCGTCGACTTTTCAGCCTTTGTAGACGAGCTTGCAGCCTTATCAGGGGCGGCGATTTTGCCTTTTTTCCGCTCGTCGCTTAGCGCGATGGATAAATCCAATGGCGGCGTATTCGATCCGGTGACCGAAGCAGACCGTGCGAGCGAAGCCGTTATGCGCTCGCGGATTAAGACTACATTTCCCGATCACGGCATTATTGGCGAGGAATTCGGGTCCGAAAAGCCGGACGCCGAATTTGTATGGGTTCTCGACCCGATTGACGGCACAAAGGCCTTTATTTCGGGACTTCCACTGTGGGGCACATTGATCGGCTTGACGAGAAATGGACATCCCGCCTTTGGGATGATGAACCAGCCCTACACCAAAGAGCGTTTTTTTGGCGATGGCGGGGCGGCCACGCTGCGAACCCCTGCAGGAGATCGTCCACTGAAGACCCGCGCCTGTGCGAGCCTCGCCGAAGCCACGCTTTCGTGCACATCCACCACGATGTTCAATGCCAAAGAGCTCAAATCGTTCCAAAAAGTCGAAAAGGCGGCGCGATTGACGCGTTTCGGCTATGATTGTTACGCGTTTTGTATGGTGGCGGCCGGATTTATCGATTTGGTGATCGAGTCCAATTTGAAGCCTTACGATATCGTGGCCCTGATCCCCATTATCGAAGGCGCGGGCGGCATTGTAACGACATGGGATGGTGGGTCGCCCGTCAATGGCGGCGCGATTATCGCAGCAGGTGATAAACGCATCCATGCCGCAGCCATGGAACTTCTCAACGCTTGAGCTTAGGCCATAAACTGATCAAAAGCCTGCCAGAAGGCCTGACGGATCGGCTCAATCTCCAAAAGCGCTTCGTGCTCGGCACCATTAATAGGCAAAAACCGGCCATTGGGCAGAAGGTCAGCAAAGGTTTGGGCGTGCAAGGTTGACGTGATCCGATCCTGAGGGCCTGCGGCAATTAAAATCGGGGTTTTGATACGCTGAGCCGTTAAAGGCCGTTGTAGCTCGGCCATCGCGTTGAAACTCGTCGATGTCCAGCCAATCGTCGGGCTCCCAATCGCCAAATCAGGCGCTACGGCAAACACTTTTCCGGCAATGGCGTGGCGGCGCTTGTCCTGTGTCAACGGATTATCCTCGAATGGAAAGGTTGCGCCATCGGTGCCGCCGGGGACATAGGCGTGTTCTAAGCCTAAAAAGGCGAGAAAATTGGCGGCCATATGGGCCATTCTTGGTCGCTTGACCATCGAAAGAGCGATCATTGGGGCGGATAAGACACACCGCTCAAATAGCGTATCATCTTGCGATAATGCCCCAAGCAGAACAGCTCCGCCCATGGAATGCGCCAGAGCCATGCGCTGAAGACCGCCGAAGCGATCCGTCATCAACTCAAGGATCGCTGTAAGATCAGACCGGTAATCGTCAAAATGGGCGACGTGGCCTTTTCGCGGATTGGCGAGCAACCGCTCGGAACCACCTTGTCCGCGCCAATCAAAGGCTATGACGTGAAAGCCGCGGTTTAACAGTTCCACGATGGTTTCCGCATACCGCTCAATAAATTCGGTACGGCCCTGCATCACGACAATGATTTTACCATTGCTTACATGCGGTGGTACCCAAGATGCAGCGCGTAGGGCCAGACCGTCTAGGGTTTTTACCCATTCGACATGACCGGCATCGGGCAAAGGATTGTCGGAAATAGAAACAAGATTGGGTCTGACGCTTAGCTGCACATAATCCTCCACCACACCCCTTGAAGCCAAGCTTTCCACTTCCTACCTCAAGGATGGACAGACCATTCCGGTTGTCCGTCTAAGGGTTCGGGCCCAACGGGACGAACCTTACGACTTCATGTCGCTTCTTTTGGAGGATATGCATATGCGTCACTTTGATCTCTCTCCCCTTTATCGGTCAACCATCGGATTCGACCGGATCTTTTCTTTGCTTGATCAGGCTGCTGGGCCGGAGGCTACGACCTACCCACCCTATAATATCGAGCGAACCGATGAAAACGCCTACCGGATTACGGTGGCGGTTGCGGGATTTGCCGAACCTGATCTCTCGATTGAAGTCAAAGAAAACACGCTTACCATTTCGGGCGAAAAGCAGGCCGAGGGCGATGTCGCCAAGCGCGAGATCTTGCATCAAGGCATTGCTGCACGCGCCTTTGTGCGACGCTTCCAGCTCGCCGATCACGTTCAAGTAACGGGCGCAAGCCTAGAAAACGGCCTGCTCCATGTTGAGCTGGTGCGCGAAGTGCCTGAGGCAAAAAAGCCCCGCGTGATCCCGATTGCGGCCAACTCACAGGCCAAGGCGATTGAGGCGACGGCGGCTTAAGCGTCCTATCACGATCACCCAAACGTCATGACCGGGTTTAGCCCGGCCATGACGGGAGAAAAAATGGGCTAAGCGCCTTTCGCCAATGCAATGACTTGATCAATTTGCTCAGGCGTCGTCTCAAAACTCGTTACAAAGCGCCAGAACACTTGATCGCTGCCGATCTTCTCTTCCGATGGCAGGCTGATGCTCAGCTCGTACCAAGGTGCGGCGCGAACGCCGGCATCCGAGAGCGTTTTTGCTGTCGCTTTGGGAAGAACGGCAAACACCTCATTCGCCTGAGACGGCCATGGCAGGCGGACACCCGGCAAGCGGCCAAGCGCCTCCGACAACCGTTTGGCCATAGCATTGGCATGGCGGGCATTTTCAAGCCAATGGTTGTTGCGAAGATAGGCGGACATTTGCGCCCCTAAGAGCCTGCCCTTCGACACCGTATGGCCGGAACGTTTGCGGCGGAAGCCGAAATGCTCGGCCCTCGCCGGATCGAAGAAAATCACCGCCTCGCAGGCAAAGCAGCCATTTTTCGTCGCACCGAAAGAGACGATATCCACACCGGCCTTCCACGTCATTTCCGCGGGCGTACAGCCCAGCGATACCAACGCATTGGCAAAGCGGGCGCCATCCAGATGAAACCCTAAATCATGGCGACGGGCCACTTCTCCGATCCCGGCAATCTCGGCCAATGAATAGAGCGTGCCGGATTCGGTAACTTGAGAGATCGAAACAGCAGCGGGTTGAACGGCCTTCACAACGCCTTTCGGGTAGCGGGCAATGGCCGTTTCAAGGCGTTCGGCGGTCAATTTACCATTCAGACCCGGCAAACCGATCAATTTAGCCCCGTCGGTAAACATTTCCGGCGCGCCACACTCATCATCGGCGACATGGCTTTCTTCGTGGCAAAAAATAGCGCCCCAGGGTGGCGATAGGGCCGCCAGTGCAAGCGCATTGGCACCTGTCCCCGTTGCGACCAAAAATACTTTTACCTCGTGTTCAAAAATTTCGGCCAGCATGGCTTCGGCCTCGGCTGTATAATGATCCGAGCCATAGGCCGCCTCTGCCCCCGAATTTGCGGCTATTAAAGCCTCCAAAACCTGCTTTGAGGCACCGACGACGTTATCACTGGCTAAATTGATCATTCTTTCTCACTCCGATTCTGGTGCGCACACTGCACCCAGAAGGATCCATTGAAAAGGGTGAAGCGTATCAACAAAGATTCAACGCGGTGCCCTCTTGTGCGTCATAAAAAAACGTGTAATTGTCGCCTCGAAATAGGACAGTCTTACTGTCCCATTTTATCAGGAAAATGTCTGGCCTCGCCAGTAGGGTTTGGAAGTCACATGCGGTTGAACGGCAACTCACTTTCGTTGACGATGCAAAAGCGCACCACCCTTGGCGGCGTTAAACGTGCCGCCCGCAAAACGCGGGCTTAGGGCGCCTATCAGCTTTTAGCTGGTTGCGCCCGCAAGGAGCGGGCGCAAGAAGGGGCGCGACCCACCTCCTCCTCCAAAACGGCCCCCAACACCAGCGATTGTGCCGATCATCGGCATGGGCGCCTTTAGACCGGGGAGAGAGCGATGAGCACTGAAACGAACGGCATTTCGACATCTTCAGAGATGATGGCGCCTTCGAAAGCGGACGTGCTGCGCAATGCGGGACTTCCAGAGGCCTCCGGCTCTTATGATCCATCGCTTGAAAAAGATTCCTGCGGCGTCGGCTTTGTTGCCGATATGAAGCGCGGCAAGTCCCACTCCGTTGTCGAGATGGGTTTGCAAATCCTGTTGAACCTCGATCATCGCGGCGCGGTCGGTGCCGACCCGAAGGCCGGCGATGGCTGCGGCATGCTCGTACAAATCCCGCATCGCTTTTTATCTGAGGAATGCGCAAAGCTCGGCTTTACCCTTCCTGCGCCTGAGCATTATGCCGTTGGCCACGTGTTCTTGCCGCGTGACGCGGAAGGCCGCAAACTCTGCGAAGCGATTATCGAGCGCGTGGTTGTTGAAGAGGGCCAGAGTTTCTTGGGCTGGCGCGATGTGCCGGTGGATAGCTCCTGCCTCGGCGAAAGCGTCAAGCCAACCGAGCCAACGCATCGCCAAATCTTTATCGGCCGTGGCGCTGGCATTACCGACACCGACGCGTTTGAGCGTCGCCTGTTTATCCTGCGCAAGGTGATTTCGAACACGGTTTACAATCTGGGCAATCCAGCGACGCAGGGGTTTTATCCCGTCTCGCTTTCGGCGCGCACGCTTGTTTATAAAGGCATGCTGCTAGCGACCCAGCTCGGTGATTATTTCCCTGATCTGCGCGATCCACGTTTGGAGTCGGCGGTTGCGCTCGTGCATCAACGCTTCTCGACCAATACGTTCCCGACCTGGTCGCTCGCGCATCCGTATCGCATGGTCGCGCATAATGGCGAGATCAACACGTTGCGCGGCAATGTGAACTGGATGGCGGCGCGTCAGGCCTCGGTTGATTCCGAACTTTTCGGGACTGAAATTTCCAAACTCTGGCCGATCTCTTATGAAGGCCAGTCGGACACGGCGTGCTTTGACAATGCGCTAGAATTTTTGGTGCAAGGCGGCTATTCACTCGCTCACGCGATGATGATGCTCATTCCGGAAGCCTGGTCGGGCAATCCGCTGATGAATGAACAACGTCGTGCCTTCTATGAATATCATGCTGCCTTGATGGAACCATGGGATGGCCCTGCGGCTGTTGCCTTCACCGATGGTCGCCAGATTGGTGCGACACTTGACCGTAACGGTCTGCGCCCTGCCCGTTATTATGTGACCGATGAAGGACTCGTGGTGATGGCGTCCGAGATGGGCGTTCTCCCCGTTCCGGAAGAAAAAATTGTTACCAAATGGCGTCTGCAACCGGGAAAGATGTTGCTCGTTGATTTGGAAGAAGGCCGCATTGTCTCGGATGAAGAGATCAAGGAAACGCTTTCAACCGCTAGCCCTTATGCAACATGGTTGAAGAATACCCAGATCGTCTTGGAAGATTTGCGTCCCGTTGAACCACGCGCGCCGCGGACGGATGTATCTTTGCTCGATCGCCAGCAGACCTTTGGCTATACGCGCGAAGACATCGACATTTTGCTTGAGCCAATGGCGACAACGGGACAAGAGGCCGTTGGCTCCATGGGTACCGACACGCCGATTTCTGCGATGTCCGATAAGTCAAAACTGCTTTACACCTATTTCAAGCAGAACTTCGCGCAAGTGACGAACCCGCCGATCGATCCGATCCGCGAAGAATTGGTGATGAGCCTTGTCTCCTTCATCGGACCGCGCCCGAATATTTTCGATCTTGAAGGCAATTCGCGTCGCAAGCGTTTGGAAGTGCGTCAGCCGATTTTGACCAATGGCGATCTCGAAAAGATCCGCTCAATCGGCCATTTTGAAGACAGCTTCGACACCAAGACGCTCGACATCACCTATCCGACCGAACAGGGCGCGGATGGAATGCATGAAGCATTGGAACGTCTGTGCGAACGCGCGGAAGCAGCCGTCAAGGGACGTTACAACATCATCGTCTTGTCGGACCGTATGGTAGGACCAGACCGCATTCCGATGCCTGCCCTGCTCGCAACCGCAGCGGTTCATCATCATCTGATCCGCAAGGGTTTGCGGACATCGGTGGGCCTCGTTGTTGAAACGGGTGAAGCGCGCGAAGTGCATCATTTTGCATGTCTCGCCGGTTATGGCGCGGAAGCCATCAACCCCTGGCTGGCGTTTGAAACGCTCGGCGCGATGGCGAAAGATTTGCAAGATGACGTTTCGGCCTATGAGGTCGAGAAGCGCTTCATCAAGTCAATCGGCAAGGGCCTCTTGAAGGTTATGTCCAAGATGGGCATCTCGACCTACCAATCCTATTGCGGCGCGCAGATTTTCGACGCGATCGGCTTGGGTGACGCGTTTGTTGAAAAATATTTCTCGGGCACGCATTCCCGCATTGGCGGTGTCGGCTTAGCCGAAGTCGCACAAGAAACCGTGAACCGTCATTCGGATGCGTTTGGCAATTCACCTGTGTTGCGCAACGCGCTTGATATCGGTGGCGAATATGCGTTCCGTATGCGCGGCGAAGCGCATGCGTGGTCACCGCAATCAGTAGCATTGTTACAGCACGCCGTGCGGGGCAATGCGCAAGATAAATACCGCGAATATGCCAAGCTGTTAAACGAGCAATCCGAGCGTTTGCTGACCATTCGCGGCTTGTTCAGCATCAAGAGCGCCGAAGAGGATGGCCGCAAAGCCGTGCCGCTCGACGAAGTTGAAAGTTCAAGCTCCATCGTGAAGCGTTTCGCGACGGGCGCGATGTCCTATGGCTCGATTTCACGTGAAGCCCATACGACGCTGGCGATTGCGATGAACCGCATTGGCGGCAAGTCGAACACCGGTGAAGGCGGCGAAGAGTCGGATCGGTATAAGCCAATGGCGAATGGCGATTCCATGCGCTCGGCGATCAAACAAGTGGCTTCGGGTCGCTTTGGTGTGACAACGGAATATCTCGTCAATTCCGACATGATGCAGATTAAGATGGCGCAAGGTGCCAAGCCTGGCGAGGGCGGCCAATTGCCGGGTCACAAGGTTGATGCCGTCATCGCTAAAGTGCGTCACTCGACGCAAGGCGTGGGCCTGATTTCGCCACCGCCGCACCATGACATCTATTCCATCGAAGATTTGGCGCAGCTGATTTACGATTTGAAAAACGTTAATCCGGCCGCACAGGTTTCCGTCAAACTCGTATCCGAAATCGGCGTCGGCACGGTGGCTGCAGGCGTATCCAAAGCACGCGCTGACCATGTAACGATTTCGGGCTTTGAAGGTGGTACGGGTGCGTCTCCATTGACGTCGATCAAGCACACGGGCAGCCCTTGGGAAATCGGCTTGGCTGAGACACATCAAACGCTGGTCAAGAACCATCTCCGCTCGCGCATTGCCGTGCAGGTCGATGGTGGTATTCGTACCGGTCGGGACGTGATCATTGGTGCCTTGCTCGGCGCGGATGAATTCGGCTTTGCAACCGCACCGTTGATTGCCGCTGGCTGCATCATGATGCGCAAATGCCATCTCAACACCTGCCCCGTTGGCGTGGCCACGCAAGACCCTGTGCTGCGCAAGCGCTTTGTGGGCTTGCCCGAACATGTCATCAATTTCTTCTTCTTTGTTGCTGAAGAAGTACGCGAAGAAATGGCACGTTTGGGTTATCGCACCTTCAATGAAATGGTTGGCCAGATGCAAATGCTGGATCGTGATCCTGCGATCAACCATTGGAAGGCGAAAGGCCTCGATTTCTCGAAGCTGTTCTCGAAGCCTGAAGCCGAAAAGGCGACGGATATTCACCATTCCATGCTGCAAGATCACCATCTTGATGCTGTGCTGGATCGCACCTTGATCGAGAAGGCCTCGGCCGCTTTGGAAAATCGCACGCCGGTGAAGATCGAAACGCGCATCAAGAGCTTGAACCGTACCGCAGGCGCGATGCTCTCGGGCGAAGTTGCTAAGCGTTATGGCAATAAGGGACTGCCCGATGACACGATCCATGTGTCGCTCAAGGGCACCGCTGGCCAAAGCTTCGGTGCATGGGTTGCGCGGGGCGTGACAATGGAGCTCGAAGGCGAAGCCAATGACTATGTCGGCAAGGGTCTTTCGGGCGGCAAGCTGATTATCTATCCGCCGAAAGAGGCAACGCAGATTGTGCCGCATGAATCGATCATTGTTGGCAATACGGTGCTCTATGGCGCGATCCAAGGCGAGTGCTATTTCCGCGGTGTTGCAGGTGAGCGCTTCGCGGTAAGAAACTCCGGCGCGATTGCCGTTGTCGAAGGCACCGGCGATCATGGCTGCGAATATATGACGGGCGGTATTGTCGTGGTGCTCGGCAAGACGGGGCGCAACTTCGCCGCCGGCATGTCGGGCGGCATCGCCTATGTGCTCGACGAAGAAGGCAATTTCGCCGAGCGCTGCAATATGGCGATGGTGGAACTTGAGCCGGTGGCCGAGGAAGAGGAACTCAACCAGCGCCTCAACCATTCGTCCGGAGACCTCGAAGGCCATGGCCGCGTCGATGTCATGGGCGACATGACGCGCCATGATGCCGAGCGTCTCCATATGCTGATCGAAAACCACGCGCGCTACACGGGCTCGACCCGCGCCCGCGAGATCCTTGATCATTGGGATGATTACAAAGGCAAATTCCGCAAAGTGATGCCGGTCGAATATCGCCGCGCACTCAAGGAATTGATGGCCGAGAACGAGAACCAACCTTTAGCGGTTGCGGGAGAGTAAGATGGGCAAGGTAACAGGCTTTCTGGAAATCGACCGTCGCGATCGGCGTTATGCGCCCGCGTCAGACCGCATCCGCCATTATAAGGAATTCGTGATCCCGCTCTCGGAAGAAGCGACGAAGGATCAAGCCGCGCGTTGCATGAATTGCGGCATTCCCTATTGCCACAATGGCTGCCCGGTAAACAATCAGATCCCCGATTGGAATGATCTTGTTTATCATAATGATTGGCAGGAAGCGTCGCGCAACCTGCACTCGACGAATAATTTTCCCGAGTTCACGGGCCGCGTCTGCCCTGCTCCATGCGAAGCAAGCTGCACACTCAATTTGAACGACAGCCCCGTCACAATCAAATCGATCGAATGCGCCATTGTCGATCGCGCGTGGGAAGAAGGCTGGCTGGCACCAGAGCCTGCAGCAAAGCTGACCGGTAAGCGCGTTGCCATTATCGGCTCGGGCCCTGCAGGCCTAGCGAGCGCGCAACAGCTCGCACGTGCAGGCCATGAAGTGCATGTCTTTGAGAAGAACGGTAAAGCGGGCGGCCTGTTGCGCTATGGTATTCCTGACTTCAAAATGGAAAAGCATCTCATCGACCGCCGCGTCGCGCAGATGGAAGCCGAAGGCGTTGTGTTCCATTACAATACGCATATTGGCATCGACAAATCGCTCGAAGAGCTCAAGTCGTCTTATGATGCCGTGATCTTGGCGGGCGGCTCTGAAAAGCCACGCGATCTTCCCGTTCCGGGTCGTGACCTGAAGGGTATCCATTTTGCGATGGAATTTTTGCCACAGCAAAACCGTCGCGTCTCGCATGAGCCCTTAAAATCGAACGAGCCAATCTTAGCCAATGGCAAGCATGTGGTTGTCATTGGCGGTGGCGATACGGGTTCAGATTGCATCGGGACATCGATCCGTCAGGGTGCTTTGTCGGTGACGCAAATCGAAATTATGCCGCGTCCGCCTGAGAAGGAAGACAAACTCCTCACTTGGCCAAATTGGCCAATGAAGATGCGCACTTCTTCTTCGCAAGAAGAAGGCGCAGAGCGGGACTTTGCGGTGAATACGGTTTCGTTCTCGGGCGAAGATGGTGCGGTGAAGACCCTTCATTGCGTGCGCGTCGATGAAAAGTTCCAACCGATTGCCGGATCGGAATTCGAGTTGAAGGCGGATCTCGTTCTGCTCGCTATGGGCTTTGTGTCGCCTATATCGGAAGGCATGTTATCGGAAGCGCAGGTCAAGCTTGATCCGCGCGGCAATGTCTTGGCCGATATGGTGGCTTATAAATCTAGCGTCGATAATGTGTTCGCCTGTGGTGATATGCGACGCGGTCAATCGCTCGTTGTTTGGGCTATCCGCGAAGGACGCCAAGCAGCCCACAGCGTTGATAAGCATTTGATGGGTAAGACGACGCTGCCGCGGTGATGGATGAAGACGCGGCGCATTGGCACCGCAGTTCTTAACCAACAGCCATCATCTAGGCTGCTTCGCGTTCGCTCGCAGTGACAGTGTCGTATTTACCTTACCCGCAATGCTTCCAATACTTTGCGGCCCGCATATCCGTCGGGACGTAGCCCACGTTTATCTTGAAAGTCGCGAATCGCATCGCGCGTACGCGAACCGATGCGACCATTCGGCTCGCCTACATCATAGCCAAGCGTTGTAAGCGCTTGCTGTAGTTCGATACGCTGCTGAAGGCCTAAGATCGGATCTTCAACAGGCCATGTGCCATGAAGCGGGGCTGCTCCGTAAATCCGATCACCCAGCATGGCGACGCCCAGAGCATAAGCATCAGAATTATTGTATCGTTTGATCACGTCGTAATTATTGGTCACGAGGAAAGCCGGACCATCCGCCCCTGCGGGGAAAAACAAATTGGCTTCACCCGAACGCGGCATTGCATGGCCATCGGCTGTATGAACGCCTTGTCGCGACCATTCTTCAAAGGAAGCATGGTGCATGTGATAATCGAAGCCATGCGGGATCGTAACTTCAAAGCCCCAAGGCAAGCCTGCCTGCCAGCCATTCTGTTTGAGGTAATTGGCGGTGGAGGCCAACGCATCCGGCACATTCGTCCAGATATCCTTTTTGCCGTCGCCATCAAAATCGACAGCGAATTTCTGAAACGATGACGGCATAAATTGGGTCTGCCCCATTGCCCCCGCCCATGAGCCTTTGAAATCGGCGCGGGCGACGTGGTGCTGCTGCAAGATCAAGAGAGCGCTGATCAGCTCGTCCCGGAAATAGGTGCCGCGATACCCCACCGATGCCAGCGTGGCGAGCGAGCGGATAATATCCTTGCCACCCGTAAAACCGCCGAAATTGGTTTCCATCCCCCACACGCCCAGCACAACCTCCCGGTCAACACCGAAGCGTTGCTCGATGACATCGAGCGTGTTTGAATTCACATTGGCTAATTTTGAGCCCCGCTCCAAGCGATTAGCCGAGACGGCGGATGCCAGATATTCCCAAATCGGTTTGACGAATTCGGATTGCTTTTTGGTGAGGTCGATAACGTCCTGATCGGGCGTTAATCCGGCAAAAGCACTTGAAAACGTATCACGCGACACACCGCGGGCCTGCGCTATCGGCCAAAGGCGGTCGATAAAGGCTCTAAAGGGCTGCGCTTTTGCGGTGGATTCGGCCTTTTGCGGGTTACCGGCATAAGCGACCGTAATAGGCATTACACCGTCCAGGCAGAGGGTTAAAGCCGCGATATATCCAAAAAGACGAAAATTGACCGACATTTTGTTCCCAATTCGGTTGATTGGGGAACATATTGGGGTCCGAATAGTTTATTTTTTCTTGATCCTTCTTCCTTTTAACCTGTTAGGAAGCACAAAGATTTCCGTCTCAGCGAAAATACGTTAGAGGGAAGGGATATTTTGCTTCTTACCACCTCCGAATCGGCTTGATCATGCAACGCATCCGCAAAGCTATCTTTCCCGTCGCTGGACTTGGTACCCGTTTTTTACCTGCCACAAAGGCCGTGCCGAAAGAAATGCTGACGGTGGTGGATCGTCCTGTTATCCAACACGTGGTCGATGAAGCCCGCGCTGCCGGCATTGAACAGTTCATCTTTGTTACCGGCCGCAACAAAGGCGCCATTGAAGACCATTTCGACATCGCATTCGAATTGGACCGCACCTTAAAAGACCGCCACCGCGAAGTAGACCTTAGCGAACTCGCCCATGATTTGCCGATCGCCGGATCTGCAAGTTTTACAAGGCAGCAAGAACCGCTTGGGCTTGGTCACGCCGTGTGGTGCGCGCGTCATTTGATTGGCGATGAGCCGTTTGCGGTTTTGCTCCCCGATATGCTGCATCAAAGCGCGGTACCGTGCCTCAAATCGATGATGGAAGCTCACTCATCCATCGGCGGAAATATGATTGGCGTCTATCGCGTGCCAGAAGAAGAAACGCACCGTTATGGCATTGTGGATGTTGATCAAGGTTCGGCCCATGCGCTGCCGATTAAAGCCATGGTCGAAAAGCCAAAGCAGGGCACTGCACCTTCAAATCTGGCGATTTCTGGACGCTATCTGTTGTCACCGAAAATTTTTGAATTGCTCGCTACGCAACCGCGTGGTGCGGGTGGTGAAATTCAGCTCACCGATGCAATGGTCTCGTTGCATGGCTTAGAACCATTTTACGCGCATGTCTTTGAAGGGCGCGTTCACGACACCGGAACCAAACTCGGATTTCTAACGGCAAACGTCGCTTACGCCTTGGATCGCCATGATCTGCGCGATGAGTTTCGTGCCGCTCTCAAGACGATCATCTAAAGGACCCTATCTTGGCGCATCAATCGGCAATTTTATCGGCTCAACGCACGCTTTCAACAGAAGCAACAGGACTGCAGCTTCTTCATGCCGCGATGGAAGCGGAACTGGGTCAGGCGTTTGCTATAGCGGTCGAGACTATTCTGGCGGCACCCGGTCGCGTGATCATTTCCGGCATGGGAAAGTCGGGCCATGTTGGCCGAAAAATTGCGGCGACGATGGCCTCAACCGGAACGCCTGCGCATTTCGTCCATCCGGGTGAAGCAAGCCATGGCGATCTCGGGATGATTCAGCCCGATGACGTGATACTGGCGATGTCGTGGTCGGGTGAATCATCGGAACTGGCGGATATCATCGCCTATGCGCGCCATAATGGCGTAAAGCTCATTGGTATTACATCGCGCGCCGATAGCTCACTCGCGGTTGGTTCGCATATCTGTTTATGCCTGCCCAAGGCACAGGAAGCATGCCCGAACGGGCTTGCACCCACGACATCAACAACCATGCAATTGGCGCTTGGCGACGCACTGGCCGTCGCCTTGTTGGAAAGCCGCGGGTTCACGTCGCAGGATTTTCGTCGTTATCACCCGGGCGGAAAGCTTGGCGCGCAATTGCGTCAAGTATCGGCCGTCATGCATAAGGGTGATCGCTTGCCTCTAATCCAGTTGGGCAAGAAGATGTCCGAGGCGATTGTAACCATCAGCGCCAAGGGCTTGGGTTGCGTCATCGTGGTTACGCCGGACGCCAAACTTGCGGGCCTCGTGACCGACGGAGATTTACGCCGTCACATGGCGCCCGATCTGCTGGGTCGGTCGGTTGACGAGATCATGACAAAATCGCCTAAAACGGTATCGCCCGACCTCTTGATCGCGGAAGCGCTCGAGATCATGGAAAGCCGGAAGATCAGCTCGCTCGTCGTGGTCGAAAACGAACACCCCGTTGGGGTAATTCATATTCTTGATCTGTTGCGTATCGGGGCTGCTTGATTAGATCCAGCCTTGCAGCTCGCGGCGAACGACTTCTTCAATCACGTCAATGCCCGGCTCTGAATCGTTCAAGCAAGGCACATAGGCGAATTTCTCGCCACCATGATGCATGAAATGCTCACAGTTTTCGCCTTCGATTTCTTCCAATGTTTCAAGGCAATCGGCGGCAAAGCCCGGTGCAATGACAAGCACCTTTTTGATGCCCTTGGCGGGTAATTCGCCCATCGTGTCGATGAGATAGGGTTTAAGCCATTCTTCCGTTCCGAAGCGGGACTGGAAGCAAACCATGAATTTATCTTTCGATAGCCCAAGCGCCTCGCGCAAGAGACGGCCCGTTTTCATGCATTGGCAATGATAGGGATCGCCCTTCATTAAATAGGATTTCGGCACGCCGTGGAAGGAGGCCACAATCATATCGGGTTCAAAATCGAGCGTCGCCTGCTTGGCGCGGATCGAGGTGACAAGCGACTGAATATAGGCCGGATCATCATGCCAAGGGGCCGCGACGCGGACGGCTGGTTGCCAGCGCATCTGCATCAAGGTTTCAAAGGCTTTGTCGCACGCGGTGGCAGATGTTGCGGCGCACGACTGCGGATAGAGTGGCACGAGAAGAATACGATCGCACCCTTCTGCCTGAAGCGCTTTGATCCGGTCTGGCGTTGAGGGATTGCCGTAGCGCATGCCCCAATCCACAACGATCCGGTCGTCGACGCTCTTTAACCGCTCCGCCAATTTTTCGGACTGCGCGCGCGTGATCGTCTTGAGCGGGCTTTCATTGCGTTCTTTATTCCAGATCGTGTCGTAATCCTTGCCCTTTCGGCCAGGCCGCACGGTCAGAATGATCAAATTGAGGATCGGCCACCACAAGAGCCGCGGCACTTCAATGACGCGGCGATCCGATAAAAATTCCTTCAAATAGCGGCGCATGGACCAATAGTCGGTCGCATCCGGCGTGCCTAGATTGAGCAATAAGACACCGATCTTGCCCAATTTAACAGGCGGATGGTCTACAGGAAGCTGAATATCCGCGCGGCGGGCCGGAGGGTGTAGAACTTCAGTCATTAAAAAAGCCTCTTCCGATCACGCCTTAACTCATTATATGCTCTAACCAATACGGTCGAACCCGTGGTTGGATTTTCAAAAGCGCGATTTAAGACAAAACCGCAAGCCATTCGCAATAAAATTAGGCGTAAAAAGGCCATATTTTATCACCATGAACTTTTTTGCACCGATTTGCCGACAATCGGCTTAGGACGTTTAAACTGAAAATGATTCGGGATCTGCTCGCACTCATTACGTTGAAAGATAATCGTTTGCGGTTCCAATATGCGGTTTTGTTCCTTCTTTCGCTGACCTTAAGCGTCTTCAAACCTATTGCGGTGCAAGCCCATCCGCATGTTTGGATTACGATGACGGAGGAAATTCTATTTTCTCCTGACGGAAAGATGACGGGCATCGCCAATGCTTGGACGTTCGACGAGGGTTATTCGGCCTATGCGGTGCAAGGAATCCCGACCAAGCCTGATGGGACGATTGCGCGAGAAACGCTTGATGTTCTTGCAAAATCCAATACCGAAGCGCTGGAGGAATTTGGCTATTTTACCGCCGTGAGAATGGATGGAAAAAAAATAGTCCTCGCGGCACCGAAAGATTATTGGCTCGATTATGATGGTCATGTGATGACCTACCACATGACTTTGCCGCTGAAGGAGCCAATGAAGCCCGGTAAAATCAATATGGTCGAAATTTACGATCCGACCTATTTCGTCTCGTTCTCATTTGCAGAAAGCGCCACTCCGGCCGCCATGCCCACATCGCCCAAGGGATGTTCCTTGACGGTGGCGCGCCCCAAACAAGACGCACAACCAACCCAAAGCCTGAATGAAACCTTTTTTAACTCTCTTTCCGCCGGCAGCGATTTTGGAGCGCAATTCTCATCGCGCATTGTTTTCGCTTGTCCATAATATGATCATCAATCGCGATTAGTTAGGCGACCCCCCTATGAAATCCAACACTCAATTTTGGTTGAGCTTATTGATAGCCGGTTCCGCATTGGTCCTGATTGTCATCGGTGGAAGTCTGCTCAGTCATCTTTTGGGCCTCGACGCGATGGGGCCTACGATCGGTAAAAGCCCGTTTGGTGTGGGGATTAGCGAAGGGGGCGGGGCTAGTGGCGGCCTTGCTGGGTGGATCATCGGAATTCAATCCCAATTTTCCCATGCCATGAACAAAGCATTGGATCTGCTTAAGACAGAGCCCAGCGCCATTTGGACTTTGCTCGGATTTTCGCTGGCTTACGGTGTTTTTCATGCGGCAGGGCCAGGGCATGGCAAGGCCGTCATCGCGGCTTATGGCTTGATGGATAAGCAAGCGCTATCGAAAATCGTCGGTATGGCGACGGCTGCTGCCCTCTTGCAGGGACTGATTGCGATTGGCATCGTCTCATTATTGGCCGCCGTCCTGCATTCAACCGCAGCGAGCATGCGGGTGACGGCCGGAAACATAGAAATGATCAGCTTTGGTGCGATTGCGCTTTTTGGGGCCGGGTTATTATGGCAAAAATCACGCGACCTAGCCCGTTTGGTCCTCCCTCCCAATCAGCCTAATCATCACGAGCATGACCACCACACACACCATGGGCATGATGCTCATCATGCCCACCATACGCATCATACGCATCACGAAGACTCCCTAGCGGCGGACCATGTCCATGACGAGCATTGCGGGCATACCCATGCCCCCGTTGCAGCCGCAGGTTCGGGATTTCGCGGAGCAGCGGCTGCCGTGATCGCGGCCGGAATTCGTCCCTGTTCAGGATCAATTTTGATTCTCGTCTTTGCCTTGTCCCAAGGCATGTTTGCGATCGGCATTGCCGCGGCAATGGCTATCGCCGTTGGGACCGCGCTGACAACAAGCACCCTAGCCGTTTTATCGATCTTGGCCCTATCAACAGCGACACGGATGGCGGCACGAATTGATCAATCGCGGGCAATTTTCCTAGCAAAGGCGCTTGAAGTGGGAATTTCGGCCCTTGTCATGGCGCTTGGATTGGCGCTTCTTCTGGGCTTCGTTCAGGCAGCGGGAGCTTAACACCGCCCCGCCGCTTGCACATTGGACGAGATCGGGATAGGTCGAGATCGTCATCAAAGGGATAACGAACCATGGCTAAGTCTGGCCCCATCAAGTTCAAGAATTTGCTCACGCTGGTCAGTGTCGGCATTCTCGTCGGGACGGAGTTTATCGGCGTGGCGATTGCCGCCGGTTGGGCGATTGCGGGCTTGTTTCAGCTTGGAAATACCATCGCTCTCGTTCTTATGGTGGCCTTTGGCCTTGTTAGCCTATACGCCCTTTTTGAATTCATGAAGCGCGCGATTTCGCTGGAGCCTGTTCGGGGCTGATCCAAAAAAACGAAATGTTATAATATTACATTTTTCTTTCTATGACCGATGCAAAATGATAGAGGAAACACCTCTTTCATCCTGCCCTGGTCCGATGCCCCACAGCCACCACCATAATCATGCCATTCCTTTGCCTCAGGCAAGTGACGGAATTGCTGTATCGTTGATGCAGATGTCGGTGACGGCCCGGCTTATGGGCGCGTTGGCGATCATCGCCTTGATATGGCTGGGCGTTCTGGCGGTGCTCCTATGACCAACACCCGCGCCGGTTCGATTCAATTGAATGATGTGACCCTCGGCTATGATCGGCATCCGGCAGTGCATCATGTGAGCGGCTGTTTTAAGGCGGGAAGCCTAACCGCCGTGATTGGACCAAATGGCGCGGGTAAATCGACGCTGTTAAAAGCGATTGCTGGCATGCTGCGACCCTTAAGCGGGACGATTGCGAGGGCATCGGAAACGTCCCGCCTCGCCTATTTGCCGCAATTGGCCGAGCTTGATCGCGATTTCCCTATCTCAGTGGAGGATCTCGTTGGGACAGGCTTTTGGCGGAAAATCGGATCCTTTCGGCGCTATGGGCGCGAGGATCGACTGCTGATTGACGAGGCTTTGGAAAAAGTCGGCTTGGCGGGCTTTAACAAGCGCATGTTGGGAACGCTGTCCGGCGGTCAATTGCAACGCGTCCTCTTTGCGCGGCTGATGGTGCAGGACGCCGAGATGATCCTCATCGATGAGCCTTTTGCAGCGATCGACACCAAAACAGTCAGCGATTTAATGGGTTTGGTCCGACATTGGCATTGTGAGGGGCGAACGATTATCGCCGTCCTCCATGATATGGGCCTCGTAGCCGAATTTTTTCCGGACTCTTTGCTCCTCGCCCGTGAATGTGTGGCGTGGGGGGCGACTTCACACGTCTTAACGCCGGATCATCTCGCAAAAGCCCGCTCCATGATCGAAGCGAATGATCCGCATGCCAATGAATGCGAGCGCGCGGCATGACCGGTTTTTCCTATCTTTATGATCTTCTGATCACGCCCTTTACCGATTTTGCCTTTATGCGGCGGGCTTTGGTTGGCTCCATCGCGCTTTCCATTGGGGCCTGTCCGATTGGCGTTTTTTTGATGCTTCGCCGCATGAGTCTCGTGGGCGATGCGATGGCACACGCGATTTTGCCGGGTGCAGCGCTAGGCTATCTCTTTGCCGGATTATCGCTCGGATTTATGACTGCCGGAGGCTTGATCGCGGGCTTTGTTGTGGCTCTGCTCGCGGGCCTTGTGACCCGTGTTACTATCTTGAAAGAAGACGCGGCGCTTGCATCCTTTTATCTGATCTCGCTCGCTGGCGGCGTCGTGCTCGTTTCCTTGCGCGGTTCAAATGTCGATTTGCTGCACGTGCTATTTGGGTCGGTGCTGGCCTTAGATGACAACACCTTGCTATTGCTCGCGGCTTCTACAACGGTCAGCCTGCTTGCCCTTGCTGTGCTGTTCAGGCCACTGGTCTTGGAGTGCGTTGATCCCTTGTTTTTGCGGACCGTGAGCCAAAGCGGAAGCGTATCGCATTTCGGTTTTTTGGCCCTTGTGGTGCTTAATCTGGTGGCTGGGTTTCATGCGCTTGGCACGCTTCTCTCGGTCGGGCTGATGATGGTGCCCGCTTTTGCGGCGCGTTTCTGGAGCGCGACCTTGGATGGCATGATCGCCGTTGCGACGTTGATTGGAATTTTTTCAAGCGGGATTGGTATTGTGATTTCGTATCACGCCGGAACACCAACCGGACCGACCATTATTTTATCCGCGGGCGGCCTTTATCTGCTTTCGATCTTGTTCGGCCAGAGAAACGGGCTGATCCTTCGCGTGCTGCCCCGCAAGCATTTGGCGGCGTGATGCTGCGGCTTCTGACCCTCTACTTGTTCTTAGGCTTATTAAGCGGCACGCCCGCCTATGCGGTGCAGCCGCTACCTGTTGTGGCAAGCTTTTCTATTCTCGGAGATCTTGTTCACCAGATTGGCGGCGACCGTGTGAGCGTTGATACGCTCGTTGGGCCTGAAGAAGATGCCCATGTGTTTGACCCCGCTCCGCGTGATGCAGCACGCCTTGCGGCGGCGAAACTTGTTGTGATCAATGGATTGGGATTTGAAGGATGGATTGATCGGTTGATCAAGGCCTCTGGCGGAGCACCTCGGCTTGTAATTGCCTCTGTGGGGGTTTCGTCGCACCGCGCTTTGATCGATGGACGCGAGATGACCGATCCGCATGCTTGGCAGGATGTCAGCAATGTCCGAATCTATGCCCGAAACATTGCCGATGCTCTCATCAGCATTGATCCTGAAGGCGGTAATGTCTATCGCGCCAATTTGGCCCGCTTTGATGCCGAGCTTGCCGCTCTGGATGATGAAATTCACGCCGCCATTTCAGCAATTCCGTCCGAAAGGCGCAAAATCGTTACAACCCATGATGCTTTTGGCTATTTCGCACTGGCCTATGGCGTTGAGATGATAGCTCCTCAAGGCGTTTCAACCGAGGCGGAAGCATCGGCGAAAGACGTGGCGCGAATTATTCGGCAAGTTAAATCCGAAAAGATCCCGGCTGTGTTTCTCGAAAATATCTCTGATCCTCGCTTAGCCGCACAAATTGCGGCCGAATCCGGCGCGCGCATTGGCGGAAAATTATATTCCGACGCACTTTCCAAGGAAAATGCACCCGCAGGGACTTACATCGCGATGATGAAAGCCAATATAAGGGAACTAACCAAGGCGCTGATGCCGTAAATGGGCTGGCCCACTTTTCCATCCGGAGAACGCAATGTCTGATAAAATTCCTGTCACCGTGCTTACCGGCTATCTTGGCGCAGGCAAAACAACACTCCTAAACCGCATACTCACCGAACCGCATGGCAAGAAATTCGCTGTCATTGTGAATGAGTTTGGCGAGATCGGGATCGACAATGACCTCGTGGTCGGCGCGGATGAAGAAGTGTTCGAAATGAACAATGGCTGCATTTGCTGCACCGTGCGTGGCGATCTCATCCGCATCATCGAAGGCTTGATGAAGCGCAAGGGTAAGTTTGACGCCATCATTGTCGAGACGACCGGCCTTGCCGATCCGGCACCAGTTGCGCAAACGTTCTTTGTCGATGAAGACGTCTCCGCCCGCGCGCGGCTTGATGCCGTGATCACAGTTGTTGATGCACGTTGGCTTAAAGATCAGCTTAAAGATGCGCCTGAAGTTAAAAACCAGATCGCATTTGCCGATGTGATTGTCTTGAATAAAATTGATTTGGTCAGCGCCGACGAACTCGTCGATGTCGAAAAAAATATCCGCGCCATCAATGCCTATGCCACCATCCATAAAACAACCCGTTCGGCAGTTTCGCTGGATGCAGTGCTCGGCAAAAATGCATTTGATCTTGACCGCATTTTGGATATTGCGCCTGAGTTTTTAGAAGACGTTCATGTGCATCACGATGAGAGCGTGCAATCGGTCGCGATTAATCTCCCGGGTGACATCGACCCCGAAAAATTCATGCCTTGGCTGAATGAGTTCACCCAAGCCGAAGGCCCCAATATCCTACGCTGCAAGGGTATTCTTTCCTTCAAAGACGAGCCAAAGCGGTTTGTGTTCCAAGGCGTGCATATGATTTTGGACGGCGATCTTCAGCGCGATTGGAAGGCTGATGAAGTCAGACAATCAAAGATGGTCTTTATCGGACATAAGCTTAATCGCGCGGTGATCGAGAAAGCGGTTGAGGCCTGCCGCGTATGATCGACGCTTCCGAGTCGCTGACACAACGGGTCGAGCCGATTGAGGCTGGCGAACACGTTATTGCCGCGCAGTTTATCGGCGAGCAACCGGTGCTGGCTTTAGCCGGTGGAACGGTGCTGCTGGGCATGAACCATCAACGCGTTCAGCCGCACGGCGATGCCGCCATTCTAGTCGCAAGCGCTGATGAAACGATGCTGCTAACGGGCGGTGATGATGGCAAAATTATCAGCACCAAACCCGATGGTAATTCGACGGTTTTAGGCGATGAAAAAGGCAAATGGATTGATGCGGTTGCCATAGGCTCTTCAGGTGCCACCGCATGGTCAACGGGCAAGAAAGTTGTGGCGCGTGATGGCAAGGGAGACTTGAAAGAATGGCTCGCGCCGACAACCGCACAGGGGCTTTGCTTTGCACCCAAGGGATATCGCTTAGCGATCAGCCATTATAATGGCTCGAGCCTTTGGTTTCCAAATACTGAGGGCAAGCCTGAGTTTCGGGAATGGAAGGGCTCGCATCTGGATGTCACCTTCTCGCCGGATGGGCGCTTTCTTGTTACCTCGATGCAAGAGAACACGCTGCATGGTTGGCGTTTGGCAGACGGCAAAGATATGCGGATGTCGGGCTATCCCTCAAAAACGCGCAGTTTTTCTTGGTCGCATGACGGGTATTGGCTGGCAACATCCGGTGCTGATGCAGCGATTATTTGGCCCTTCAAAGACAAAGATGGCCCGATGGGCAAAGCGCCGCGCGAATGTGGCGTAAGGCATTCTAAAGTGAGCGCCGTTTCCTTCCATCCGCGCGCGCTAGTTGTCGCCATTGGATATGAAGACGGCTGCATCTTGTTATGCCGCTTAACCGACAGCGCCGAATTGCTGGTGCGACCTGCCGTTCAAAACGAAGGCCGCATCACATCGATGGGATGGAACAAGACCGGCAACCGCATGGTTTTTGGAACGGAAGAAGGGGCCGCAGGCATTTTGACGCTGCCCTAAAAACAGCGGCAGAAAATAGCCTCAACGCACCAATATATTCCGGAACTGCCACGGATCCGATGGATCAATATCCTCGGGGAATAAGCCTGGGCGGCCTTTTAGCGGCGTCCAATCCGTATAGTGACCTTCGATCGAGCCGAGATAGGGCTTCTGCACTTCTAAGCAACGGCGAAAATCCATATCGTCGGCCTCAACAATGCCTGCATTGGGGTTTTCAATCGCCCATACCATGCCAGCCAGAACAGCTGACGTTACCTGCATACCTGTCGCATTCTGATAGGGAGCAAGCTTGCGCGTTTCCTCAATCGATAGACGCGAACCATACCAATAGGCATTCTTGCCGTGGCCATATAGCAGAACGCCGAGCTCATCCACGCCGTCGACGATTTCATTCTCGTCCAAAATTTTCCAGTCGGGCTGACGTGCCCCTTCCTGCCCAAACATTTCATGCAGCGACAAGACGGCATCATCGCACGGGTGATAGGCGTAGTGGCAGGTTGGGCGATAGACCGCCTCTCCAGACGCATCGCGAACCGTCAGATAATCAGCAATCGAGATCGCTTCATTATGGGTCACCAAGAAGCCATATTGCGCGCCCGGCGTTGGCGTCCATGAACGCACGCGGGTATTGGCACCGGGCTGCATCAAATAGATCGCCGCTTGGCAACCTACATCATGCGTACGGCCGTTTTCGGGCATCCATTTTTCATGGCTGCCCCAGCCCAATTCTGCGGGCTGCAGACCTTCCGAAATAAAGCCCTCAACCGACCAGGTGTTAACAAACATGCCACGCTTTTTTGGCGTGTTCGCGCGCTGCGTATCACGCTCGGCAATGTGAATTCCCTTCACGCCCAAACGTTGCGAAAGAGCTGCCCATTCGGCCTTTGTGGTTGGCTCTGAACCTGAAAGGCCAATGTCTTTTTGGAGATTAAGCAAGGCCTGTTTGACAAACCACGAAACCATCCCCGGGTTAGCGCCACAGCACGAAACCGCCGTAGGTCCGCCCGGTGAACGGCGACGCAGATCGAGAATGATTTCGCGCAACGCATAATTCGAGCGATCGCCAGGGCCTTTTGATGGATCGAAATAAAAGCCGAGCCAAGGCTCCGCCACCGTATCGATATAAAGGGCGCCCAAAGAACGCGCTAAATCCATAATGTCGTGCGATGAGGTATCGACCGATAGGTTAATGCAGAAGCCCTGCCCTCCACCCGCCGTCAAAAGCGGCGATAACATCTCGCGGTAGTTCTCGCGCGTTACAGCGGATTGAATGAATTTAATCCCGCGCTCGTCCAGAAGACCGCGGTCAGCATCCGATGGATCGATGACCACCAAACGCTTTGAGTCAAAATCGATATGACGCTCAAGTAAAGGCAACACACCGCGGCCAATTGAGCCAAAGCCAATTAGAACAACAGGTCCGTCAATACGGGCTAAAATCTTCTTATCGACCAAGATCCATACCTCTTAAACTACCAATAAGCCGGCTTATATTCTTCCATTCACCCGTTTCAGGTCAATTCTTACTCTAAATCTTATGCGGCCCGCCGCAATATTTCATCTTTTCCAGCCACTGGATTGGACTGGGCATCCATCGAGGCCCGTTCACCCGCTGCTGTTACGAGGCCAAAAGCGCGCGAAAGGGCCTCGGCCTTTAGTTCTAGTCCCAAAAACCGCTCACGCTCGACCGGACCCGGCAACCAAAGGCCATCGGTCAATACAACGGAAAAGCCAAAGCGGGTATAATAGGCAGCATCACCCACCAAAATGACGGCGGAGTGACCGGCAAGCGATGCACGATTAAGTGCGGCCCGCATCAAACGTGCGCCAATGCCTTTCGAATGCATGGACTTTGCAACGGCTAATGGCCCCAAAACGAGCGCGTCCGACACGCCGCCAATCTTGACGTGCCAAAGGCGAACGGTGCCAACGATTTCACCGTCGACTTCAGCAACGAGTGAGAGACCCTTGGCAGGTAAGCGACCGGTCCGCAGACGCTCACAGGTTTTTTCAAAACGCTCTAAACCAAACGCCTCATCTAAAAGCGCTTCACGTGCCGACATATCAGCAAAGTTTTCTTCGCGAATCGTAATCATGTCTGAACTCCCAGCAGGGCACCGAAGGCCCTGGCCATTCCGAATGTCTAAAAGGGTGACAGAAGGACAGGTTCGGCAAACAAGCCGCCGAACCTTGAGGATTGACGCGTTCAGCGTCGTTTCAGATCGTGTAAGATCGAAGCGGTGGAAAGCCGTTAAACGCGACAGCCGAATAGGTCGTCGTATAGGCGCCCGTACCTTCGATCAGGACCTTATCGCCAATCTGAAGCGAGACTGGCAATAAATAAGGTGCCTTTTCATAGAGCACGTCGGCTGAGTCGCAGGTTGGACCGGCCAACACGCAAGGAGCCGTTTCGGATCCATCGTGGCGGGTGCGGATCGGATAGCGGATCGCCTCGTCCATGGTTTCGGCAAGGCCGCCGAATTTACCGATGTCGAGATAGACCCAACGCACATCGTCATCGTCCGACTTCTTCGAAATCAGAACGACTTCCGATTCGATGATCCCCGCATCACCCACCATGCCGCGGCCTGGCTCGATGATCGTTTCTGGCAGATCATTGCCAAAATGCTTCACGAGGCCACGGAAAATGGCTTCGCCATAGCTTTCGACGCCGGGAACGGGCTTGAGATATTTCGCCGGAAAACCACCGCCGAGATTGACCATCGAGAGGTGCATGCCGCGCTCAGCGCATTCACGGAAAATAGCCGAAGCAGAGCCGAGAGCCTGATCCCAAGCCTCGACGTTGCCTTGCTGCGAGCCAACGTGGAATGAAACGCCATAGGCTTCGAGGCCAAGGCGATGGGCGTGCTCGAGCACATCCGCTGCCATTTCAGGAACGCAGCCAAATTTACGGGAGAGCGGCCATTCGGCTCCGGCACCGTCGCATAAAATACGGCAGAACACGCGGGCTTCTGGGGCCGCGCGGGCGACTTTATCAACTTCGGCAACGCAATCGACGGCAAAAAGACGAACGCCAAGCGTATAGGCGGTCGCGATATCGCGCTCTTTCTTGATCGTATTGCCAAATGAAATGCGATCGGCTGTTGCACCGGCGGCAAGCGCCATCTCGACTTCGACGACCGAAGCCGTATCAAAGCAAGAGCCCATCGAGGCAAGCAGGCGCAAAATTGCCGGATCAGGATTGGCCTTCACCGCGTAATAAACGCTGGTATCCGGCAAAGCCCGCGCAAAGGTCTGATAATTGTCGCGAACGACGTCGAGATCAACAACAACGCAAGGACCATCCTCGCGACGGGTGCGTAAAAATTCACGAATGCGTGCGGTCATGGCACGAACTCCCCTCAAACGAAGCCATTGGCTTCCTATTACAGAACATCGACTGACGACTTCCCGGACCGGCGCGTTGGAAACGCCAGAGGGGTCGGGTCAACCGCGTGAACTGCCTTAGATTGGAAGGGAGATCCCCGCCGCACTGTTGGCAAGATGGACAAGCCTCTTCGGGTTCTCTGCCTTTGGAGGGCAAAGAGAGACGAAAAAGCCCGCTCCGTCGTTGCTTTAAGTCGCGTCCCTCGGGGAGAACGAGGTACGCCGGTTTCGCCTCCGGCTGCCGGTTGATTATCGGATTCGTCGAGAAGTCTGACGAACCCGGGCGGCTGTCCGGCCTCTTGTCCGGATGCCCACCAACCGACACACGACCACAGGCACGTGCGAAATTGGGCAAGGGGGGAAATAGGGGCATTACCCCCCCATTGCAAGTGTTTTTTTCGTCATAATTTATGTGACAATTCAGCGCCCTGAAAACAGGGTTAAGATTCTGAAAGTTCAAGCCTATTTCAGCATGGCATTGTCATGACGAGCGAAGGTCAGCCGACAGAGGCTCTAATGGCCGTTGGTCAGTCGCCTCTTCATCGGAAGCGGGGTCGCTTATGGGCGACGGATTCGCCTTCGGAACAATATCAATCCGGTATCCTAGCGCATCAAGCACTTTGGAAATGGTCGCAAAGCTTGGATTACCGTCGCCTGATAACGCCTTAATAAGCCCCATGCGGCTTATACCCGTCTCACGTGAAAGCTGGCTCATCCCGCGCGCACGGGCAACAGCGCCCAAAGCGTGGGCCGTAAGTGCGGGATCATTATCCTCGGCAATCGCTGCGAGATAATAATGGATATCTTCATTCGTTTTCAGAAAGTCGGCGGTATCGTAGCGCGAGAGCTTCACCATTGCCGTAAATCCTCAATCTCGGTGGCCAATTCACGCGCACGGGCAACATCCCGTGACTGCGAGCTTTTATCGCCACCACATAACAAGACAACAACCGCCCGGCCTCGCTGAATAAAATAAATCCGATAGCCCGCACCCATATGGATACGCATCTCGCTGATACCTAACCCGACAGGCGCGACATCACCGGCATTGCCAAGCGCAAGACGATCAATCCGCTTTTCAATCGCGGCCCTCACCGTCCGATCTCGGAGTGATTGAAACCAATCTAAGAATATATCGGTTTTGAAGACCTCGATCATTAATGTATACCATGGTTATCAACTGTCAACTATGGTACGCAATACAAACTTACGGGCTAGCCCTCACCCCGCCGGATGCACCTTTCGCCAATGCCGTGCAATATCCACCCGTTTGGCTACCCAGACCTTGTCATGGCTCTGAACATAATCGAGGAATTTTTCGAGGGCGAGCGCACGGCCGGGTCGACCGACCAAACGGCAATGCAGGCCGATATTCATCATTTTCGGCGCGCCTTCCGCCCCTTCGCGGTACAGCATGTCAAAATTGTCTTTGAGATAAGAATAAAAATGCTCGCCCGTGTTGAAGCCCTGTGGGGTCGCAAACCGCATATCATTGGCATCCAACGTATAGGGGATAATCAAATGCGGGCCTTTCGGGCCTTTAACCCAATAGGGCAAATCATCGGCATAGGTATCGGAGGAGTAGAGGAACCCTCCCTCTTCCATCACCAAATCTTGCGTGTTCATCGAACAGCGGCCCGTGTACCAGCCTAATGGACGCTCGCCGACCAGTTCCGTGTGGAGGCGGATCGATTCGGCTATTTGTCGGCGCTCTTCCTCAATCGGCATATCCTTATGCTCGACCCATTTGAGGCCGTGCGAGGCGATTTCCCAATCGGCTTCCTGCATCGCCTTTAATTGTTCGGGGCTGCGCGCCAAGGCCGATGTGACGCCATAAACGGTGACCGGCATGTTGCGTTTGGTGAACATGCGCCAAAGACGCCAAAAACCCGCGCGGGCGCCATATTCGTAGATCGATTCCATATTCCAATGGCGCTGGCCCGGCCATTGGGCTGCGCCGACGATCTCGGACAAGAAGGCTTCCGAAGCAGCGTCGCCATGCAAAATATTGTTCTCGCCGCCCTCCTCATAATTGACGACAAATTGCACGCAGACATTGGCTTTGCCCGGCCATTGCGGATCGGGAGTGTGGCGGCCATAGCCGAGCATATCGCGGGGATAATCGGTCGTCATATCAGTCTCCTTCATGCAATTGAGCTCAAGAAAAGCCGAGTATCGCCGGCAAGGCAAGCTTGATGACGAGTCCGAAGCCCGTTGTTACGAGGAGCGTTAGGCCAAGCCCTCGATGCAGGACAAGCAAAAGGACAAAGGCCAGAAGGGACAAGACCAGAGCATCCGGCCGAACCGATGAAAACGCCACCGAAGGTAGTTGGATAAACCCCAAGGTCATTTCGCCAACATCAGCGAACAAAACATGGAGCCCGAACCAAAAGGCAACCCATGCCACCACCCCGACAACAATGGCGGTAATCGCCGCGAGCGAAGCCGAAAGCCGCCGATTGGACCGTAGCCTCTCAAGATAGGGCGCGAGTGAAAAGATCCAAAGAAAGGATGGCGCAAAGGTCATCCATGTCGTGAGCAGCGCCCCCAATATGCCGGCCAATACGGGATTGAGAAGGCCGGGCGCACGCATGGCGGCAAGGAAGCCTACAAATTGCGTCACTAAAATCGTCGGCCCCGGCGTTGTTTCGGCCAATCCGAGGCCATCTACCATTTCATGCGGCTGGAGCCATCCCTTGCTTTCAACGGCCGCCTGCGCGAGCCAAGCGAGAAGTGCATAGGCGCCGCCAAACGTTACCGCTGCGAGTTTGGCGAAAAATAAGCCGATGTCCAAAAGACGGTGATCGGGACCCAACATCAGGAACATAAGGGCTAGGGGTGCAAACCAGATGGCAAGCCACACCAGAATCGTCCGCACTGTGCGTAGGCTTTGGCCAGATGGGATGATGATGTCGTCCGCATCCGGCAAATTGGCCAACGCAAAGGCCTGCGGCACAAAAGGGCTGATGCCATAGGCTAACGCAGCAACACCAAGGACCAACACCGGAAACGGTACGCCGAGCAAGCCGATGGCAATAAAGGAAGCGACCGACAAAGCGACCAAGGCACGCGTCTTAAAGGCACGCTTGGCGATGCGCATGACCGCCTCAACAACCACCGCCAGCACCGCAGCTTTGAGCCCAAAAAACAGAGCCGAAACGAAGGGGACATGACCAAGCAACGCATAAACCAAAGACAGAGCTAACATGACGATGGCGCCCGGCAGGACAAACAATACGCCCGCCGCCAGTCCCCCCTTAACGCCATGCAAGCGCCAGCCAATATAGGTTGCGAGCTGTTGCGCCTCAGGACCGGGCAGCAACATACAAAAATTCAACGCATGCAAAAATGTCGTCTCGTCGATCCATTTCCGTTCATCGACAACAGTTTTGTGGAGCATCGCGATTTGGGCTGGAGCACCCCCAAAAGATAAGCACCCGATCCGCAGCCACAGCTGGACCGCTTCAACAAATGATACCTCAGTTTTCGACTCAACCATGATTCGCATCCCGCTTTGCACGCATCGACCTATCCTTCAGCCGTGACAGAGATGCAACGGAGATCAGCTAAGCTGGAGGTCGCAGCGCACGCGATTAGGCGGTAATGTTGAAAAAACTTTGCAAGAAAATGTACCGATGACGTCTCAGCCCTTACCCCCTTCCCATTCCGATGTCGCACGACAGCGCCTTATGGGCATAGCGCTGATGGCGGGGGCGTTCTTCTTATTTTCATTGCTCGACGCTTCAGCTAAATGGCTCAACCATCATATCCCGACGATTGAGACCGTATGGTCGCGCTATATTTTTAGCGTCATCTTCGTAATGATCGTCGTCAATCCGGGTACCAAGCCCGGCGTGTTAAAAACCAAAAGACCCCTGCTACAGGCCGTTCGCTCATTGTTTCTGTTTGTATCAACCATTTTAAATTTTATTGCAGTGAATTATTTGCAGCTTTCGCAAACAATTTCGATCGCACTTGCAACCCCTTTATTGGTCGCGTTGCTATCGGGACCATTGCTGGGCGAGCGTATTAGCCGCGATCGGCTGATTGCCATTGTTGTCGGATTTTTAGGCGTTCTGGTGGTCGCGCGCCCCGGCTTTGGGGGCATTCATCCCGTTGCCATTTTGTCGGTTTGCAGCGTATTTTGTACGGCGATGTACGCCATTATGACGCGGCACCTGGCAGCGCACGATTCAACCGAGACGACCCTTGTTTATTCAGGGCTCGTTGGAGCTCTTCTCTTAACGCCCGCGCTACCATGGTTTTGGCAAAACCCGCCTGACATCCTGACGATGATGACCATGATGGCCTTGGGTGTCTACGCCGCTCTTGGTCATTTCGCCCTTATCAAGGCGCATCGGTTTGCACCCGCCTATATTCTGTCACCCTTTATCTATAGCCAACTGATTTGGATGGTCATTTTAGGCTATATCGTCTTTGGCGATATCCCCGATGGCTTTACGCTTTTAGGCGGGTTTATTGTTATTGGTTCCGGACTTTATCTGATCGCCCGCGAGCGCAAACGGCAGGGAATGACCCCTGCCGTTGCTCACTAGATCTTTTATACCTTCACTTTTTCTCGAGTGATGTACCGTTTGCTTGGGCAATCACGTCAGCAAGCATGGGCACGAAATCATTCGCACGACCGCCATTAATCGCAACGGCATAGGCATTCTTCACGGCGTTACCGAGCGGATTGGCAATGCCGGCGTCATCCGCCATCGATTCAAGATACCGCATATCTTTGAATGCGTTGCCAAGGGTGAATTTATGCGCATCGCGATCGCGCTCAAGCGTATATTTCATAAAGGTCTGGTAGAAGCCGCAATCCATACGTCCCCCACGAATAACACTGTCAAACCGATCCGGCGTGATACCGACCTTCTGTGCCAAGACCATCGCCTCTGAATAAAGCGCTGCGTAGCCGAGGGACAAGAAATTATTGATCAATTTCATCTTGTGACCATCGCCTGGTCCACCAATATGAACCGCGCGACCCGACCATGTTGCCAGCACGGGCTTTAGTCTCTCAAACACAGCATCGGTTGCACCAACCATCGTGTCGAGCGTGCCTTCCCAGGCTTCTTTAGGCGTACGCCCAAGCGGCGCATCGACGAGTGTTATGCCATGCGCTTCACACTCCTTAAACAACGCCATGGTCGATGTCGGATCGGATGTTGAACAATCAACAATCAAAGCGCCTTTTGGTAAATTGGCGACAAGACCGTCAGGTCCGCGCAACACGGCTTCCACTTCCTTGGAACCTGTTACACAAAGAAAGACGATGGTTGATGCTTCGGCCAGAGCCTTAACGCTTTTGGCTTCTTTTGCGCCACGCGTTACAAGATCCTCAATGGGCGCACGGTTACGATGCCCGATAACCGTGAGCGGATAGCCCTTTTCAACAATATTCTTAGCCATTCCGTGGCCCATGAAGCCTACGCCGATAAATCCGATTGTTTCCTTAGTCATTTGATGTCCTTCCCTCGTTACTTTTTTAATCCGGCGATGTGCCGATAGGCTTCGACGACTTGACTGTCGTCTTTTGATCCGAGACCCATTGCAGATGCTGCGAGAAACATCTGCAAGGCTGCCGAGGCGATGGGCAATGGCGTCTTAGAGGACTTACCCGCATCAACGACAATGCCTAGGTCTTTGACGAAAATATCAACCGCGCTTGCAACAATCGGCTCTTCTTCGAACATGCGCGGACCGCGATTATTGAGCATCCAACTCGCCGCCGCCGAGCCACCCAAGATCTCAAGCGCCAGCTTGCCATCAATTCCGGCTTTCTCGGCCAAAGCAAAGGCCTCTGCTGCAACGGCGATATGAACGCCACAGAGCAATTGGTTGACGGTTTTTACCGCTGCTCCTTGCCCGGGCTCCTCGCCAACATGAAAAAGCTTATCGCCCAGTGTCGAAAGTACCGGATGCAGCCTATCAAAAACCGCCTTAGGCGCGGATGCCATAATGGTAAGCGTACCGCCCTTGGCACCGATCGTTCCGCCGGAAACAGGTGCATCGATGATGTGGCGTCCCGTCGCAGCTATGCGGGCAGCAATCGCCTTAACCGATGAAGGCGCACAGGTCGCCATGAGAACGACCGTTCCAGCAGGCGCCATCGCGTCAAGCGCTCCGGCGTCAAACAATACGCTTTCGGCTTGCGCCGCATTGACCACCATAACGATCAATACATTGGCATCTGCGGCCGCCTGAGCGGCTGTGGCGGCGCCTTTACCACCGAGAGCCTCAAAAACACTCACGCTTTCGGACCGAACATCAAAGCCTGTGACAGAATACTGCTTTTTTATAAGATTTTCTGCCATTGGCATGCCCATGGCGCCAAGTCCTACAAACCCAATTTTCATTGCTAAACTATCCCCCACCATTATATTTTTATCAGAAAGATCATCGCACGCGTTGCGCGGAAATCAAGAAAAGGTCATACCCGTTTTACGCAACCCACCCGGTCATTTACAAGCGTGTGTCGTAAATATTGAGAAGGAAACCCTATGACGGCCAATGAAATTCTAATGCCCAAACCAATGATGCCGCTGATCATGGATGGATTAAAAGCAACGGGTCGCCTTCATTGTCTTTGGGAAAAATCCGATCCTGACGCCTTTATAATGGAAAATGCATCGAAGATCGGCGCCATTGCTACGGGCGGCCATATCAAAGTGGATGGCGCTTATATGTCGCAGTTCCCGAACCTCAAAATCGTTTCAAATTTCGGTGTCGGCTACGATACGGTCGATGCAGCTTGGGCGGGACAGCATGGAATCATCGTCTCAAACACACCTGACGTCTTGACCGAAGAAGTTGCCGACACGGCGTTGGGACTTCTTATTATGACTATGCGTGAATTGTCCCAATCGGAGCGCTATCTGAGAGACGGGCTATGGGCTTCAAAGGGCCCCTATCCGCTCACCCATAATACGCTACGTGGAAAGACAGTCGGCATATTGGCCCTTGGCCGCATCGGCAAAGCGATTGCCACACGGTGTGAAGCTTTCGGACTTAAAATTGTCTATCACGGCCGTAGTCAGCAAAAGGATGTTACCTATCCTTATTATCCAACGCTTGTCGGCATGGCCAAAGACGTCGATATTCTTCTAAGCGTGGCGCCTGGTGGGGCTGCAACCTTTCACACCATTAATGCCGAAGTTCTTGCTGCGCTTGGACCAAAAGGTGTGCTGATCAATATTGGCCGCGGCAGTGTTGTTGACGAGAAGGCGCTTATCAAAGCTCTAAAAGATAAAGTGATCTTTTCAGCCGGTCTTGATGTCTTTGAAGATGAACCTCACGTACCATCAGAACTCATCGCAATGGATCATGTGGTTCTGCTGCCGCATGTCGGTTCCGCTTCCCATCATACCCGCAATTTGATGGGGCAATTGGTCGTCGATAATATTCTCGCGTTCCAAGGTGGCAAGGCGCCCGTTACACCGGTCGCGGAAACGCCCTTTAAGAGCTGGTAAGAATATTTTTCCAAGACAATAAAAAGGGGCGGTCATAGGGACCGCCCCTTTTTTCATGAGTGAATGACAAAAGCTAATCAGGCAATTTTGCCGCCTAATTCATCGTCGATGTGAACGCGGATAATTTCTTCAAAGCTCGTTTCCGCTTTAAACCCAAGCGATGTGGCTCGCTTAGCATCGAGCCGCGTAGCCCAGCCATCGACAATCTTGATGATCGCCGGATCAGGCTCACGCCGAATGCGCGCCACAACTTTTTCGCCTGCGACTTTTCTCAAAGCTTCGATCTGTTCACCCACCGTTACCGATAGACCCGGCATCGCGAGGTTCCTCCGTGGGCCCACGAGATTTAAATCAAGCGTTGCCGCATGCATCAAGAAGCCAACGGCCGAACGCGGGCTCGCATGCCAATGACGAACGCTTTCGGAGACCGGAAGTACAGCTTCCTGACCTGCTAAAGGTTCGCGAATAATGTTGGAAAAGAAACCCGAAGCTGCCTTGTTAGGCTTGCCCGGACGCACACAAATGGTTGGCAGGCGGATGCCGATGCCGTCGAAAAATCCTTTGCGGGAATAGTCGGCCAACAATAATTCGCCAATGGCCTTTTGCGTGCCATAGGATGTCAGAGGTGTCGTGAAGAATTCATCGCCAATGGCATCCGGAAATGGAGCGCCATAAACCGCGATGGACGATGTAAAGACAACGCGTGGTCGATACCCGTCACCCACCGCACGAATAGCCGCAAAGAGCTCCATTGTACCGTGAAGATTGATACGATAGCCGAGATCAAAATTTTGCTCCGCCTCGCCTGATACGATCGCGGCCAGATGAAAAATAACATCCGGTCTACCCGCAACCAGCTTCGCAGCCTCGCCCGGAAGCGAGAAGTCAGATGCCATGAGGGTTGACGAAAACGCGGCACCAACCGGCGCTGTCGGTTCAACAACATCATGTAAGGTCGCTTTGGTAATTTCTTTGCCACCAAGATGGCCGTCTTTTGCAAGCTGATTGGCCAGTTTGCGGCCAACCATACCTGCAGCACCGATGATGAGAATATGCATGAAATTTACCTCGATTTAAGATTAAAGCGCGAAACCGCCATCGGCGAGATGGATTTGTCCGGTGGTATAACTCGACTCATCGGACGCCAAATAGACGGCCAACATCGCAATTTCTTCGGCGGTTCCTAGGCGACCCATAGGCTGCCGATCAATAAAGGCCTGACGCGCCGCAGCTTCCGTAATGCCTTGGGTTTTTGCCAAGGTTACGATGCGCTCATCAAGCGATGGCGACTGAATCGTGCCGGGGCAAATGGCATTGGCACGGATACCCTTTTTGATAAAATCAGCCGCGACCGCCTTGGTTAAGCCGATCACCGCCGCTTTGGACGCGCCATAAACGTAACGGTTTGGAATACCTCTGACCGAGCCCGCACCCGATGCAATATTGACAATGGAACCATGTCCCTTTGCCAACATGCCCGGCACGAAGGCCTTAATGGTCCGGTGCATGGATTTTACGTTGAGATTCATTGAAAAATCCCAATCTTTATCGTCGCACTCAAGCACTGTGCCGTGATGCACAAAGCCGGCTGCGTTGACGAGAATATCAATCGTTCCTACTTTTTCAGCAAAGCTGTTAACAGCTTTATCGGAAAGAACATCAAGCTTGCGACGTTTGGCGCGGGAAAGTCCCTCTAATTTATCCGTATCCCGATCCGTCGCCCAAACGATTGCACCTTCACGCACAAAAGCCTCGGCAATCGCCCGACCGATCCCTTGGCCTGCAGCCGTTATAACCGCTACTTTACCCTTTAAGCGTCCCGCCATGATCGTCTCTCCCTTGGTTTATTTGAATTCGTTTAATCGCTTTTTTTGTTGCCCCAGCGCATCAAAATTACTGGGCGATAACCACTTCTCAAAGGCCGCCTTTTGGTTGGGCCATTCGGATTCAAGAATAGAATACCAAGCCGTATCGCGGCTTCTTCCACGCACCAGCATATGCTGTCGGAAAATACCTTCGAATGAAAATCCGAATCGCGCAGCCGCACGTCTTGATGGCTCGTTTAGGGCGTTGCATTTCCATTCATAACGGCGATAGCCGAGAATGTCGAAGACATAGCGCATCAAGAGATATTGCGCCTCAGTAGCACCAGGCGTTTTTTGAAGGGGCGAGCCATACATGATGTTGCCGACTTCGATGACGCGATGGACAGTGTCGATCCGCATCAAGGTTTCGTAGCCAACGGCTTTACCGGAAGCCTTATCGATGATGGCGTAAAACAACGGATCTTCCGACGCCGATTTACGTACAATATGGGCTCTAAATTCGGCTAAATTTTCAAAGGGTGGCTCAAACAAATATTGCCAAACGACATGCTTATCGGGGCCATGCGATGCCGCAAAAAGATCGTCCGTGTGCTTATCAGGATTAAGCGGTTCCAATCGAACATACTGCCCTTCCATCACTATCCGCTCGGGGCGGGGGGCGGGATGCGTAGCAACTTCTTGACCAATGGGAAGACCACTGAACGGATCTGGAACCGAAACACTATTATTGACAGACATGGTTTTGGGAGCGCTTTTCAAGAAAGGGGATTTATGTTCATGGCAAGAGGCGCAAAATGAAAGCGCCCTTACCTTTTATCATTGATGGTCGGGATCAACCCGACCATCAAAATTTTAAGCAAATAATATGCTATAACGATTTAGTGGTTATCGCGCGCTACACCAAATTTCTGAGCAACGCGTTGATATTTTACCGCAGGTTTTAAGACCATACCGTCAGATAACTGATCCACCATGCTGCGCTGAATTTCCTGCCACGGCGTCTGGCTTGCAGGATATTGGAAGCCGCCATGCTTCATGAGATCCGCACGACGTTGCGCAAGCTCCTCTTTCGAGATCAGAATATCGGCAGTGCCTTTTTTAAGATCAATCCGCACGCGATCATTCGTGCGCAAGATTGCTAATCCGCCATTGGCTGCTGCTTCCGGCGAAGCATTCAAAATGGAGGGCGATCCGGACGTGCCCGATTGCCGGCCATCACCAATACAAGGCAAAGCCATAATGCCCTTCTTGATCAGCGCTGCAGGCGGCTGCATGTTCACGACTTCGGCCGCACCAGGATAACCGATAGGGCCTGTGCCGCGGATGAACAGCATGCAATTGGCATCAATCTTCAGTTTTGGATCGTCGATGCGGTGGTGATAATCTTCAGGGCCTTCGAATACGATGGCGCGGCCCTCAAAGGCTTCGGGATCTTTTGGGTTAGACAGATAGCGCGCACGGAATTCATCCGAAATAACGCTCGTCTTCATCACCGCGCTATCAAACAGATTACCCTTGAGGACAAGGAAGCCTGCGTCCTTCTTCAACGGCTTATTGATTGGGAAAATAACATCCTTATCAATCACCGTTGTATCAGCGCAATTCTCGCCCATTGGCTTACCATTGGCCGTAAGTGCACCCTCGCGGATGAGCTTCTTTTTCATCAGCTCATTGATAACGGCAGGGACGCCACCCGCGCGGTGGAATTCTTCACCGAGGTATTTTCCGGCTGGTTGCAAATTGACAAGCAAAGGAACCTTATGCCCGATCTTCTGCCAATCTTCGACTTTCAAATCGACGCCGATATGCCGTGCAATCGCATTAATATGAATGGGAGCATTGGTTGATCCACCAATCGCCGAATTGACGATAATGGCATTTTCAAACGCTTCGCGCGTCATAATGTCGGATGGCTTTAGATCTTCCCAAACCATCTGGACAGCGCGAACACCCGTCTCGTAGGCAATTTGACCGCGCTCACGATAAGGAGCCGGAATGGCAGCGCATCCTGGCAATGTCATACCTAACGCTTCAGCCAAAGAATTCATCGTTGAGGCGGTACCCATCGTGTTGCAATGGCCGACGGATGGGGCGGACGACGCCACGATTTCCATGAATTCATCATAATTGATTTCACCCGCAGCAAGCCGCTCGCGTTGACGCCAAACGACAGTGCCCGAGCCGGTGCGTTCGCCATGATACCAGCCGTTCAGCATCGGGCCGCCACACAGAACGATCGAGGGGATATTTACGGTTGCAGCTGCCATGATGCAGGCGGGGGTCGTTTTGTCGCAGCCTGTGGTCAGCACGACACCGTCAAGCGGATAGCCGTAAAGCACTTCGACAAGTCCGAGATAGGCGAGATTTCGATCGAGTGACGCGGTTGGGCGTTTACCTGTCTCTTGAATCGGATGAACGGGAAACTCGAAAGCAACTCCCCCTGCCGCCGTAATACCCTCACGAACACGCTTCGCCAGATCAAGATGGTGGCGGTTGCAAGGCGACAAATCGGATCCTGTCTGTGCGATGCCGATAATGGGCTTGCCCGATTGGAGCTCTTCGCGCGTGAGGCCAAAATTGAGATAGCGTTCCAAATAAAGCGCCGTCATGCCCGGATTTTCGGGATTATCGAACCACAGCTTAGAGCGGAGCTGGTGCTTCTTGATACCCTTGGGCTTGGAGACCGCTTTAACAGTCATTTTCTTCGGTTGGGTCTTTTTCACCGAGGTGTTTTTTGGCGCCGCCATTTCGATCTCCCATTGTGTCTCGTTAGGCATGCCTACAAGAATTCTTGCATGCACATTGATTTCCTACCTACCATCGCCCTAAATGCAACCAGAAATCAATAAGGTTAGGTCCAACATCTTGGACGGAGGAGCCCTGCTTATGCTGCATATCATCGACGCCTTTTCACGAATTGGAGAAGAAAATGCCTTCGCCGTTCTGGCCCGAGCGACCGAATTGCAACGCCAAGGCCGGGATATTATTAATTTAGGTATTGGCCAGCCGGACTTCCGAACCCCCGAAAATATTGTCGAAGCGGCAATCAAGGCCCTGCGCGACGGCCACCATGGTTACACGCCAGCAACCGGCATTTTGCCCTTGCGCGAGGCCGTTTCAGCCGATCTTAAAAAACGCTTCAATGTCGATGTCTCCCCCGAGCTTGTGATGATCGTGCCAGGCGGGAAAGTCACCATGTTTATGGCCATCCTGATGTTTGGAGAGCCTGGTGCCGAAATTCTCTATCCCGACCCCGGCTTCCCGATTTATCGCTCGATGATCGAATTCACCGGCGCAAAAGCCGTTCCAGTGCCGATACGTGAAGAAAATGGATTTGCCTTTTCGGCCGACGAGACTTTGGCCCTTATTACGCCGAAGACGCGGCTCCTGATTATCAACTCACCTGCAAATCCGACTGGCGGCGTGACGCCAAAATCGGAAATCGACAAGCTCGTCAAAGGTCTCGAGCGGTTCCCCGATGTTGCGATCATGTCCGACGAAATTTACGCGCAGATGACGTATGATGGCGAGATTCATCAAACGCTGCTTGCTTATCCCGAAATTCAGGACCGTCTGATCCTGCTCGACGGTTGGTCAAAAACCTATGCAATGACCGGCTGGCGCATGGGCTATTCCGTCTGGCCCAAACCACTGTATGACGCGGCACGCAAGCTGGCAGTCAATTCATTTTCCTGTGTGAACGCTTCAGCCCAATATGCAGGTCTTGAAGCGCTCACCGGCCCGCAAGATGCGGTACATGCGATGGTTGCCGAATTTGACCGCCGCCTTAAAGTTGTCGTGGAGGGATTAAACAAATTGCCGGGTGTTTCGGCTGCCACGCCTAAGGGCGCGTTCTATGCCTTCCCAAATATTTCAAAGACCGGTTGGCGAGCAAAGCCTTTGGCATCCGCCCTTTTAGAGGAAGCCGGCGTTGCGACGATTGGTGGGCCCGATTTTGGCGTTTATGGCGAAGGTTTTATTCGCCTCTCTTATGCGAATTCGACCGAGAATATTGTGCGCGCCCTCGAGCGGATCGAGAATTTTTTGAACGAACACTCGCAGAAGTAAGGAGACCGTTTATCCTTACCTGAGCAAAGCACATTCTTTCGCAAGCTGCGTAATGCGGGCCCAGTCGCCCGCCTTTACCGCATCCGATGGTGTGACCCATGACCCACCGACGCAGATGACGTTGGAAAGCGCCAGATAGGTTTTTGCTTTCACGACATCGATGCCACCGGTCGGACAAAAGGTGAGGTGGGGCAAAGGAGCGCTGAGCGATTTAAGATAATTGGCCCCACCTGCAGGCTCGGCTGGGAAAAACTTCAAGACGTGGTGGCCCATTTCCGCCATGCTCATCGCCTCACTTGCCGTGGCAACGCCGGGCAGAAAAGGGGCATGGGCAAGAGCTGCGGCTTGCGAAAGCTTTGACGTCGAGCCGGGGCTTACAAGAAAAGTAGAGCCCGCCGACATAGCCTCTGAAATTTGGCTCTCCGTTAGAATGGTTCCGGCACCAACAACGGCATCCGGTACTTCGCGCGCAATGGCCTCAATCGCCTTCAACGCGCCATCGGTCCGAAGGGTGACTTCCAACACGGTAAGGCCACCAGCAACAAGCGCACGGGCAAGTGGCACGGCGTCTTCCGCCCCGTTGACGGTCAAAACAGGGATGACCGGCACGCTTTTTAAGATCGAAAGCAGCGCATCATTATTGGGCATGGATACACATCCTAACATTGTAAACAGATCGCGATATTCAAACGATGAGGGGGCGAAGCGTCAAGGCTTCACCACCCCCTCATTCTTAATTTAACATTCGTAGACCGCTATTCAGCAGCTTTCGGTGAAAGCGATGGTGTCGCTTTCACCAAACGACGTGCCTCACGCTTGGCTAACCGACGGGCCTTTCGCTCGGCGCTCCATTCCCCCACATTGGCTACTGTCATAAGGGCCGCCGGAGTGACAACGAGAGTCAAGATCGTTGCAAACCCAAGCCCGAAGACGATGGCCGAGGAGAGGTGAACCCACCATTGGGTTGAAGGTGCACCAAAGGCAATATCACGATTAACGAAATCGAGATTGATACCAAATGCGATGGCCAAAACACCCAAAATGGCTGTGACGGCCGTAAGCACAACCGGACGCGCTCTTTCGCGACAGGTTTCAATAATGGCATCGTAGGCTGTCATACCCTCTTCGCGGCATCGATCATAAGTATCGATCAATACGATATTGTTGTTCACGATCACGCCGGCATTCGCGATAATACCAATGCCAGTCATAACGACGCCAAAGGCCTGCCCCATAATCATGAGACCCAACAAGACGCCGATCGTCGACAAAATAACGGCCGTCAAGACAAGAAAGACGCTTGAGAATTTATTGAACTGGGCGAGCAAGATCGCAAAGATCAAGAACATCGCCGTGCCAAACGCCTTACCCAGAAACGCGCCAGCTTTGGCACGCTCTTCGTCTTCACCCTTCATTTTAAACGTGATGCCCGGACCAAGATCCATTGCCGATAAATCCGACATGATCTTTTGCTGAACAACCGCCGACTGAACGCCTTCATTCACATTGGCCGAAACCGTTATCACGCGACTGGCCGCTACGCGATTAAGTTGCCCAACGCGAGGCGACGGTGTCCTTGTGACGAAATTGCCAATCGGAACTGAACCAACGGGCGCGTTGATCCGCAATTCTTCAATATCATCAAGGGTTCTCTTATCTTCCGGAAAGCGTAGGATAAGATCAACCGACTTATCGGTATCAACAGGACGGTATTCGGTTATCTTCAAGCCATTGGTCACAAGCTGAAGGGCTGAACCAACACCCGTCGCGCTGATGCCATATTTAGCGGCTTCCGCTTTATCGACGTTGATTTTCCAATCGATCCCCGGCAAAGCGAGTCCATTATCGATATCGCGCACATCCGCAGTCTTCTCCAACACGGCCGCCACTTTTTTGGCCGCAGGGATGAGATAGTCGGGATCAACAGCCGCAATCTGGACTTGAATAGCCTTGCCCGTTGGTGGACCGCCCTTGGGAGCCGTAACTTCAATAGAAACACCGGCAATATCGGCTGTTTTAGTCCTAATATCATCCATGATCAGATGAGCCTTACGGCGATGCTGCCACTCAATAAATTCAAACTGAATTGAGCCGATAGTATCTTCCGAGACTTCGTTTGATCCCTTTTGCCCTTCGCCTGCCCGAGCATAGACGGTCTTAAGCTCCGTCATGGGCAAGATACGCTCTTCGACACGGCGAACGAATTCATCCTTTTCGGAAATCGATAAATTTCCGCGCGCATGAATTTGCACAATACCGTAATCGGGTTCCACATTAGGGAAAAATTCGACACCATTGCCAAAGACGCCATAGGCTTTGATCACCGTGACCAGCAAAAGGAATGTTGCCGATAGCGTTAGCGATGGATGCTTTATGCAAAACCGCACCACATTCATATAGGCGCCTTTATCGCTCGCGCGATCGTCATGCGGCTTAGCGGCTGCTTTTCCTAACAAGGCACCAAGCGTTGGGGTAAAGAAAAGCGCAACAACGAGCGAAGCCGACAAGGTTGCTATCAACGTCAACGGCATATATTTCATGAACTGGCCGACGATGCCGGGCCAAAATAGAAGTGGCGAGAATGCCGCAACGCGGGTAAGGGTGGCCGCAATAACGGGGCCCGCCATACGCTTTGCTGCCATGGAAAAGGCAAGCTTTGGATCCATCCCTTCCGCCATTCGACGTTCGGCAAATTCAGACACAATGATCGCGTCATCCACCAACATGCCGACCGCCAAAATAAGCGCGAAGAGAACCACGATATTGACCGTTAAGCCTGCCATTTGCAGCGCCAAAATACCGGCGAGAAACGAGCCCGGAATTGCAATGCCAATAAAGAGCGACGGCCTACCCCCAAGAACCATCATCATGATCACGAGGACCAAGAGAACAGCCGTAACAACGCTATTCTGCAATTCGTGCAACATGTCACGAATGGTTTTCGATTTATCCTGACTGAAGGAAACGGAAACGGTTCCAGGCCACGATTTTTGCAATTCTGCGACGACATATTTCACAGCGTCCACCGTTTCGATCAAGTTCGAACCGGTACGCTTTGAAACTTCTATGGCAATCGCTGGCTTACCATTCACTCGTGTAATCGATGTTGCATCCATGAACGTAGGGCGAACCTCTGCAACATCGCCAAGCACAACACTGGCGCCAGCCGACGCCGTAACCGGAAGTTTCAGAATATCCTCCGGACGCTCGATCAAGGCGGGAACTTTAACCGCAAATCGTCCCGTACCACCTTCCAAGGCACCTGCCGTCACCAGACTATTGCTTTGGCTCACACCGCCAATAAGACCATCTAGGCTGATGCCGTAACTTTTCATCAGCATGGGTTCAGCAATAATTTCGACAACTTCATCGCGGGCGCCCCGAAGGTCAGCGGAGAGCACGCCGGGAATTTGTTCAATATAATTTTTGGCAGAACGCGCTATGCGCAGCAAAGTACGCTCAGGCACTTCGCCGGTAAGGGCGACAACAAGCACTGGAAAGAGGGAGAGATTAACTTCTCGGACAGCGGGTTGATCCGCATCCTTTGGCAAATCACGTTTTGCATCATCCACTTTTGCCCGAACATCGGCAACGGCCTTTGTTGAATCAAAGCCCGCCTCAAACTCCAACAACACGAAGCCGCCACCCTCAAAAGCCGTCGATCGCATTTCCTTAACATTGGCAACCGATTTGAGTTGCGTCTCCATAGGCCGGAGCAAAAGACGCTCGGCATCTTCAGGACTAATACCGCGTTGTGAGAGCTGAACGTATACGATCGGAACCTTTACATCCGGTTCCGCTTCTTTCGGAATTGTTTGATACGCAATAAATCCGGCGAGAAGCAGAAAGACAAGAACCGCTAGGGTTAATCTTGCATGAGAGATCGCATAATCGACAGGGTTTTTCATAATAATTTTCCTATGAGCAAATGTATTAGGAAGCTTTGCCGAATACGGGTTCTACAATTTGACCCTCTTTAACAAAGTCCTGCCCCTGTACGATGATTTTTGAACCTGCCGCGATGCCCGCTACGTATAAATAATCGGCTTGATCTTCTACGAGCGTAACGGGAATGAACGTGACCGTATTGTTTTCATTAACGGCACGTACACCGAGCTTTCCTTCAGCGGAAAAAGTAAGTGCTGAACGTGCAACCTTTGTCGCGTCAACAGCCGCTAAATAAAGCGTGACCTCGGTCGTGACACCGTCAGCGATAAGACCGTTCGGGTTGGAAAGACTAACATCGATCCGGTAGGTCCGGGTTTGTGGGCTGGCGCGGTTTGAAATGAAGCGGACCGAACCGCTTACTTCAGCTCCATCGATGAAACGAACATCAGCACGATCACCAACTTTTACGCCGCTCAGCTTGCGTTCGGAGATTTCAACAACGGCCAACATTGGATCAAGTGACATTACTTCGGCTACTTGTGCGCCAGGTTGTAAGCTTTGGCCAAGATTGGCTGGAACTTCATTGATCACACCTGCTACCGGCGCGCGGACCATACCACGATCCCGTTCCGCTTCTGCTTGCGCAAGCTGCGCCTGAGCGCCTTTCAAATCTGCTTCAAACTGGGCAAGATTCAACTTGGCCAGATTGCCATTTTCTACCAAAAGACGCTTGGCGTCATATTCCTTTTGACGCTGCTCAAGCCGCGCTTGGGCTTGGGCCACATTTGATTCTCTTGCTTCATCCGACAAAACGGCAATGATATCGCCGGCCTGCACGATGGAGCCGCGCCGTACATTCAAAGCGGTAACCGTTCCATTGGTTCGAGCCACAGCCATGGTTCTAACATCGGCTTCGGTGCGACCTGACAAAGTCAGCTTTCTTGACCGCGGCTCTACAACGGCAGAAATGACCGTTACGGCAAATGGCTTGGCGTCAATTTGCGTCGATGCTGTGATTGGCGGAGCTGCTTCTTTTTTTCCAATTTGGCCGGAAGCAATCCATGCGATGGCGATAACGACTAAGAGGACCGCGGTAATTCTGCTCCAAAGCATCTTCTTTTTCCCGATTGTTAAAATAAATTATTCTAGCATTTATGTGAGAATTGTATGGCACCGTTCAAAACAGCACCGATAACACAGAGATTATTTTCAATTTCGCCGTGACTGTGAAAATCACCGTCAATGGCACGGCGTCGGATCATACCATCCGACAGGGTGATTATGAGTTGCGTCAACGCTTCGACATCAACATCCGGATGAATTTCGCTTGTTTCGCGAGCCCTTGAGAGAACGCCACGGATACCGACACGTACTTCGGATTGAACCGCGGCGACCTGCGCCGCTATTTCTGGGTCCAAGGCCGCTTCAGACCAAATTTGTAGCGCGATAACGGCTTTTTCACGGGGTTGATCAATAAAGTGCTTTCGGCCAAGCTGCTCAAAAGCGGTCATTAAATTTTGCGCATTCGATAGGGTCGCGAAATCGGCAGCGATCTCCGCCCTATCCCGCTCCACTAATCCGGCAATAATCGCATTTTTCGATGGAAAATAGCGATAAAGATTACCGGGAACCATGCCCGCCTCGCGCGCTACATCCTGCATTGTCGTCCGATGAAAACCGTTAAGCGCAAAGCACCGCTCCGCCGCATCAAGAATTTGCGGACGTCGGTCGACTTGCCGGGAGGATTTTACTTCTGGAAGCATTGTTTTCCATTAGTGAATGAACATTCATTCGTCAAGCAACCCTAAGTAGTTATCGGTAGGTACTTGGTCCAGATGCGTCGGCCTATCGGAAAGGTTAGCCTTCCATTTGCGACAACGGAGAGGGTTGAGGATGCGATGGTCCATCTCGATCGGCAAGATTGCAGGAACCACCATCAGGATCCATGTGACCTTTCTGCTTTTTCTTTTCATCATCGGCATTGCCGTTTTTAGGCAGAATGGTGCCGAAGCGGCATGGGATGCGGTTGCTTTTATAACACTCGTCTTCGCCTGCATCGTTTTACATGAATTCGGCCATATCTTAATGGCACGATTGTTCGGCATCAAAACGCGGGACGTAACGCTCTTTCCTATTGGTGGGGTTGCCAATATTGAACGGATGCCAGACAAACCCTATCAAGAATTATTGGTAGCGCTTGCCGGCCCACTCGTGAATTTGTGTATTTTTTTGGCGGTTACCCTTGCTCTTAGCAAGAATCTTCGCGATCTCGACATCGAAAAAATCAATGATTCAGGAACAAGCTTGGCGCTCCGCATCGCGGTAGCGAATTTGATCTTGATGATCTTTAACCTTTTGCCTGCATTTCCAATGGACGGAGGGCGAGCCTTGCGCGCGCTCCTTGCCATGTGGCTTGCAAAATCAAAGGCGACCAAAATCGCGGCAACAATCGGCCAGGGCTTGGCTCTTTTGATGGGATTTATCGGTTTCTTTGGAAACCCGATGTTGATTTTAATTGCGGCCTTTATCTTCATTGCCGCTGGAAGTGAGGCGGAAACCGCGATTTTTCACGATATCACGCATGATCTGACGATAAGAGATGCAATGATCGATACACCCGCACAATTGAGTCCGCGCGACACCATTCGGATGGCGATTGATCGGTTACAAGGGTCGACCGATAATGAGTTTATCGTGATGGATAAGGCCGATCCCGAGATGGGAATAATCACACGTGACATGTTGCTCTTATCGCTCGCTTCCCACAATGACGGAACGCAAATCTCGTCTCTGATGAGCCGTCCAGAGTCTATGCTTTATGAGAATGATCCGCTTGATAAAGCGCTAACGATTTTCGAACGAGGCAATGATCAAGCTTTGATGGTCAAAGATATGAACAATGACATCACTGGACTCATTTCACGGGCAGCGATTGCCCAGACTATTCTGATAAAAACCGCCCGACCCGATTGGAAATTTTACCGGGGCGGGATTTTAGCCAAAAGCCTGCCAAGAACTAACCGCGACCAGCAAGCGGCATCTTCGTTGCCATAACCGTGATCGTGGAAACATTGGCGTCTAAAGGCAAGCTTGACATAAACACAACGGCGCTAGCGACATTGCTTACATCCATCGTTGGTTCGGCTGCGACTGTCAGATTGGCCTGAAGCACACCCGTACTCATTTTTTGGGTCATATTGGTGGCTGCGTTTCCAATATCAATCTGACCACAGGCAATATCGTATTTTCGGCCATCCAGCGATGTCGATTTGGTCAGTCCGGTAATCGCATGTTTCGTTGCTGTATAGGGGGCCGAGTTCGGGCGCGGCGTTTGAGCCGAAATGGAACCATTGTTTATAATTCGACCACCACGAGGATTTTGATCCTTCATGATCTTGAAGGCCTCCTGCGTGCATAAAAATGCAGCGGTCAAATTGGCACCAAGCACCGTCTGCCATTGCTCGAAGGTTATATCTTCAAGGTTAATTGGCGGAGCATTCGTACCGGCATTGTTAAACAAGATATCGAGACGGCCGAATTTCTCTTTTGTCTTCTCAAAAAGCCGATGGACGGCAACAGGATCAGCAAGATCAGTCGATACGGCAAGTGTAGGAACGCCATAGCTTGCGCCTAAAGCAGCCGTCTCGTCGAGCGCGTCCTGCCGGCGACCCGCCAAAACAACGCTGTAGCCTTCTTTCATCATCGCAAGCGCGACAGAACGGCCTATGCCTGAACCAGCGCCCGTTATCATCGCAATTTTTCCGTTACCGCTCATGATCGAATTCCTAGGTTTGTTTAAATGACGTTCTTATACGGTAAGGCGGTCTAATGCCCGTCCAAAGCCGTCAAAAATATCATCGATTTGTTTGTCCGTAATAATGAGCGGCGGGCAGAAGGCCAAAATATCGCCGATTGGGCGGAAGATAACGCCTTCTTCATGACCGAGCTCGGCAAGTTTTAAACCGGTCGCGCCAGGCTTTTCAAATCCGGCTTTTGTCTTTTTATCCGCAACCAGCTCAATGGCGCCGATTAAGCCAACGCCGCGCGTTTCGCCAACGAGCGGATGATCTTTAAAGCTATGTAACCGCTTGAGGAAATGCGGGCTGAGTTCGTTCACCCGCCCCATCAAGTTCCGCTCCTCAATAATATCAAGATTTTCCATCGCGACAGCCATCGCGAGCGGGTGACCCGCGGTTGTAAATCCGTGAGCGAATGTTCCGATTTTTGCCGTATTATCGGCAATGACGTTATAGATCTCATTGGTAAAGGTAATTGATGCCAATGGCACATAGGAAGACGTGATTTGCTTCGAGCAAATCATAAAATCAGGCTTAATGCCGTAGGTATCGGATCCCCACACATTTCCCGTACGCCCAAATCCATTGATGACCTCGTCAACAACGATCAGAATGTCATATTTGTGACAAACTTCCTGCATTTTTGCCCAATAGGTCCGAGGTGGAATAAATACGCCACCCGCACCCATAACCGGCTCACCGATAAAGGCTGCGACCGTTTCCGGCCCTTCGGCCAAAATCTTGTCTTCGAATTCCTTCGCAAGCCGCGTTGCAAATTCCTCTTCCGTCTCACCCGCTTCTGCAAAGCGATAATGGTGTGGGCAAGACACATGCTTGATTTGAGGAAAGGGAAGATCGAAATCACGGTGATTATTGGGCAAGCCGGTTAAGCTCGCCGACATCATGGTAATGCCGTGATAGGCTTTGATCCGCGATATAATCTTTTTCTTTTCCGGTCTTCCCCTGGCATTGTTATAAAACCAGATCATTTTAACGACCGTATCATTCGCCTCGGAACCGGAATTTACAAAATGGGCCTTGCCCATATTGCCGGGCGACATTTTGACCATACGCTCAGCCAGCGCGATCGCGGTTGGATGCGATTTATGAGAAAACGAATGATAAAATGGAAGTTCGCTCATTTGGCGGGTGGCGGCCTGCACCAAACGTTCCTCGCCAAATCCTACGGCGACGCTCCATAGGCCGGCCATCGCCTCAATATATTCTTTGCCCGCGTCATCATAGACATAGACACCCTTGCCCTTCGAAATAATCATCGGGCCAACTTGCTCATGCCGTCGCGCATTCGTGACAGGATGAAAATAATATTCAATATCGCGAGCGGCGAGGGAATTTGGCAAGGCAGTCATGTCGATCTCCGGCAATTATCCGCTAAACTATAAGCTTCGCGAGGATCATAACCTGCTAAAGCCGGAAAGGAAAACCCCACTCGCAGCCGGTCTCGGCTAAGCTGCCCTGCCTTTATAGCGGAGCGCCATCATAAATCCGCCCGCAATCAGGCCCCAAAACGCACTTCCAACGCCAAAAATCGTAATTCCGGAGGCCGAAACGAGAAAAGTGATCGCCGCTGGTTCCCTGAACGCGCTATCCGACAATGACGAAAAGAGCGCCGTTGAAAACGCGCCAATAAGGGCCAAGCCTGCAACGGCTTCAATATAAATCGGCGGCGAAATGCCAATGATTGATGTCGCAGCCCCGGCGAATATTCCCAAAAGAATATAGACAAGGCCTGATGCAATTCCCGCCCAATAGCGCCTTTTTGGATCTTCATGAGCGTCGGGACCCGCGCACATCGCAGCGGTAATGGCCGCCAAATTAACGGCATGGCCACCCAGAAAATTGGAAATGAACGACAATATACCCGTAACGGTGAAGAGCGGCCCGGGCTCGGGCTTAAAGCCGTTTGCAGCCAGGACAGCGACACCCGGAATATTTTGGGAGGCCATGGTTACGATAAAAAGCGGAAAGGCCACGCTTAAAAGAGCGGAAACCGAGAAAACGGGCGTGATAAGAGTTGGAACGGCAAAGAGGTCGATTGAAGCAAGCAGTGCTCCGCCTTTTGCCATTCCCATGACGAAAACCACGCCTACCAAAGCCGCCGGGACCGCCAACAGCCGATTAATCCGAGCCATCACGGCCCAGACCAAGATAATGAACAGGCCAATCGCAGGGCTTTCTGAAACGGCATGAACCGGGGCGAGGCAAAGATGCAACAATATTCCCGCTAACATGGCATTTGCCAATGGGGCCGGAATAGCCGCGACGGCCCTACCAAGCGGCTTAAAAATCCCGGCAAAAATAAGCAATACGGACGAAACCAGAAAGGAGCCTACAGCTCCGGCAAAACCACCCTCAATGAGCCCCGTTGTCGTCAGCAGCGCCGCACCGGGCGTCGACCACGCGACGCTAATGGGCATCCGAGTCAAAAAACTCAACGCTACCCCGCCAAGCCCCATTGCGATGGACAAAGCCATAACGCCAGACGTTGATTCGGCGAGCGATGCGCCTGCGGCTTGCAAGCCATGGAGAACGATTACAAAGGAACTGGAAAATCCGACAATGCCGGCTAAACTTCCTGCCACAAGGGCTTGGGTAGAAATCGAGTAGTTAGACGCCATCTGAACTTCCAAAACTGCATTTGACCGGATTCAATCAATGCATCGAAGGGAAGTGCGATGACAAGCCCCGATCCGCGAATTTAAAGTCGGTCTTGATCGAAGTCTTCACAAGACTCGCCAAATTCGGCAAGTGCCGTTTCAAGATAGTCCGATAAAAGAGGTGTACCAAGGAGATATTTACTGACCGGACCCGTACGTCTCGCACGCGCTTCGGCTACCGCAATCTTCCAATCAGTTGCCTCATAATCGCCCCGCCCAATCCACATCATGGCAACGAGGGCATTTTGCTCGTCTTCATCCATGGCATCGATAAATCCAACCAATTCCGCTTCCGTTGGTGCTTGGCCGTCATGCGTCAATATACTTGAAAAGCCATCATCTGTTTCATTGGAAGCGTCAGCCGAAATATCCGTATCCTCCATCGCCAATTCACGGGATTTTAAAATAACAAAACAAATTTTATCGGGATTAATATCCGGCATTCCCTCATCAATCGGGACCGAAAGATCCTCGCCCTCCAACAAATTCTCTGATGCCTTGCGGATTCGATTTGTCTCACTCATGCTTTAGCTCCACCCAAAAGAAGAGATTGCTAAGTCAATGATTGGGAAGGATTGCGGTTCCATTTTGATGAGCAACAGTCCTTATAACTGATACCGATCAATGCCTGCCGATAAGCAATTGATAATGTGCATCATCATTTCTTTCAGGAGAGCCCGATGATGAATTTAAAGAAAGCCTCGATCGTCTGCTTGGCTGTCAGCGCCTTATCCTTCCAGTCCTTTGTGTTACCCGTTCATGCGGCCGAGGCGCCGGGATGGGGACCTGGCCACGGCATGATGTGGGCCGGCCCGACACGAAATTGGTTCGGCTGGGGCATGTCGGCACATTTTTGTGGCGATGACGGGAAGAAAAACATCAAACACTTTATGGCCCTAATCGATAAAACCATTTCTCCAACGGCCGCCCAAAAGCCGAAGGAAGATGAACTCAATATGGCCTTTGAAAAGGCTCAAGATGAGCTCGTAAGCCTCTGTGAAAAGCCGCATGAGGGAGCATGGTCGCCGGTTGAGCGTTTAACCGTGGCAGAATCTCATCTCACAGCGATGATTTCCGCCATTCATATCATAAAGCCCGCGCTAGAAGCATTCTATGGAACATTAACGGATGAACAAAAAAAGAAGCTTGATGGATTAAAGCCCGATTGGCGCATGCGACTAAACTGGGTGCGGTAATGCCTTCAGTGTCTTCCGATAGCCGTCCCCTCAATCAGAGCACGGATATTGATCGGCTGTTGCACGCCGGAACGGCGCGTCTGACAGGCGGCGTGTCTCTTATCGGCTTAGGCCTTGCTTGGGTTGACTGGGCGAGCCATTTAATGACATCGCCTGGTCGGCAAGCCGAGCTGATGCGAAATGCTGCGGTTGAGTTGATGCGACAATACGATACCGCTATAGGGGAATGGTCTGGTCGCTCAACGACCGCATCATCGGACGATACAGATAGGCGCTTTGCTTCGCCAAACTGGAAGAAGCCACCCTATTCGATCCTCGTTCAAAATTTTCGTGCGATAGAAAAATGGTGGGACGGTGCTTTTAAAATCCACGGGGTAAGTGGGCGACACCAAGCGCTTCTCGCCTTTTTAACACGGCAATATCTCGATATTTTTGCACCTACAAACGGGTTTCTTACGAATCCGGACATTGTCGAGCGAACCATCGAAAGGAATGGCGTCAATCTCTTCAATGGATGGCTTAACGCATTTGACGATATAGCGACTTCGACGCTCGCTGGAGAAAAATCCAGAAAAGCCCAGAGATCTTTGATTGGCACCAATGTAGCTACCTCACAGGGAGCCGTCATCGCACGAACAAAAATTGCAGAAATTATTCAATATTCGCCAACAACATCAAGCGTTAAAAAAGATCCCATTGTGATCGTTCCAGCTTGGATCATGAAATATTATATCCTCGATCTTTCCAAGCAAAACTCGCTTGTCTCATATCTCGTCGATCAGGGATTTACCGTTTTCATGGTATCTTGGAAAAACCCTGATCCCGAAGACAGAGATATTGGCCTTGATGAGTATCGAACATTAGGCGTAATGGCCGCTATCGATGCTGCAATGAAGATTACAGGTTCAAAAAAAGTGCATGGTGCCGGATATTGTCTTGGTGGCACATTGTTTTCTATTGCTGCAGCTGCGATGGCACGTGATGGCGATGACCGGCTTGAAACCCTTAGCCTTTTTGCCTCACAAATCGATTTCCATGATGCGGGCGAGCTCCGACTTTTTATCAATGATAGTCAGCTTGCCCTGATCGAAGACATGATGTGGATGCGTGGCTATCTCAAAGCGGAAGAAATGGCCGGCGCCTTCCATATCCTGCGGTCAAACGATCTGATTTGGTCACGCCTGATCAATAGCTATGCGATGGGCGAACGTGAGACGCCGATGGATATCATGTTGTGGTCGGACGATTCAACCCGGATGCCTTACCGCATGCATTCGGAATATCTTCGCCAACTCTATTTGGAAAATCGTTTGGCTGAGGGTGCGATGGTCGTAAACGAGCATCCGATTACGCTAAGGGCAATTTCGATTCCGATTTTCTTAGTTGGAACAGAATGGGACCATGTTGCGCCGTGGCGATCTGTTTTTAAATTACATTTGATGGCCGAAAAGGATGTAACCTTTGTCTTGACGAATGGTGGCCACAATGCGGGGATTGTCTCGGAGCCTGGACATGCTGGCCGACATTACAGAATTGCAACGCAAAGAGCATCGGGAACCTATATTGATCCCGACACGTGGTTAGAGGTCGCTGACTATAAAGTCGGCTCATGGTGGCCAGAATGGTCACACTGGCTCAAGCAAATCACGCCAACGGAAACAGAGCCGCCACCTTTGGGCAATCCCAGCAAGGGCTATTCAATCATTAGTCCTGCGCCTGGTGAATTTGTATTGGGTTAATGAGCAGGTGTGAATTGATAATACGCAAAGACAGTCGAGTATGGATGGTTAGAATTTAGCTTCTTGTTCGGATTTTTCTAACAATAGGAGCTTTGATCATGAATGATAGCGATCTTCGGCAATTGGTAATTGATGAGTTGGAATTTGAACCGGCAATTGATGCGTCAAACATTGGTGTAGCGGCAAAGGACGGCGTTGTTACCCTATCGGGCTTTGTTTCAAGCTATGCCGAAAAGATGACAGCAGAACGCGCTGTTAGACGTGTCAAAGGTGTCCATGCGATCGCGCAGGAGATCGAAATCCGTTACTCAACCGATAAAAAAATCAATGATGATGAAATTGCCCTCCGTTGTGTCAATATTATCAATTGGGATACCACCTTGCCGGATGATAAAATCAAAGTAAAAGTAGAGCGCGGCTGGGTGACACTTTCCGGCGAATTACCCTGGCATTTTCAACGTATGGCAGCAGAATCAGGCGTTCGGAAAATTTCGGGCGTAACGGGGATCACCAATCTCATTTCGATTAAGGCCCATGTGCAGGCGTCAGACATCAAAAAGCGGATTGAAGAAGCTCTCAAGCGGAGTGCCGAAGTGGAAGCCAATTCAATCCGGGTCGTGGTTACCGATTCAAGCGTTAGGCTTGAAGGAAAGGTTCATGACTGGCGCGAGCGTGAAATTGTTGAAAAAGCCGCATGGAGCGTGCCCGGCGTGATGACCGTTGATGATCGAATGACGGTGTGAGGCTTTAAAGGCCGCCAGAAATGGCGGCCTCTTTTTAAAACAGCCGATAGGCTTTAATCGCAGTATCACGCCAAAACTTTCTTTTTTCGTCCTGGCTTGCAGCGCTTAATATCTCATCAAGAATATCAACCCAAGTCGGATAAGAAAGAGCAAGGGTAGCTACCGTCCAATCGCTACCAAACATGACGCGGTCAAAGCCAAATGCGTCTATGGTATGTTCAATATAGGGGCGGAGCTGCTCCCGAGTCCAAGACTGATGATCTGCTTCCGTGACAACGCCGGAAATTTTGCACACAACATTGGGTAATGTTGCGAGCTCGCGCATCTGGCTTTTCCAAGGCTCGACGAGGCCATTTCGAATGTCTGGTTTTCCAATATGGTCAAATATGAAAGAGACATCAGGGCAACGTTTGATCAATTCGATGGCATACGCCAATTGATAATGCTTAATGCACATATCGAAACTCAAATCATATTTTTTGAGCAACTTAACGCCATCTATAAAGTTTGGGTTCAAAATAACGGTTGGATCCGGCTCCTGCTGAATCAAGCGTCTAACGCCTTTGACGCCTGATATTTGTTTAAGGGCAATGAGATCGGCTTCGACCGATTGGCCTTTATGGATCGGCGCATGGGCAACAATTGCACCAATGCGATTATCCGTTTCGGCGAGGCCAGCCACAAAGCGCGCCTCATCGAGATGAAAGCCAGGATCAATATCAACTTCGACAAAGACCAACCGCTCGACATCGACCGCACCACGCGCTTGGTCGAATTCCGGCATTTTTGTCGTATGCGCTAATTGAGGAACCCCCGACATCCATGAATAGCGAAGATGCTCCACGTCATAGAGATGAACATGGGAATCGATAATTGGGAAGTCAGGCACATATTCCTCCTAAGATAGTCATTTTATTTCATCGGATAATGGACGAGGCCTGAAGCATCAGGCAAGTCGGAACTGATTACTTTCGGGATTATTTGACAGGCTGTGCGGGCAACCTTACCAATTTGGGTATGACAACCTTGGTTTCGCTACAGAAGGGATATGAAATGGATGGCGGCGGACAGGTGCGTAATGCGCCGCGTCCGTTTGATATCGGCTGGATCGATGACATTCGTGTAAATCTATCCGCCGTTGAGCGCCGAACCAGTTCGTTATCCGGGCGACGAACCGTTAAAAATGAATCGCAAGCCGCTTGGTTGCTTAAGGCGATCACCTGCATCGACCTGACAACATTGGCGGGCGACGACACTGAGGGTCGGGTTCGACGTCTATGCGCAAAAGCGTTGCGTCCGGTCCGCGAGGATATTTTAGCGAGCCTCGGAATGGGCGACCGTACCATTCGAACGGGCGCCATCTGCGTCTATCACCGCTATGTGGCGACGGCGGTTGATGCGCTTGGGGACTCAGGCATACCGGTTGCTGCCGTTTCCACCGGATTTCCGGCGGGACTTGTGCCCCATGATGTCAAACTTCGGGAAATTGAGGCCTCTGTTCAGGATGGCGCCCGGGAAATTGATATTGTGATCACCAGAGAGCATGTTCTGACGGGTAACTGGAAAGCGCTCTATGATGAAATGCGGGATTTCCGGCAGGCTTGCGGGAAAGCCCATGTTAAGGCCATTTTAGCGACGGGCGACATCAAAACGCTGCGCAATGTCGCCAAAGCATCCATGGTTTGCATGATGGCGGGTGCGGATTTCATCAAAACATCAACCGGAAAAGAGGCGGCCAATGCCACTCTGCCGGTTTCGCTCGTCATGCTGCGTATGATCCGCGACTACCATGAACGGACAGGAATTAAGGTCGGATTCAAGCCTGCTGGCGGCATTAGCGCGGCCAAAGATGTCCTAAATTACCAGTTTTTGATGAAAGATGAGCTTGGGCGGGAATGGCTTGAACCTGATTTATTCCGGGTCGGCGCGTCGAGCCTTCTGGCCGATATTGAGCGGCAGTTAGAACACCACGTGACGGGCCGCTATTCGGCCTATAATCGGCATTCCGTAGGCTAAATTGATGAGCGTTGCGCATTATTTCGATACGATGGGGTATGGATCCGCACCTGAGGCCGATAAAGAAGTTCGGGCTTGGCTTAAGACCCACGCCGATGGGTTTGGCCATTTTATTGCAGGCCAATGGCACGCACCCCATTCGGGGCATTATTTTGAGGCCCTAGAGCCGGGAAGCGGGAAAACGCTCGGGAAAATCGCACAAGGCTCGCAAGAAGATGTCGATTTGGCGGTTTCAGCGGCAAAAGCGGCGTTAGGGCCTTGGCAAAAATTGGGCGGGCACGGCCGGGCGCGGCATCTTTATGCCTTGGCGCGCATGGTTCAGCGGCATAGTCGGCTCTTTGCGGTGTTGGAATCGCTCGATAATGGCAAGCCTATTCGAGAAACGCGGGATATTGATGTGCCTTTGGTGGCGCGGCATTTTTACCACCACGCGGGTTGGGCGCAGATTCAGGAGAGTGAATTTCCGGATCATTCGCCGATTGGCGTCGTGGGGCAGATCATCCCGTGGAATTTCCCGCTTTTGATGTTGGCCTGGAAAATTGCCCCCGCTCTGGCGTTTGGCAACACGGTCGTGCTCAAACCGGCCGAATTTACGCCCTTAACGGCGCTTTTATTCGCTGAATTGGCTCATAAAGTCGGATTACCCGATGGTGTTTTGAACATTGTCACGGGTGACGGGGCAACGGGCGCACTGCTGGTTGAGCATCCCGATATCGACAAAATCGCCTTTACCGGATCCACCGAAGTGGGCCGAATTTTAAGGGCAAAGACCGCAGGCACCGGAAAATCGCTCACTTTGGAGCTCGGCGGCAAATCGCCCTTTATCGTGTTTGACGATGCCGATCTGGATGGGGCGGTTGAGGGTGTTGTTGACGCTATTTGGTTCAATCAGGGGCAAGTTTGCTGCGCCGGGTCGCGTTTATTGCTTCAAGATGGCATTTCTGAGCGGTTTATTGCCAAATTAAAACGCCGAATGGATACGCTCCGGATTGGTGATCCGCTGGACAAAACCATCGATATGGGGGCCATTATTGCGCCCGTTCAGCTGGAACGGATCAAAAAACTGGTCGAAAAAGGGCTTTCCGAGGGGGCTGAGCTTTATCAGCCATCGGGTACTTTGCCCGTTTCGGGGAGTTATTACCCGCCTACCCTTTTAACCAATGTATTTCCCTCTTCAACGGTAGCGGTTGAGGAGATTTTTGGGCCTGTTTTGGTGTCGATGACGTTTAGAACACCCGATGAAGCGGTGATGCTCGCCAATAATTCACGCTATGGATTAGCGGCGAGTGTGTGGAGCGAAACCATTGGCTTAGCCCTTGATATTGCTCCAAAATTAAAGGCCGGTGTCGTTTGGATTAATGCGACGAATTTGTTTGATGCCTCGGTTGGATTTGGCGGGTATCGCGAGTCGGGCTTTGGTCGCGAAGGGGGGAAAGAAGGGGCTTATGCCTATCTAAAACCTACCGCCTGGGCCAAACGAGCGCTCCGGAAGCCGCTTCCGGACTTGCCGCAAGCCATTGAAAAACAAGATGGATTTGAATTTCCGGACATTGACCGGACGGCCAAGCTCTTTGTTGGCGGAAAACAGGTTCGGCCCGATGGAAATTATGTACGCCCCGTGCTTTCGTCCAAAGGCGAAGTATTGGGCGAAGTCGGCGAAGGTAATCGCAAAGATATCCGCAATGCGGTGGCGGCTGCACGAAGTGCTGGGGGCTGGGGTAAAGTAACCGCTCATAATCGGGCACAGATTTTGTACTATTGGGCCGAGAATTTATCGGCGCGAAGCGACGAATTTGCTCAGACAATTGCTAAAATGACAGGCGATTCCAAAGCAATTGCTCGAAAAGAAGTCGAAACCTCGATCCGTCGTCTCTTCACCTATGCCGCTTGGGCCGATAAATATGAGGGCACGGTGCATACGCCACCTTTGCGCGGTGTAGCGCTGGCGATGAAGGAACCCATTGGAATCGCTGGTATAATTTGCCCTAATGAGGCCCCGCTTTTGGGCTTTATAAGCCTTGTGGCGCCTTTGGTGGCGATGGGGAATAGTGTGGTGGCGGTGCCGAGCGAGCGCCACCCGCTTGCCGCAACCGATCTCTACCAAGTCCTTGAAACATCTGACATTCCTGCAGGCGTCATCAATATTGTGACGGGTAATTCCTTTGCTCTTGGCAAGGTTTTGGCCGAACATGACGATGTCGATGCGGTTTGGGCCTTTGGCTCGGCGGAATTATCGGCTCAGGTAGAAAAATCTTCCATCGGAAACTTGAAAAGAACGCTTGTCGATCAAGGGCTTGAGACCGATTGGACCGATCCGAAAGCGGCCGAAGGTCCGGTGTTTTTAAGCCATGCGGTTGAGATTAAAAATATCTGGATTCCCTATGGAGAATAGGGTCAATTGAGCTAACACAATCAAGGTTTGCGATACATAAATCCAGTGCTTGAGGTGAATAAGGGGGGCTTTGAGGTGCTTAAAAATATCAATCCATTGCTGAATGCGGATGTACTCTACGCGCTGCGCGCCATGGGCCATGGCGACGACCTGGTGATCGCCGACACGAACTTCCCCGCCGACTCGGTGGCGCGTGAAACCAAGCTCGGCCGCCTGCTCCGGATCGACAACACGACGGCGGCGGAAGCCATCCGCGCGATCCTCTCGGTGATGCCGCTCGACAGCTTCGTCGACCATCCGGCAGAGCGCATGGAAGTTGTTGGCTCGCCCAACGACGTCCCCAAGGTGCAACAAGAAGTGCAACGCGAGATCGACCGGGCCGAGAAAAAAAGCATGCCCATGGCCAGCATTGAACGCATGGCGTTTTATGAGCGGGCGAAAAAATCCTATTGCGTCCTTCAAACCGGCGAGACGCGGTTTTATGGCTGCTTCATTTTGAAGAAGGGCGCCATCCCGCCAAAGCGGGGGTGAAGCGCGTTTCGCGTGAGCCAAATAAAACGATCCCGTGAATCGTTTTGAGCGACGAACGCCATTAGATCTAGCAATGGGCCGGGCATTATCGCTTCACACGGCCTCCCTTATGATCTTTGCACGCTTGCCATAGGTGTTCGCATTATAAGGTACAATCTGGGCTAGCTCTTCCGAGAGCTGATCCTCGATTTGTTCGGCGTCATAGGCCGCCTGCATATTTAAAAACCATTTTGGGTCGACATTAAAAAATTTGCCAAGACGAGCAGCGATGGCGGGCGTAATGTTATGCTCGCCCTTGCAGATGTGATGAATTCGGCTACGCGGCACAAAAATGGCTTTTGACAAAGCGTAAACCGTAATTCCCATCGGCTCCAAAAACTCGGTCATCAATATTTCACCGGGATGTGGCAGCGGGTTTATGCGGGCCATGTCTTAACTCCAATTTATTACTCGGTATCGAAATACCCTTTTTAGCTATGATAGTCGCACCATTCGATTTCTTCGGCTTGGCCTTCTCGCCAAACAAAGCAAATCCGGTATTGGTCGTTGACGCGAATAGAATATTGACCTTTTCGATCGCCTTCTAATTTTTCGAGACGATTACCAGGTGGGACCCGTAAATCGTCCAGCCGTGTAGCGGTCATAATCAGAGCAATTTTCTTCTTCGACTGCTTGGCCACCTCAAAATGAATACCCTTGAGCGCCTTGCCTTCGTAGATTGTAGACGTCAGAGAATTTTTAAACCGCCCGACCATGCCGTTTAGTACTAAATTTTGCAACGTAAATCAAGGGTCTTGGCTGACAAGCCCAAGGCCTGCCATGACGGTTTAGGAGCCGCTGGCGCAATGGTTACCGTCATTGCGAGCGAACGCGAAGCAAACCCGTTGATGGTTGTTTTGAAAGCGCAGTGGCGGTATCGCGGTCTTATGGTTTTCTTTTAGCTGGGTTGCTTCGCCTTCGCTCGCAATGACGGCTGAGAGTTGCTTCGCGTTCGCTCGCAGTGACGGGTGTTGGATTGCCCGGTCACCTACCGGCCAAAGAGCGATGCGTTACACACTCGCCACGCTCTGCGTCAGCGCATCGAGCCTGACGAACCGCACGTCCTGATCGAGCAATGCGCGGACGCCCGCGATAACCCCTGCGCCGCTTGGGCGATTGGGCTGGTTGGTGTGCGCGATGATGACGTCGCCGTCTTTGGCTTGCCGCATCCGGAAGGCTACGGCCTCGGCGGGGAGCGATGCGCCCATATCGGCATTGAGTGAGTAGCCCGCAATGGAAAACCCCATGCCTTCAATCGCGGGCACGGCTGAGGGGCTGTAAAGTGCGGTGGCGCCGCGGTACCAAATCGGCTTTGCGCCCGTTGCCGCCATGATCACTTCTTCGCCGCGCCCTACTTCGTCGCGGATCGATTGCAGATCGCCGGCGACCCGCAAGCCAAAAATGCGTCGCTCGCCCAAGATGGCAGGCACGTGATGCGCGCCGTGATTGCCGATGGCAAACAGCTCCGGATGCGCCAAAATTGCCGCAAGTCCTGCGGGGTTAGCGTGCATCCAGGCACCCGTTACAAAGAGCGTTGCCGGAACCCGCCATTCCACCAAAGCATTGATGATTTTGGCATCGAAACCGCCCGGGCAGGCATCGAGCGTAAGCGCCACCGTGCGCCGGCCGTCTTGCGGGGTTTTGAGCGTCAAGCGGGGCTCCAGCAAGCCCTCATTGGCGGAGACGGGCGAGATCCACGAAGCGGAAAAACCGCCGATGGCGGCCGCCGCCATTCCCGCCACAACGTGGCGGCGCGAGAAAGGCATTGAGCAGCAGGCACATCCGAGGGACGAGCCATGCCCTTCAACGGATCGACGATGGAATTGATTGACCATTGACGCGACCATCACCTTCAAAAACAGCCCTAGGGCACCGTGAAGAATGGCCTATCGGTAAAATTAGAATAATTCGTGAATATACCGCGGCCATTTGGTGGCCTGCCGCTTTATATCGATATATGTTATGGGTTGTTTTATTCTCAATCCGACTCCACCTACCGCATAAAGGGCGTATTGAGATGGTCAGATGATGAAAATCTGCTAATAAGATTTGGGGCTGTCGTAGATAACGAGAGTTATCTAGGATGGCAATATGGGACTAAGACGTTGTAAATTAGGCAAGAAAGACCAGCTACGACTGCTGGAATTTT
>Ga0214202_1000031_pt1 | contig 74598 bp, 73 predicted proteins | sample TroBogEpilimnion_9_FD_153040 | JGI IMG/M metagenome (GOLD analysis project Ga0214202, IMG submission 153040) | Freshwater microbial communities from Trout Bog Lake, WI - 03JUN2009 epilimnion | ecosystem: Environmental > Aquatic > Freshwater > Lake > Epilimnion/Euphotic zone | place: Trout Bog...
CAAGGCATTTGTAATAACGGTATCAACCGCACCGTCTTTATTCGTGACCTGGCTTTGACCCATCCCATCACGGATAACTTTTCCGCCGCCAAATTTTACCTCTTCGCCATAGATCGTGAAATCCTTTTCGACTTCGATGATGAGCGATGTATCAGCAAGGCGAACACGATCACCGGTAGTGGGACCAAACATATCGGCATAGGCAGCGCGGGAAAGAGTGGTTGTCATTGTCGTTGTCCTTTATCGATCGCTGCTTACAGTTTGCCCATTACATCTTGACGGAAGCCATAGACTTCGCGCTTGCCCGCCAACGCAACCAAGCGCACCTCGCGGCTCTGGCCGGGCTCGAAACGCACCGCCGTTCCGGCTGGAATATCAAGCCGCATACCGCGTGCCGTTGCTCGATCAAAAGACAAGGCCGGATTGGTCTCAAAGAAATGATAATGGCTGCCGACTTGAATAGGTCGATCACCCGTATTGGAGACGGAAATGGTCGCGGTCTCGCGCCCCTCGTTCATCAGAATATCGCCCGGCTCGGTCAGCACTTCGCCCGGGATCACCGCACCATGACCGCCGCGGATCGGGTTATGCACGGTGACGAGCTTGGTTCCATCGGGGAATGTGGCTTCAACTTGGACATCATGGATCATATCGGCGATGCCATCCATCACTTGATCGGCCGTGATCACATGGGCACCGGCCTGCATCAATTCGGCAACCGAGCGACCATCCCGCGCACCTTCAATCACAAAATCTGTGATGAGAGCAATCGCCTCGGGATGGTTGAGCTTAACGCCCCGCTCAAGCCTGTTTCGCGCCACCATGGCCGCAAGCGAGACGAGAAGCTTATCCTTTTCACGGGGCGATAAAATCATCTGAAGAGTCCTTTGTTATCGATCAGCATTGCCAGACACGCGGAACGGCAACCGCGCGGAATTGGTTTAAAAAACGGGTTGCCGATTGACGGAGTGCTTCGGGATCAACCGCGGCAAACCTTAGAACCAACATTCCATTCCAAGCGCTCGCACCACACTCGCATGAGGAAGTTTCAAGCGCTGCTCTTGCTTCGTCAAGCCGTGCCTCCGCATCGGGAGCAAGATGTAAAAAAGTTGCAATGGCCCGCGCTCCCGCACCGATCGCGGGTCTATCAAGACGCGCGGCCATATCGCCTTCTAACGCAATCTCATCGGCAAAGACGAGCTTTTGATTGCGCCTGATCCGCCAACTGTCGCGGAAGGACCCTTCCGTAATCCGTTCGCCCATTGCGCCGCGCCCGAAGATGACGCCTTCGAACACAGTGAGCGTTGCATCGGCCGCCATATCCGCCCGAAATTGCCGATGGAGCTTTGCGCCCGAGAACAACAACGTTTCTTGGGGCAGCCACGCCAAATGGGATTGTTCAGCCAGTGTGAGGTGAATAGACGCCGAAGATGGCTCGCTCTGTGCCCGATAGATTTTTTCTGCGGACTGGGTGGAAACCACGGCTTTGGCATCGGGATCGAGCGAAATCTCAACGCTGAGAGAATCGCCCCCCGCCATGCCGCCGCCCGTATTGATGATAACCCCTTCGCAAAGGGCACCTTTGGGGAATTTCATCCGATAGCCGCCGGCCTCATAGAGTTCCGACGCCTCGGTTCGCCGGGGATTGGCGGCGAATCTACATTGGACGCTCCCCTTCGCCCGGATCATTCCGGGGAGAATGGCATCCGCGCGCGGTCGCTCTGAAAATATCGAAACCGCAGCCGTCATCCGCCGAAAACCCGCTTTCTACCGAAAAATACCATGCCTCATAGATAGGCGGGAGCGCCGCGCGTTCAAAGCTGAAAATTTGGGCAGACGCCGCTCTTTCGATCAAATCCGACGATAAGGCGCGAACCATCCAAGCCCTGTAACAGTTTCGGCTTTCGGGTTATATTCGCAGCCGACAAAACCTTGATAGCCAAGCCGATCTAGCTCGTCGAACAAGAAGGGATAATTCAATTCCTCGCCCGACGGCTCGTGCCGCGACGGGACGCTGGCAATCTGGACATGGCCCGATATCGGCAGTAGCGCGCGCATTCGCATCGTCACATCGCCATGAAGGATCTGGCAGTGATAGATATCGAATTGTAATTTAAGATTAGGGAGGTTCATTCCTGAAATAATCTCAGCCGCGAGATCAAAATTATTCAGCCCATAGCCCGGCATATTGCGGCCATTGATCGGCTCAAGCAGTAGATCGAGCCCTTTAGCGGCAAGCGCCTCAGCGGCGTAAGCGATATTCGCGCGGTAGGTGGTCATGGCTTTTGCGTCTTTAAGGTCGGTCATGCCCGCCATCATATGCAGACGTTTAACACCCGTGGCTTCGGCATAGCGTAGGGCCGTCGTGACGCCATCGCGAAATTCTTGCTCGCGGCCCGGAAGGCCTGCTACACCGCGCTCGCCTTTCGCCCAATCACCGGGCGGCATGTTAAACAGCGCTTGCGTCAGATTATTGCCTGCCAATTGTTTGGCGATCGCATCGGGAGAATGTTCATAGGGAAAAAGATATTCCACCGCTGCAAAGCCTTGGTCTGCCGCCGCCGTAAACCGGTCGAGAAAAGCGTGCTCCGTGAACATCATGGTCAAATTGGCGGCAAAATGGGGCATAGCGTTTCCTTTGGCATCTTTATTTTGTCCATGAGCCAACATGGATTACGGCATTTTGTCAAAGCCTTGAAAGCAGAGCTGCGTTGCACGAGCTCCCTATCAAGTGGAAAAAGGCAGGCGGCGTTGTTATATTCCTAGCCATGAACCAGCCAGCCCCGACCTCTTTCCCTACACCATCAGTTTCACTCGCCATTGATGGTATGACATGTGCCTCTTGCGTCGCGCGCGTTGAAAAAGCGCTCTTATCGGTGCCGGGGGTCATGTCGGCATCGGTCAATCTTGCTACAAAAAGTGCGCAGATTGAAGGAAATGCTGGTCCAGAAAGCCTGATCACGGCGGTTGACGATATCGGGTATGGCGCCAGTCTGATCCTTGAAAACAATCAGGCCGAGGAAACCAAGCGCTCAGCCGAACGGGAGAAAAAGGCACGCGTGGCGGCGCTGTTGGCCTTTGTTATCGTAAGCCCTTTTATCCTTGGGATGGCGGGCATGCTTTTTGGCATCGACCTGATGCCGCCACCCGAGGCACAATTCGCCTTGGCGACTCTCGTACAGTTCGGCCTTGGCTGGCGATTTTATACATCAGCATGGAAAGCCCTTCGGAGCCGCATAGCGACGATGGATCTGCTGGTAGCCCTTGGCACCAGCGCGGCCTATGGCATCAGTCTCTATTTGTGGCTGCGACCTTCGATGTCGATGTCGATGGACCATCTCTATTTTGAATCATCTTCGGTTGTGATCGCGTTTGTTTTGCTCGGTAAATGGCTCGAAGAACGCGCAACAGCGGAAACGGCATCGGCCATTGCCGCGCTCGGAAGGCTTCGGCCTGCCTCCGCAAGAAAGATTGATAACGGCCTTGAGATAGATGTTCCGCTTGACGCCATTCGGGTTGGTGATCGTGTTCTCGTGCGCGCAGGCGAAACTATTCCTGTTGACGGCGTCATCACGGACGGCGCGGCCAGCATTGATGAATCCATGGTAACGGGCGAAAGCCTTCCAGTTACAAAGGCAAAAGAGTCGATCGTGATTGGCGGCACGACAAACCTTGATGGCCGACTTATCATTGAAACACGCGCGATTGGCGCTGAAACTATGCTGTCCCGCATCATTCGATTGGTCGCTAACGCGCAAGCCTCAAAAGCACCTGTGCAAGCGCTGGTTGATCGGATCAGTGCGATCTTCGTCCCCGCTGTTTTGATCATTGCAGCAGCCACCGGAACAGGTTGGCTTCTCTCTGGTGCAGGGTATGAGACTTCCTTGATCAATGCGGTTTCCGTGCTTGTGATTGCCTGTCCTTGCGCGCTTGGCCTTGCTACGCCGACAGCCATTCTCGCGGGAACAGGCGTTGCGGCCAAACACGGCATTTTAATCCGCGACGCGTCAGCTTTAGAACGTGCCGCGCATATCACGCTCATGGCCTTTGATAAGACAGGGACGCTGACCACCGGACAGCCTGTTATTCGGGCCGTTGAAGGTGGCGATCCTGCAATGGTGCTGGCGATTGCGGCTGCGCTTGAATCAGGAAGCTCTCACCCGCTGGCGCGCGCCATTCGCGATGAGGCGCAATTGCGTGGCATGGCGGCCTTGCCGATGGTATCGGGGTTTGAATTAATTTCCGGTGGTATCATAGGCATGATTAGCGGCGAACGATTTTTATTCGGTAATGCCGCTGCGCTCCTTCAATCTGGCATTGATCTTACAAGCATGAAATCGCGTGCGGATCAGCTTAATTCAGAGGGATGCGGCCTGAGCTACCTGGCCGATACCGATCGAAAACGCCTGATTGGTCTTTTGGCGTTTGCCGATCCGGCGCGCGATACAAGTGCTGCGGCGATCCAGATGTTGAAGAATTTGGGAGTCGGATCCGTTATGGTGACGGGCGACAGCAAAGGTGCTGCCGAACGCATTGCCGGTGAACTTGGAATTCAGACGGTGCATGCCGAGGTAAAGCCCGAAGGCAAATCCGATATCATTGCCGCCCTTAAAGCCAAAGGCGCCATTGTAGGCATGGTTGGGGATGGTGTGAACGATGCACCTGCGCTTGCTATGGCCGATCTTGGTATCGCCATGGGCAGCGGAACAGATGTTGCCCTAGAAACCGCAGGCATCGCCTTAATGCGTCCCGATCCGCGCCTTGCCGCTGCGGCGATTACGCTCGCTCGGCGTGCTTTTTTTACCATACGCTCGGGCCTTTTTTGGGCTTTTGCTTATAATGTGGTGGGGATACCGCTTGCCGCATTCGGATATCTTTCCCCTGTCTTCGCAGGCGCGGCTATGGCGCTCTCTAGCGTGAGTGTGGTGATGAACGCGCTAACGCTAAAACTGTGGCGGCCTAAATTTTTATCCTAAAGCCATCTTGCTCAATGGCTCGACACCGGCCAGACTATTGTCATGACACACGCACATCACCACGACCATGACCATGGCTCTGAATTATCAGAAGCCGCTTTGCGCGTTCGTGCGCTTGAAACGATCCTGACGCAAAAAGGCTATATCGACCCCGCCGCGTTGGATGCCATCATCGAGACGTATGAGACGAAGATCGGACCACGGAATGGCGCACGCGTTGTGGCCAAAGCCTGGACAGACCCTGCCTATAAAGCGCGCCTTATGAGCGATGCGACATCCGCCATTGCCGAGCTTGGCTATAGTGGACGGCAAGGCGAGCATATGCGTGTGGTTGAGAACACAAGCGAGCTGCATAATATTGTCGTTTGTACATTATGTTCTTGCTATCCGTGGCCCGTGCTTGGCCTGCCTCCTGTTTGGTATAAATCGACCCCCTATCGCTCGCGCGCGGTGATGGATCCTCGCGGCGTGCTCAACGATTTTGGTTTCGAGCTACCCGCCACAACAAAAATTCGCGTATGGGATTCGACCGCCGAAATGCGTTACCTTGTTCTGCCTATGCGGCCCGAAGGCACCGAAACGTTAAGCGAAGACGCCCTCGCCGATCTCGTTACCCGCGATAGCATGATCGGCACAGGATTGCCCCTAAACAAGGGACAAGCGCGATGAATGGCGCGCAGGATCTGGGCGGGATGATGGGCTTTGGTCCTGTTCTTCCAGAGCCGGAAAAAACTGTCTTTCATGCGGAATGGGAAAAGCGCGCACTGGCAATAACGCTTGCTTGCGGAGCCCTTGGGCAATGGCCGGGCGATCGCGGGCGATATGTCCGCGAAACGCTGCCACCGATCGAATATCTGACATCGTCCTATTATGAAATCTGGACCAAGGCACTGCTCAAACTCTTGCTCACCGAAACGATGATAACGCCGGAGGAATTCGCGACGGGACAGGCTATGTCACCTGGCGTGCCAACAAAGCGGCCACCATTGACCGCGGAGCGGGTTGCTCCTTTGCTCGCGGCCGGAACACCCTATAACCGCACGCCAATATCGCCTGCGAAGTTTAAAGTCGGGGATGAGGTGCACACGATCGTCGCTCATCCAACAACCCATACCCGTTTGCCGCGATATGCGAGGGGTAAAACGGGAGTAATTACCGAAATCCACGATGTATTTGTGTTTCCCGATAGTCTCGCGCATGGCAAAGGCGAGGATCCACAATGGTGCTATGGCGTGCGGTTTGACGGTCGGGAACTGTGGGGGCCGGACAGCGACCCTCACCTTGAAATCGTTATCGATCTGTTTGAACCCTATTTGATGCCGGCCGCATGATCAGCGACTTATTGGCAGAACTACCCGCGATTCCGCGCGATAAAGACGGCCCGGTTTTTCAAGAGCCTTGGGAGGCGCAAGCCTTTGCGATGGTTGTGGCCTTGCATGCCAAAGGGCTTTTTACGTGGGACGAATGGGTTGAGACGCTCGCTCAGACCATTCAATCCGCCGGTGATCCCAACGAGGCCTATTACCACCACTGGCTTAATGCCCTCGAACAGATTGTGAGTGCCAAGAACGTCACCTCGCCGGAAAACCTGCACGCGCTAGAAGACGCTTGGGACCGTGCCGCGCGGGCGACACCGCATGGTCAACCGATTGAATTGACAAATGATCCTGCGTTAGTCGTGACAAAGGCTTGAGCCTCATCCCTGCTTCGCTTAATCTCTGCCTATGACAAAACTATCTCCGACCTCACTGGGCGCACGCGCCTGGAACCGCCTTGAAGCGCTTCGCCTGTTCACCGATGAACCCGGCAAGATCACTCGACTTTATCTTTCGCCCTCCCATCGGCAGGCGGTGGATGCAACGGTCGCCATGATGCGGGAGGCCGGCTGCGACCACGTATCTGTCGATGCGCTTGGTAGTGTGATCGGCCGTTATGAAGGAAAGACGACAGGCCTGCCTGCTCTGCTGATCGGTTCGCATATCGACACGGTTGTTGATGGCGGTGCTTATGATGGCGCGCTTGGCGTTATTGCCGGAATTGGCGTTGTCGAAGCGCTGCGTGATGCGGGTGAACGTCTCGATTTCGCGGTCGAAGTTTTGGCCTTCGGCGATGAAGAGAATGTTCGCTTCACGTCGAACCTGACCTCCTCCCGTGCACTCGCCGGAACGCTTGATGCCGCAGGGCTTGAGGCCAAAGATGAAAATGGCATTTCCATTCACCGGGCGCTTCTGGATTTTGGATGTGATCCTTCCGAATGGGCTTCGCTAAAACGTGATCCGGCCTCGGTGATCGGCTATGTTGAAATGCATATTGAACAAGGCCCCGTGCTTGAGGCGGAAAATCTGGCGATTGGTATCGTAACCGCAATTAACGGTGCCTCGCGGTGGACGCTGACGGTTTCTGGTGAAGCGGGCCATGCCGGAACCGTGCCCATGGCGTTGCGCCATGATGCATTGACGGCTGCTTCAGAAATGGCGCTCGCGATTGAACGGCTTGGCGCTGTTGATGCCAATACGGTTGCAACCGTCGGACGCTTTCAGGTCGAGCCCGGCGCGGTGAATGTGATTCCGGCCAAAGTGCGCTTTACGCTGGATGCGCGCTCACCCGATGACACGGTCCGCGCGCACATGATTGAAGAGATCGCCTCGGCCTGCAAAGCGATTGCAGCGAAGCGTGGTGTGACATTGACTATTGATCGGTTCTTTGAATCGAAAGCCACACCGATGGCTGCTTCTTTTGTGACAGGGCTTTCCGACGCCGTCTCTCGCCACCAGATCACGCCTCGGCTTCTGCCTTCTGGCGCAGGGCACGATGCCATGGCCATGGCCGAGCTTTGCCCGGCAGGAATGCTCTTCGTCCGCTGCAAAGGCGGCATCAGCCATTCCCCGCTTGAGGCGATGACGGCCGAGGATTGCGATGTTGCGATTGGCGTAATGCTGGATTTTGTGAGGAATTTTAAATCCGCTCCTTAATCCAACTTCCCCACAACCGCTTCAACCGCTTCCACGACAGCGCCCGAGCGCACATGCTGATGCGCGAGGTTCATCTCGGTTGCATACCACCGATCACCGTCAAGCGCCGGATCAACCACCGAGCGCAACGAGGCAAGAGCTGCTTCAGAACCATTGCCGATCGGATGGTCTTTTGCCAGATCGGAAATGAGCGTGAGCGCTTGCCCCGCCATCAAGATTTCCGTCGCTACAATGAATTCGACATTGCCAACAATCGTGCGGGCTTTTCGGGCGCACCAAGTGGAATTGGAAACATGATCTTCCGCATTGCTTTTGCCTGGAATGGAATCAACCGAGCCTGGCATTGAGAGGGTGCGGTTTTCCATCACCAAAGCCGACATAGAGCACTGCACCGTAGCAAAGCCGGTATTCAATCCGCGCTTGCCGGCCAAGAGATTGCGCGGCAGGCCATAGCTCATGGTTGGGTCGATCAGACGGGCTAAACGCCGTTCGCAAATGGAGCCGAGATCGGCCATCACCATCGCCACAAGATCCATGGCTTGCGCAACATATTGGCCATGAAAATGTCCACCCGAAATAATCACCGATGATCCGTCATCATTCTCGAAGATTAAAGGATTATCGGTGGCGGAATTAATCTCGGTTGCGATGATTTTTGTGGCGTACTCAAGCGCTTCCAAAACAGGGCCATGCACCTGCGGCGTGCACCGCAAGGAATAAACGTCCTGTACCCGGGGAGGTGGCGATTTTCCAGCGGCGCGCGCTTCATCCGGATAAAGCGTTTCACGGGCTTCAGCGGAACACCGTTTTGAGCCTTGGGTGATCTTGCGAATATTGCCTGCGATTTTGCGCTGGCCTTCATGCGGGCGGGCTTTGTGCACGCGTGCATCAAAGGCTGCTAATTCACCGCGCATCGCTTCGAGCGAGAGCGACATGCCAATATCGGCAGCTTTACGAATGCGGCGCGCATCATAGAGCGCTAACACGGCAATCGCGAGGGACACGGTTGAACCGTTGATGAGGGCGGATGCATCTTTTGCATGCAACACGAAATCAACTTCCAGACCTGCCTTCTTAATCGCATCGCGCGCGGGCATGCGTTTGCCCTTGTAGATAATCTCCGCTTCCGGAAAACCGCACAATGCGCCTGACATATGGGCTAAGGGCGCAAGATCGCCTGATGCGCCCACAGATCCTTTGGCCGGAATGACAGGCACCAAGCCTTTGTTGAGAAAATCGAGCAGGCGATCAACAACCTCAACACGCGGGCCGGAATAATTTGATGCGAAAGCATTCGCGCGCAACAACATGGTGGCGCGCACGACGTCTTCATCGAGCGGCTCGCCAATGCCTGTCGCGTGGGCATAGATGGATTTCGTCTGATAGGCTGCCATATCAGACATAAGGACGCGCTGGTCTTTAAAAAGGCCCACGCCGGTATTGAAAGAATACATCAAAGGTGCATCGTCATGCATCCAGTTTTGATCGATAAAGACGCGGGTCGTAGAAATTTTTTCACGCGCTTTTGCCGAAAGGGCCGCCTTTTCATAGCGACCATTGGCACCAAGGCGTGCCACCCGCACGACACCTTCAATTGTGAGTTTCACACCATCAATCGTTACCGTCATAAAAAAGCCCCTGCGATGTCTGTCCGATTTCCAGATGCTCTACCACGCATCCTTTTGTCCCGAAATATGGTTTTCAATTCTATTTTAAAGCCTCGGCCCGACGAGCGGCCGCTGCATTGATATCGGCTGCTGCATCGTCGGCGCTGATATAACGATCGTCGAGATTACGATAGGCTTGGATGAGGGTCTGCCAAAATTCTTCGTCCGGCTTTCCCTTAAGCAGGCCATTTTTCGACGCAAACCGATAAAGACGCTTGGCACCTCCCTCGCGGGTCAATCCGCCTTGGCTGATCAGCTGATCGACTTGTGCTTTTTCAGCTGCCATCCCCTGAGCACGGCTATCATTATCCGCCAAAGGTGGCACGACAATGCCGGCGGTAACGGCTGTCGCATCCGTATGAAGGACGGGTAATGGCACAGGCGGCGGGGCCTCGGCCACCGGCTGGGTGGCCGGTTGGGCGACAGTTTTTGCCGCTGGCTTCGTTGGTGAGGCCGTCGAGGGTGCCGCCGTCGCATCGGCCACGGGTTTTGACGCGGCGCTGGCATTTTCAAAGCCAGGGAAGCCTTGGCATCCCGCGAGCACGAGGCCGAACATCAAAACCAAGCCAATTTTACCCATCACACTACTCTCCCGAGACTTCCAACACGGCTATAAGGCCGCCCAATCCCTTAAATTGCAAGGAATACATAGCGCTTAGACGATAATGCTCCGCGAGGCTAAATATTTCGTCCGCGGGACCGTTATTTGAGTACAGATCGTCCCACTCGAAGATAGGCCAAATCTCATGACCGCGACCATTGTTGAGCTGAAGCAATTTCGTCAGATCCGCGAAGAAAAGGCCGAGCAAGATTTGGAAAACCGCTTGCGTCGCGAAGTGGCAGGCTTCAACGAATCGCTTCAAGTCGCGATGGAGCGGTTCAACCTCAATATGCCAATGATCGCCACTCTGTTGATGGCAAAGGCTGTCGAAGCTCTGGAAGCCGACCAGCCGCGCAACCGGACGGAAGGCGAAGAATTTGCCTCGGCCAATCAGCTGGTTCAGTCGATCGTCAAGGCACGGGCGCGGGCCAATGAACGGGCAATGGCCGATGCCGTTCGGTTCAGCACGGCGCCAACCGGAGCTTAATTAGGCGGGTGATCGGTTAAGCCAATCGATCATACCGGCGGCGGCCGCAACACCTGTTGAAAAACAGGCCTGCAAGAGATAGCCGCCCGTCGGCGCTTCCCAATCGAGCATCTCGCCCGCGACAAACACGCCCGGCCGATTGATCAGCATCAGGTGATCATCCAGTTGAGACAGCGCGATACCGCCCGCTGTCGAAATCGCCCGCTCAAGTCCCGCTATTCCGTGAATATGGATCGGGAGATTTTTTAGAAGTTTCGCCATCTCAATGGGATCGTCGAAGGGCGCTTTGGTTCCGGTTGCGCGCTCTTCCCGAAAAAGTGCAATGGCAGCAGGCGCGAGCCCCGCCGCTTTATGGAGCCATGTCGAGACGGACATTTTACCACGAGGCTTGGAAAGCCGTTCGGTCAGAATATGCAAAGGCAAATCGCGCCTAAGATCGAGATGAATGAGTGCTCGACCATCGACCTCGATTTGGCGACGAATATCGGGCCCAAGGCTGTAGATGACGCCTCCCTCGAACCCCTTCTCAGTAATGATGGCCTCGCCCTTGGCTTGGCTTTGACCGCAGGTTGCAACGACACGCTTGATCGCTGCGCCCGCAAAGCGGTTTTTCATCAAGTCCGACCATTCCACCAAGACACCGGCATTGGCCGCTTGAAGCGGCGTCACGGCAATACCGCTTTGCTCGAGTATTCGTGTCCACCCACCATCGGCACCGAGCTTCGGCCAACTGGCGCCACCAAGCGCCAAAAGCGTGACATCCGGCTTGATAAGAACCTCTTGCCCATCGGCGAGGCGAAACATTAAGGCGCCGGAGTTATCCCACCCATGCCAATCGTGACGCGCGCAGAAGGTAACGCCTAGGGCGTCAAGCCGCCTGAGCCACGCCCGCAGCAATGGTGAGGCTTTGAAGCTTTTAGGAAAGACACGCCCGCTGCTGCCCGCAAAACTCTCTTCGCCGAGACCGTCGCACCAGTCGCGTAATTCATCGGGTGAAAATTGTTCGATATAGGGCCATAACCATTCAGACGCCTCGCGGTATTGGGCCATAAACTCATCCGGCTCGTCTGTGTGGGTTAAATTGAGACCGCCGCGCCCTGCCAAAAGAAATTTGCGGCCAGGACTAGCCATCCGGTCATAAACAGTGACGCGATAGCCCTTTTCAGCCAATTTTTCGGCGGCCATCAAACCCGAAGGGCCCGCACCGATAATCGCGCATGTCTTGATCAATTGGGTCACTCAAACCGTCCTGCGGGAAAAGAAGAGTGCTTATCGCGCGGTCGCAACCGCGTGGTCAAGCGCGGGCAATCACATCTGTTTGGCGAGAATGCTTGCTATGCCTCGCTCAATCCGCCATATGCCAAGTCAAATTGATTGGAATGTCTGTCGCCAATGGCCCCGCCTCTTCTGTTTCTCAAAGATATTCGCCTAACCTTTGGCGGCACACCTCTGCTTGAGGGAGCCGATATTTCGGTTTCGGCAGGTGATCGCCTTTGCCTTGTGGGCCGAAACGGGTCAGGTAAATCGACGCTTCTAAAAATTGCCGCCGGCTTGATTGAAAGCGATCACGGTGAGCGCTTTGTGCAACCCGGAGCGACGGTTCGCTATTTACCGCAAGAGCCGGATCTTTCAGGCTTTGCAACGACGCTTGCTTATGTCGAAGCGGGGCTCGCGCCCGGTGATGATCTATGGCGCGCGCGATATCTGCTTGAGGCGCTCGGGCTAACGGGGGATGAAAATCCCGCTACCCTTTCAGGCGGTGAAGCACGGCGTGCCGCACTTGCGCGGGTTATCGCACCCGAGCCCGATATTTTGATGCTGGACGAGCCAACGAACCATCTCGACCTGCCCGCGATTGAATGGCTTGAAAGCGAGTTAAAAGGCTTAAAATCAGCGCTGGTCCTCATCAGCCATGACCGCCGATTTTTGGAAAATCTGTCGCGTGCAACCTTGTGGTTGGATCGTGGCGTAACACGACGGCTTGAACAAGGGTTTTCAGCCTTTGAAGCCTGGCGGGATACTGTGCTCGAAGAAGAAGAGCGCGACCGCCATAAGCTTGATCGGCAAATTGTACGTGAAGAACATTGGGTGCGTTACGGCGTTACCGCGCGGCGCAAACGCAATGTTAGACGCATGTCCGAGCTTGCAGGCCTTCGTCAAAAACGGCGTGATGCACGCGGGCCAACCGGAACGGTTAAACTCGAAGCAGCCGAGGCCGATATTTCCGGCAAGCTTGTTATTGAAGTCAAACGCATTGCAAAAAGCTTTGGCGAGCGAACCATCGTATCCGATCTTTCCTTGCGCCTGTTGCGCGGTGATCGGCTTGGCATTGTGGGTGCCAATGGTGCAGGAAAGACGACGTTGATCAATCTGATGACCTCACGATTGCCGCCTGATTCCGGCAGCGTACGGTTAGGCGTCAATCTCGCCATGACGACATTGGAACAAAAGCGCGATAGCCTCGATCCCAATGCGACCTTGGCGGAAACGCTTACCGGCGGTAGTGGCGACAAAGTGATCGTCAACGGCGAAAGCCGCCATGTGATCTCTTATATGAAAGACTTTTTGTTTCCGCCTGAGCAGGCGCGTACACCCGTATCGGTGCTATCCGGCGGAGAACGGGCGCGGTTATTGCTGGCGGTTGCATTAGCTTCACCATCGAATCTTTTAGTGCTCGATGAGCCAACCAATGATCTTGATTTAGAAACGCTCGATTTATTGGAAGAAATGCTCGCCGATTATCCCGGCACTCTGATTGTTGTCAGCCATGACCGTGACTTTCTGGATCGCGTAGCAACTTCCATTTTAGTCTCGGAAGGCGATGGCGAATGGTTGGAATATGCCGGCGGTTATTCCGACATGATCGCCCAACGCGGACAAGGCGTTGATGCCCGTAAAGCGGCCGAACGGGCTCGCGAAGAAAAGTCGAATACGGTCTCGAATGCTTCACCTGCATCAGTTACGGGCAAACGAAAATTATCGTTCAATGAAAAGCATTTGCTAGAAACGCTTCCACAGCGCGTGGCAGCGCTTGGACGCGACATCGAGAAATTACGCCTGGTTCTCGCCGATCCGGCACTTTACACTAAAGATCGGCCACGCTTTGATAAAGCAAGCGAATTGCTCTCCCGCGCAGAAGCCGATCTTGCGGCATCGGAAGAACAATGGTTAGCGCTTGAAATGCTGAAAGAAGAGGTTGAAGGCTAAGCCGCCAACCCCGTTTCAACGAGCTTCGCCCAATAGCTCACCCCAATCGGAATAACGCTGTCGTCGAAATCATAGGCGGGATGATGCAGGCCTGCGCTGTTGCCATTGCCGACAAAAATAAAGCAGCCAGGGCGCTCATTGAGCATATAGGAAAAATCCTCGGCACCCATCATCGGAGCAATAGAGCGATTAACCCGATCGGAGCCTGCAATGTCGCTTGCGATTTTGGACGCGAAATCCGTTTGATCGGGGTGATTGACGGTCACCGGATAACCATACGAAAAATCAAAATGAATTTTTGCGCCATGCATCGCCGCAATCGAATCAATCACCGTTTGCATCCGTTTGACAACGAGTTCCTGTATCACTGGATTAAAGGTGCGTAACGTTCCCGTTAGCACCGCTTCTTGCGGGATGACGTTGGACGCATCGCCTGCGTGAAAAGTCGTTACAGATAAAACAGCGCTTTCAAGCGGATCGACATTGCGCGATACGATGCTTTGCAACGCGACAATCAGTTGGCTAGCGACATAGACCGTATCGATGGACAGATGCGGCATAGCGGCGTGTGAGCCGCGGCCGGTTACGGTAATCGTAAACTGATCGGCAGCTGCCATGATGGGGCCTGAGCGTACGCCGAATTGGCCTACGGGCATGCCGGGCAGATTGTGCATGCCATAGACTTCATTGACATTAAAGCGCGTCATCATGCCATCATCGACCATGGCTTTACCGCCGCCGCCGCCCTCTTCCGCTGGTTGAAAAATGACGACCGCCGAACCCGCAAAATTCCGCGTCTCGGCCAGATATTTCGCAGCGCCCAAAAGCATGGCGGTGTGGCCATCATGGCCGCACGCGTGCATTTTACCTGCAACCGTTGAGGCGTATGGTTTTCCCGTTACCTCAGCAATCGGCAAAGCATCCATATCGGCGCGCAGGCCAATGGTCTTATCGCCCGGCAAGCGTCCTTTGATGACACCGACAACGCCCGTCCGCCCGATGCCGGTTACGACTTCATCGCAGCCAAAGGCGCGCAATTTATCCGCTACGATTCCGGCCGTGCGGTGAACATCGTAATTGAGTTCAGGGTGCTGATGCAGGTCACGTCGCCAAGCGACAACTTCATCGGCAAATTCGGCGATCCGGTTGATAACGGGCATTTCGAGGGGTTCCTGAATGTGGGCAGCCAAGGAAACTAAGCAGTGAGTATCCGCTAAGCGCCCTTAAAATCCAAGCCCGAATAGCTAAAATACGGCAATAAGACGCATAAATAACAGACAGGTGGCTGACTTTTCATGATGACGCATGATAGGAAGCATGCCTGTTTCATTTCCCTCTCCAACCCAATGGCCGCTCAATGACCAGCAAGCTCGATCAACTCAAAGCCTTCACCACTGTTGTTGCCGATACAGGCGATATGGACGCGATCCGGACGTTCAAGCCGACGGATTGCACCACAAACCCGACTTTGGTGCTGAAAGCTGCGGCCCTGCCCGCTTATGAGGGCGTTATTGCGGATGCCATTTCATGGGGCAAAAAGCAGGCGGGCAACCGCGAGGCCGTAATCGGCGCCGTTGCTGACCGTTTGGCCGTGGCCTTTGGCAGCGAATTGGCCCGCTTGGTGCCCGGACGGGTTTCAACGGAAGTCGATGCGGACCTTTCCTTCGATACCGCCAAAAGCGTTGAAAAGGCGCATGGCATTATCAAGGCCTATCAAGCCAATGGGATTTCACGCGACAAAGTGTTGATCAAGCTAGCCTCCACTTGGGAGGGCATTCGGGCGGCGGAAATTCTTCAGAAAGATGGGATTGATTGCAATCTCACGCTGTTGTTTTCGCTCGTTCAGGCAGCGGCCTGCGCGGAGGCTGGTGCGTTTTTAATCTCGCCTTTTGTCGGGCGTATTTTGGATTGGTATGTGAAAAACGAAGGCAAAAGCTACACGGCGGAAACGGACCCCGGTGTGCTCTCCGTCCGTCAGATTTACGCCTATTACAAGCGCCATGGGTATAACACCGTCGTGATGGGCGCGAGCTTCCGCAATTTGGGCGAGATCGAAGCCTTGGCCGGATGTGACCGTCTCACCATTGCGCCTGCATTGCTGGATCAGCTCGCCAAGGATGAAGGCGCATTGCCTCGCCAACTTGATCCGTCAACTGCAGGTAAGGCGGGCGTTGATCGTATCAAGGTAGATGAAGCCAGTTTCCGCTTCCTGCTGAACGAAGATGCAATGGCAACCGAAAAACTCGCCGAAGGCATCCGCGCATTTGCGAAGGACCTCGGCGTGTTGAAGGATATGGTTGCGGCAAAGCTCGCCGCTTAAGGCGATACCGCCCAGTCTTTCGGTTTCTGCGCGGTTTCACGAAGTTTGGTGAGCGTCGTTGCCGGCGTAATGGCTTCGGGATCCAAAAAGCAATGGATGATCGCAGGCTTGCCGGATGCGACAGCGCGCTCAAAGGCGGGCGCAAATTCTTCCGTTGTTTTAACCGTCTCGCCATGTCCGCCGAACGCGCGGGCATAGGCCGCGAAATCGGGATTTTTTAGCTGCGTGGCTGAGACACGGCCCGGATATTCGCGCTCTTGATGCATGCGGATCGTGCCATACATGCCATTATCAATCACGATCACGATGATCGGCAAATCATATTGCACAGCGGTCGCAAATTCCTGACCATTCATCAAGAAACATCCATCGCCGGCAAAGGCAATCACCATGCGATCAGGATAAGCGCGCTTCGCACCCACGGCTGCGGGCACACCGAAGCCCATGGAGCCTGAATTCGGCGCAAGCTGCGTGCCGAATTGACGAAAGCGCAAATAACGCTGCGGCCAAATCGCATAATTGCCCGCACCATTTGCAATCACCGTATCATGCGGAATACGGTCACGCAGCCAACGCATCGCTTCTGCAATGTGAAAATCACCCGGCACGTTTGGAATCGTATCCGTCCAAGCGAGATAGTCTTCACGTGCTGCTTCGCGTGCACCTGCCCATGGAATTGTATTCGGCGGTTGCAGCGTTTCAAGCGCTGCTGCGAAGGCCTTTGGGCTTGCGTGAATGCCAAGCGTCGGATGATAGACACGGCCCAATTCTTCCGCATCCGCATGGACATGCACGAAAGCCTGTTTCGGCACGGGAATATCAAACAGTGTGTAGGCTTGGCTCGGCATTTCGGCCATTCGACCGCCGATCAAGAGTACAAGATCAGCGCCTTCAATGCGGGCCTTCAGTTTCGGATTGGGTCCAATGCCAATCTCACCGGCATAATTCGGATGATCGCCCGAAAACAACATCGCGCGCCGAAAGGAGGTTGCGACCGGAAGATCAAACCGTTCGGCAAAACGCGTGACTGACGCGCGCGCTTTTTCAGACCATCCCGAGCCACCCAAAATCGCAATCGGACGCTTTGCGGTCCAGAGCATTTTTTGCAGTTCCGCCATCTGCGTCTGGCCGGGCCATGTCTCAACGGCCTCGACACGCGGGATCGGTTGGACCTCAGCGGAAGCGGTCAACATGTCTTCGGGCAAGGAAATCACCACCGGGCCGGGGCGGCCTTGCATCGCGACGTGAAAGGCTCGCGAGATGGTTTCAGGCACGCGGGCCGGATCTGTGATTTCGGTCACCCATTTGGCCGTCGAACCAAAAAAGGCTTTATAGTCCATTTCTTGGAACGCGCCGCGCTCCTTCATGCCGCTTTCGATTTGGCCGACAAATAAAATTAACGGCACCGAATCATGTTCAGCGATGTGAATACCGGGCGAGGCATTGGTGGCACCCGGCCCGCGCGTGACCATGGCAATGCCTGGCCGACCTGTGAGGCGTGCGGTGGCATCGGCCATCATGGTAGCGCCACCCTCTTGGCGGCACACGGTGACTTTGATCGAAGCATCATGCAGCGCATCGAGAACCGCGAGATAGCTTTCTCCCGGCACGCAAAACACATGTTCGACGCCTTGGGCTGCGAGCGCATCAACGATCAATTGACCGCCTGTTCGGGATGAGTTGGTTGTCATCGGTTTCGTGCTCCTATCCGCCCCATGCTTTGTCGTGCAATACCGCTTCCGTATCCGCGCCTAGACGCGGCGATGGGCGCGAGGCCACCATGGCTTCGCCATTGATCATGATTGGCGAGCGTACACTGGGCACGCTGCCCGCTGCTGCATCGGCGTTCGCGAGTTCAACCCGCATACCGCGTGCAACCACTTGCGCATCCTGAAAGACATCCGCAACAGTGTTGATAGGCCCTGCAGGAACGCCTGCCTTTTCTAGACCCGAGAGCAAGGCATCACGCGTAAACTTGACGGTCAAATCCGCCAATCTCGCGCAGAGCGGTGCGCGGTGTTTTACGCGCAAAGGATTGGTCGCATAATCGGGATTATCCGCCAACATTGGCTCACCCAACACTTGGCAGAATTTGCGGAACTGTCCGTCATTACCAACCGCAACAACCACATGTCCATCGGCCACCGGAAACACTTGATAAGGCACAATATTGGGATGCGCATTGCCAAGCCGGCGCGGCGCGTTGCCCGATACGAGATAATTCAAGGCTTGATTGGCGAGTACGCTGACTTGCGTATCGAGCAAAGCCATATCGACATGCGCGCCCTCGCCTGTGAGATCGCGCTGCCGTAATGCCGCTTGAATGCCGATTACGCCATAAACGCCCGTGAAAATATCGGCAAAAGCCACACCAATTTTTTGGGGCTCGCCATCGGGTGCACCTGTTAAATCCATGATGCCCCCCATCGCCTGAATCATGAAATCATAACCGGCGCGTTCGGCATAGGGGCCATTCTGGCCAAAGCCCGTGACGGAACAATAGACGAGACGCGGATTAACCGCTTTCAGACTTTCATAATCGAGGCCGTATTTTTTCAAGCCACCGACTTTGAAATTCTCAATCAGCACATCGGCATGGCCTGCAAGTTTGCGGATGATCGATTGACCGTCAGGCGTTTCGAAATCAATGGCAATCGAGCGCTTGCCGCGATTGCAGGCGTGGAAATAAGCGGCGGACAAATCACCGCCATCGGCCGCTTCAACAAAAGGTGGGCCCCATGTGCGCGTATCATCGCCCGCACCGGGGCGTTCGACTTTAACAACATCGGCACCGAGATCAGCAAGCGTTTGCCCGATCCAAGGCCCCGCGAGAATACGCGCGAGTTCTAAAACGCGGATACCGGAAAGGGGTTTGTGTTGGGGCATCAATTTAAACCATTCGAAACCATATCCGTCATTGCGAGCAACCGCGAAGCAAACCAGTTGACGGATATTATGAGAGTGCAGCTTTTAACCGACACTTTATCCTAAAATATCAACTGGGTTGCTTCGCTACCGCTCGCAATGACGGTTGAAGAATTAGAAAAACGCCTGCAGCCCTGTGATCGCTCGGCCTAAAATCAACGCATGGACATCATGCGTGCCTTCATAGGTGTTCACCGTCTCAAGATTCTGCGCGTGGCGCATGACGTGGTATTCTTGGCTGATGCCATTGCCGCCATGCATGTCGCGCGCGGCGCGGGCAATATCGAGCGCCTTGCCGCAATTGTTGCGCTTGACGATGGAGATCATCTCAGGCGCGAACTTGCCTTGATCCATCAAGCGGCCGACTTGCAGCGAGCCTTGCAAGCCCAATGCGATTTCCGTCATCGCATCGGCGAGCTTCTTTTGAATGAGCTGCGTCTGCGCCAAAGGCTTGCCGAATTGCACACGATCGAGCGTATATTGACGCGCGCGCTGCATGCAATCTTCTGCCGCACCCATGACGCCCCAAGAAATGCCATAGCGTGCGCGGTTCAAACAACCGAACGGACCTTTGAGACCCGAGACATTCGGCAATAAATGATCCTCGGAGACGACCACGCCATCCATCACGATTTCACCCGTGATCGACGCGCGCAAAGAGAGCTTGCCTTCGATCTTCGGAGCCGACAATCCCTTCATGCCTTTTTCAAGCACGAAGCCGCGGATCTCATTGTCATGCGCAGCCGACTTCGCCCACACAACGAACACATCGGCAATCGGTGAATTCGAGATCCACATTTTCGATCCGGTGATTTTGTACCCATCAGCCACTTTCTCGACGCGGGTTTTCATACCGGCAGGATCAGACCCTGCATCAGGCTCGGTGAGGCCAAAGCAACCAACCCATTCGCCCGATGCGAGTTTCGGCAAATATTTTTTGCGCTGAGCATCCGAACCGTAAGCATAGATCGGATACATCACGAGCGAGGATTGCACGCTCATCATCGAGCGATAGCCTGAATCAACGCGCTCCACTTCCCGCGCAACAAGCCCATAGGACACATAGCTCGCATGCGCGCAGCCATACTCTTCCGGCAGCGTAACGCCCAACAAACCAAGCGCGCCCATCTCGTTGAAGATTTCGCGCTCGGTTGTTTCATTCGCATAGGCTTTGACGATACGCGGCAGAAGTTTTTCCTGCGCATAGTCACGTGCCGTATCGCGGATCATCCGCTCATCTTCGGTAAGTTGGTCGTTCAGTAGAAAGGGATCTTCCCACTGAAACTTTGGTGCGTGTGAAGCGTTTGCCATGGTCTCTTCCTTAACCGATATCAAAGCTCACGCCCTGGGCGAGCGGAAGCGTGGTTCCGTAATTAATGGTGTTAGTGGCGCGGCGCATATAGGCCTTCCAAGCATCCGAGCCTGCTTCGCGGCCACCGCCTGTTTCCTTTTCGCCACCAAAGGCTCCACCGATTTCAGCGCCTGACGGGCCGATATTGACGTTCGCAATTCCGCAGTCTGAGCCTTCGTCGGAAACAAAGCGCTCAGCCTCGCGCATATCGAGCGTGAAGAGCGAAGAGGAGAGGCCTGCGCCCACCGCGTTCTGCATCGCAACTGCTTCTTCAAACGTCTTGTATTTCATAACATAAAGGATCGGCGCAAAGGTCTCGCGTGTCACCGGGTCAACATGAGCTGGCATTTCAACCAGCGCTGGGGCCGCGTAATAAGCCTCCGCATGACCGCCAACAGAAACGCGCGCACCGCCTGTGACTTTTCCGCCAGCGGCCTTTGCTTCGTTCAACGCTTTTTCCATGCCATCAAACGCGGCCTTGTCGACAAGGGGACCAACCAGAACGCCCGCTTCCCGTGGATCGCCAACTTTCACACTGCCATAGACAGAGCGAAGCTTGGCAACAAAGCCTTCATAGATACTTTCATGCACAATCAGACGGCGCAAGGTCGTGCAGCGTTGGCCGGCGGTGCCCATCGCAGCAAAGGCAATACCGCGAAGCGCCAAATCAAGATCGGCAGAAGGCGCAACGATAGCCGCGTTGTTGCCGCCAAGTTCCAAAATTGCTCTCGCAAAACGCGCAGCCAATTTAGGGCCAACGAGTTTACCCATTGCGGTCGAGCCTGTCGCTGAAACAACTGGCACGCGATGATCGGAGACAAGCGCATCGCCCACTTCGCGGCCACCCACTAGCACTTCCAAAAGACCATCCGGCACACCACCAAAGCGATCTGCCGCGCGCTTCAAAATGGCTTGCGTTGCAAGTGCGGTGAGCACTGATTTTTCGGACGGCTTCCACACCACGCTATCGCCACACACAAAAGCGAGTGCGGCATTCCAAGACCAAACAGCGACAGGAAAATTAAACGCCGAAATCACACCGCACACGCCGAGCGGATGCCATGTTTCCATCATGCGATGAGCAGGACGCTCGGTTGCAATCGTCAAGCCAAAGAGCTGGCGCGAAAGGCCAACCGCATAATCGCAGATGTCGATCATTTCTTGGACTTCGCCCAAGCCTTCCGACGTCACTTTGCCAACTTCAAGCGTTACCAAGCGGCCCAGATCGTCCTTCGCGGCGCGCAACTCTTCGCCGAGCAGGCGGACCAATTCGCCACGACGCGGGGCTGGCACTTTGCGCCATTCCTTAAAGGCTGCGTCCGCCCGTCCGACGGCCGAGGTTGCATCGGCTGCGGAGTGAGCGGCCAATTCCACAATGACCTCACCGGTAATCGGTGACCGGGCCGGCATGCCGCCTTTTTTAAAGGCTGATGACGGAACACCCAAACGGGTTAAAATGGCCAGCGCTTCAGCGCCTACGGACTGCGTCATAACGTCTTAAACTCCAGACAATCGGTAAATTTGACCCATTCGGGCCCATGTTCAGACCATACACCGCAATGTTCGGCAATATCCAGTTGATCCCTCGCCTAATGGTCCAGTTACTCAGCGCATTCAGAGGATTATTTTGGAAATCGACCAATTTCCATATTCATGGCGGCCAAAAGCGCCAAGAAGGCTTCCGATTGCAGAAATTCAAATTCGATATCGCGGGCCTTGGTAACGGGATCGAGGGCAGCGAGCGCCGCGTCACTATGGCCCGGATGGCACATCACGAGATGCCTATCGCCGGAAACGAGCAAATAGCGACGAAATTCACTGGCAAAATCGCCTTTCGGGTCGAAATCGCTCACACCTGAAAAGCTATTATTGACTAAAAAGCCGCGTTTTTTGGCCGAAGCCGCGAATCCTTGGGCCAAAAAGGCAATAAAAAGCGATTTTCCGACCGAAACGCCGCGCGCCATGATAGCGCCCAGATGATCCCCGGGGTTTCTGAGCCATGGCCGCCAGCCGGGTCGATACTGTTCGATAGCTTCCCATAAAGCCGACCGAATCGTTGGTAGAATATGGACATGCTGATGCCCATCGATAAAATCCGGCAAACGTCCGGTTTGTGCCTCGAATTCGGCCAATTGCCGCATAATCTCGGCTGAAATCTCCCGTTTTGAGAGCTTTCCGAACAAAGATGCCTGCAAAATCCGGCCAAGCGTGGGGAGCTCGCCCTCGGGCGCAAGGAGCGGCATCGGCCCGAGCGGACGGCCCAAGGTCAGGGTTAAATGAAGCCCGAGCTCGGCCTTGCCGTGGTAGGGGGCAAGCGCCTTGGCAAGTTTTGGCCAGCCGCTTTGATTGGTCATACAGCCCGTACCCGAGAGCCTGCCTGATGCCAAAAGGGCAAGAATGGCGCGGCTCACCCCCTCGGTTAAGCCATAATCGTCGGCAATGAGAATGAAAGGAACGGGTGGCATGATCGGAAAAGCACCTGTATGAAGGAACAAAACCACTGAGATCACGGCCTCGCCGAAAGCCAGACCGTTACCAGGGAACAATGACGTGCCGTTCTTAACACAGACTTCTGATCGCGAAATCGAAAATCCCTGCGAATTGTCGCTTGTCATCCCCGCTTTCAACGAAGGCCGCAATTTGGGCCCGCTGATTGATCGCGTCATTCCGGTATTGGATGGCATTTCGGAGGATTGGGAATTGATTTTCGTCGATGACGGCTCGTCCGATGATACGCTGGCTTGGATGATGGCCGCGCATCAAAAGGATAAACGGGTCCGCGGCGTATCGTTCAGCCGTAATTTCGGCAAAGAAATCGCGATTGCCGCCGGCCTTGATGCCGCGCGTGGCGACGCGGTGGTGATCATGGATGCCGATTTGCAGCATCCCCCCGAAATGATCGGGCGGTTTATGGCGTTATGGCGCGAGGGTTATGAGGTGATTTACGGTCAACGCGTGGACCGTCACACGGATGGCTTGGCGCGTCGTTTATTCACTTATGTGTTCTACCATGCCTTTGCCGCCTTTGGTGAAACGCCTTTGCCCGATGGCGCAGGTGATTTTCGCCTTCTCGACCGCAATGCAGTGAATGCCCTTCGTTCCATGGGGGAGCGGGCGCGCTTTTCAAAAGGGCTTTATGCGTGGATTGGTTTCAAATCGATCGGTGTGCCGTTTGACGTGGCTGATCGGGCGCAGGGCTCTTCAAAATTCAGCACGCGCCGCCTTTTGAGCTTTGCGCTGGATGGCATCACATCCTTTTCAACCGTGCCTCTAAGGCTTTGGACCTATATCGGTGCGTTTGTTTCAGGCTTGGCGCTTCTCATGGCGTTGCAAGTTGTTGTGAGCACTTTGGTCTATGGATCGGATGTTCCGGGCTATGCGACACTTCTGGTCTCGATCACGTTTTTTGCTGGTATCCAATTGCTCTCGCTCGGAATTATCGGCGAATATATTGGGCGTATTTTTGCCGAGGTGAAGCGCCGCCCGCTCTATATCGTCGGACAAACCATCGGCTTTGAAGTAGCAAAGCCGAAAAGGGTCTCGTCACGCCAACCCAAACCGGCAAGCAAGGCCTGATGTTTCGAAAATTTGCTTCCGTTAGCGGCTTTACCCTTCTCTCGCGATTAACAGGGTTTTTGCGCGATGTGGCCATCGCCTCCATGCTCGGTTCTGGCTTGGCGGCCGATGCTTATTTCGTTGCACAACGCCTGCCTAATCATTTTCGAGCTATCTTTGGCGAGGGTGCGTTTAACTCGGCCTTTGTGCCCTCTTATGCGCGTGAAATGAGCGAGGCTGACCGTTCGGCGGCGGTGCTTTTCTCCGGTCGTATTCTGACGCTGCTGACAGCCGTCTTGGTGCCACTTTGCGCGATTGCGATGTGGCAAATGCCTATGGTGATTGATCTATTGGCACCTGGCTTTTCTGATGAGCCGGAAAAATATGCGCTCGCGGTTATGCTAACACGCATTACCTTTCCCTATCTTTTGTTCATTTCCATCGTCACTTTGTTTTCAGGCATTTTAAACGCGCATAACCGATTTGCGATTGCTGCAGGCGCGCCTGTTTTGCTTAATCTTGCGATTTTAGCGGCCCTCTATTTGGCCTTTATGTTCCCTTCGGCTTCGCATGCGGCGGCATGGGGCATTACGGTTTCAGGTGTTTTACAATTGGTGCTCGTGGGGTATGAGGCGCATAAATATAATCTGTTGCCGCGCTTTGAATGGCCAAAGCTGACGCCCGCTATGGGACGGTTTTTCCGCGCGCTCGGCCCTGCCGTTATCGGGTCTGCTGGTGTTCAGATCGCGATTTTTGCGGATACAATTATCGCCTCTTTACTGCCAACCGGATCTGTATCGGCAATTTCCTATGCTGACCGGCTTTATCAACTGCCCGTTGGATTGATCGGCATTGCAGCGGGCACCGTTCTCTTGCCCGAAATGAGCAAACATCTCGCCAATCAAGCGCATGAGAAAGCGCATTCGGCGCAAAGCCGCTCGATGTCGCTGTCGCTAATGTTAACGGCACCGTTTCTGGTCGCTTTCTTGATGATCCCCAGCGAGATAATGCAAGGCGTTTTCATGCGGGGTCATTTTACCCTCGCCGATGCTAATGCCTCGGCTTCCGTTCTTGCAGCCTATGCTGTTGGTATCTTGCCGATTGTTATGATCCGCTCCTTTGTCTCAAGCTTTCATGCGCGTCAGGATACAATGACGCCATTGATCGCCGCCTTCCTCGGAATCGGCGTGAATGTGGCGCTCAAATTGGCGCTATACCGCCATTACGGCGCACCGGGCCTGGCCTTTGCAACCGCCATTGGGGCGTGGATCAATGGCGGTATTCTTGTCTTTTTGGCCGTTCGGAAGGGCTGGATGGTTTTCGATCAAGGATTTTTCCGGAGCGTGATGGTGGTGGCCGTTGCATCGCTTGGTTTGGCCGCAGCTACACCCTTTCTCATGCCGCCAGCGCATATTCTCACCCTGCCCTTGGGCGCTTTGGCACCTGCGCTCTATGTCGCCGTTTTGGGCCTTTTCGGCGGCTCACTCTACGCGATGGTTTTGTTTGCCGGATTAAGGCTAAGCCGCGCGGTTCATTGACCTAGATCATCGCCCGCTGCGGGAGAACGTGGTCGTTTGATCGGGCTCGCCATTTGAGCGGGCGGATAAGAAAAGGAGCATGCTCCATGAATACCAATATTGGTCCTCTTGATCGCGCCATACGAGCCCTGATTGGCATCGCGCTCATTGCTTATGCGATCCCATTCGGATTCCCTGAAACAGGTTGGAACTGGGTTGGTTGGATTGGCATCGTGCCACTGGCAACGGCAGCTGTCGGATTTTGCCCTCTCTACCGCTTAATTGGGACATCAACCGTGCAACACCCACACCCGCAATAAAGCAGGCATCAAAAAGGCCGGACGAACACGATGTTCATCCGGCCTTGTTGGGTTGTATGAATGATCAGAACGTTTTATCGCCGCGCACTAAGACGTAATAGGCATAAAGCGATGTCGTGCCGCAGATATAAAGTCGGTTGCGCGCTGGTCCACCGAAGCAAACATTGGCGACTACTTCAGGCACATGCACCTTGGCAATCAAGGTGCCATCCGGATCGTAAACATGGACGCCATCGCCCGCCGATGTCCAAATGCGACCATCTTCGTCAATTCGGAAGCCATCGAACAAGCCGTGGGTGCAGGTTGCAAACAACCGGCCATTCTTCAGCTTATCGCCATCCACATCGAACACGCGAATATGGCGCGGGCCATTTTCAACATGGGTTGCGCCGGTATCAGCAATGTACAGTTTCTTTTCATCAGGTGAAAAAGCGAGCCCGTTCGGACGCTCAAAATCATCCGCCACACGGGTAATTTTCCCAGACTTTCCGTCGATCCGGTAAACATGGCATCCGCCGATCTCGCTTTTCGAACGGTGGCCTTCATAATCCCAGTCGATGCCATAGGCGGGATCGGTAAACCAAATCGACTCATCCGATTTGACGACAAGGTCGTTTGGAGAATTGAAGCGCTTGCCTTCAAACGTATCGGCTAAGGTTGTTACGGTTCCATCAAACTCGGTACGTGAAACGCGGCGGCCACCATGCTCGCAGCTGACCAAACGACCCTGACGATCAACCGTATGGCCATTGGTATATTGCGAGGGCGAACGGAAAACCGAAACGCTGCCATCGGTTTCGTCATACCGCATCATGCGGTTATTCGGGATATCTGACCAGACCAAATAGCGGCCAGCGGGGAAATAGGCAGGACCTTCCGCCCAACGGCAGCCGCCGACATACAGGCGATCCAGCTTGGCCGTGCCATTGAAAAGCCCGGCACCGCGTGGGTCCAAGACTTCAAAAGGCGTTGGCAGAATATCGTCGTAAGGTTTGCTCATCTCTTCCTCCCAAGTTCGTTATTATTGCGAGCTGTCATGCCTGCTTGTTGTGATACTCGCAAGGCTAAACGCTTGCGGTCAAGCCACCATCAACCATGAGAATATGGCCATTGACAAAATTCGAGGCCTGTGACGACAGGAAAATGGCCGCTCCGACCAGTTCTTCGACATCGCCCCATCGGCCTGCAGGCGTGCGCTTGCACAGCCAGTCCGAGAACTCCGGGTTCTCGACGAGCGCCTTATTGAGCTCGGTCACAAAATAACCCGGCGCGATCGCATTGACCTGAATATTGTGCTTGGCCCATTCGGTTGCGAGCCCCTTGGTCATCATCTTCACCGCACCCTTGGTCGCGGTATAAGGCACGATCGTCGGCCTGCCCAATTCGCTTTGGACCGACCCAATATTGATAATCTTGCCGCGTTTACGCTCGATCATGCGCCGGCCAACGGAGCGGGCCGCGAAGAAGGTGCTCTCGACATTGGTGCGGAAAAGATCCCGCCAATGCTCATCTTCAAAGGTTTCAGCGGGGCCACGGTGCTGCTTGCCCGCATTGTTGATCAAGATGTCGATGGGGCCCGTCTTGGCCTCGATATCGGCAATGGCCGCCTCAACGGCGGCTGAATCGGTCACATCAAACGCGCTTTCGGAGACCGGCATACCCTCCGCCCTCAGCGCATCCGCCGCCTTGGTGAGCTTGCCTTGATCGCGCCCGTTCAGAACGATATGAGCGCCTGCGCGCGCCATGCCCGCCGCCATCGCAAGGCCAATGCCCTGGCTAGAGCCGGTAACAAGGGCGATGCGGCCCGAAAGGTCGAAAAGGGATAGAGACATGATCGGATTATTCCAAAACGTGGGTGGTTAAGAACACGCTACACTTTCACCTTAATGCGGTGATCGTGCAAGGGTCGGACGGGTACCAATTCTGGCGGCGGTATAAAACAGATTGAAATATAGCCATTGAATGGCTATAAACACTCTATGGCAGCTTTCAGTATAGCGGAAACGCGCAATCATCTTTCGGAAGTGATCGACCGTGCGCTTGCGGGCGAGGAAGTTATTGTCACGCGGCATGGTCAGCCGGTGGTTGAAATTAAACCACTCCAAAAGCCTCTAAAGCGGATAACCCGTGATAGTATCGAATGGCTAAAGAGTGGTCGTGTGGGCCGTATCATGCCCACTTTAGATGCCGCAACTGTGGTAAGCCAATTACGGGACGAAAATGAGCGTCACTGAGGTTTACCTTGACGCTAATGTTATCATCGGCCTCATAACCACTGATCCCTTATCGGACCGTGCTGAAGCCGTGTTGTCGATCGATCCATTATTGGTTTTTGTGAGCGATTTGGCCTTAGCCGAATGTGCTTCGGTTATTGCGCGACGCGTGCGCATGTTGGAATTGACGAAAGAAGAGGCCCAACAAGCGTTTAATCGGCTGGATGAATGGACGATGCAATTTGCCAATCTTATGACAATACAATCAGCCGACATTACTGACGCCGCCCGTTTTATCCGTCGCCTTGACTTAAACCTGCGCCTGCAAGACGCTATTCATATTGCGGCTGCCATGCGGATCGGCACGACCCTTGCGACCTTTGATGTAAAAATGGCCGAAAGCGCAACTGAATTAGGCTGCCCCCTCATAAACATCAAACAAAATTAGCCATGCCAGATATTGACGCGATAATCATCGGAGCGGGCGTTGTAGGCCTTGCCATTGCCAGTGCCGTGGCACGGACTGGCCGTTCGGTCATTGTGCTCGAAGCAGCCGAAGGCATCGGCACCGAAACGTCCTCGCGCAATTCCGAAGTGATCCACGCGGGCATTTATTATCCCGAGGGCAGCCTCAAAGCCGCGCTTTGCGTCGAGGGCCGGCACGCGCTTTATGCGTGGTGCGACAGCCACCATGTGCCCTATCGCCGGTGCGGCAAACTGATCGTTGCATGCGATGAGGCGGAGCTCAACGCAATTGCAGCCCTTGAGAAAAAAGGGCGCGCCAACGGGGTCGACGATCTTGTTATGATTTCCGCCGAGGAAGCAAAGCGGCTTGAGCCCGCGCTTGCAACGGTTGGCGCATTGATTTCACCCTCCACGGGAATTCTGGATAGCCATGCCTTCATGTTGTCCTTGCAAGGCGATGCCGAGGCCCATGGTGCAGCCTTTGCCTTTCATACGCCGTTTGTGCGAGCCGAGCTTGGCGGCAATGCGATCTTTGTCGAGGCGGGCGGCGCCGATCCGGTTCGGCTATCAACCTCGATCTTGATCAATGCCGCAGGTTTACATGCGTCCCACGCGGCCAAGGCGATGGAGGGGCTCGCTTCCGCGCATGTTCCGGAAACGCTCTATGCGAAGGGCAATTATTTTTCTCTGCGCGGGCGTGCTCCCTTTTCGCATCTGATTTATCCGGCACCGCATACGCATGGGTTGGGCGTGCATTTGACGCTTGATCTTGGGGGACAGGCGCGGTTCGGCCCTGATGTCGAATGGGTTGATACGCTCGATTACGAAGTGGACCCCGCGCGTAGCGAAGGCTTTGACGAAGCCATCAAACGCTATTGGCCGGGCTTGCCTGAACATTCCCTCATTCCGGCCTATTCGGGCATCCGTCCCAAAATTTCAGGGCCAAATGATCCGGCCCCTGATTTCCGGATTGATGGACCTGAAGCCCACGGCATACCGGGGCTCATCAATTTATTCGGGATTGAAAGTCCGGGGCTTACCTCATCGCTGGCGATCGCCAATCGTGTTTTAAACAAGCTCGCGTAATAGCGAATAGGATCTGACCGCCATGACGCAGGTTTCCGACGCTGATTTTGCCGCTTTTGCCAAACAGGCCGCGGATTTGATCGGAAGCCAGCATGTGTTGTCCGGTGCCGATATGGCGCCTTTTGAAATTGATTTCTGGAAACAATATTCGGGCAAAGCGGCCCTTGTCGTTAAGCCTGCAACAACGGCTGAAGTCGCAAACCTCGTTTCGCTTGCTGCACGCTTTGGCATTGCCATCGTTCCGCAAGGTGGCAATACGGGTCTTGTGAATGGCGGCATCCCCGACGGCTCGGGGCAAGAAGTGGTTTTGTCGTTGCAGCGGTTAAACCGCATCCGCGCGATTGATGAAGCGGGCGATTATATTACGGTTGAAGCAGGCGTCATTTTGGCCGATGTACAAAAGGCCGCCGAAGAGATGGATCGATTGTTTCCGCTTGCCCTTGGTGCGGAAGGATCGTGCCGCATCGGCGGCAATATTGCGACCAATGCCGGCGGCGTGAATGTATTGCGATATGGCATGACGCGCGATCTCGTTTTAGGCCTTGAAGTCGTGCTACCCGATGGCCAAATGCTCGATCTCCTAAAGCCGCTCCGCAAAGATAATACGGGCTATGATTTAAAGCAGCTTTTCATCGGTTCCGAAGGCACGCTTGGTATCGTGACCGCCGCAACGCTGAGGTTGGTCGCGCCCGCCCGTGAGCGCGTGACGTTATGGCTTGCGGTTGATCGCACGGAAGATGCCGTTTCCTTGTTCCGCCATTTACGCGGCGTCTTCGGCGATCTGATCTCATCCTTCGAGCTGGTGAGCTCTTATGGCGTTGAAGCCGCCTGTGACCATCTTCCGGGTGTGCGACGTCCCGTCGACAAGCCCTATCCTTGGCATGTACTGATTGAAATCGCCTGGACCTTTACCGAAGGTCTGCGGGAGCGAGCCGAATCCACTATTACAACGCTGTTTGAAGAAGGTCGTGTTTTGGATGGCACGATTGCGGAGAATGAAACCCAGCGCCAGATGATGTGGCGAATCCGTGAAGGCCAAAGCGAAGCGACAAGCAAAATCGGCTATGTGGTTCGAAGCGATGTGACGGTGGCCATTGCCGATATTCCGGCACTTGTCGCGCGGTGTGAAGCATGGACGCCAGACTATGGGGCAGATGTTGCCCTTCTGCCCTTCGGCCATATTGGTGACGGCAATCTGCACATGAATTTTGTTGTGCCGCGCGAGAAGGCCAAGGAGCTTTCCCCGCTCCTTTTTGAACGCCTATTCGCCGAGGTAGACGCGCTGAACGGTTCGATCAGCGCGGAACATGGTGTGGGCCGTGCCAAACGGGACGCTATCCTCTCCCGAAAGCCGGAAGCGGCGATGGAGATTATGCGGCGTCTTAAAGCCATGATGGACCCAAAAGCCACCATGAACCCCGGCGTCGTTGTGGCAAGCGAGCTTAAGGCCTCGTCAACCAATCCATAGTCGGCATTTGCTTTTCATCGGCTCTGTGCCTAAATGCCTCAAAATCGGGCTCTAACCTCATCTAACTGGATCAATTAGCAATGGTTTTGCGGTATTTCTTAAGCACCCTTTTAGCCTTGGTCGGGCTCGTCGTGAGCGAATTGGGAATAGCCTATGCAGCCCCTCGTACCGACTTGAATATTGGCGTCCGGTTGGAGCCACCGCATCTCGACCCGACAGCAGGTGCAGCCGCCGCAATTGGCGAAATCGGTTATGCCAATATTTTTGAAGGCCTGACGCGCATTGACCGCTCGGGCAATGTGCAACCGGCACTGGCTTCCAGCTGGGAGATTTCAGAGGATGGCAAAGTATATACTTTCCATCTCCATAAGGGCGTCCAGTACCACGATGGTTCGCCATTTAACGCGTTTACCGCCAAAGCATCGCTTGACCGTGCGCGGGGGCAAGACAGCGTCAACCCGCAAAAGGGGCTTTTTGAGCCTATCGAGACGATCACGATCCCTGACGCATTAACGCTCGTGATTATGCTCAAGCGTTCGACGGGTGCTTTCCTTTTCAATCTCGGCTGGCCTGCGGCTGTGATGGTGGCCCCTTCCTCAGCAGAGGCGAATAAAACCAATCCGATTGGAACGGGACCGTTTAAATTTTCATCGTGGATGAAAGGTTCAAGCCTCGAGCTTGTTCGGAATGAGGCCTATTGGGGCACGCCTGTTAAACTGGAGAAGGTGACATTTAAATTTGTAAGCGACCCTTCAGCAGCTTATGCCGGATTGCTCGCCAATGATATCGATGCCTTCCCGATTTATCCGGCCCCTGAAAACCTCGATCAGTTCCGCGCCGATAAACGTTTCTCGGTGGTTATTGGTAACACCGAGGGCAAAACCATTATGGCCATCAACAATGGTAAGAAGCCCTTTGATGATGTGCGTGTCCGGCAAGCGCTGGCCTATGCCGTTGATCGCAAAGCGGTGATTGATGGCGCGATGTTTGGCATTGGCCAACCCATCGGCTCTCATTACGCGCCGACCGATCCCGGCTATGTCGATCTGACAGGACAATATGCGTATGATCCCTATCACTCCAAAGCGCTGCTGCGCGAAGCAGGCGTGACGGATCTCAAATTGCGCTTGGTATTGCCACCGCCTGAATATGCCCGCCGTGGCGGCGAAATTATCGCGCAGCAATTAAAGGCGATTGGGGTTACCGTTGAGATTGTGCCCGTTGAATGGGCGCAATGGCTGTCAGATGTCTTTAAAGCCAAAAATTATGATCTCACCATCATCTCGCATGTCGAGCCGATGGATCTCGATATTTATGCGCGGGATGATTATTATTTCGATTATCACAACGACGCCTATAAGGCTGTCATCACGGAATTGGCTGCAACCTCTGACGAAACCAAACGTCTGGAGTTGATCGGCAAAGCGCAAAAGATTTTGGCAGATGATTGCGTTAACGTGTTTCTCTTTCTGTTGCCCAAAAGCGGCGTATGGAATGCCAAGCTTAAAGGCTTGTGGGAGAATGCGCCGATCCCCGTCAATGATTTGACGCAAGTCGAATGGGCTGAGCAGGATTAATGGCCGACCCGCACCACCCTTATGTAACGGATAATGCCTTTCGTGGCACTCTCTTGGGTGGCGCGGCAGAGCCAACCTTTTCGGGGGCCTTGTCCTTCATGCGCCGCCGCTATTCGCGCGAGCTTCAAGGCGTTGATGCTGTCGTGTGGGGCGTGCCTTTCGATTGCGCGACATCAAACCGTCCGGGCGCGCGGTTTGGCGCGCAGGCCATTCGTCGTGCGTCGGCAATCTTTGATGGCGATCCGCAATATCCGTCGGGTAAAGATCCGTTCGAAAAACTAGCCGTTATCGATTGGGGCGATTGCGCGATCAATCATGCGCGGCTTGACCTTGTGCCGGAAGCGATTGAGGCAGACGCTAAAACCATTATCGCATCGGGTGCGCATCTCATCACGATGGGCGGCGATCATTTTATTACCCTGCCATTGTTGCGCGCTCATGTGGCCAAACACGGTCCGCTCGCTTTGGTGCAATTCGATGCGCATCAAGACACGTGGCATGATGATGGTGTTGCCTTATCGCATGGTAATTTTGTTATCCGCGCGCTTAAAGAAGGGCTGATCGATACAACCCATTCCATCCAGATCGGTATTAGAACGATTGCGCCCGAGACCTGCGGGATTGAAATGATTGATTCCTAAACGGCGATTGAAATGGGGCCGAAGGCAATCGCCGATGCCATTCATCGTCGCGTGGGAGATAAAGCAGCCTATCTCACCGTCGATATTGATGTGCTGGATCCTGCTTTTGCGCCCGGTACTGGAACACCCGTCTCGGGTGGCCTATCCTCGGCGCAAGTGCTGATGACGATCGACAAGATCGCAACGCTCGATTGGCGCGGCATGGATGTTGTGGAAGTCGCACCGGCCTATGATCATGCGGATATTACGGCGATTGCCGCTTCGACCGTGATCCAGCATTATTTGCAGGGATTGGCGGCTAAGAAATCCCGATCTTTTTAATCACAACCTGTCCCGTAACGCATACCACGTCATCGCCAGCACCATAGACGGGTAGCGCAAGAGCGTGCCGCCCGGAAATGCCGGAGCAGGTAGGCGCGCGAACACGTCAAAACGGTCTTGCTCGCCGCGAATGGCCTCGGCCAATAATGTTCCAGACATCGTCGCTGTACCGACACCCTGCCCCGAATAGCCGCCGGACGTATAAAGGCCCGGTCGCAAGCGGCGCATGAAGGGTAGGCGTTTGACGGTTACGGCTAGCGTCCCTCCCCAGCCATAATCGATGCGCACATCGGAAAGCTGCGGGTAAAGCTTTAAGAGATGCTTGCGCACAAAGCTTTTGATGTCCGATGGAAAATGACGGCCATAGGTTTCGCCACCACCAAAGATCATCCTGTTATCCGCGGATAGCCGCCAATAATAAACCACAAAGCGCGAATCGGCCGCGGCTTCGCGACCCGGAATTAATTCGGCGGCACGATCCCCTAGCGGCTCGGTTGCGAGAATAAAATTATGAAGCGGCATCACACGGGCTTCAGTCGTAGCATCGAGACCGTGCATATAGCCGTTGCAGGCTAGAATAACGCTATCCGCCGTAATCGTTCCGGTTGATGTTTCAACGCGTGGCTTCGCGCCCTCGGTAATGCGAAGGGCGCGGGTGCCTTCATACAGCTTGGCACCAGCTGCTTTTGCGGCGCGTGCTAATCCCAGGGCATAATTAAGGGGATGCAGATGGCCCGCCGATTGTTCCCGCCAGCCGCCATAATAGCCCGACGTGCCAAGGCTTGCTGTAATCTCGTCGCGCGATAAAACCGTGATGTCGTCGACGCCATAATCCTTGCGAAGCAGCTCGACCTCTTGCCGCATCTCGTCGAGATAACGTTCTTTATGGATCGCGTGGATCAAGCCGTTTTGCCAATCGCACTGTATGGCATGTTTCTGGATCAGGCTTTTGACCAAACCCTTGGCTTCTTCGCCGAGATCAAACAGGCGATGCGCGTCGGCTTTGCCAAACCAGCTTTCGAGCGTTGATTGCTCACGCCGTTGTGCCGAGTGAAGCTGACCACCGTTTCGCCCCGAGGCACCCCACCCGATGTGATTGGCTTCAATCAGAATGACAGAACGCCCACGCTCGGAAAGATGCAGCGCCGCAGATAGCCCCGTATAGCCGCCACCGATGATGCAGACATCCGCTGTCGCATCGCCGTCTAACCGCGGGAAGGCCTCAAGGCCATGCGCGGTCGCGGCATAATAGGAGGGCGCATGGCCTTCTGGCTTTAGCATTGAATCAGTGAACCCTGCCGTCCTTTTTAAGCGCGCTATAGGTCTCATCCAATGTCTTGGTTGCCCGCTTGATCAGCTCATCGGCTTCGGCGTGCGTGATCACCAAAGGTGGTGAAATGATCATGCTGTCGCGTGTCGCGCGCATGATGAGGCCATTGTTGAAGGATATATCGCGGCAGAGCGTTCCGACATTGCCTGTATTGGCGAATTTTTGCGACCGCGACGGCTTATTCGGCACCAATTCCAACGCACCAATAAGCCCCACCATGCGGGCTTCGCCGACAAGCGGATGCTCACCAAGCGCCAACCACTGCTTTTGGAAATAGGGCCCGATATCATCGGCAACCCGATCAACGAGACCTTGCTCCTCGATGATTTTTAAATTGGCTAGAGCAGCCGCCGCGCAGCTCGGGTGACCCGAATAGGTATAGCCGTGATAGAACTCTTCACCGATCCCGATAATAACATCGGCCACGCGATCCGATACCATCACACCGCCCATTGGCAGATAGCCGGAGGTAAGTCCCTTCGCGATTGACATCAGATCAGGCTTGATGCCGTAATAGTCCGAACCAAACCAACGGCCTGTCCGTCCGAAGCCACAAATCACTTCATCAGCCACGAGCAAAATATCGTATTTTTCGCAAATGCGTTTGATTTCCGGCCAATAGGTTTCGGGCGGTATAATCACGCCGCCTGCGCCCTGAATAGGCTCGGCTATGAAGGCGGCAACGCGGTTCTCGCCGAGCTCTTCGATTTTCTTTTCCAATTGTTGGGCGGCCCAAACACCAAATTCGGCAGGGGTCATATCGCCACCTTCACCAAACCAATAGGGTTGCGGGATATGGACAATGCCCGGAATGGGCATGCCGCCTTGGCTGTGCATCGGCTTCATTCCGCCTAGCGAGGCACCCGCCATCGTAGAGCCGTGATAGGCATTGTGCCGCGCGATGATGATGTCTTTTGTGGGCTTGCCCTTGAGCGCCCAATAATGCCGCACCAATCGCACAACCGTATCATTGGCTTCCGACCCCGAACCGCAGAAAAAGACATGATTGACATGCGCGGGCGCAAGCTGTGCGAGTTTCTCGGCCAGACGAATGGCAGGCGCATTCGAGGTTTTAAAAAAGGAATTATAAAAGGCCAATTCCTTCATCTGCTCGTGCACGGCATCGGCAATGGCGGTTTGACCATGCCCGACATTGGTGCACCAAAGCCCCGCCATGCCGTCAAGATAGCGATTGCCATCCGAATCCTCGATCCAAACACCTTGGCCCCGCACCATCACACGACTACCCTCAGCAGCGAGCGCTTTAAAATCGGTGAATGGATGCAAATAATGCCGCGAATCTGCCGCGCGCAATTCAGCCGTTGGATAGAGATTGGATGAAGCCATGATGATCCCTGCGTGTGATGAAATGTGATTAAACGTTCAAGAGTAGATATTCCCGCTCCCACGGGCTGATGACGCCCATATAGGTTTCAAATTCGGCACGCTTAATAGCGCCATAGGTGGCCACGAAGCCTTTGCCAAAAATATCAGCGAGTTCTTCGCAGTCCTCGAAGAGCTGCACCGCTTCCAACAGGCCGCGCGGCAGGCCGAAAGGTAAATCATAAGCCGACCCCTCAATCGGTTCGGACGGCGCAAGCCCCTCGGTCATGCCGAGATAGCCGCATGCCAGTGAGGCTGCGATGGCGAGATAGGGATTGGCGTCCGATGACGGGATCCGGTTTTCAACGCGGCGCGCTTCTGGTCCGGAATTGGGCACGCGCAAGCCGACCGTGCGGTTATCATAGCCCCAATGGACATTGATGGGCGCCACGGATTTGCGCACCAAGCGGCGATAGGAGTTCACATACGGTGCCATGATGCACATGACATGCGGCAAATAGCGTTGCTGGCCCGCAATGAAGGAAAAGAATTCTGCCGTCGGCTTGCCTTCTTTATCGGAGAAAATATTTTTCCCCGTCTTGGTATCCACAATCGACTGGTGAATATGCATGGCGGAGCCCGGCTCATTGGCAATGGGCTTCGCCATAAAGGTTGCATACATATTATGCTTGAGGGCGGCTTCGCGGATGGTGCGCTTGAACAGAAACACTTGGTCAGCGAGCGCCAAAGGATCGCCATGGCGCAAATTGATTTCCATTTGCGCAGCACCCTCTTCATGGATCAGCGTATCGATCTCAAGGCCTTGGGCTTCGGAAAAATCATAAATATCGTCGAACAAATCATCGAATTCGTTGACGGCAGCCATGGAATAGGATTGCCGCCCCGTCTCGGCCCGACCAGAACGCCCAACCGGTGGCTTTAGTGGATAATCCGGATCCTGATTGCGCTCGACAAAGTAGAACTCAAGCTCTGGCGCAACCGTCGCCTTCCATCCCTTGTGGCGATAAAGGTCGATAATGCGGCGGAGCAATTGGCGCGGCGCTATTTCGACGGGACGCCCGTCTTGCTGGAAGGCATCATGGATTACTTGCGCGGTAGGATCTGACGCCCAAGGCACGACCGAAAGGGTCGAAAAATCAGGCTCGAGATGAATATCGCCATCCGCCGCATCATAGGGAAAATCCTCGTCATCGGAGGGATAATCGCCCGTAATTGTTTGAAGAAAAATCGAGCCCGGCAAGGACATTCGTGGCGCATCGACAAATTTGGAGGCGGGCATCATTTTGCCGCGCGCAACGCCTGCCATATCGGGGACGATGCATTCAATATCCTCTAACCCTCTCGACTCAAGCCATTGGGTGGCTGTCGCCATATTATCGGCCCCGCGTACGGGAGATTTTGAAACTTTCTTTTTCGCCATAATCCATTCCAACCATCGCGTCTTAACCCAATTTATGGGCTAACGAGGCGACTCTATTATCCATTCAGGGCTTAATATGCCGCAATAATTCATCCAGTATGACAGATTTCGCCATTTGGCACATCCCCACAAGAAAACGAATAAGCGCTCCTCGGCCAATGGCTTTCGGAAATAGGAGCGCGGCGGGTCCGTTACAGCGAAGATAAATTATGCGTTACTATTGCCTGAAGCGGACGGCTCATCGGTAATGACGGCTCCGTACTTACCTTTCCAACAGGCAGCGCCATTGTTATTCCGCGTGGCTTTCAAGGCCTTTGGGAAACGACTGAGCGGGTGCGTAATATCTATACGATTGCGGAAGAGCGCATCGAGCGTGTAATATTACCGTTATAATGGACTCATCAATCCTCTTGGAGCTTTAAAAAATGGCATTCGAAGCAAAGGCACCCCACACGGAGTGGGAAGAATTTCTGCGTGGACACCCTGAAACCCGATTCATAGATACGTTTATGATCGGCGCTTCGAGCCAATGCTTTGGCAAGCGCGAACCGGCCAAAGATTTGGACCGTGTGTTTTCTTCCGGTGTTACATTTTCCGCATGTGCTGCCCTTCTTGATGTGCATGGCCACGGGCATAATGCGGCGGGCCTCGGTTCAACCGATGGCGACCCCGATGCGGTGGGTTTTCCCATTCCGGGCACATTGGTGCCGGTGCCATGGGCCTCTTCACCAACGGCGCAATGTTTGCTCGATATGCGCGATGCCAAAACCAATGAGCCGCTTTGGTTTGATCCGCGCAAAATTCTCGGCGATGTTGTAGCCGGCCTTCACGCGCAGGGGCTCTACCCTGTTGTAGCCTGTGAGCTTGAATTTTACCTGATTGATTCCGAGCGCACCGAGAAGGGCGGCATTCGTCCTTCGCGCTTGAAGCGGACTTCTGCACCGCCCCATTCGCCGCAGAATCTCGGGCTGGATGCGGTTGAAGAATACGCCGATTTTATTTCAGCGATCGAACACGCCGCCGCCCTGCAACATATACCCGCAACAACAGCCGTTGCCGAATATGGCCTAGGCCAATTTGAAATCAATCTACAACATGGCAATGACCCCGTCCTTGCGGCGGATCAGGCCATCTTATTGAAACGGCTGATCCGTGGCGTGGCGCGTTCTCAAGGCCATGATGTGACCTTTATGGGCAAGCCCTATATGGACCAGCCCGGCAACGGCCTTCATGTCCATGTCAGCCTGTGCGACAAAGACGGGCGTAATCTCTTTGGTAGCAAAGAAGGCGAGCCGCTCTTGTATCACGCGATAGCCGGCATGCAGGCAATGCTCGCGGAATCGCTTGCACTGTTCGCGCCTAATATTGCATCGTTCCGTCGGTTCAAGCCGCATAATTTTGTGCCCGTTAATGCGCATTGGGGACACAATAACCGATCGGTCGCCCTGCGTGTGCCCTTAGGCGAAGGGCAGGCGAAGCGGATTGAACATCGCGCATCATCGGCAGACGCATCGCCGCATTTAGTATTGGCCGCGATTTTATCGGCGTTGCATTACGGCATTCAAAACAGGCTGACGGCAACTGCGCCTGTCGATCTCAAGCGCGCCGATGAAATGGCACCTCCACCCGGAGCCAATAAAATGGCCAAGCATTTTCTGGCCGCAATTGATGATTTGGCTAAGGCCAAAAAACTATCAGGCTTTATTCCAGCCCGTTTCTTGAAAGCCTATTGCGAGATGAAAATCGGCGAATATAACGAGCTCTTCGCCGAGCCATCGGAACGCGAATTCAATTATTATTTGTGAGCGTTTGAAAACAATACGATATGGCCGTTAGCGGCCATATCGTTTCTCAAGCAATTCAAAGACGAGACGAGCGGCTTGCGGATCGCCGCCTTCGGGCCTGCCATTCTTGGCCGCAGGCACCCAGCAGAACACATCGAAATGCGCCCATGCCTTCGCCTTCTCGACAAAGCGCTGAAGGAAGAGAGCGGCTGTTACCGAACCCGCAAATCCGCCCGATGTGATGTGATTAATATCGGCGATTTTGGATTGAAGGCCTTTGGCATAGGGCTTCCAGAGCGGCATACGCCAGACGGGATCATTCACCCGATCTCCTGCATGCGCAATATCATGCGCGAGCGCATCATCATCCGTATAAAAGGGCGGAAGGTCAGGGCCAAGGGCCACCCGCGCGGCGCCCGTAAGCGTTGCAAAATCCAAAATCAGATCGGGTGATTCCTCATCGGCCAACGCCAAAGCATCGCCCAAAATTAAACGGCCTTCGGCATCCGTATTGCCGATTTCGACGCTGATGCCCTTGCGGCTTGCAAGCACATCGCCCGGTCGGAAGGCCGAACCGGAAATCGAATTTTCAACAGCGGCAACAATTAAACGAAGCCTGACCTTCAACCCAAACGCCATGACCATGCGCGCGACCGCAATCGCCACAGCGGCTCCGCCCATATCCTTCTTCATCAACAACATGGAATTATCAGGCTTGATGTTAAGACCGCCCGTATCGAAGGCCACACCCTTTCCGACCAGCGTAATTTTAGGATGTTTCTCATCGCCCCACACCATATCGATGATACGCGGCGCTCGAGGGGAAGCGCGGCCGACCGCGTGCACCATCGGGTAATTCTTCATGAGTAGATCATCGCCAACAATAGAATGGATCTTGGCGCCGAACTGATCGGCCAAAGAGCGGATGGCAAATTCAATTTCTTGGGGGCCGAGATCATTGGCGGGCGTATTGATAAGGTCGCGCCCCTCGGCAATCGCTTCCGCCATGAGAGAGACCCGATTGGCATCGACATTGGCGGGCGGGACAAGTTTTGTCGTGACGCCCTTTGGCTTGGCTTTGTAGCGTTCATACCGATAGGTTCCGAGCACAAAGGCCAAAGTGGCCAGCGTTGCATCGCCAAAATCACCTTCAAGCCGATAAATGCCGGCCGGCAAGACACTCGCCAATTTGCCCGCGAGGAACGGATCGCGATCGGTCGCTTTAGGCTTTTCAACCCCGAACAAGACCGCCTTTACGGGCGCCGCTAGGCCCGGAATGAGCACATGCGCCCCCGCCTCGCCGTCAAATCCACTCGCTTTGACAAATTCCGAGGCTTCTGGCGCGACATCGGCAACCACCGCACGCCAATTATCGGCGTGAACGGCATAAATCGGCACAGAGGAATCATAAGCGGCGGATAAAGCAGCGTGCATGGGCAGCATCCTGAGGTTTTTTCTCTAATTTCCTGCAGTATGGCGGACAGAGAGGATGCGCCGCAAGAGAGGCCTATCAAGAACTTAACGATCGCTCCGCCGAAAAGCCCCCTTGCGCCCGACGCGCCGATCCCTATAGTCCGCCGCCATTCAGAACTTTTCAGCCGAGAGCCGCTGCCATGTCCAAGAAATCAGTCAAAAAAGTCGTCCTCGCCTATTCCGGCGGTCTTGATACCTCCATTATCCTCAAATGGTTGCAGACGACCTATGGCTGTGAAGTGGTCACCTTCACGGCCGATCTTGGCCAAGGCGAGGAATTGGGGCCGGCACGCGACAAGGCGCTGCTCTTGGGCATCAAGCCGGAAAACATCTTCATCGAAGACCTCCGCGAGGAATTTGTCCGCGATTACGTCTTCCCGATGTTCCGCGCCAATGCCGTCTATGAAGGCGTCTATTTGCTCGGCACCTCGATTGCGCGTCCGCTGATTGCCAAAAAGCAGATCGAGATTGCCGAGAAGGTTGGGGCCGATGCCGTCTCCCATGGAGCAACGGGCAAAGGCAATGATCAGGTCCGCTTTGAGCTCGGCTATTACGCCTTGAACCCGAACATAACCATCATCGCGCCATGGCGGGAGTGGGATTTACGCTCGCGTGAACAGCTGATCGCCTTCGCCGAGCAACATCAAATTCCAATCGCCAAAGACAAACGCGGCGAAGCGCCCTTCTCGGTTGACGCTAATCTTCTACACGCGTCATCCGAAGGCAAAGTGCTGGAAGATCCGGCGGTTGAAGTGCCGGATTACGTGTATTCCCGCACCATCGGCCCCGAGGCTGCACCCGACAAGGTCACCACGATCACCGTGGATTTTGTCAAAGGCGATGCCGCGGCCATCAATGGCGAGAAGCTGTCACCCGCGAGCCTGCTTGCCAAGCTCAATGCGCTCGGCAAAGAGAACGGCATTGGCCGCCTGGACCTTGTCGAAAACCGCTTTGTCGGCATGAAATCACGCGGCATGTATGAAACCCCCGGCGGCACAATTTTGCTCACCGCCCATCGTGCCATTGAATCGATCACGCTCGACCGCGGCGCGGCGCATCTTAAAGACGAGTTGATGCCTAAATATGCCGAGCTTATTTATAACGGCTTCTGGTTCTCGCCCGAGCGCGAAATGCTGCAAGCCTTGATCGATAAGAGCCAGGAAGCGGTAACGGGTCGCGTGACGCTGAAGCTTTATAAAGGCAATGTCATCGTGATCGGTCGCGAGAGCCCCTATTCGCTCTATGACCAAGACCTCGTGACGTTTGAAGAAGGCGCTGTGGCCTATGACCACCGTGATGCCGCGGGCTTTATCAAGCTGAATGCGCTGCGCTTACGCACACTTGGCATGCGGAAGAAAAAGCACGGAATGTGAGACTATTCGACACCGCCGCTCTCATCCTCAAAGAGGGCGGCGATGTCTCTACCACCGTAAAGAATGCGAACAATGAGGACGGTGTCATCAGTCACAGTGAATGCAATCGTGACGCGGCGTTCGAAACCAATAATACGAAGGCCGGAATAAAGATCGTCCCGTTGGTTACCTCGACGGGGAAATTGAACCAAGGCATCGATATAACGCTGTAGCCGACCAACATATTTATTGGCGATGGCCGTTGAGCCTTGATTATCTACGATCCAATCATAAAGTGAATCGATATCGTCTCTTGCCTGAGACTGGTATGAAAGTTTAAATTTTTTCACCTGCTGCCGCCATTCGCGCACGATATCGCTCTTCAAGCCTATCAAATACTTCATCGCTCGAAAACGACGGACGTGGGTCTTCAATGGCAGACTTAATCTCAGCCTTTAAACGCTCAAAATTCTGCTTCCGCTCAGCCTCGCGGTCCTCCAGCAGGCGCAGGCCTGCGCGTACCACTTCGCTGGCGTTCTGATAGCGGCCCTCGCGGATGACTTCCGCGATGAAATTTTCAAATCGTTCACCCAAATGAACATTGGCCATAAGCAAAACTCCTTAAGACTGAACTGAATATGTCAATAGATATCAAACTTAGACATAAGCTTCAAGCTTCGTCGACGCTCTAGCGCGTTTGTTGCTTTTTCATCGAGCGAGCGCCCGGCGGGCAACCTTCCCTTTCCGCTTCCCTTATCCGCTCAAATCGGGTATGTGCAGCGCAATAAGACACCTACCCTGCCCGGCCTCCTGATCGATGCCGGGCTTTGCCGTTCAAAAGAACCCCTAAAAACCGTTCGTTTCGCTCAAAATTAGCCCTATCCGAGAAAGCACCACCATGGATCTCCGCAATATCGCCATCATCGCGCACGTCGACCACGGCAAAACCACGCTTGTTGATAAGCTGCTCGCCCAGTCCGGTACGTTCCGCGAGAACCAGAAGGTGGCTGAACGCGCCATGGACTCGAACGATCTCGAGCGCGAGCGCGGCATTACCATTCTCGCCAAATGCACCTCGGTGCAGTGGCATGATACCCGCATCAACATCGTCGATACCCCCGGCCACGCCGATTTCGGTGGCGAAGTTGAGCGTATTTTGAACATGGTCGACGGCGTTGTGGTGCTGGTTGACGCAGCAGAAGGCCCGATGCCTCAGACCAAATTCGTGGTGTCCAAGGCGCTCAAACTCGGCTTGAAGCCCATTGTGGCCATCAACAAAATCGACAAGCCGGAAGCGCGCGCCTCGGAAGTCGTCAATGAAGTGTTCGATCTTTTCGCAGCGCTTGATGCGACCGATGAGCAGCTCGATTTTCCGATTCTGTATGGCTCAGCCAAGCAAGGCTGGATGTCGACCAATCCGGACGGACCAAAGGACTCGCTCGGACCGATGTTCGATATGATCTTGGCCCATGTCGCACCACCAAAGACCGAAGAAGGCGCATTCCGCCTCATCGGCACGATTTTGGAAGCCAACCCCTATCTTGGCCGTATCGTTACGGGCCGCATCACGTCGGGTTCGGTTAAGCCTAACCAAGCCTTCAAAGTGTTGGGCGCCGATGGCAAGCTCATCGAACAAGGCCGCGTCTCGAAAGTGCTCGGCTTCCGTGGCCTTGAGCGAGTGCCGGTTGATGAGGCGGTTGCGGGCGACATTGTTGCCATCGCCGGCATGGTTAAAGGCACCGTGGCTGATACGTTCTGTGATCCATCGATTGATGTGCCACTGCCAGCCCACCCGATTGATCCGCCAACCGTTACCATGCAGTTCCGCGTCAATGACTCGCCGCTAGCGGGCACCGAAGGCGACAAGGTGACGAGCCGTGTCATCCGTGATCGTTTGTTCAAAGAAGGCGAAGGCAATATCGCGCTGCGCATCACCGAATCGGCCGATAAGGACTCGTTTGAAGTCGCAGGCCGCGGTGAATTGCAGCTCGCCATTCTGATCGAACAAATGCGCCGCGAAGGCTTCGAGCTTGCTGTGTCGCGTCCTAAGGTTGTGTATTCGCGTGATCCCGATACCAATCAAGTGCTTGAGCCAATCGAAGAAGTCGTCATCGACGTGGATGAAGAACATTCGGGCGTTGTCGTGCAAAAAATGTCGGAGCGCAAAGCCGATATGATGGAAATGCGTCCATCGGGCGGCAATCGTTTGCGCCTTGTGTTCCACGCGCCAACGCGCGGCCTGATCGGCTATCTCGGCGAATTGCTTACCGATACGCGCGGAACCGCGATCATGAACCGTTTGTTCCATGGCTACGCCCCCTATAAGGGCGAAATTGCAGGCCGTCGCAATGGCGTGTTGATCTCGAACGATATCGGTGAAGCGGTGGCTTACGCGATGTGGAATTTGGAAGATCGCGGCCCGATGATGATCGAGCCCGGCTGGAAGGTTTATCAAGGCATGATCGTGGGCGAACACACCCGCGAAAACGATTTGGAAGTGAATTTGCTCAAGGGCAAAAAGCTCACCAACGTCCGCGCCGCAGGCAAGGACGAAGCCGTGCGCTTGACGCCTCCGATCCGCATGACACTCGAGAAGTCGCTCGCCTATATCCAAGACGACGAATTGCTCGAAGTTACGCCTAAGTCCATCCGTCTGCGTAAAGTGCATCTTGATCCTAATGATCGCAAGCGCGCTGAACGGACCAAGGAAGCTGTGGCTTAAGGCAAACGATAATGACGGAACGGCTCACCCTCATTCTCGGCGGTGCCCGTTCCGGTAAAACGCGTTATGCGGAGGCGCTGATCAAAGCGCTTCCTCAGCCTTGGACCTATATTGCCACGGCCGAAATCTGGGACGAGGAAATGCGCGAGCGCATTGCCCGCCATCAAGCCGACCGCAGCGAAAAGGGCTGGCTCACGGTGGAAGCCCCCGTTGAGATCTGGCATGCGCTTGAACAGCACACCCCGATGCTGGTCGATTGCCTGACACTTTGGCTCACCAATCTGATGCTCGGCGAGCATGATATTGAAGCGGCCATTACCCGCCTTGAGCAGGTTCTTGAAAAGCGCACGGCGCCGACTTTTCTGGTGGCCAATGAAGTGGGCCTCGGCATTGTGCCGGATAATAAACTCGCTCGCGATTTTCGCGATCATGCGGGCCGATTGCATCAAAAGCTGGCCGCGCGCGCCGACCGTGTGGTGCTGATGGTGGCGGGATTACCGCTTGTGGTGAAGCCAAATGCCTAAGGGCGTTCACCGAACCATGCCAGCCTTGGATGATGTTTTTGCCCTCCTTTTATCGCTCGATACGCTTACGCCGCATCCATCACTGCCTAAACGGCTTGGGCCTCTGCTGCAGGATTTAAGCAATCCTGTTCCGGCGCAGGATCCAAAACTTCTGGCCGAACTTATTCATGCGCTGTGGATTACCAATCCCGATAAGGTGGCTGAAAATGAAATGGCCATCATCATAATGGCGATTGATCGCGGTGATTCCATGCAGGCCCATAAGGCGCTGCTTCATTTATCGAGGATCAAACCCGAATGGGCCGAAGTCTCCTACAAGCAAGCCATCGTTGCCTTAATGAGGGGCGAGACCGAAGCCGCCATTGGCCATCTCGGCCATACGTTAAGGCTTGAGCCGCGGCACTTCGCGGCTTTATCGCTTTTTGGGCAAATTTGTCTCGATTGTGACCGTCTCTATGAGGCCCGTATCGCCCTTCGGCAGGCGCTTGCCATAAATCCTTATCTAAGAGGGGTAAAAGAAACGATTTTGGCGATTGATGGCGTAGTTGATTCACCGAATAATCGGCTGAACGGATAATATTCGCAAAATTAAAGGGACGAGTCCCTTGCACCCTGAGCGGAAAAAAGCTTGGATAGGGCTCTCAATCTGCGAGCAGAGGCTGCGTTTTCGGCCAACTGCGCTTGGGAAACTGAAAAAGGGAAAATCCATGTTCAACTCAAGTCTAAAACTCGCTGCCAGCGTCGGCCTCGCGGCGATGCTGATCGGCGCTTCGGCGGCATCGGCCAAAACATTGGTCTATTGCTCCGAAGGCAGCCCAGAAAGCTTTACGCCTGCCATGAACGGCACCGGCACCAGCTTTGACGCTAACCGTCCAGTATTCGACAAGCTGACCGCGTTTGAACGCGGTGGCACCAATGTTGGCCCAGGCCTCGCCACGAGCTGGGATGTGACCGATGGCGGCAAGACGCTGACCTTCCACCTGCGCAAGGGCGTGAAGTTCCATTCCGGCGTTAACGGCTTCAAGCCGACCCGCGATTTCAATGCCGACGACGTGTTGTTCTCATTCAACCGCCAGTGGAAAGAAAACCACCCTTACTTCAAGGTCTCTGGCGGCAAATACGACTATTTCAACGATATGGACATGCCGGCATTGCTCGACACCATTGAGAAGACCGACGATTACACCATCGTCATGAAGCTCAAGGAGCCAAACATGCCAATCCTCGCCAATTTGGCGATGGATTTTGCCTCGATCCATTCGGCAGAATATGCCGATTTCTTGATGAAGGCTGGCAAGCCTGAGCAGTTCGACCAGATTCCGGTCGGCACGGGCCCGTTCATCTTCGTGACCTATCAAAAGGACGCGATGATCCGCTTCAAGAAGAACCCTGATTACTTCGGTGAAAAGGCGCTTGTTGACGATCTCGTTTTCGCCATCACGCCTGATCCAACCGCGCGTCTTGCCAAGCTGAAGGCAGGCGAGTGCCATTTCGCCATTGCACCTCGTCCAGCCGATCTTGAAGAAATCAAGAAAGACAAGTCGCTTAGCCTGATCAGCCAATCGGGCTTGAACGTTTCTTACTGGGCGTTCAACACCGAAAAGGCTCCTTTCGATAAGAAGGAAGTCCGTCAGGCGTTCAACATGGCGATTGACCATGATGCCATCATCAAGGAAGTCTTCCTTGGTTCGGGCACCGCGGCCAAGAACCTGATCCCACCAACGCTCTGGTCGTATAACGATAAGGTTCCGTCCTATTCATATGATCCGGAAAAGGCCAAGGCCATGCTGAAGGCTGCAGGTGTAACAACGCCGCTCGAAATCGATCTCTGGTATCTCCCTGTCCAGCGCCCCTACAATCCGAATGGCAAGCGTATGGCGGAAATGATGCAGGCTGATTTGGCCAAAATCGGCGTCAATGCCAAGCTCGTCACCTATGAGTGGGGCGAGTACCGCAAGCGGATGCAGAAGGGTGAGCACATGACGGGTCAGCTCGGCTGGACCGGCGACAATGGTGATCCGGATAACTTCTTCTTCCTGCGTGGTTGCGCGGCATCAAAGGGTGGCCAGAACGTAACCAAATGGTGCAACAAAGAGTATGATGACCGTCTGAACAAGGCCAAGAGCACCTCAGATATGGCCGAGCGCACCAAGCTCTATGAAGAAATGCAAGTCATCGAACACGAAGAAGCTCCAGACATGAAGATCGGTCACTCGATCGTGTTTGAAGCGATGCGTGCAGAAGTGACGGGCTACAAGCAGAGCCCCTTCGGCAGCCATGAATTCCAAGGCGTCGACGTGAAGTAATCACCATCGTTCTCCCCCTCTACCCACGGGCGAGGGGGAGAACATTTTCGATAAAAAGAACCTACGCAGGACATTCCGCTCCCCATGATCAAATTCATCCTGCGCCGATTATTGCTCACGATCCCGACGTTCGTCGCGTTGATGTTCGTGACCTTTATCGCCATCCGTCTCGTTCCCGGTGATCCTGTTGAAGTACGCACCGGTGAGCACGGCATTTCGCCCGAGCGTCTCGCTTATTTCCGGCATGAGCTTGGCCTTGATCAGCCCATCTGGAAGCAGTTTCTCGATTATGTCTGGCATTTGCTGCACGGTGATTTTGGCGTTTCGCTGTCGAGTAATGAAAAAGTTCTTACCGAATTTTTGACCCTCTTTCCCGCCACGCTAGAACTGTCGTTCGCTGGCATTTTGTTCGCCGTTATTCTGGGCATTCCTGCCGGCGTCTTCGCCGCGGTGAAGCGCGGTAGCTGGTTTGATCATACGCTAATGGGCGCAGCCGTTGCAGGCTTCTCCATGCCCATCTTCTGGTGGGGATTGTTGCTGATCATGCTCGTCTCGGAAGGCTGGCATTTGACGCCTGTTGCCGGTCGCATCGACATGATCAAATTTTATTTTGAGCCTACAACCGGTTTTATGCTCATCGACTCGTTATTGTCGGATCAGAAGGGCGCGTTTTTATCGGCGCTGCATCATCTCGTCTTGCCGATGATTGTGCTGGGCACGGTACCGCTTGCCGTGATCGCGCGCATGACGCGGTCTTCCATGCTCGAAGTGCTGAGTGAAGATTATGTCCGCACGGCACGGGCCAAAGGTCTCTCGGAATTCCGCGTGATTTCACTCCATGCTTTACGTAATGCTCTGATCCCCGTCGTTACCGTTGTGGGTCTGCAAGTGGGCGGATTGTTGGCGGGTGCCGTGTTGACCGAAACGATCTTTTCTTGGCCGGGTGTTGGTAAATGGTTGATCGATTCCATCGGCCGTCGCGATTATCCGGCGCTGCAAGGCGGTATTTTGCTCATCTCGTCGCTTGTTATCATCATCAATCTACTGGTCGATTTGCTGTATGGGGCCATCAATCCGAGGATCCGTCATGGCTAATGCCCCTGCACCTGTAACCGTCCAGCCTGCTGGACCTTTTGCTGCCTTCTGGAGTGCCTTCTCGCAAAATCGCGGCGCGGTTGGTGGGTTGATCATTTTGCTCACCATTATCGTGCTGGCGATTTTTGCCGACTGGATTGCGCCCTATTCGGCGATTGAACAATTTCGCGGCATGACCAAGCTTCCGCCCGCATGGACGGAAGGCGGCGACAAGCACTTCTGGCTGGGCACCGATGCGCTTGGTCGTGATATGTTATCGCGTCTCATTTACGGCGCGCGGATCTCGCTCTTTATCGGTCTTTCTGTGATGAGCGTCTCCGTTGTTATCGGTATCGCGCTTGGGCTTGTTGCAGCCTTTATGGGTGGCGTGATCGACTCGGTATTGATGCGGATCATGGATCTCATCATGTCGATCCCCAGTCTGGTGCTCGCGATTTTGGTTGTTTCGATTTTAGGCCCAAGCCTCACCAATACGATTGTTGCGGTCTCCGTTGTGTATCTGCCCAATTATGTGCGCTTGGTGCGGGGCTCGGCGCTCGCAGAATTCGGCAAGGATTACATTATCGCCGCCAAGGTGGCAGGCGTTGGCCCGATCCGGCTGATGTTTGTAACCGTGTTGCCGAACTGCTTGGCCCCGCTCATCGTACAAGCTGCCCTAGGCGTCTCGAATGCCATTCTCGAAGCTGCAGCGTTGGGCTTTCTCGGCCTCGGCGCGCAACCACCAACGCCCGAATGGGGCGCGATGCTGGCCGATGCGCGTGAGTTTATCCGTTCCAACCCGTGGATCGTAACTCTGCCCGGATTAGCCATTCTCGTATCGGTCGTCTCGATCAATTTGTTCGGCGACGGCTTGCGCGATGCGCTTGATCCGAAATTGAGAAGGAGCTGACGTCCATGGCGCTTCTCAATATTAAAAATCTCTCGGTCTCGTTCAACACCCGCAACGGGCCATTTAAGGCGGTTGATAGCATTGATTTAGCCGTCGAGCGCGATGACGTGTTGGCCATTGTCGGCGAATCCGGCTCCGGTAAATCCGTGGCGATGCTAGCCGTGATGGGGCTCTTGCCGTGGACAGCGACGGTTACAGCCGATCGTATGGAGTTTAACGGCCTTGATCTTCTAACGATATCGGACGAGCAACGCCGCACCATTGTGCGCCGTGACATCGCGATGATCTTTCAAGAGCCGATGACCTCGCTGAACCCCTGCTTTACCGTGGGCTTTCAAATTGGCGAGACGCTGAAGACGCATTTTGGCCTTGATAAAAAAGCGCAGAAAAAGCGCTCGATCAAATTGCTCGAACAAGTGGGCATCACCGATCCTGAAAAACGTCTATCGGCTTTTCCGCATCAGCTCTCAGGCGGCATGAGCCAGCGCGTGATGATCGCGATGGCGCTTGCTTCCGAGCCAAAACTTTTGATTGCGGATGAGCCAACAACAGCGCTCGATGTCACCATTCAAGCGCAGATTTTGGATTTGTTGCTGCGGCTGAGACACGAAACCGGCATGGGCCTTGTTCTCATCACGCATGATATGGGCGTGGTGGCCGAAACGGCGCAGCGTGTTGTTGTTCAATATGCCGGCCAACAAGTCGAAATGCAGGATACGCGCGGCCTTTTCCGCGATCCGCATCATCCCTATACCGCCGCTCTCTTGGCTGCCTTGCCGGAGCGCGCGACTGGGCGTGTGCTGCCCTCTATTCCCGGCGTTGTGCCCGGGCAATTCGATCGCCTACAAGGCTGCATGTTCGCGCCCCGCTGTGCGTTTGCGACCGAGCTGTGTCATCGCGAGCGGCCTAAACGCGCCTCAGGCGATTTAGGGCGGGCCTTGTGCCACACGCCGCTTGTCCATGGCCAAGCAACGATCCCGGAGGGCACACGATGAGCATTGTCTTGGAAGCCCGCAATCTAACACGGGATTATCAGGTTCGCCGTGGCATGTTTTCACCCGATGCCACCGTGCACGCGTTGGCCGGCGTCAGCTTTGATTTGGAAGCCGGAAAAACCTTGGCCGTTGTGGGTGAATCAGGTTCCGGTAAATCCACGCTCGCGCGCCTTCTCACGATGATTGAGACGCCGACGGCGGGAACGCTGCGCATAAATGGTATCGATCTCGTGCAGGCCACCAAAGCGGAGCGCAAAACACTTCGCAGCGAAGTGCAGATTGTCTTTCAAAATCCTTATGGTTCACTCAATCCGCGTCAGACGATTGGTGACGCCCTTGAAGAGCCATTGATCGTCAATACGTCCATGACCTCCGCCGAGCGTGGTGCAGCGGTTGCGGCAATGATGGCGCGCGTCGGCTTGCGGCCCGAATTTCGCGACCGTTATCCGCATATGTTCTCGGGCGGTCAGCGCCAACGCATCGCGATTGCGCGTGCTTTGATGTTGCGGCCAAAAATTCTAGTGCTCGATGAGCCTGTCTCGGCGCTTGATGTGTCGATCCGCGCGCAGGTGCTTAATCTTCTCGCTGAATTGCAAGAAGAATTTGGCTTAGCCTATCTCTTTATCAGCCATGATCTTTCGGTCGTGCGTCACATCGCAGATCGCGTGATGGTGATCTATTTAGGCCATGCGGTTGAAACGGCGACGCGCGAGCAACTCTTCGCATCCCCGCAACACCCCTATACCAAGGCACTTTTATCGGCGACGCCTGTTGCTGATCCCGATGCGAAGAAAGAGCGCATTGTGTTGCAAGGTGAATTGCCCTCGCCTTTTGATCCGCCTTCGGGTTGCCCGTTCCATCCGCGTTGCCCGCAAGCCTTTGATCGTTGCAAGGCGGAGACACCACCGATTACCTTAAAGCAAGGCCGCGATGTCGCGTGCTGGGCGGTCGAATAACCACCATCATAAGGAGCATCTCTCATGCGAATTAGCGATATGAACTGGATGCAAGTTGAAGACTATTTGAAGCACGATGACCGCGCCATCGTGCCTTTGGGCTCGACCGAACAACATGCGTTTTTAAGCCTGTCGGTTGACTCGATTCTATCAGAAAAAGTAGCGCTTGATGCCGCCGAACCTTTGGGTATCCCCGTGTTCCCCGTGCAGGCCTATGGCATCACGCCCTACTTTATGGCGTTCCCCGGCTCGGTATCGATAAAGCTCTCGACCTATGCGGCCCTGATCACCGATATTCTTGATTCGCTTTATGCCACGGGCTTTCGTCGCATCTTTCTGTGCAACGGCCATGGTGGCAATTCGCCCGCGCAAACGGCGGCGATTGAATGGATGGGTCGTAATCCCGGCTCTGCTGTTCGCTTCCACAATTGGTGGAACGCGCCCAAGACGTTTGCCAAAGTGCAAGAGATCGACAAAGTCGCCTCGCACGCGTCATGGATGGAAAATTTCCCATGGACGCGGTTGCCGAATATTCGCGGGCCTGAAGTTCAAAAACCGATGACGGATTTAGAGACGATGCGTCTCAAAGACCCAGCAGGCGTTCGCGCGATGTTGGGCGATGGCAATTTCGGCGGCGTCTATCAAAGAAGCGATGAAGAGATGCTGGCGCTTTGGCACGTGGCCGTTGAAGAAACCCGCGCGCTGATGGAAGGGCCTTGGGCATGAGGGACCCTATCGTCATTTGGGGAGCAGGCGCAATTGGTGGAGCCATAGGCGCGTTTTTTGTCCGTGCTGGCCATGACGTGTTGTTCGTCGATCAAGATGCAGCCCATGTCGAAGCGATGAACCGCGATGGGCTTACGATTGAGGGGCCGATTGATCAGTTCAATGTTAAGGTGCGCGCCCTCACCCCTGCTCAAGTTGAGGGTACTTTCTCTCGCATCTTGCTCTGTGTGAAAGCCCATCACACCGAGGGAGCCACACGCCAGATCGCGCCGCATTTAGCGAGCGATGGCTATATTGCGTCCTATCAAAACGGCCTCAATGAATTGGTCATTGCCGATATCGTCGGACGCGAGCGTACCATCGGTGCGTTCTTAAATTTCGGCGGTGATTATATGTCACCGGGCGTCATTCAATTGAGCAGCCGAGGTGCGGTTGTGTTGGGCGAATTGGATGGCGCGATGAGCGAGCGCCTCAAAGCGCTGCATGCACTGATGCTGATTTTTGATCCGAACGCGATTATGACCGATCATATATTCGGCTATCTCTGGGGCAAGCTCGGCTATGGCTCGCTGCTGTTTGCAACAGCACTCACCAGTGCATCGATTTGCGACTCACTAGCGGCTGCCGATGCGCGGCCTTTGCTGCGCAATATCGCGCGAGAGGCAACATCGGTTGCGTTAAAGCTCGGCTATGATCCGTTGGGCTTTAACGGCTATGTGCCGCAAGCATTCACACCAGATGCATCGGAAGGGGAAGCGCATGCGTCCTTTGATGCGATGGTCACGCACAATGCGAAATCGATCAAAACGCATTCCGGTATTTGGCGCGATCTCGCGATCCGCAAGCGCAAAACGGAAGTTGATGCGCAGCTTGGCCCTATCGTTGAGCAAGGAGCCAAACTCGGCATTCCAACCCCGCTCGTTGCGCGCATGATTGCGATGATTCACGAGATCGAGGATGGCACGCGCCCACTCGATTGGAAAAATTTGGCCGAGCTTGCAAAAGCCCAATAACTTTTTAATCGTCATTGCGAGCGATGAGCGAAGCAAACCAGCTAAAGGAAATAAGTAAAGTGCAACGGTGAAGTGATACGCTTTCCTTTGCCACCAACTGGGTTGCTTCACTCATCGCTCGCAATGACGGTTTGAAATATCCGCGCAAGTAAAACGACAAAAGGATAATACGATGCTCATCGACTTTAAAGGCAAACGCGCGCTTGTCACCGGTGCAGCCCATGGCATTGGCCGTGCGATTGCTTTTGCGCTGGCGCGCGATGGTGCAAGCGTAACAGGCGTCGATAACCGAGCGGTCGAGCCAAGCGAGAACGGCGTCACGATTGCGGCCCATAGCTGCGACCTTACCAAGCGCGCGGCGATTGATGAACTTGTGAAAACCAAAGGCCCGTTTGATATCCTCATCCACAGCGCCGGTGGTGTGTGCGGGCAAGTGGGGCGTCCTTTGGAAGAAATTTCTGAAGAAGATTGGGACGCTATCGTCAACATCAATATGAAGGCGGGTTTTTTCCTCTCGCAAGCGGTTGCGCCGCATATGAAGCAGCAAGGCTATGGCCGTATTGTGTTGATCTCTTCGGGCGCTGGGTTAGGTGTGAGCCTCACGGGTATTCAAGCCTATGCGTCGGCCAAAGCGGGTGAGATTGGCCTTACGCGACAACTCGGCCATGAGCTTGGCCAATTCGGCATCACGGTGAACAGTGTTGCACCGGGTTTTGTACGCTCGAACCCAACCACCGAGCGGCAATGGGAAAGCTATGGCGCGGACGGCCAGAAGGCAATGTTGGAACGCATCGCCACGCGGCGTCTTGGCAAGGTCGATGACATCGTCGCAGCGACGTTGTTTTTCGCGAGCGAACAGGCCGAATGGATAACCGGTCAAGTGTTATCAGTGGATGGCGGTAAATGAGCGATCCCTGGCATTCTGAAGCAATCGAAAAACGCCTCTTGAGCGATATGCCCAAGCATATCGAAACGCTTAAAAGCTTTGTATCGATCCCAAGCGTCTCGACCGATCCGGCCTATAAAGAAGGCATCCTGAAGGCGAGCGAGTTTGTGGCCTCAGAGCTTAAAGCAGCAGGCCTCACGGATGTCGCCATTTTGCCGACCGCAGGGCATCCGGTGGTTATGGCGGCATGGCGTCAGGCACCAGGCGCGCCGACGGTACTCGTTTACGGCCATTACGATGTGCAGCCGCCTGATCCCATCAGCGCTTGGAAATCCGCGCCCTTCGTGCCGGATATTCGCGATGGCCGGCTTTATGCGCGTGGCGTATCAGACGACAAAGGCCCGATGCTGATCCCGATTGCGGTTGCTGCCGCCTATCTCGCCGAGCAAGGCGCACTGCCCGTCAATATGGTGTTTCTGTTTGAAGGCGAGGAAGAAGTCTCAAGCGCGCATCTCGAAGATTTTGTTCGTGAGCATAAAGAAGAGCTCAAAGCCGATTTTGCACTCTCCGCCGATGGTGCGCAGTGGCGCGCCGATCTCCCGAGCGTCACGGTGGCAAGCCGCGGCATTTGCGCGTTGGAAGTTACCGTGCAGGGGCCTGCGAAGGACCTCCATTCGGGACGCCATGGCGGCTCGGTCGCCAACCCCATTCAGGCGCTTGTGGCGCTATTGGCGAAGCTCCACACGCCCGACGGCGCCATAGCCGTGCCGGGCTTTTACGATGGAATTGATCCGGTTCATCCCGATGAAGTCGAAGCCATTGCGGCGATCCCGTTTGATGAAGCGGCCTATCTCACTGAGGTCGGCGCGCATAAGGGCGCGGGCGAAGCGGGTTACACCCTGTTGCAACGCAATTGGATCAGACCGACGCTTGAATATAACGGCATTGTCGGCGGCTATACGGGCCCCGGTAAAAAGACCGTTATTCCGTCGGAGGCTTCCGCCAAAATTTCGTGCCGTTTGGTGCCGGGCCAAGACCCCGACCGCATCGTGGCCCTGCTTGCGGCTTTTCTTGAAGCCAACGCGCCACAGGGAACGCGTGTCAGCGTCAAACGCGAGACCGGCGGCACGCCTGCCTATGCGGTGAGCCATAACCACCCTGCGCTTGTCCTTTCAGAAGATGTGATTGAATCGGTGCTCGACCGCCGCCCCGTCCGCGTCCGCATGGGAGCCACGATCCCGATTGGTGATATTTTCAAACGCGTGCTCGGCATCGATACGGTGTTTTTCTCCTTCTCGACGGTCGATGAAGATTATCACGCGCCGAACGAATTCTTCCGCCTTTCAAGCTATGAACGCGGCATGGTCGCGTGGGCGCGCTATCTTGGCAAACTTGGCGAGACATCGGCGACGGATTTCTTTAAAAGAAAGCCATGAGCCTTTTGCCAACGCTGACCTCGGACGAACTTGAACGCTATGCGCGGCATATCGTGTTGCGCGATATTGGCGGGCCGGGGCAGCAAAAGCTCAAAGCCGCACGCGTGCTCGTGATCGGTGCCGGGGGCCTTGGTGCGCCGCTCTTGCAATATCTCGCAGCAGCAGGGGTTGGCACCATAGGCCTTGTCGACGATGACACGGTATCGCTTTCAAATTTGCAGCGGCAGGTCATCCATCGCACAGAAGATGTCGGCCGCCCCAAAGTGGCGAGTGCGACGGATGCGATCCACCATCTCAACCCGCATGTAACGGTCGAAGCACACGCCACCCGCATCACAACCGAGAATGCGGCGGAGCTGATTGCAGCCTATGATGTCGTAGCCGATGGCTCGGATAATTTCGCGACACGCTATCTGGTATCGGACACGTGTTTTTATGAAGGCAAACCGCTCGTCACCGCAGCCCTTGGCGCGATGGATGCTACGCTGACAACGCTCAAGCCGCATGAGCTTGCTGAAGACGGAAAACCCAACCCGACCTATCGGTGTCTCTTCCCTGAGCCGCCACCCGCAGGCATGATCCCCGCCTGTGCGGAGGCGGGCGTTTTAGGCGCGCTTGCAGGCATGGTTGGCAGCATGATGGCGCTGGAAGTCATCCGCGCCCTTGTGGGCTTCGGTGAGCCGCTTGTCGGCAAGCTTTTAATGATGGATGCGCGCGCGATGCGGTTTGAAACGATCCTCTATCATCGGGATCCCGATAACCCGCTCAATGGCGATCACCAATCAGCCTGATTGCGAAACCCGCGTCGCCATATATTTCGAATTGTGCAGAATCACCTTCGCGCCAATCGAGACGCGGTTGTAGAGATCCACAATATCTTCATTGAGCATTCGCACGCAGCCGCTGGAGACCTGCTCCCCAATCGTCCATGGCTCATTGGTACCGTGAATGCGGAACAAAATATCCTGCCCGTTTTGATAGAGATAAAGCGCGCGGGCGCCGAGCGGGCTATCCAATCCACCTTCCATACTGGCCGGAAGATCAGGAATGATCGAGCGCATGGTAGCGGTTGGAATCCATTCAGGCCATGCGCCTTTGCGACCAACGCTTGCGACACCTTGCCAGGAAAAGCCGCGTCGTCCGACACCGATGCCATAGCGAATAGCCGTGCCATCGCCCTGATAATAAAACAAATGCCGCCCATCAATATCGACGACAATCGTATTGGCTGGGTAATCCTCCGGCGCATCAACCGTTTCGCGTCTAAGATCGGCGCGTAAGCGTGAACGATCTACCAGCGGAATGTTGTAAGGCTCATCGGGCAGAGAACCAATATACCATTGATCCGCATCCTCCGGCGGTTCAATCGGCTGAAAATTTTCAGCGCTCGCCGCAGCAACCCGATGGATTTTCGCATCCGTGCCCGCTTCGCTCGCATAAGCCGAGGCGCAAAAAACCATCGCGCCCAAAAGGAGCGCTGCCCCTAAACCGAATGAATTTGCGCGCGTCACGTTCAACATGGTTCTGATCACATCCCTATCAATGCGTCAAAATTATCAGTTGAATCATAATGATTCATTACCGATGCCAGCAGAACACCCTTAGCCGCGCAGCACCGCTCCGGTCTTTTTCGTAACCTCGGCGACGATCCGCGTCGAAACGGCGTCAATCTCCGTGTCCGTCAGCGTTTTTTCGATCGGTTGCAATGTCACGGCAAGGGCAATCGACACCTTGCCTTCCGGAACACCCGTGCCCTCGTAAACGTCAAACACAGCGATGTCCGTAATCAACGCCCGTTCGGCTGCTTGGGTTGCCTTGATCATGTCCGATACCGGAACAGACTTATCAACGATGAACGCGAAGTCGCGGCTCACCGGCTGGAACTCCGGCAGAACGAGCTTCGGCTTCATGCGCGTTGGCCGCGCCTTGGGCGGTGGCAAGAGATCGAGATTGATCTCACACGCCACAACAGGACCCTTCACATCGAGCGCTTCAAGAATACGCGGATGCACTTCACCAAAGGCACCTACAACCATTTTAGGCCCGAATTGCAGCGTGCCGGAACGACCCGGATGGAACCAAGAAGGTCCCCCTTGCACGACTTGCAAGCCTGCGACCGGAATGCCGAGCGCTTCGAGCAGTGCGAAGGCATCGGCTTTCGCGTCAAACGCATCAACCGAGGAATCGCCCTGCCAGTGGCGGCCTAAGCCGTCCGGCCCTGCAAGGCCACGGCGCACCGATGTCGCCACAATCGATTGATCTTCAGGCTTATCACCCTTGAAGACCTGCCCCACTTCAAACACCGCGACATCGGAAAGGCCACGCGCCACGTTACGCCCAACCGCTTTGAGCAAGCCCGGCAAAAGGCTTGGCCGCATATCCGAGAGATCGGAGGCAATCGGGTTAGCGAGCGACAATTGCGGCTTGCCGCCACCAAACGCTTCCGCTTCCGATTTGCCGATGAAGGACCATGTCACCGCTTCAACCAACCCACGCGCCGCCAGCGCGCGCTTGGCAAGGCGTGTGCGCTTTTGGATGAGCGTCAACACAGGTTTGATTACCGTTGCGATTTCACGCGGGAACGGCGTCATTTCAACCTGATCAAGCCCTGCGATACGAATGATCTCTTCGACAATATCGGCCTTCTGCTCGACATCCGGACGCCAAGACGGCACCGCGACTTTGACCTCTTTGTCATTGCCGGAAACCCAGAAACCAAGCTCCGTCAAAATCGCTTTCATCTCGGGCACGAGCATGGAAACGCCCGTGAGGCGCTTCACTTCCGACCATGGGAAAGCGATGATTTTTTCTGGCGCCGGAACTTCGCCTGCAACAATGGCTTCGCTTGGTGTGCCGCCACACAGCTCGATTACCATATGCGTTGCGAGATCAAGACCCGGCACGCAGAAGGCGGGATCAACGCCGCGCTCGAAACGATAACGCGCATCGGTATTGATGCCGAGCTTACGGCCTGATTGCGCGATGTTGAACGCGTCCCAAAGCGCCGATTCAATCAGCACATCGGTGGTATGCTCATCGCAGCCCGAATGTTCGCCGCCCATAATACCGGCAATCGATTCAACGCCATTATCATCGCAAATCACAACGGTGGTTGGATCGGGACGATAGGTCTTGCCATCGAGTGCTAAAATCTCGTCACCGTCTTTCGCGTGACGCACCACGAGATTACCCGCAACCTTTTTAGCATCGAAAACATGCAGCGGACGGCCACGGTCAAAGGTGATGTAATTGGTGATATCGACAAGCGTGTTAATGGGCCGCAAACCAATGGCCTTCAAACGGCTTTGCATCCATTCAGGGCTTGGGCCGTTTTTAACACCGCGCACAAGACGAAGCGCGAAAGCGGGCGCAAGATGTTTGTCGTCCGTCGCAAAATTGAGCTGTACGGAAACGGGGCAAGCGCCCTCGCCTTTCACCGGCTTTAGATCATGCCGCTTCAACGAGCCTAAACCAGCGGCGGCGAGATCACGCGCCACGCCATAGACGCCGAGCGCATCCGAGCGGTTAGGTGTTACAGCGATATCGATGATCGGATCATCAATCTTGGCGTAATCGACAAAGCGCACGCCCACAGGCGCATCCGCAGGCAAATCAATAATGCCGTCATGGTCTTCCGACAAGCCGAGCTCGAAGCCCGAGCACAACATGCCCGCGCTCTCGACGCCACGCACCATGCCGACCGAGATCGTGATGTTCTTGCCCGGAATATAGGTGCCGGGTGGCGAGAACACGCTTTTCATGCCCGTACGCGCATTCGGCGCGCCGCAAACGACCTGCACCGGTTTGCCGTCTCCAACATCAACCATGCAAACGCGCAAGCGATCGGCATTCGGATGCTGCTCCGCGGAGATCACATAGGCCGTGATATAGGGCGCGAGTTCTTTGGCGGGATCTTCCACGCCTTCAACCTCGAGGCCGACTTTCGTCAGACCATCCACAATGGCATCGAGGGAGGCAGAGGTATCAAGATGCTCTTTGAGCCAAGAGAGGGTGAATTTCATCGGTCGCTCTCCTTAAACGCTCAAGCCGCCGGTCAGCGTTGGTAAATCCAACGGCCGGAACCCGTAATGCGATAGCCAGCGGACATCAGCCTCGAAGAAGGGGCGCAAATCCGGCATGCCATATTTCAGCATGGCGATGCGGTCGATGCCCATGCCCCAGGCGAAGCCTTGGTATTCATCCGGATCAAGCCCGCAATGGCGGATGACATTCGGGTGAACCATGCCGCAGCCCAAAATCTCCAGCCAATCCTCGCCCTCGCCGAAGCGGATTTCGCCGCCTTTGCGCGAGCATTGGATATCGACTTCGACGGAAGGTTCCGTGAACGGGAAGAAGCTTGGGCGGAAGCGCATTTTGACGTCATCGACTTCAAAGAAGGCTTTGCAGAATTCCGCCAAAATCCATTTCAAATGGCCCATATGCGAGCCCTTATCGATGACGAGACCTTCAACCTGATGGAACATCGGCGTATGCGTCTGGTCTGAGTCACACCGATAGGTGCGTCCCGGAATAATCACGCGGATCGGCGGCTTCTGCGTCATCATGGTGCGGATTTGTACGGGGCTTGTATGGGTGCGCAGCAGCTTGCGCTCGCCATTCTCATCTGGATTGAAGAAGAACGTATCGTGCATCTCGCGCGCCGGATGGCCGAGCGGAAAATTCAGCGCCGTGAAATTGTAAAAGTCATTTTCGATATCGGGACCTTCTGCCACCGCAAAACCCATATCGCCAAAAATCGTGGTGAGTTCTTCGATGACTTGGCTGATCGGATGGATCCGGCCACGTGCATTGTCGGATGGCTGGACGGGCAGCGTGACATCCACGCGTTCCGCGGCAAGACGCGCTTCAAGCGCTGCGTCTTTCAGCGTGGTGCGGCGGGCGGCCAGCGCCTCGGTAACGCGGTCGCGCAAGCCGTTGATCAACGGGCCTTGTTCTTTGCGCTCTTCAGGCGTCAGCGCCCCAAGGGTCTTGAGCAGGCCGGAAATGGAACCCGCTTTGCCAAGCGCTGCCACGCGAATGGCTTCCAACGAGGCCTCGTCAGCGGCTGCCTTGATGGCAGTGACGAGTTCGGATTCGAGCGACGAATAATCGGTCATGGTAACACCGCAGGCTAATGACACATGGGTAACAAGAAAAAGGCCCGCGAATGCGCTCGCGGGCCCTGAAGCGATTATCTGTGCAGGATTACTACCAGATTAAGCAGCAACCGCAGCGATATGCGCCTTGGCCTTTTCAACGAGCGCTGTGAACGCCACAGGCTCGTGAATGGCGAGATCGGAGAGGACCTTACGGTCGACCACGATGCCAGCCTTGTTGAGGCCGTCAATGAAGCGCGAATAGACAATGCCATGCTCACGAACGGCAGCGTTCAAACGCTGGATCCAGAGCGCGCGGATCGTGCGCTTCTTGGCCTTACGATCGCGGGTAGCGTATTGCATCGAGCGATCAACGGCAGCCTTTGCTGCGCGGATCGTATTTTTGCGACGGCCGTAAAAGCCCTTCGCAGCCTTGAAAACTTTTTTATGCTTGGCGTGGGATGTTACACCCCGTTTGACACGTGCCATGACTGATCTCCTTCGGAAGAAACACTAAAAATGTGATGGAAAACTTTTACCCTTGGGCGATCAGCCGTTGGGGAGGAAGTATTTCTTGACGTTGTAACCGTCGGTTTCGAACATCACATTGGTGCCGCGCAGATTACGAATCTGCTTGTTCGTCCGCTTGATCATGCCGTGGCGCTTACCTGCCTGAGCATACATCACCTTGCCGGTGCCGGTGATTTTGAACCGCTTTTTGGCGGCCGATTTGGTCTTCATCTTGGGCATTTTGCTCTCCTTGGGGCGGCCGAAACCGTCCGTTCTTAATAAAGCCGGCGTGTTGCCACACCGTTCGCATCAACATTGAGCGAAATAAACCGCCACGGCAGCCCTTAATCAGCCGGGCGGTTTGAAGGGTGGGTGTATAGAGGGAAAGCCGAGGGTTTGCAACGGGTGGCAGTGCGAATTTTCTACCCCGACCACCAGGGTTTGGCTTAAAACCGATACCCATGACCGATTCAACCCTCATTTTACCCCCCGATGGCCGGCAATCCGACACCGCGCTGATGATCGCGCGCGGAACACGGCGGCTTTTGCGCGATTTGGGCTTTGCCAGCGTGACCGAATTGACGCTGGCCTCGAACCGGCGGGCCGATCTTTTAGCTGTTAGCGATGACGGCACCATCTGGATCGTCGAAATCAAGTCCAGCATTGAGGATTTTAGGGTAGACCAGAAATGGCCCGACTACCGGCTCCATTGCGACCGCTTGTTCTTCGCCATCCCCGAAACGGTGCCACCAGAGATCATGCCGGAGGATGCAGGCCTCATTCTGGCCGATTCCTACGGCGCCGCCGTGTTACGCGAAGCGCCCGAGCATCGGTTAGCGGCAGCAACCCGCAAAGCTTTGTTGGTAAGAGTAGCCCGCACTACGGCTGAGCGGCTGCATCGATTGGCAGATCCGGAGCCTTATTAAAGGCAACACGAAAGAATGCCACCCATCCGTCATTGCGAGGTGAGGAGCGGTTCGCGAAGCGAACAAAACGATCCAGTGGATCGTTTTGAGTGACGAACGCGAAGCAACCCAGTTGATGAAAAAAGAAAGAGCGCGGTGGTACCATCGCGCTCTTTTTACATTCTACTACCTGGGTTGCTTCGCTTATCGCTCGCAATGACGGTCTGCGATTAAGCGTCCGCCATGCGTTCAAACTGGCCCGCTTTGCGGAAGCGGTAGAGATAGCTGGGCACGATGGCTTCGATCGTCTCGCCTTCAACGCCCATGCCTTCGAGCGTGAGCCCGTTTTTCTTGGCCTCGTCGGAAACGACATTATCGCGTTCCAGCAAAGTCACCTGATCGCGCGTTAGGCGCAGCGCCGATGGCATTAAAAGGCCAAAGCTGACCGTATCAATCAGTTCAAAAAGGCCTGCCTGAAGCCGGGCCAACGGAAAAGGAAGCGGCAGCAATACACGCTTGCGATTGGCGACTTTCAGCGTGATTTGCATCAATTCGCGGAAGGTTTTCACCTCCGGCCCGCCCAATTCATAGGTCGCGCCCGCCTGCAAAGCGCCATCGACGGCTTTCGCCACCGCTTCGGCCACATCGCCGACAAACACAGGCTGAAACTTCGTATGCCCTCCACCGATCAAAGGCAGGAACGGCATGACGCGGGCGAGTGCCGCGAAACGGTTGAAGAAATCATCCTCCGGGCCAAACACAATAGAGGGGCGAAGAATGATCGCGTCGCTCACCGCGGCCCGAATGGCGGCTTCACCAGCGGCTTTCGTGCGCGCATAGACAGATGGCGAGTCCGCATCGGCCCCAATGGCGGAAACATGGACAAAGCGTGATATGCCATGGCGCTTGGCTGCCTCGGCAATGGCCTTCGCACCATTAACCTGCACGGCGTTAAAGCTCTGGCGACCGCTTTCGGCCAAGATACCGACGAGGTTGACTACCGCATTCGAACCCTTCACCGCGTGATCAACCGACTCGGGGAAGCGCAAATTAGCCTGCACCGCATGAATTTGGCCAACATTGCCGAGCGGCTGGAGGAAATTGGCCAAATCAGGCCGACGCACGGCGACCCGGATGCGATAGCCGCGCTTGGCCAGCGCCCGTACGACATGACGGCCTAAAAAGCCCGAACCACCAAAGACGGTTACAACCTGTTCAGATGCCGGAATCATAAGCGTCGCTCCTCAATCGAAATTGTGCAGTGCTTCTAGTCAAAAATGGGGAGCTTGGGAAGGCCGCCCAAGAGGTCAGGCCCATTAAGCGGCAAAATAACGCCGGATTAGACCGAGATAAATCTCCGACAGCCGGGCAATGTCAGCCGCCGGCACCCGCTCATCGATCTGGTGCATGGTCTGGCCCACCAGGCCAAACTCAATCACCGGACAGTAATTTTTGATGAACCGCGCATCTGAAGTGCCGCCCGTGGTGGAAAGCACAGGCTTGATGCCGGTGGATTCTTCAATCGAGGCCACCGCCATTTCCACAAAGGCACCGGGTGCAGTTAGAAAAGCATCGGCATTCGAAGGTTCAAACTCGACCTGATAGCGCACTCCATTGCCCGCCAATTCCCGCAAGTGGCGCTCGATCTCGGCGGCAAGCGTGGCATGCGTCCAGAGATCGTTGAAGCGAATGTTGAATTTGGCCTCGGCCGATTGCGGTATGACATTGCCCGCTTTGTTGCCGACATCGAGCGTTGAAAATTCGAGGTTCGACGCACCAAAATGTGCCGTGCCTTGATCGAGCGGCTCGGCCATCAGGCCGCCGACGAGTTTCACAATGCCGCGAATGGGGTTATCCGCCAAATGCGGATAGGCGATGTGGCCCTGTTTACCTTCCACCACCAAGCGCCCCGAAAGCGACCCGCGGCGGCCGATTTTGATCATATCGCCCAAGCGTTCGGGATTGGTCGGCTCGCCCAAAATGCAATGATCAAAATGTTCACCGCGCGCCTTCGCCCATTCGAGCAGTTTCACGGTGCCGTTGATCGCCGGGCCTTCTTCATCGCCCGTGATCAGAAAGGCGATTGAGCCTTTGAAACTGTCGCCCGCTTCTGCGAGATAAGCGAGCACGGATGAAACAGAGGCCGCAACGCCGCCTTTCATATCCGCAGCTCCGCGACCATAGAGCACACCGTCAACAATCTCGCCCGCAAACGGGCCATGCGTCCAGCGTGTCTCATCCCCCACCGGCACAACATCGGTATGGCCCGCAAACATCAGGCACGGCGCGCCTGTGCCGATGCGGGCGTAGAGATTATCAACATCCGGCGTGTTGCTGTCCGAAAAGCGGACGATGTGGCTCTCAAACCCTGCTTCTTGCAAAATGCCGTGCAACAAGCGCAAGGCCCCACCCTCCTCCGGCGTCACCGAAGGGCAACGGATCAGGGCTTGGGTTAGGGCGATGGAGTCTTTGGGGTTGAGCATTAGAAAGCCTTTTTGAGGCCTGCCTGTTTGAGAACGACGTTGGCCATATGACGGGATAGTGTTGTTTTGGGAACGGTAAAGTTTAACATTGAAACTGGACTAAACCAGATTTCATGGCTGCCTTTACCCTCTCTCACAAAGGTGCAATTGTTTGCCTTGAGGATTGCAATCAAATCGCGATAAAAATTGGCCATTCCTCATGCCGCTGTCAAAGACACATGAGACTCGGCCCGCACTGTGAATGCTTTGGCATCTAGATTAAGCCGATTAAGCTCGATTAAATCTGGAAGAACAAAACCAATTTCTTCAATCAAACGCGGCCAAGTCTCGGCTTCTATGGTGAGACCCGGAACCGCGTCGCTCGTGGCAAGCCACACCCCAGCCTCGGCATCCCAAGACGCATCAATAACGAAACCGTGAGGCGTTACGTCGATCATATCCAGATCATCCTCCGATCGGGGAAATCCGTCAATCCTCGCCTTAATCCCGGAGCAGCTCATTAATTCCCGTCTTGGCGCGTGTCTTGGCATCCACCCGCTTGACGATAACGGCGCAATAGAGCGAAGGGCCCATGCTGCCATCCGGCAAAGGCTTGCCGGGCATCGAGCCCGATACAACCACCGAATAAGGCGGCACGCGGCCCATAAAGACTTCGCCCGTTTCGCGGTCGATCACTTTTGTCGACTGGCCGATGAACACGCCCATCGAGATCACCGAGCCTTCACCGACAACAACGCCTTCAACGACTTCCGAGCGCGCGCCGATAAAGCAATTGTCTTCGATAATGGTCGGGCCTGCCTGCACCGGCTCCAACACGCCACCAATGCCGACGCCACCGGAGAGATGCACATTCTTGCCGATTTGCGCACAGGAGCCGACCGTCACCCAAGTATCCACCATGGTTCCGGTGTCGACATAGCCGCCAATATTGACGAAAGACGGCATTAAAATCGCATTCGGCGCGATATAGGCGCCGCGGCGCACGGTGCAATTCGGCACGGCACGGAAACCGGCCGATTTAAACTCCGCCTCGCCCCAGCCTTCGAATTTCGATGGAACCTTATCCCACCAAGACGAGCCAGCCGGACCGTTCGACATCAACACATTGTCGTTCAGGCGGAAGGAGAGCAACACGGCCTTTTTGAGCCATTGATGGGTCTGCCAGCTGCCATCCGCCTCTTTGGTCGCCACCCGCAACGCGCCCGAATCCAGACGATCAATGGCATATTCGACCGCTTCGCGGACTTCGCCCTTGGTGGAAGGGGTTAATTCCGTCCGCTTTTCCCAAGCGACGTCGATAATGGAGGCAAGAGCTGAATCATGCATGGCGTTTCGTCCGTTTATAGGTTGCAAGGTATTTATTGGCTTCTTATCAAGCGACGGCGGATATGTCACCTTGGGCGGCACATTAAACCTTTTTGATCGCCTCAATCAGCTGCGGCTGATGCGCCAGAAGCTTCAACAGCACAAAAGTCGGCCAACTTGGCTGTGCAACGCCGCGTTCATATTTTGAAAAACTGTTCGGTGAACCGGTAAGCAAAAGGCTCGCGTCGCGCTGGGTTAACCCTGTAGAAAAACGTACGCGCTTGGCCAAGGCTTGCGTTTCGGCTTGATAGGCGGCTTTCAGTTCCGATAATGCGGCATCAAGAGGCGCTGAATCATCGCCGATCAAAATGCCGTCGCCGTCATTGTCAGGAAACCAGCCTTCTATTTCAACCGCCTTGGACATGCCCATATAAGAAACCGTCTCGACCCGTCGCGCGCGGTGGAGTATTGCCCCCGTTTCAGGATGGGTCATGGTTTTGACCTTATGCATGTCATTTTTCCTTGAACGATAGCAAGATAAACTCAGTCACAATCGCATCGGTAAATTTCACATAGAGCAATCTGCCTTCATCCGGTATGTGATAGACATCTTGCCATTGTCGATGATCATGAAAACTCGTCATTGATTTGAAGAAATGTTTCCGCTCCAACCTATTCACCAGTGCCGCAATGTCGGATACCGTATAGCCTAACGCCCGCGCCGAACGAACCGCCGTAACGGTAACGGCACGCTCGCGCGAAAACGACGCTTGGAACGCCTTCAAATCATGACTTGGTTTGCTTTTTTCCATTCCGGAAATAAACCTTTAAGGTTGTTTTGTCAAGATCAGAATTAACCGCCTCGAAAGTGTAGGGTCTCTATTCATCCTTAGAATTTCAACCAATCCTTGGTTGCGGCCGGCTCCAAATCCCTTACAACTCGCCTAACGCCAACCCTCACGGACCCTGCTCCATGCGCCTGCACCTCAAAAACCCGCTCGCCATTCTCGCTGACCACGCCGCGGGTGGCCTCGTGATTGAGCACGGGCGCATTGTGGAGCTGCTCACTTCCGGCCAATCGCCTTCAAAACCGGTTGATCAAACCTTTGACGCCTCGCGCCACGTCGTGCTGCCGGGACTGATCAACACGCATCATCATTTTTATCAAACGCTGACGCGCGCCCATCCTTCAGCCATCAACAAGGAGTTGTTTCCTTGGCTGAAAGCGCTCTACCCCATCTGGGCGCGGCTTGATCCTGAAGCGTTTCGCCTCTCGGTTCGCTTGGCGCTGGTTGAGCTTTTGCTTTCGGGCTGCACGACGGCGGCGGATCATCATTATTTGTTTCCCGCAGGGCTGGATGAAGCCATCGATATCGAAGTGGATGAAGCCCGCAAGCTCGGCATCCGGATGACGGTGACACGCGGCTCGATGAATTTGTCCGAGAAAGATGGCGGCCTTCCACCGGACAGCGTTGTGCAAGATGAAGATACCATTTTGGCCGATAGCGAGCGCTTGCTCGGCCGATATCATGACAAAAGCGAGGGCGCGTTTATTCGTGTAGCGCTTGCGCCTTGCTCGCCGTTCTCTGTAACCAAGCGCTTGATGAGCGAAAGCGCCGCTCTCGTTGAAAAATTCGATGCGCGGCTTCACACGCATTTGGCCGAGACCAAAGACGAAGACGCCTATTGCGCGGAAGTGTACAAATGCCGCCCAATCGAATTGCTCGAAGAAGTGGGTTGGCTGACCCCGCGTACATGGTTAGCCCATGGCGTGCATTTTACAGCGGATGATTGCACCAAGCTTGGCAAGCATGGTGTGGGCATTTGCCATTGTCCAACATCAAACGCCGTGCTCGCGTCAGGCTTTTGCAAAACGCGCGAATTGGAAAATGCCGGTGCGCCTGTTGGCTTAGGCGTTGACGGTTCAGCCTCGAATGATTCCTCCAACATGATGGAAGCTGTGCGCCATGCTTTGATGGTCAATCGTTTGCATTATGAATCGGCTGAGGCCGTTACCCATCTTGATGCTTTGCGCTGGGCAACGGAAGGTTCGGCGAGGTGCTTAGGCCGTGAGGATATTGGCAAGATCGCTATTGGCAAACAGGCGGATCTCGCGCTTTTCACGCTCGATGAGCCACGATTCTCCGGTGGGCATGATCCGCTGGCAACGCTTGTGTTATGCGGCGCGCATCGGGCGGACCGCGTGATGGTGCAAGGTCAATGGCGCGTTATTGATGCGATGCCCGTTGGCTTGGATTTAGCGCAGTTGATGGCTCAGCACGGGGCGGCGGCGCGGAAGTTTGCTTAAAAGAGATCGTCATTGCGAGCGAACGCGAAGCAACCCAGTTGATGGTTGAAGAATATAGGCGCCACTAAAGCCGCTGCTTAATGATAGATGCTAGCTGGATTGCTTCGCTAACGCTCGCAATGACGGTAAATGTCACACCACATTTTTCAAAAATGCGGCGAGATCTTTCGTTTTGAAATGGATATACGGCGCATCAATATCCATCTGCTCATGAGCCTCGCGATAGGTGTCGAATTGCTTGGGTAAAATCAGCACCGTGCGCATGCCAAACTCGTAGGGCACGACAAGGTTCTTGGCCAAATCCTCAAACATCGCCGCGCGGGATGGATCGATTTGATATTTATCCAAAAACTTCACATAGGTCGCTTCTTCGGGCTTTGGCGTAAAGTCGGCTGCGACGATATCAAACACGGCTTCAAATTTGTCGATAATCCCAAGCTTGCCCGCCACGTTGCGGGCATGCGCTTCCGAGCCATTGGTGAGAATGAGTTTTCGCCCGGGAAGTTTTTCAATGGCCGATCCCAATTCAGGATCAGGGGCCAAGCCTGACACATCGATATCATGTGCGAAAGAGAGGAACGCCTCCGGCTTCATGCCGTATTGCTCCATCAAACCTTTCAGCGTTGTGCCATATTTCTGATAATAATATTTCTGCAAGGCACGCGCCGAGAGCCCATCAATGCCAAACATATCACCCAAAAACAGCGTGATGCGTTGATCGACCTGCGGCCATAAAGCAGACTCGGGCGGGTAAAGCGTATTATCGAGATCAAAGATCCAGACATTGACGTGAGCGAACGCTTTGCGGATGCTTTCCGATGAATTGTCGTGATTATCAGCACCGACCCGCACCGCCGCCTGTATGTCCTCGTTCATTCGATCTTTCCCGCTGTCAAATGTGACAGCTTGAGCCTAGCCGAGCAATCTTAATAGACTGTAATGAGAAACGTTGGCAGTTACCAATGCTTTTCGAATTCCTAAAGAAGGTGTATTATGAGGGGCGAGCGGAGATAATAGATGAGCATGGCTGCATTTGATACCCTTCGATTTGCCCAGACCTTGCGTGAAAAGGCCAAGCTGACGATCGAGCAAGCCGAGGGGATTTCGGAGGCGTTTGCCGATGCCACAAGCGAGCAAATGGTTACACGATCCTATCTCGACTCTAAGCTGAAAGAAATTCAGCTTACCATCGGAAGTATGATCGTCGCACTAGGTGGCATTCTTATTGCCATCAAGTTTTTGGGCCATTGATCACCGGTCATCGGCCCACCACCCTATCGCGTGATCAGCGTCCCTGCACCGTGATCGGTGAGCAATTCCAACAGCACAGAATGCGGTACTTTCCCGTCGAGGATAACAACGCCTTCAACACCCTGCTCTAACGCATAGATGCAGGTTTCAACCTTTGGAATCATACCGCCCGTGATGGTGCCATCCGCGATCAAGCTATGGATTTGCGAAACGTTTAATTCCGGAATGAGGTTTTTGTTTTTATCAAGCACACCCGGCACATCGGTGAGCAGCAAAAGACGCTTGGCTTTTAATGCGCCCGCAATTGCGCCGGCAAAGGTATCGGCATTGACGTTGTAGGTTTGACCATCCACACCATTGCACACGGGTGCCAAGACAGGGATCAATTCACGGCCCAACAGTGCGTCTAACACGCGGCTATCGACGCTTGCGGGTTCACCCACAAACCCTAAATCGACTTCGGTTTCGAGCTTGGTTGAATCATCCACCACGGTGCGGGTTACTTTAGACGCCGTCACCATATTGCCGTCTTTGCCGCAAAGGCCGATCGCGCGGCCGCCTTCATTGTTGATGAAGCCGACAATCTGCTTGTTGATGAGGCCCGCCAAAACCATCTCGACGACATCCATCGTGGCCTTATCGGTTACGCGCAATCCGGCAGCGAATTCGCTCTTGATGTTGAGGCGCGCCAGCATCGCGCCAATCTGGGGCCCGCCGCCATGCACAACAACCGGATTGACGCCCGATTGCTCGAGCAAAATCATGTCCCGCGCGAAATCTCGCGCCATCTGCTCGTCGCCCATCGCATGGCCACCATATTTCACCACGATCGTGGCTTCGTCATAGCGCAGCATATGCGGCAAAGCGCGGACAAGGAGTTCGGCTTGTTCATGCGGATTGGTTTTGGTCATCCCATTGTCCATTTGAAGCAGAAAAGAAGAATGAGGCGCCTCTTAACCGATCCGGACGATTCTGTCGCGGGGGGTTAGCGCGTTTTTGGCCCAAAAAATCCGGCAACCGCCAAAATGATCCAGCTCACAATCAAAATCGTCCCGCCGGAGGGGGCGGCCATCGGAAAAAGCGGGGCACTCAAAAACGCGCGCATCGCCAAATCGCCGGAAAAGAGAAGCACGCCAAGCGCTATGCCTATTAAACCAACATAGCCCAATCGTTTCGACAGGATGCCCACGCGAAGCGCCGCCAATCCGCCCAATAGAGCAGGCGCGTGCACAAGCGCCATCAAGGCCGCAGAAGCCAGCGAGGGCGTTGAGGATAAATGCGCTGCAGCTGCTGCAAGTGCCACACCCGAGGCACCAATCAGCCCTGCTAGACCCAACAAGATCCGCTCAAGGATGGCCATTAGATTTCCACGCCGCGTTGCACGAGCAGCCGCATAATGCCTTCGCGCAATTCGCCAATGCCCTCGCCCGTCTCGGATGATGTGAAGAGCACTTCGGGATGGGCAGCAGGCCGTTTGATCAAGCCCGCTTGCACGCTTTCAATCCGCGCTTCGATCTCGCCTTTTTTCACTTCGTCTTTTTTTGTCAACACGACCTGATAGGGCATGGCCGAAATATCAAGCAGATCGAACATTTCCAAATCCGGCGGCTTCAAGCCATGCCGGCCATCGACAAGCACGAAGACGCGCATCAAGGACGAGCGGCCCTGCAAATAGGCGTGCATCAGCTTGGTCCAGTCGGAGATTTTTTCTTTCGATACCGCCGCATAGCCATAGCCCGGCATATCAACGAGACGCAAAGGCTCACTACCGGGCACACCAAGCGCAAAGAAATTAAGCTGCTGCGTGCGCCCCGGCGTATTCGATGTGCGCGCCAGCGAGTTGCGGCCCGTCAATGCATTGAGCAGCGAGGATTTGCCGACATTGGAACGACCGGCAAACGCAATTTCGGCAGGGCCAATCGGCGGCAAACCGTCGATTTTGGAAGCCGCCCAAATGAACTCGCAATTACCCGCAAACAGCTTGCGGCCGCGCTCAAAAAGATCGTCTGGCTCACGCTCTGCCATTACGATTTCTTGCGCAACAGACCGCCAAAGGTTTTTGCCAAATTATCCCACAGCTCCACCTTCACGCCATGGCGGCGCATGATGAGATATTGCTGGGAAACCGACAACGTGTTGTTCCACGACCAATAGATCACAAGGCCTGCCGGGAACGAACCCAACATGAAGGTGAACATCACCGGCATCCAGGAGAACATCGCCTGTTGCACAGGGTCTGGCGGGGCCGGATTCATCTTCATTTGCACAAACATCGTGACACCCATGATCAATGGCCAAATGCCAATCATCATGATCGTTGGGGGCGTCCATGGAATAAGCCCAAACAGCGTGAAGACGGAGGTTGGATCAGGCGATGCAAGATCGTGAATCCAGCCGATAAACGGCGCGTGCCGCATTTCAATCGTCACGTAGAGCACTTTATAGAGCGAGAAGAAGACCGGAATCTGAATCAGCATCGGCCAGCAACCGGCGATCGGATTGATCTTTTCCTTCTTGTACAGCTCCATCAATTCTTGCTGCTGCTTCACCTTGTCTTCGGGGAAGCGCTCTTTAATCGCCGCCATTTGCGGCTGCACCGCTTTCATCTTCGCCATCGAGGCGTAGCTCTTATTGGCCAGCGGGAAGAAGGCCGCCTTCACCAATACGGTGACAATCAAAATCGCAAAACCGAAATTGCCCGTCCAATGGAAGAAGAATTCCATCATTTTAAACAGCGGCTTGGTGAAGAAATAGAACCAGCCCCAATCGATCAAAAGATCAAAGCGTTTAATGCCAAGCGTATCGGCATAGCCGTCAACGGTCTTCACTTCCTTCGCACCCACAAAGAGGCGCTTGGTGGAGGTAACCGATGCACCAGCCGCAACCGTTAAAGCCGGCTGCGTCATATCCACCTGATAGATTTTGGTCGGCCCATCAATGCTGCGGAATACCGCATCATAAGGCGTTGCCTGATCGGGCACGAGCGCTGCCGCCCAATATTTATCGGTAATGCCCGCAAAGCCGCCGGTCGCCGTTTTATACTGCGTGCCCTTGCCCGACGCGCCCGGAACCGGATCGGCTTTATCCGCCTTGTCATAAGTCAGCTCGGCCAGACCTTGCTCGCCGATAAAGCCTACAAAGCCTTCATGCAGCACATAGGTGCCAACCACCTTAGGCTTGTTGAACCGCTCAATGCCGCCATAAGGAATAAGGGTTGCTTCCGTCGAGCCGGTCGCCGTCACCGTATCGGTCACAGTGAACATATAGCCGTCATCCACCGCAATCTCGCGCTTGAAGATGAAACCTTGGCCATTGTCCCAAGTCAGCACGAGAGGTTGCTTTTCGGTGAGCGCAGTGCCGCTTGCCGTCCAAAGGGTCGAGGAGGTAGGAAGCGCGGTCTTCGTTCCCGGTGCCGCTAACCAGAAAAAGCGGGCGAAATAGGCATTCGGCGTCTGATCGGGTGAAAACAGCACAATATTCGGCGAGGTTGGATCAACCGTTTCGCGGTAGGCCTTGAAGGCCACGTCATCAATATCGCCACCCTTCAGCGACAGCGAGCCCTTAAGCTTCGGCGTGTCGATGATCACGCGGGGGCTGGCGGCCAGCGCTTCCTCGCGGCTGGCAAAGGTCCCGGCGGCCATAGTGGCGGGCAAAGCCGCCGTCGCATTGGTGCCCGGCGCTGGTTGTTGCGCCTGATCAGGCAATTTGGCCACGATATCGGACTGTTTCTTCGTCTCGAGCAGCGGCATGCCGAAATAATATTGCCAGCCAACCAGCACGGCCACGGAAAGGGCGATGGCGAGAATGAGGTTCTTGGTATCTTGCATGGTCTTATGGACTGCTCGGTATGGACTTCAATGACGGGGAGTGACGGGGTTTCAAGCGCGAAATCCCGTCGATGAGTTCGGCGGTAATGGTTTCAAAGGGGGCATCAAGCAAGGCCCGACGGCCGATAAGCACATAGTCGGTACCGGGGAAAGCCACAAGGCGGGCTTGTAACCGGATGGCTTCGCGCAAACGGCGCTTGATCCGGCTGCGTTCCACGGAATTACCTGTTTTTGTGGTCACAGTGAGCCCAAAACGGGGTCCGCCTGCCGCATTTCGGCGGACAATGGCCTGAATCGTGAAAAGCGCCGCATGGTGACGGCGCCCTTTGGCAGCTGCAAGAAATTCTGCGCGTTGCGTTAGCCAGACGGCGGATTTGGGCTCTTTCATCGATCCCATCCGTGTCATTCCAGCCCCCAGTTGGCTTTCAGCGTTCATCGCGCTGCCTACGGGGAGCCGTTAGGATCACGCCGAAAGGCGCTTCCGGCCACGGGCGCGGCGGGCAGCAATAACCTTACGGCCACCCTTGGTCGCCATACGGGCGCGATAGCCATGACGGCGCTTGCGAACGAGCTTGCTCGGTTGATAAGTCCGCTTCACGGGTCTTCTCCAGTCGTTTTACGCTCTCCACCAGCCGCCGTGAACGCGGCCTAAGGCGAACGCCCTGCCGTGATCTCCAAGGCTTTTAGCCTCACGAGCACCCGGTCAAAGCTGAGCGATGATCAAAGTCAGCGCGGTTAATGACGGAAGGGGCCGGGAAAGTCAATTCGAGTCTGGCGTCTCAGCCGAAAATACTGTCATAAAACCGCAAGAAAAGGTTTTAGAGAGAAAAATCGCCAGAAGGGTTGCTCTCCGCGTCATGAGAGGATATTGGAACCTTCATCGGTGATCCGCGCGGTTCAAGCAAGGATCCTGGCGCCCGTAGCTCAGCTGGATAGAGCATCAGACTACGAATCTGAGGGTCGGACGTTCGAATCGTTCCGGGCGCGCCATTT
>Ga0214202_1000033_pt1 | contig 73233 bp, 73 predicted proteins | sample TroBogEpilimnion_9_FD_153040 | JGI IMG/M metagenome (GOLD analysis project Ga0214202, IMG submission 153040) | Freshwater microbial communities from Trout Bog Lake, WI - 03JUN2009 epilimnion | ecosystem: Environmental > Aquatic > Freshwater > Lake > Epilimnion/Euphotic zone | place: Trout Bog...
CTTGGTTTGGTATTGCGCGTTTGGCGATAAATTCAAAGCACTTGAATTCGAGAAATATTTGAAATCGCATTCAGGAAGGGCTTTTGGGAAGAAGCGGCTGTTTTAGATTTAATTTTGAACTGAGTCCGCGTTAGCTGAGGTTCAAAGTTATCGTTTTCTGAGTATCTATCGCTTTGTATAAAAAGCTCATTCGAAATAAATTTATGGTTTTAAAAATGATGTTGCCGATATCTATCAAAACATAGGATTGGAATAACTCTAGAGGCAGTTTCAAAAACTTCTCCGCAGTATGACCACAACACCCCACCCCGATGGGGCTACGCGTGACCGAGCTCAGAGGCTCGATAAAAGTGAGCGGCATTCATCGTTATTCACCCTAAACCGCTTCTTATTCACCATTCATCGAATCAACTTATCCATTCACCCTTCCTGAATATCGGAACATGCTCGTTATTCACTCCAATGCCATCGATATCCACCTCATTTGAGCCAATCATCCAGTCGATATGGATGAGACTCTTATTGCCGCCTTGGGCCGCAATTTGCTCGGGCGTCAGCGAGGCGCCGTCGAGGAAACATTTCGCATAGCACTGACCAAGCGCGATATGGCAGGCGGCGTTTTCATCGAATAACGTATTGAAAAACAACAATCCGCTCTTCGAAATCGGCGAAGAATGCGGCACCAAAGCCACCTCCCCCAACCGCGCGGCGCCCTCATCCGTTTCCAGCACCTTCCGCAGGACATCCTCGCCCCGCGAAGCCTTGGCCTCCACAATCCGCCCAGCCTCGAACCGAACCGAGATATTGTCGATCAAAGTTCCGTTATAAGACAAGGGCTTAGTGCTCGAAACATGCCCCTCAACCCGATGCGAATGCGGGGTGGTAAACACCTCTTCCGTCGGAATATTGGGGTTGCAGGTAATGCCGTTTTTGGCCGTGGAAGCACCCCCATGCCACTCATGCCCATCCGCCAATCCCACCGTCAAATCGGTGCCCGGACCCTTGAAATGGAGCGCAGAAAAGCGATTTTGGTTCAGCCAGGCGGTTTTTTCGTGCAATTTGGCATTATGATCGGCCCAAGCGGCAATCGGATCCTCGCGATCCACCCGCGATGCGGCAAAAATAGCGTCCGCCAATTTCCGAACGGCATTATCGGCCGTTTCATTCGGAAAAACGAGCTTCGCCCATGCCGTTCCCGGCCAAGCGATAATATTCCAATTGATATCAAAACCAGCAATTTTTTCCAAAGCGGGCTGATAAGCCATTGAATTTGCTTTATTGGCGCGTGAAACCTTGCCCGGATCTTGCGTAGACAGCAGCATCGGATCGTCACCAACAATGGCAAGACGAGCCGTATTCGCGGAGAACGCCTTTGCCATGCCGTCATACAGCCAATTCGCTGCCTTATCGAAGCTTGCATCGGGTGCAAATTGATATCGCGCCAATGTCAGCTGCTCATCCGTAAAAAACGGAACAACAAGTCCTGCACCAGCCTTATAAGCGTGTTCAGCAATACGCCGCACCAAAGGAAGTGCCGCCGAAGGCGCTGTAATCAGCAAATCCTGCCCCGGTTGAAGCTGAAGTCCTACTTTGATGGCCGTTTCAGCCAATCGATCGAGTTTGACGGAGTCGATAAGGGAATTCTCGTTGCTCGTATTGTTCATCATTTAATGGCCTAAATCATTCTCAATATTATCAATTTAGCGTTCTGTTTCGTCGATTTGGCGTGCCTCATCGGGCAACATGATCGGAATGCCGTCCCGTATCGGATAAGCCAACCGCGCAGCCGAGCTGATCAGCTCCTGCTGCTTCGGATCATATCTCAAAATGGATTTTGTGAGGGGGCACACCAATAATTCCAATAATTTTGGATCAATCGGATGGCTCGGATTTGAATTGGCGCGCGAATTCTGTTCCATTTTTAGCCTTATTGCAGTGAAGATTCGGAGCCGTCATCGCGGCGGGCTAATTCAATTTCCGTGATCGCGACCAACAATTCGGCCCGCTTTTTGAGGTCAGAAGCCTCAAGGAGCGCCTGTTTTTCACGCGGACCAAAAGGCGCCATCATGCACAAAGCATTAACAAGAGCTTCGTTTGAGGCCGCCGATATCCCTTTCCAATCAATTTGCAGCTGATTGGCTTCAACAAAGTTTTTTAACGACGAAAGAACAGCCGGGCGATCAACCTCTTCTTCGCCTGAACGCGCGATAAAGTCGGAAATAAAGGGATCAAATGTCACCAAGCACTGCCGGTATGGCGTCACAACGGCGAGCTCTTCCTTCACCTTGAAGCGGGCAACGCCTGTAAGCGAGACAACATATCGGTTATCGCCCGTTTCAGCGAATTGGGTAATTCTTCCGACACATCCGACGTCAAATAGGCCACCGGGCCTCCCGCGCGGACTTTGTTCGACTTCAGGCTGCACCATGCCAATCAAGCGAGACGTCTTGAGGGCATCGTCGATCATTGCCAGATAACGGGGTTCAAAAATATTAAGCGGCATCTGGCCGCGCGGTAGCAAAAGCGCCCCGGGGAGCGGAAAAATCGGAATAATATCGGGCAAATCAGATGGTCCAGAATACATGATATTCACTGCTCATCTCCTGGAAATCTAAAGAATATATCATTTAACGAAATAAGAGGGTCGACAGTTTCCTGCGACCCGATTTTGTCATTTCATCCATCGGACCCCAAGCTTCGAAGAACTGCAGTAATTGGACGCGCGCGCCATCATCCTTCCACGTCCGATCCCGTTTAATAATTTCAATCAACGCATCCGTAGCCTCTTCCTGTTTTCCGGAAGCTGCTAGGGCTAAGGCTAAATCAAACCGTGCCTGATGATCGTTGGGATTGGCTGCAATAGCAGCCTCGAATCCGGCCGTATCGCCCAATGTTGCGGCTTGTTCGGCCAGCTCAAGTGCAGCACGCGCGGCAACAATAGGGGCCTCATTCTCTTTGCCCTCGGGAACCGCCTCAATATAGCCGCGTGCCGCTTCGAGATCGCCGCTTTCGACATACAGCTTGATGATCCCAGCTAGCGCTTCAAGATTTTCGCTATCTTCGACCAAAACAGCCCCATAAGCATCAATTGCACCGGGCAAATCGCCCGATTTGGCCAATTCGGCGGCCGCTTCGAGCATGGCCGCGGATCCGTCATCAACGGGTCCGACGAGGCGTTCGATGAAACCTGCTATTTGCGACTCGGGTAAGGCACCCACAAAACCATCAACAGGCTGACCTTTGCTGAAGGCTACGACCGCCGGAATCGACTGAATGCCAAGTTGCCCAGCGATTTGCGGGTGGTCGTCAATGTTCATTTTGACCAGCTTGACCTTGCCCTTTGCGGCCGCAACCACTTTTTCAATGACAGGGCCCAATTGTTTACATGGACCGCACCAAGGGGCCCAAAAATCTACTAATACGGGCTGCGCCATGGAATCTGATACAACATCTTGCCGAAAACTGGCCGTTGTTACGTCTTTAATTTGGGTTGTCGCAGTTCCAGCACCATCCATCAGCGTCATCAGCCCGGTCCTTTTCCCGATTAAATACGAATGATTTTTGCCATCATTTCATATCCCATAAGAGATAGGAAGGATGCTGCCAAAGAGCAATGGACCCGCTACGTTCCGTCGCGCCTAATCTTCAAGGGGAAGCTGGCTCGCCTATCTTTATTATCAAGGGCTTATGCCCTGTTTCCGTCATGAACATCACGAGATCATCCCGGGCGATACTGGTGGTCATCGTGTTGACGAGGGGGTGCACATTGATGGTGTCATAGGCCATTAAACGCTCATCTAAGATCGCTTTAACGCGGTTTTCGGTATCATTCATGACCGAAAGCGGGGTTACGGAGCCCGGTTCGACGCCCAAATGCTCCCGGAGTTGGTCGGCGGAGCAGAAACTCACCCTGCCTTGACCGCCAATGACGTCATGGATCGTTTTTAGATCGATTTTCGTGTCTTCCAGCGCCGAAATGAGGAATAAATTGCTCTTTTTATCCTTCAAAAAGAGATTTTTGACATGCGCGCCGTCAATTTTGCCCCGCAGCGCTTTGGACTCCTCCACCGTGAAAACGGCCGGATGTTCGATGGTTTTCGAGTGAATATGAAGGCTTTTGAGGTAATCAAACACGCGGTTCGGATCATTCAGCATCGGTTTCAACTTATTGTTAGATGAATGTTTGCCTGAATAGGCCGCGAGCGGGAGCGGGGCAAGGCCCAACAAGATCAAAACCCCGTGTGAAAGGCAGTTGCATCTCGCCTTCAGATGAGTCATATAGCCGTCGTCGACGGTCGATGGCCGTTGCCGCGACATCAGGATGCGGGTGTAGCTCAGTGGTAGAGCACAACCTTGCCAAGGTTGGGGTCGAGGGTTCAAATCCCTTCGCCCGCTCCAATGTCGGGATTTAAAAAAAGCCGCCTTCGGGCGGTTTTTTTATGTCATGCTTTCCGAGCCAGTTTCGTCGTGCTTCAGAAATAGGACCCACCCCCATGCGCTTCGCCGGTAACGTCATCTGGTTTGTTCTCGGCGGTTGGTACATTGCGCTTTTATGGTTGCTGGGTGCGCTCGTTTTCGCCGTCTCTATTATTGGTCTGCCCTTCACCCGCTCGGCGATTGAGATGGCCAAGCTTTCGGCTTTTCCGTTTGGGATGGATGTGGTGCATATCCGCGATCTTGATCTTCAGGAAACATCGCCGCTCGAAGGTGTCCTGGGTTTTGTCCTCAACATCCTGTGGGCGTGCACGTTTGGGATTGTGCTTTTCTTTGCCTATCTGACGGCCGGTGTTTTGAGCTGTATGACCATCATCCTCATCCCGTTTGGACTGCAATCGTTCAAGCTCGCGGCGCTTTCGCTGTTCCCGGTTGGGCAACGGGTTGTGCCGGTTGAGGTCGCCACTATGATCCGCGAGGAGAAGGCGCGGAGGCGGATGGATCAGTTCCGGCGATAGGCCGAATGGATCGTCTCCCCCCTTTTTCTTGACTTTTTGCACCGCAGCATGCATGAAGACGGCACAGCGTCGGTTATCGGCACTGGGACTGCGTGAAGCAATGCCGGGGATTTTTGGTCCTGTCAGGCAAAACAAGTCCCGCCGACCGCCCGGGCGATTAGCGCCTAAAGACTTCGATATTGGCCTCCCAAATCACGCGGGGTGTCCTCCGACCGATCTCCTCGAAAGGGGGGGATGGGTCGTGTGAGTCCGACTCCGTCTTTATCCAATCCGCATGTCGCGGCATTGGTGGATTTGATTTGAAAAGAGACCATCTTGACCACATTTAACGATCTAAACCTCAATGAAAAATTGCTGCGTGCGCTAAAGACGGAAGGCTATACAACGCCTACGCCGATCCAAACGCAGTCTATTCCGCCTCTTATGACCGGCGGCGATTTGCTTGGCATTGCGCAAACCGGCACCGGCAAGACCGCGGCCTTTGCCTTGCCTATTCTTGAACGGTTGTTGCGCGATCCAAAGCCAACGCCACGCCGCGGTTGCCGCGCCTTGATCCTGTCGCCGACGCGTGAGCTTGCAGGCCAAATTCACGAAAGCTTCCGCTCTTATGGCCGTTTCGCCAAGCTTTCGAGCGAAGTGGTTTATGGTGGCGTGCCGATTGGCCGTCAGACGCGGGCACTTTTAAATGGCGTTGATATTTTGGTGGCGACACCGGGCCGTTTGCTTGATCTCGTCAATCAACGCGCCGTGCATTTGGGCGATGTGGAAGTGCTTGTGCTGGACGAAGCCGATCACATGCTCGATCTCGGTTTTATCGTCGATATCCGCAAGCTTGTGGCGATGACGTCGATCAAGCGTCAGACCATGTTGTTCTCGGCGACGATGCCAAAAGACATTGCCGAATTGGCCTCGGCCTTCTTGCGCAATCCAACGCGCGTTGAAGTAACGCCTGTAGCAACAACGGCTGAACGTGTTGAACAACAGATCATTTTTGTCGATACGGCGCATAAGCAGAATCTTCTGCATAAGCTCATGGACGATGCGACGATTGATCGTGCGCTTGTGTTTACACGCACCAAGCATGGTGCCGATAAGGTTGTGAAGCGGTTGGAAGAAAAAGGCGTTCGCGCCGCTGCCATTCATGGCAATAAAAGCCAACCGCAACGTGAACGGGCTTTGGCCGATTTCAAAGCCGGCAAATTGCGGCTGTTGATTGCCACCGATATTGCGGCGCGCGGAATTGATGTCGACAATGTTTCGCATGTCATCAATTTCGATTTACCGAATATGCCGGAAAGCTATGTTCACCGCATTGGCCGTACGGCACGTGCAGGCGCAACGGGCATTGCGATTTCGTTCTGTGACCGCGAAGAGCATAGTTTCTTGCGCGCCATTGAAAAGGTAACGCGTCAACAAATTCCGGTTGTCGAAAGCCCGCTTGGCCCAGGCCTTGGCATGCCGCCGCAGCCCCGTGTGAAGGGCGCGCCTTCAACCGACAAGCCCCGCACAACGCGCTCGGGCAAACCGGTGTGGCAGCGCAACCGGCCAGAGCGTAGCCGCAATGAAGGTTCGAGAACCCCGAGCGAAACCGCACCGGGTTCGCGCCGCGATGATCCGCCACGCGCGCAAGAGTCGCGCCCTCGGCAAGATCGCCCGCAACAGGCCAAGCCTGCTCAAGGCGCTCGTCCGCCGCGCAAGGACGGCCCTGAAGGCCGCGATATGGCGCGTGAAGGCAAGGTTCAACGCAATCGCCGCTTCGGCCGATAGTGAATTCAGGACGAGACGCTTGATGAAGCGCCTCGTCCTCCCCATCTCTTGACCATGACACGCCACCTTCTAAAGCCCCTCTGGATTTTCATCGCACTTCTGTTTTTGCTGGAAGCGTGGTTATGGGATCGCATTCAACCGCTCATCGCGTGGTTGGTAGAGCATTTGCCGTGGCGTGAATTTAAAAGCGCTTTGTCGCGCGGTGTCGCACAGCTTCCGCCCGTGATTGTTATTTTTCTGTTTGCGTTGCCGGAAGTGCTTGGCATTCCGGCGCAGCTTTTTTCGCTTTGGATTGTTGCCAAAGGCGCCGTGGTGTTTGGCACCGTTTTATTTCTTCTCGCCAAAGGTCTTGGCTTGATGGCAACCTTGGTGTTGTTTGAAGTATGCCATGAAAAGCTGATGGAACTGAGCTGGTTCCGCTATGCGTATCGGCTTGTAACCGATGCGCGCGCTTGGGCAAAAGTGCAAGTGCAGCCGATGCTTGATGAGATCGCGCGGTTGCGCCGTGAACTTATGCTCCGCGTGAAAGCGCTACTTGGCGAAGGTGGCTTTTTTGAAAGCCTGCGCCGGATCAGAGCATTGGTTAAGAAGCGGATGTTACGCTAAGCAGCTAGTGAATTTCCGGTTCGGGCAATGCTTCATTGCCTTCGAGGAAATCATAATCGCATCCTTGATCAGCTTGCGTGACGTGAGCGCCATGCAGCCGAATATAACCGCGCGAGGCGGGCTTTTTGGGCGGTACCCATTGGGCCAAACGCGTTGCCATTTCGGCGTCTGAAATGGCGAGATTCAAGATGCGGTTTTGAACGTCGACCGTAATCAAATCCCCGTTACGAACCGCAGCAAGAGGACCGCCAATGGCAGCCTCCGGCGCGACGTGCAAAATGCATGCGCCATAGCTCGTGCCGCTCATGCGTGCGTCCGAAATGCGGACCATATCGCGGATGCCAAGTTTTAAAAGTTTTTTCGGAATCGGTAACATGCCCCATTCGGGCATGCCTGGCCCACCGACAGGGCCTGCATTGCGAAACACGAGCACATGATCGGGCGTCACATCCAATGTCTCGTCATTGATGGCACGCATCATGGACTCATAATCGTCAAACACGAGAGCGGGGCCCGTATGCTGTGTCAGATGGGCTTCGGCTGCTGCGGGTTTCATCACCGCGCCGCGTGGGGCGAGATTGCCGGTTAAAACGGCGATGCTGCCACCCGCTGCAATTGGCCTATCGAGGGGACGAATAATATTGTCGTTCCAGATTTTGGCATCTTGATAACGTTCAGCCAGCGTTGTTCCAGTGACCGTCTTCTCATTCGCGTGGAGCAGCGGCAAGAGCTGTTTGAAAAACGCAGGAAAGCCGCCTGCGTAGAAAAAATCTTCCATTAAAAATTCGCCCGAAGGACGAAGATTGGCAATCACACCGACACTGTGGGAAAGACGATCAAACTCGGAGAGAGGAAGATCAAAACCTGCGCGGCGGGCCATCGCCACAAGGTGAATAATGCCATTGGTGGAGCCGCCCATGGCCATCAAAGCCAGAATGGCATTTTCAAAAGATGCTTTGGTAAGAATGCTTTTGGGCGTCGTGTCATTCCAGACCATATCAACGCATGCCACACCGCATGAAACGGCCATCCGCGTATGGCCTGAATCGGCGGCGGGGATGGACGCCGCACCGGGTAGTGTGAAGCCCAAGATTTCAGCGATGCCTGCCATGGTGGACGCGGTGCCCATGGTCATGCAGGTACCGAAGGAACGGGCAATGCCTTGTTCCATCTCGCGCCATTCGGCATCGGTGATGTTTCCGGCTTCTTTATCCGCCCAATATTTCCAGACATCGGAGCCCGAGCCCAATTGTTTGCCCGCCCAGTTGCCGCGCAACATCGGCCCTGCGGGCATAAAGATGGCCGGGATGTTCATGCTGATCGCACCCATCAGCAAGCCCGGTACGGTCTTGTCGCAGCCGCCAAGCAGAACAGCACCATCGACAGGATGGGAGCGCAACAATTCCTCCGTCTCCATCGCCAAAAAATTGCGGTAGAGCATGGTGGTAGGTTTGACAAAATTTTCCGAAAGCGAGAGCGCGGGTAGTTCCATCGGAAAGCCGCCCGCCTGCCAGATGCCGCGCTTTACTTCTTCAGCACGCGTTCGCAAATGGGTGTGGCAGGGATTGGCTTCGCTCCATGTGTTGATGACCGCAATCACGGGCTTGCCCATGAAGTCTTCATAGCGATGGCCCATTTGCAACGCGCGCGAGCGGTGACCAAAGGAGCGCAAATCATTGGCGCCGAACCAGCGATGGCTGCGAAGCGTCTCGGGCGTTTTACGGGGCATCACTCACACTTTCAAAACTGGCCTTTGGCATACCACTCACGGATGCGCGCATCCATCCAATCGGTTTCGATGGTAGCGGATGGAATTTGTCCGACCCAAGCATGAAACGCGTGCATCATGCCGCGGGCCACGCGCCAGGTGTGGGGAATATCGGCTTCCGCCAGACGGCGTGCAAAGATCGCGGCATCATCGGCGAGCGGATCGCATTCGGCGCTCAGCAGAATTGTGGCGGGCCAATCGGCGTGAACCGCGTGGCGCGCGGGAGAAAATTCGGGATGCTCAACACTGCCGGATTTGCCGCGATAGGCTTCGATGAAAAGATCAAGCGCGGTACGCTCTAAAAAATAACCCGTGCTGTAGAGATGCGTTGAAGGCAGCGTCTGCGTCAGATCAAGCCATGGGCTCATGAGGAACAAAAGGCTGACGGGTGAATTGCCTTTGGCCAACAAACGCTGCGTGACGGCTGCGACAAGGCCCGCGCCCGCGCTGATGCCGCCAAAGCCGAGCTTTGCGGTGGCGATCCCTTCAATCGCACCAGAGGCAATCGCTTCGACAATATCCTCACCATCATCAATGCCTGCAGGCCACGGATCTTCCGGTGCCAAGCGATAAGACATTGAGACCACATTGGCGGGCAAAGAGGCTGCAAGGCGCAGGGCCTCGTGATGCACATCGTCCAGCCCGCCAACCGCGTAGCCGCCGCCATGCACGAAGATCAAAGTTGGCAAGGCCTTGCCACCTTCGGGGCGATAAATCCGGACGGGGCGATCACCTCCACGTGTGGCGAGAATTGATTTTTCGACATGGACGCCGGGGCGTTCTTCGATCGTCTTTTTCAAAGGAAATTGCACGCGGCCCCAATGACGCTGTTCGGGAAAATTTTGTCCCGTCCGCGCTGGAACGCCATTGTCCTTTTGCCATTGGCCTAACAGGGAAATAAGCGCGGTGACTTCAGGGTGGAGCGGCATGGAAGACCTCTATTGGCAGATTAAACGAGAAAAGAAAGTGTAAGACCTCATCGATCAATCGATCTTAATGGGCGTCGCATCGAGCGTTTTTTGCATGAAGACGAGATCCAGCCAACGATCGAATTTCCAGCCGACTTCTTTCAGGCGTCCCGTTTCGACAAAACCGAAATCGCGGTGAAATTTAAGCGAGCCTGCATTGCCTGCTTCAATGCCACCAATCATCACATGTTTGCCGAGCGCTTTGGCTGCATCAAACAATGGCGGCATCAATTGCTTGCCGATGCCTTTGCCGTGGTGGTGACGGTGAACATAAATCGAATGCTCGACCGAATGGAGATAGCCGTCATGGGGCCGGAAATCGCCGAAGCTTGCGAAGCCCGCAATGTCAGTGCCTAAAACGGCGACGAGGATGGGGTAATTTTTTTCCCGCCTTTCCGCATACCATGCCCGGCGATTCTCGAGCGTATAGGCGTAATGGGACCATATCGCGGTCGTGTTCAGGATCGCGTCATTGACGATATCGAGAATGCCGGCGAGATCGGCTTCGGTCGCAGGGCGGATGGCCACTTGCATGGTGTATTTCCTTTTTCGAGGCATATTGCCCGTATTTAGCCGAAAAATTCTTATTTTGCATTCATCGGCGCGGACTTGGCCTTGTTATTTTGAATTTTAGCGTTACCTGAACCTTTGGATCCCCTCTTATCTCAAAGGATAGCCTATCGTGAGCCTGCTGCAAAATCTGAACTGGCGCTACGCCACCAAAAAAATGGACCCCTCCAAAAAGGTCGAACAGGCCAAGCTGGACCGGATCCTGGAAGCGATCCGCCTGACGCCAACCTCGAGCGGGCTGCAACCCTATCAGGTCATCGTGATTACCAATCAGGAGATCAAAGACAAGATCAGAGCCCTGTCCTGGGATCAATCGCAAGTAGCCGAATGCTCGCATCTGCTCGTCTTCGCGGCGTGGGATGATTATACAGCGGAGCGCATCAATGGTTCGTTTGACTACACGATCGCCGAACGCGGCGTGGGAACGAATGAGCGGACGGAAACCTACCGCAACAACATGCTCGCCAATTACCCGCCACGTGGGCCTGAGGTGAATTTCCAGCATACGGCGAAGCAGACCTATATCGCGCTGGGCTTTGCACTGGTTGCGGCGGCTGAAGAAGGCGTTGATGCAACGCCGATGGAAGGATTTGATCCGGCGGCTGTCGACGAGCTTCTCGGCTTGCGGGCGAAGGGCCTACGCTCCGTCACGCTCTTGCCATTGGGCTATCGCGATACGGCGAATGACTGGCTCTTGCCGCTCAAGAAAGTGCGTCGGACGCGCGAGAATTTCATCATCGAGATGAAGTAACAAGTCGACCACAAGAAAACCGCCGCTCCCCAAAAGAGCGGCGGTTTTTTATTATCCTGCAACGGCGAATGGCTCGGCTGGCAAATCGCGTGTCGTACGATAGACGCCCGACCAATAGAGCAAGGGGTCCGACCAATCGCCCAAATCAACCGCCTCGATACGGCCGATGACGATGGCGTGGGAATGACGCTCGATAATTTCCTCCACCGTGCAGTCAAACGAGGCAAGCGCGCCTTCGAGCAAGGGGGCACCTGTAACAAGGCTTTTCCAGCGGGCGCTAGAGAAACGCGCCGGACCCTTTTCCCCGCCGCGCCCGGCGAAGCGATCTGCCAAATCCTGTTGACCGGCGTCGAGCAAATTGACCCCGAAGGAGCGATACTCGGCGAGGAGCGGCCAAGCGGACGCATTGCGGTTGATGCAGACCAGAAGCCTCGGCGGTTCAGCCGATAACGAGGTAACGGAGGTGGCGGTTAAGCCCGTCCGGTCATCCCCGCTTCCGACGGTGATAAGGCCGACACCGCCTGCAAGGCGACGCATGGCCTGACGAAAGGCCGTTGGATCAATCGAAGGGTTCATATCACATACTCCTCGGATGGGGATTTCGATTTTAAAAGGGCGGTCAGTAAATGTTCTTCGAGCTCGCCAAATTGCACGGCACCGCGCCGACGCGGACGGGCAAAGGGGATGGCGAGATCAAGCGCTATTCGGCCGTTTTCGATCATCACGATGCGGTCGGCCAAGGTAAGCGCCTCGGCGACATCATGGGTGACCAAAATGGCGGTAAACCCTTGCTCGAGCCAAACCCGCTCCAGCAGGCTTTGCATGCCGATGCGGGTGAGCGCGTCTAACGCGCCGAGCGGTTCATCCAACACCAACAGATCGGGCTTGCTGACAAGCGCACGCGCCAAAGCCACACGCTGCTTTTGACCGCCCGATAACACATCGGGCCATTCACCGCCGCGATCACCAAGCCCTACCGCCTCAAGCGCGGAACGGGCTTGGGCAAAGGCTTGATGCCGCGTCGCTTGTGGGCCTAAACCGAAAGCAACATTCTCGATCACGCTTGCCCACGGTAAAAGCCGCGGCTCTTGATACATGATACGAGCCGACGTCTTTTGGTCCTTGCTCGCGCCAATGGATAAGTGGCCTTTATACGCTTGATCCAATCCCGCAACGATGCGCAGCAACGTGCTTTTGCCGGAGCCGGACTGGCCGACAATGGCAACAAATTCACCCGGGCTGATCTCAAGATCAACGCCTTCAAGAACGGATGTTTCGCCAAAGGATCGTGTGATGCCTTGAAGCGCAACGGAGGCACCATTCGATGCCGCGTTTGATTGAAGAGCAGCGATGCTCATAACCGCGCTCCTTTTCGATAGGCCGGATGCCAAGAAAGGTTAAGGCGTTCAATGACGCGCACCGAACCGTCTGCTGCTTTGCCCAACAGCGCGTAGATCAAGATTGCGAGAACAACGATATCGGTCTGCATGAACTCACGTGCACTCATGGCCATATAGCCAAGACCCGATTGGGCCGCGATCGTCTCGGCAACAATCAGCGTCAACCACATGATACCCAAGGCATAACGAAGCCCTACTAAAATAGAGGGCAACGCACCTGGAAGAATGACACGGCGAAAAAGTTCAAAGCCCTTAAAGCCATAAGAACGCGCCATTTCGACCAATTGCGGATCAACGGTCCGAATGCCATGAAACGTGTTGATGTAGATGGGGAAAAACACACCGAACGAAACCAAAAATAATTTGGCTTCTTCGCCTATTCCGAACCACACAATCACCAAAGGAATTAGAGCGAGGTTTGGAATGTTGCGAACCATCTGGATCGTTGTATCGGTTGAGCGTTCCGACAGCCGCGATAGACCGTTGGATAGCCCGAGCGCGAACGCAGCCGTACCCCCGACGAGGAGGCCCGAAAATGCGCGTTTGAAACTAATGGCGGCATTGAGCAATAATTCTCCCGATAGCGTCAGACGCCACGCTGCCTTTGCAACATCAAAGGGTGCAGGCAAAATCGAAGGCGGCAAGGCGCCATAGCTTGCGGATGCCTGCCATAGGACCAGAACGGTGAGTGGTAATAGCCAGGGCACAAAACCATTTGGCGATACCCGGAAGAAGGAGACGAACATGTCTCTCTTCCGAGAAGATGGCCGACCAGCCAAAAGCGCAAGCTCGCTCATTTTATCCTCACGACGCCGAGACGCGGATGCCGGTGCCACTCACACCGAATTCGCCCGGTGCGGTTGTGTGGCGGATGCCCGATCCGGTTTGGATACCGAGTTTCGGGAACAACAATTCGGCGGTCTGATAGGCTTCTTCCAGATGCGGATAGCCGGAGGCGATGATGGTTTCGATGCCAAGCGCTTGATATTCGCGCAAGCGGGTAGCAACCGTATCCGCGTCACCGACAAGCGCTGTGCCTGCGCCGCCACGCACCAAGCCAATGCCCGCCCATAGATTGGGAGCAATGATGAGGTTGTCGCGACGGCCACTGCCATGCAGCGCACTCATGCGCTTTTGGCCGACCGAATCCGACTCGGCTGCAAATTTCTTTTGGGCCGCATCAATCGCTTCATCGGGTAAATGGCGAATGAGCTTATCGGCCGCCGCCCATGCTTCCTCATCGGTATCACGAACGATGAGATGAATGCGCAGGCCGAATTTAACCGTGCGGCCAAACGCTTTGGCGCGTTTACGGACAGCGTCGAGTTTCAACCGAACATCGTCCAGCGGTTCGCCCCATGTCAGATAGGTGTCGACATGTTCGGCGGCGACCTCAATGGCAGCATCCGATGAGCCGCCGAACCAAATGGGCGGAGAAGGTTGCTGCACGGGTGGAAAATCAAGCCGCGCGCCTTTTACTTTTAAATATTTACCTTCGAAATCGACCTTCTCACCGCGCAAGAGACGCGAATAAATGGTCAAGAATTCCGCAGTGTGGGCGTAGCGCTCATCATGGGGCAAAAAGATTCCATCACCCGCCAATTCGGTTGGATTGCCACCGGTTACGACATTCACGAGATACCGGCCATTGCTGATGCGATCCAGTGCAGCGGCTTGACGCGCGACATAAGTGGGGGATGCAACGCCCGGGCGGAGCGCCGGCAAGAACATTAACCGCTCGGTATGCGCCGCAAGTGCTGCGGCCGTGATAAACGGATCATCGCATGATTTACCGGTAGGGATCAGCACTCCCTTAAAGCCTAACCGATCAGCGGCTTGGGCAATTTGTTTTAGATAGCTGAATTCAGCAGGACGATGGCCTTTATCTGTACCGAGATATGACCCATCTCCGCTAACGGGAATAAACCAAAATAAATCGAGGGGTTTTTCATTTGATGGTGAATGGAGAGGAGTGACGGACATTGTGCAATTCTTTCAATTTAAAAGAAGGTGCGCTGCGGCCCAAAAGGGGAAAAGGAGCGCGCAGCGCTAGGAAGGGAGGTCGAACACAATTCAAGTGGAGGGCTTCCATGCCCATACAATGTCTTTAACCGTGACCGGTTTGGGGATGAGGCCTAAAGCAAGGAAGCGATCGGCATTGCTCTGTTGCTCTGAAATCACGGCATCGCTGACGGGACTGATGACAAATTCTGTGCGATCGACCGCCTTTTGTTGGGATTGGATGGCGATGCCAGTCGCTTTCGATAAAATCGCCGTCACGTCCGCGTGATGGCTCGATGCCCATTGTGCCGTGTTGGATGCGGCTTGATTGATGAGCGAGACAAGTTCCGGATTGGCTTTGGCAAAACTGCCATTGGCTAACAAAAATGAATTCTGTTCGACAATGCCTTTAGCAGGAGCCAGAACGCGTGTACCCGGTTGGGCTTCGGCAACCGCATAGAAGGGATCCCAAATGGTCCAGGCATCAATAGCGCCTCTTGCAAAGGCTGCAGCCCCATCCGCAGGTGTCAGATAAACAGGCTCGATATCCTGATAGGTGAGACCTGCTTTTTCGAGCGCGGCAATAGTTAGATTATGCGCCGATGACGCTTTAGCAAAACCGAGTTTCTTGCCCTTTAAATCGGCCAGCGTTTTGATCGGTGAATCCTCTTTAACGAGGATGGCCGCGCCCGCGCCTGCTGCTTCTTGTGCTGCAACATAAACAATATTGGCACCAGCGGCTTGTGCGAAGATTGGGGGTGCATCACCCGTATATCCATAATCAATACTCCCAATATTCAGCGCCTCTAAAAGAGGAGGCCCAAAGGAGAACTCGACCCACTTAACCGAAATATTTTTGGCCTTGAAAAACTCGTCCAACTGACCCGTTTCCTTGGCCAGATATAATAGACCATTTTTTTGATAGCCGATGCGAATTTCTTTTGGTGTCGATTGCGCAAACAAAGACGCAGGCGAAAGGGCCACAGCGGCAAGTGACGTAACTAACGCGGCTTTGAGAAAGGAACGCTTACTTAGCGTGTGTGATGGTTTTGAAGCAGACATGGAGAAAAACCTTTTCGAAAGAATATGCTTCTGCGCTGGCGACCGGGGCCAAATTTTGGATGCATCTGTCCGATGCCTGAAACGACAGGAGCAGGAATAAGGGATGATTCAGGTGCCGGTTATCGCCCCGGGTGGCGAGTCCTGTTTATGGACAACAGCAATGCGACATCATGGTACTTCTCCTTCGCTATGGAGCCCACGAAATCGCCGGAACATTCCGCTTCGTGGCGCTTTAGCATTTGGTGACGCGGTGCAAGCTGCTCGCTTCAAATCTCCGCGACCGACCCGGGTAGAGCCGATGGGTAAAAGATGACCCAGGGTTGCCTTTCCGTCAACGAGAATGTTCTTTTAAAAGTACGCGAAAAAGAGAAGATCGTTCTGAAAATCGGCGAAATAATAGAAATTATTATCTGTTAGGTGCCATTTCATCTCTTTCGGGCTTGACGGAGAGAAGACATCGGTCAATTTTGTTCGAAATTCAGAACAAAATTTTACAAGGTTAGCAGCGATGGACGCCATTGATCGGAAGATCCTCATCGAATTGCAAAAGGATGCGGCCATCTCGGTTGCCGAACTCGCAAATCGGGTTGGCTTGTCGCAGACACCGTGCTGGAAGCGCGTTCAGCGGTTGGAAGAAGACGGCGTCATTTTAAAACGCGTGGCGCTCGTCTCGCCCGAAAAAATTGGGCTTGGGCTAACCGTTTTTGTGTCCATTGAAACGGGCGACCATTCCATGGAGTGGCTAACGCAATTTGCGAATTTTGTGGCGGCGCAGCCAGAAGTGATGGAAGTCTATCGCATGGCGGGCGATATTGACTATGTGTTGCGCGTAACCGTTGCCGATATGTCGGCCTATGATGGATTTTATAAACGGCTGATTTCCGGTGCACAGCTTAAAAACGTAACCTCGCGGTTTGCGATGGAACGCATTAAGGCCGAGACCTCCTATCCGATTGCGCCCTAATTCTCTTTTGCTCGCCTAAATAGGGTTGTAAGAAGGCATTACGCTTCAGCGTTCGGCTTTAGGTGAATTGGATTGGTGTCTTGAATAAATCGGAACCGACGATTGGCGACATCAGCGAGACGATTGAGCTTGCATGGGCCGATGAAGTCTCGTTTGAGGAGATCAAACAGCGGCTCGGTCTGTCGGAACCTGAGGTTATCGACATCATGCGGCGGCATATGAAGCCGTCGAGTTTTCGCATGTGGCGGAAGCGCGTTTCCGGCCGCAAGACCAAGCATCGGAAATTGATGCTGCATGCCAGCGATAGCCAAATGATGCAGGTAGAGGACCCCGACACGGAGGTTTAAGTCGACACTGTTGTACTTCGTTGATGTGCTAATTCGACCAGTCCGTCTACGCTCTTCGAGCTTCGCCGGACACTGCTTCGCCCAAGGCGCTGTTGCTCCCCGTGGCTGCGCCACGCGTAGCCCCATCGGGGCGAAGCGTGGTGGAGCTGAGCGGAATCGAACCGCTGGCCTCCTCATTGCGAACGAGGCGCTCTCCCAACTGAGCTACAGCCCCCCATGGCGACGAGCTTAAACCGCTCTCCATCAGAGGCTGTCCGAATATAAGTTTTTGGACGTTATGGCAAGGTTTTGCACGCCGAAGACAGAGATAACATCCAGAAAAAAAATTCCGAGCGACCATCGTCAGCCAGAGCATAACGTCCTATATAGAGCGGGTTCAATCCCGAGCGGCGAAACCGTTTTCGCCAATAAACAAGGAAATTCAACCTATGTCGCTTTCGCTTTACGATCTGTCTGTGCCGGTTTTCACCCATTCATTAAAGGCGCTCGCAGAGATCCTGAAAAAGGCCGAGGCGCATGCGGATGCCAAGAAGATCGAGCATTCCGTATTTTTATCGGCACGGCTTGCGCCTGATATGTTTGCCCTTACCCGGCAAGTGCAATTGGCAACGGATTTTGCCAAAGGCGGCTCGGCCCGCACCGCTGGCGTTGATGTGCCAAGCTATGAAGACAAGGAAGTAACGTTTGCTGAATTGCATGCCCGCATTGAAAAGACGATTGCGTTTATCAATTCCATTCCAAAGGATAAGTTTGTTGGCGCCGAAGATCGGGATATCGTCGTTCCGATGCGTCCTGAGCCAAAGACGTTCAACGCCTTGACCTATTTGCGTCATGGTGCCTTGGCGAACTTCTTTTTCCACACGACCACGACCTATGACATTCTTCGCCATAATGGCGTTGAAATTGGCAAGCGCGATTTTCTGGGCGCTTACTGATCCCGTGCATCGCATCAACGCCTATGCTCGAAGCTTCATCGTCGCACTCGTTTTCTTGAGTGCGGCGTTACCCATGAGGGAAGCGATGGCCAATACCGAAGAGCCCGAATTCACGCTTGTTAGCAAAGACGATGCGTTTGAAGTGCTTGATTATGCGCCGATGATCGCGGCTGAAGTATCGGTCGATGGCGAGCGGGACAGCGCTGCCAGTGCCGGGTTTCGCATTTTGGCCGGCTATATATTTGGCGGCAATGCGGGCTCGGCCAAGATCGATATGACAGCGCCCGTTACCCAATCGAAAGGCGACACCATTGCGATGACGGCGCCCGTGATGCAAACAGGTGGGGCGGGCGTTTGGACCATCCGTTTTATGATGCCCAAGGTTTATACGCTGCAAACGCTGCCCAAGCCGAATGATGCACGGATCCGCTTCGTCGAAATTCCGGGACGGCGTGTAGCAGTATTACGCTTTTCAGGTCTGTGGAGTGACGGCAATTTGATGTCGCACCGCGAGGAATTGGCCACCCTCCTCAAAGCCAAACATTTAAAGCCGCAAGGTGAGCCGAGCTTTGCGTTTTATGATCCACCTTGGCAGCCGTTTTTCTGGCGTCGCAACGAAATTATGTGGGATGTGAGCCGGCATTAAGCCGCCATCTCCTCCATCAGATGGTGGGTAATGTCTTTGACCGAATGTTTGGTCAGGTCTTTGTGAATTTCTGCGACAATCAGCTTTGAAAATTCGTCCGGCATGATGCGGCGCAGTTCCGCCAGCGTGCGTGGTGGAGCGACGATGACCATTCGTTTCAATTTCTCGCGCTTGGCGAGTTCAACAAGGCCCGCGATGATGTCATGAGCGAAACGGTCTTCGGCCATTTGATGCCAATCGACCGGCTCGGCGCTGCCGCTGCGCGGCCCGACGCTTGCGAAAACACGGCCCGGCCGATCGGTGCCTACTTCGTGATTGGGCGGGTTGGATTGGTGAAGGACGGTTTCAACCGTGAGGACGGGCACCAAGGCCGTTCCTTCATTGAATAGAATAAGCGCCTTTTTGCCATCGCCAACGACAATATGGGTTCCGGTAGACAGTGCAGCATAGGTCATACGATTTATCCCTGCGTCATGAGTAACGCGGGGTTAATGCCGAAAGAGCAACCTCGGTTGCGTGGGGGCTCAGTTATTTCGCGTGGCCTGGTCGTGTCGTTGCCAGAGCCACGCCCAAAACCGTGAGGCCGAGGCCGATCATTTGGACGAGCTGCATTGTCTCCCCAAAGGCCATCCAGGCTTCAATCGCCACGCTTGGCGGCACAAGATAAATCAAAGCGGCGGCGCGCGAGACGGCCCCCTCGCGGATCAAGAGGAGCAAGAGGCCAATGGCGCCAAGCGACAAAGCCAGCACCGACCAGGCCATGACGGCTATCAGCGGCAGACCCCAATCGAGCCTGAGCGGCTCGAGAAGAAGGGCTGCAGGCGTGACAATGATAAACGCGCCGGCATATTGCAGCGCCGTCACCGTCCGTAAATCGCCTTTGGGAATAAACCGTTTTTGGTAAAACGTGCCGAATGTAACCGAGACCATAGCGAGCATATTGATGGCCAGAGGGCCCAATGCTTCGGCCAAATGGGTCGGATCAATCGCCGATAATTTCGGTTCGAGCACGAAAACAATGCCGCAAAAGCCTAAAAAGATGCCCATCCACTGAAGCGGTCCAATGCGCTCGCGCAGGATGAGGGGCGCGAGAAAGGCGGTTAAAATCGGCTGGATGGCGGCAACGAGGCCTGAAATTCCCGTCGGGACACCGTGGGCGATGGCCCACCACACGCCACCCAAATAAAGCGCATGGAGCAAGACGCCTGACGCCATAGCGTGCAAAATGCCGTGACCCTTGGGCCATTCAGCGCGCGAAAACCCGATAATGACGAGCATGGCGACAAAGGCCAAAGCAAAGCGCGCGGATAAAAAAGTCAGCGGGTCGGCGTAATCCGCCCCATAGCGCGCCGAAACCCAGCCGGTGGACCAAATGGCCACAAAAAGTGCAGGCGCTAAGCGAAGAAGCAATGATGGGGAAGATTTTGACACGGGGAAACATCCGAACGCCACGATTTGACAGAGTCGTGATAGCGAAGGTTTCCAGAGCGGTCGAGGGCCAAAGCCAACAAATTACGGCGGCAAAGATTGACAATCCCGCGATATCCGTATTTTTGGGGGCATCCAGCAATTTTCAGATCAGGCCCATGTCCCTTTCCATTTCGAAAACAGCGAAATCGAAAACGTCAACCGCCCCAAAAGGCGGCAAGACGTTCTGATATGGTCCTCGCTCCGGTCTCTCCCCCCGGCGGGGATGAGACGAAGGGCCCGATAAACGGGCTCATAAGGGGAGCCAAAGAGCCGTTAAATAAAGGATCACGATAATGGGTTTCAAGGTCGCAGTCGTCGGCGCCACAGGCAATGTGGGTCGTGAAATGCTTTCTATCTTGGCCGAGCGCGCCTTCCCCGCGGACGAGGTTGTGGCGCTTGCCTCCTCACGCAGCTTGGGCACCGAAGTCTCCTATGGCGACAAGGTGTTGAAGGTTCAAAACCTTGAGCATCATGACTTCTCCAAAACCGATATCTGCTTGATGTCGGCCGGCTCGGAAGTGTCCAAAACATGGTCGCCGAAAATCGGCGCGATGGGCTGCTTGGTGATCGATAACTCCTCCTGCTGGCGCTATGACGAGCGCGTGCCTTTGATTGTGCCTGAAGTGAATGCGGACGTGCTGCCGCGCTTTATGGCCGATGACAATCGCCTTAATATCATTGCCAACCCCAATTGCTCGACTGCGCAGCTCGTGGTGGCTTTGAAACCCTTGCATGAAAAGGCGACCATCAAGCGCGTTGTCGTTGCGACCTATCAATCGGTTTCGGGCGCGGGCAAAGATGCGATGGATGAACTCTTCAACCAATCGCGCGCGATTTTTTCGGCCACCGATGTCAAGGTTGAAAAATTTACGAAGCGTATCGCCTTCAACGTGATCCCGCACATCGATGTGTTCCTCGATGACGGATACACGAAAGAAGAATGGAAGATGGTGGTCGAGACCAAGAAAATTCTTGATCCAAAAATCAAGCTTACCGCAACCTGCGTTCGTGTGCCCGTGTTTATCGCGCATTCGGAAGCGGTGAATGTGGAGTTTGAAAATCCGATTACGGCGGATGAGGCGCGCGCGATTCTTCGCTCGGCACCCGGTTGCCTTGTCGTCGATAAGCGCGAGCCAGGCGGCTATATCACGCCGCATGAAGCAGCAGGCGAAGACGCAACCTATATCTCGCGCATTCGCGAAGATTCGACGGTTGAGAACGGCCTTGCCTTCTGGTGCGTGTCGGACAATTTGCGCAAAGGTGCCGCACTGAATGCGATTCAGATTGCGGAAGCGCTGATCAACCGGAAGCTGTTAAAGCCTAAGGCTTAACAAGAAGGGGCTTAAACCCCTTCCGCTCGCATCAAGGACACGCGGCCGGGCAAATCGTCTATGGCCGCGTGGAACTTGCCCGTTACGGAATCGCGAATTTTAAGCGACCCGGAGAAGACATCGAAATAAGCGCCATGCAGACCAATTTTGCCGCGGCCTGCCAAAATATTCACGCAAGGAAATGTCATTAAATTTTCAAGCGTTTTGCCGATCGATGCGAGTGCCAATTTTTCAGCGTAATCGTCAAAGCTGAGCGATCCGCGTGGCCCCATTTCTTTCGCGGCAGGCGTGACAAGATTAATCCATTTGCCGATAAAATCACCCGGCGAGAGCGGCTGGCTTTCATCATCCGCATAAGCGCGAATGCCGCCGCAGCGGCCGTGCCCTAAAACAACAATGTGTTTGACGCGCAGGGCTTGCACCGCGAATTCAAGCGCTGCCGATGTGCCGTGATATTCACCGGCCGTTTCATAAGGCGGCACTAAATTGGCAACATTGCGGACGACAAATAATTCGCCGGGACGCGCATCAAAAATAACTTCGGGTGAGACGCGGCTATCACAGCAGCCGATCACCATGATTTCCGGCTTTTGACCTGTCGCTGCGAGTTCTTCAAATCGCTCGCGCTCGCGTGGCAAGCGGCCACTGACGAAGGCGCGATAGCCATTGTGGAGACTTTCAGGAAACATTGTCTTGGTCCTTTATCGCAATCGGGGCGGTATCAAAGAATGGTCGTTGGATCAACATTCGCGCCGCATAAGAGTATTCCGACACGCTCGCCTTTTGCTGGCTTATAGACGCCGGAAAGAAGGGCCGCGAGCGCCGCAGCACCACCCGGCTCGCTCATGATACGGAATTCACGCCATAGAATTTTTTGCGCGTCACGAATGGCATCATCGCTAACAAGGGCTACGTGATCGACGGCGGTTTTCGCAATATCAAACGCCATCTGTCCGACACGTTTCGCGCCAAGTGAGTCCCCTGCAATGGAATTGACTTCGACGGGAACCGGCGCGCCTGCTTCAAGGGCCGCGTGCAGGCATTTTGAACCTTCCGGTTCAACACCGACGATTTTCACGCGATCGTTCCAGTATGACGCGATGCCGCCAATCAATCCGCCGCCGCCGCAGGCAACAAGAACCGTATCGGGCAATGCGTCATCGGCCTCCCACTCCAACGCAATCGTGCCTTGGCCTGTAAGGGTGGTGATGGCATCAAACGGATGGATGAGCAGTGACCCGCTTTTTTCGGCATAGGCGTTGCAGGCGGCTTGCGCATCATCATAGCGCGCGCCACCAATAACAACCTCGGCGCCGAATGAGCGAATGGTTGCAATTTTAATCGGCGAAGAAATTTCGGGAACAAAAATTTTGGCTTTAACGCCAAGTTGATGGGCAGCGAAAGCAACGGCTGCCCCATGATTACCGCCCGATGCGGCGGTTACACCTGCCTTTGGCAAAGGTGATGACAGCAAGCCATTAAACGCGCCGCGCGATTTGAATGAACCCGCATGCTGCAAGAATTCTTGTTTAAACAGAATTGTCGCGTCGAGGCCGAACGCGTTGGCATTGAGGGCCAAGAGAGGCGTATGCCGAATATGCGGCGCGATCCGGTGATAGGCTTCCGTGATCGCGTCGCGTGTTACGGGCAATGCCATTCTATTGCTAATCCTTAGCCTGCGATTTTTTGCAATTGCTTGAGAACCGCTTCACCCATTTCGGTGGTGCTGACGGCGTTTTGTCCCGGCGATGCAATATCCTTCGTGCGTAATCCCTGATCGAGCACATCCGAGATGGCGCGTTCGAGCATATCGGCTTCATTGGTCATGCCGAAGGAATAGCGCAAGGTCATTGCGAAAGAACCGAACATCGCGATTGGATTGGCCAAGCCTTTGCCGGCAATATCGGGAGCGGAACCATGCACGGGCTCATACATGGCTTTGCGCTTGCCGGTCTTCTCATTCGTGGCACCCAAAGCTGCCGATGGCAACATGCCGAGCGAACCGGTGAGCATGGCGGCGACATCGGACAGCATATCGCCGAAGAGATTATCGGTGACGATCACGTCGAACTGTTTGGGCCAACGGACCAATTGCATACCAAGCGCATCAGCAAGCTGATGCTCGAGCATCACATCGGGATATTCGCGCTTATGCAGCGCGGTGATGACTTCATTCCACAACACGCCCGAGCGCATCACATTACGCTTTTCCGACGAGGTGACTTTGTTCTTCCGCTTGCCCGCCATTTCAAAGGCCACGCGACCAATGCGCTCGATTTCATGCGTGGTGTAAACCTGCGTATCAACCGCACGCTTCTCGCCATTCTCAAGCGTGACGATTTCCTTCGGCTCGCCGAAATAAACGCCGCCTGTGAGTTCGCGTACGATGACAATATCGAGACCTTCAACCAGATCACGCTTCAAGGAGGACGCGTCAGCCAGCGCGGGATAGCAAATCGCAGGGCGAAGATTGGCGAAGAGTTCCAACTCTTTGCGCAGACGCAACAGTCCCGCTTCCGGACGCGCCTCATAAGGCACCTTATCCCATTTAGGGCCACCCACCGCACCGAACACCACCGCATCCGATTCATGCGCGAGTTTCATCGCTGCATCGGTGATGGCGACCTTATGCGCGTCGTAAGCGGAACCGCCAACAAGATCGCTTTCGGTTTCAAACAAACCCATGCCAGTCTTGTTCATCCACGAAACGAGTTTTTGAACCTCTGTCATCACTTCAGGGCCAATACCGTCGCCGGGCAGAAGGAGGAGTTTTTGCGTTGCCATGGATGAACTCTTTTAGAAAACAGGAAGGGGAAGAATGAGACGAAAGAAAGCGCTTAGAGCCAAGGGCGGGATTTTGCGGCCTTGGATTCGTAGCTGTCAATCGCCGGTGCTTTTTCCATCGTCAGGCCGATATCGTCGAGACCATTGAGCAGAAGATGTTTGCGGAATTCATCCATGTCGAATTTCACAACGCCACCATCGGGTCCGTGAATTTCTTGGGATTGAAGATCAACCGTCATTGTCGCATTTGCACCGCGACGCGCATCTTCCATCAGCTTATCGAGGTCTTCTTGCGAAACCTTGATTGGCAAGATGCCGTTCTTGAAGCAGTTGTTATAAAAAATATCGGCGAAGCTGGTTGAGATCACGCAGCGGATGCCAAAATCAAGCAGTGCCCAAGGTGCATGCTCACGCGATGAACCGCAGCCGAAATTATCACCCGCGACCAAAATCTCGGCCTTGCGATAGGCTGGCTTGTTGAGAACGAAATCCGGATTTTCCGTACCATCTTCGTTAAAGCGCATTTCGGCGAAAAGGCCGGTGCCCAATCCCGTACGCTTAATGGTTTTCAGATATTGCTTCGGAATAATCATATCGGTGTCGACATTCATAATGTCGAGAGGAGCGGCTACACCGGTGAGAGTGGTAAAGGGCTGCATTGTGTTGGCCTCGAATGAGAATAGGTTCTAACGGAAATCGAAGAGTAACAAGGGCGATTAACCCCAGTTCCTCACATCAACGAAATGTCCTTCAATCGCAGCCGCTGCGGCCATGACAGGCGACACCAGATGCGTGCGGCCCTTAAAGCCCTGACGGCCTTCGAAGTTGCGGTTCGAGGTTGAGGCGCAACGCTCACCCGGAGCAAGCTTGTCAGCGTTCATCGCCAAGCACATCGAGCAACCCGGCTCGCGCCAGTCAAAGCCTGCGGCCTTGAAGATTTTATCGAGACCTTCTTCCTCGGCCTGCAGCTTCACAAGGCCAGAGCCCGGAACGATCATGGCGGAAACGGTGGACGCCACCTTCTTGCCTTCAACGGCTTTGGCGACCGCGCGCAAATCTTCAATGCGGCCATTGGTGCAAGAGCCGATGAACACGCGATCAAGCTTGATGTCGGTCATCTTCTCGCCGCCCTTCAGGCCCATATAGTCGAGCGCGCGGGCGATGGCCGCCTTCTTCTGTTCCGTATGGCCGCTATCGGCATGAGGCACAACGCCCGCCACCGACACAACGTCTTCAGGGCTCGTGCCCCAGGTTACGATCGGTGGCAGATTGGCGGCGTCCAAGCGGATTTCACGGTCGAAATGCGCGCCTTCATCGGTAACAAGCGTTTCCCAATAGGCTTTGGCCATGTCCCATGCCATGCCCTTCGGGGCCTTCGGACGGCCCATGAGATAGGCGTAGGTCTTCTCGTCCGGTGCCACCAAGCCAGCGCGTGCGCCGCCTTCAATCGACATGTTGCAGATGGTCATGCGGCCTTCCATCGACAAAGCGCGGATGGCTTCGCCGGTATATTCCATGACGTGACCGGTGCCGCCTGCGGTGCCGATTTCGCCGATGATGGCCAAAATAATGTCCTTAGCCGTCACGCCTGCTGGCAATTTGCCGTCGACCGTGATGCGCATGTTCTTGGCTTTGGACTGGATCAGCGTTTGGGTGGCGAGCACATGCTCGACTTCCGAGGTGCCGATGCCATGCGCCAATGCGCCAAACGCGCCATGGGTGGAGGTATGGCTATCACCGCACACGATCGTGGTGCCGGGAAGCGTAAAGCCCTGCTCTGGTCCGATGATGTGGACAACGCCTTGGCGCTTATCGAGCTCGTTGAAATATTCGATGCCGAATTCACGGGCATTCTCGGCCAGAGCGGCCACTTGGGTCGCGGCCTCGGGGTCAGAAATACCATGCGAACGATCAGACGTTGGCACGTTGTGGTCGACCACGGCCAGCGTCTTTTCCGGCGCGCGGACCTTGCGGCCCGTTAGGCGCAGGCCTTCAAAGGCCTGTGGTGAGGTCACTTCATGCACCAGATGGCGGTCAATATAGAGGAGGCAGGTGCCGTCCGGCTGGGTATCGACGACGTGATCGTCCCAGATCTTGTCATAAAGGGTACGAGGTGCTGAAGGATTTGCCATGAGAGTACTCGCGGTTGGATGGTGTTTTCCCTTATTGCCAGAAAACGGCATCGGGGTTCAACGCATTTCGATGAATTTTAAAACGACAAAGGCGCGCCCATATCTGGCCGCGCCTCGTCAAAAAGCCCAAAAACCTAAAAGGCTTAGGCCTTGTCTTCGATGCCGTGGCCGGTCTTGCGCTCGACGATACGGGCCGATTTGCCGCGACGATCGCGCAGATAATAGAGCTTGGCGCGACGCACCGTACCGCGACGGATCACCTTGATCGAGTCAATCATCGGCGAATAAACTGGGAATACGCGCTCGACGCCTTCGCCATAAGAAATCTTGCGAACCGTGAAGCTCTCATTGATGCCGCCGCCATTGCGCGCAATGCAGACGCCTTCATAGGCCTGAACGCGCGAACGCTCGCCTTCGACAACCTTCACGTTAACTTGGATGGTATCGCCAGCCTCAAAATCGGGAATCGGACGAATGGCGGCAAGTTTATCGGCCTGCTCTTTTTCGAGCTGCTGAATAATATTCATGTCTATCTCCTGCCGGTTTGACCTCAGTAGCCCTAGGGCTCCTCCGTCAGCGCTTCGGCCCGCTGTTGTGAGTTGAAGTGGGGTGCATATAGAAACTTGGAGCGAATGTCGACTCTCATAGAGCGAAAAAAGCACGCTCAGTTTTGAATCGTCATTGCGAGCGAACGCGAAGCAACCCAGCTAAACGATCTTATCGGGCGCGCGGCGTCACCGCAGCACTTATTCCTGCGCCATCAGCTGGGTTGCTTCGCTCATCGCTCGCAATGACGGATGGGTGGTTTTTACTCCCCCATTGCAATCAAACTCGCATTACCCCCCGCGGCAGCCGTGTTCACCGTCACCGTTTGCTCCAGCGTGAAGCGACGCAGATAGTCCGGACCGCCAGCCTTCGGGCCTGTGCCGGAAAGGCGTGATCCGCCAAAGGGTTGCGTGCCCACCACGGCACCGATCATGTTGCGGTTGATGTAGCAATTGCCTGCGTCCAGCCGGTCGACGATCTTTTCAACGACCGTATCGATCCGCGAATGTACGCCCAGCGTCAGGCCGTAGCCGAGGCCGTCAATGGCGTCCAAAAGCGCATCCAATTGGCCGGATTTCCACCGGACAGCATGCAGGATTGGGCCAAACACCTCGCGTTGAAGATCGGTGACTTTGCCGATTTCGAACAGATGCGGTGCGACATAGGTGCCGGTTTGGGGGGCAACACCGGCAAAATGCAGCTTTGCCGTCTTAGCCATGGCGGCGATATGCGCATCCAGCCCCGCTTTGGCTTCCGCATCAATCACCGGCCCGATATGGGTTGAAGGCTCGCGCGGATCAGCGATTTTGAGCTCGGAAGCAGCGCCCGCGATCATCGCGATCATTTTATCGGCCACATCGTCCTGCACGCAAAGGAGCCGCAAAGCCGAGCAGCGCTGGCCCGCCGAGCGGAAGGCCGACATCACCACATCGTCCGATACCTGCTCGGACAAGGCTGTTGCATCGACGATCATGGCGTTGATACCGCCCGTCTCCGCAATCAGGGGCACAATCGGGCCGTCTTTGGCCGCAAGCGAGCGATTGATCCGCCAAGCGGTTTCGGTGGAACCCGTAAACGCAACACCACCAACAGCAGGATGAGACACCAAAGCCGCACCCGTTTCGCCCGCACCCGTTACAAAATGCAACGCGGAGCCCGGAACGCCCGCTTCATGCAGCAGTTTGACGGCTTCAAACGCCACCAGCGGGGTTTGCTCGGCAGGCTTGGCGATCACCGCATTGCCTGCGGCGAGCGCGGCTGTGACTTGGCCTAAGAAAATCGCGAGCGGGAAATTCCACGGGCTGATGCACACAAACACGCCGCGTCCGCGCCGCACCAAGCGGTTATCCTCCCCCGTCGTACCCGGCAGAACCTCGCCCTCACCGCAAATCGCGCGGGCTTCCGCGGCATAAAACCGGCAGAAATCGACGGCCTCGCGCAGCTCCGACAGCGCATCATCCAGCGTCTTGCCCGCTTCAACGCGCAAGAGATGCAGAAACAAGCCACGGCGGGTTTCCAGCAGATCGGCCGCCTTTTCGAGCGCCGCCGCGCGGTGTGCAGCAGGCGTTCTGTCCCATGCGCGAAAACCCTTGCGGGCCGCTTCCATGGCTAATGTGGCGGTAGCGGCATCCGCCTCGACAACCGTGCCTACTTTCAACTGGCCATCAATCGGAGACACGACATCCCGCGACACACCCGAAACGGCTTTACCGACAATCAGCGGAACCGCATTCGGCATAACCGCTTTAGACATCTCGATCTCAGCCAAAAGCCGATCAAGGGAGGCGGCATGGCCAAGCTCTACACCCGATGAATTACGCCTACGCGGCGCATATAAATCGGCAGGCATTGGCAAATGCGGATGACGCGCTTTCTCTGCCGTGGCGATGATCGCTTGCGGACGCGTCAGCAACGTTTCGACCGACACATTCGGATCAGCCGCCACCGACACAAAGGACGAATTAGCCCCATTTTCAAGCAAGCGGCGCACGAGATAGGCGAGCAAATCGCTATGCCCGCCCACAGGCGCATAGGTGCGGCAGGCAAGGCCGGGGCGGTCTTTCAGCATATGCTGATAAAGCGCATCACCCATGCCATGCAGCCGCTGGAACTCGAAACCGTCGACGCCCCCTGCCCGCTCTAAAATAGAAGCAACCGTCAGCGCATTATGGGTAGCAAATTGTGGATAGATGCGCGGGCGCGCCGCGAGCAACCGCTCGGCGCAGGCGACATAGTTCAAATCCGTCATCGCCTTGCGGGTAAAGACCGGATAATCGTCAAGCCCGCGCTCCTGCGCGCGTTTGACTTCCGAATCCCAATAAGCGCCCTTCACCAGACGCACCATCATGCGGCGACCATGGTGGGCGGCCAGCGCGTCGATCCAGTCAATCACTTCCATCGCGCGCTTTTGATAGGCTTGGATGGCGAGGCCAAAGCCGTCCCATCCTGCCAGCGAGGGGTCAGCGAACACGGCGGCAATCACATCGAGCGAAAGTTCCAGCCGATCGGCCTCCTCCGCATCAACCGTGAAATTCATGTCGTATTGTTTGGCCTGTTGCGCCAAATCAAGCAGCACCGGCACAAGTTCGCGCATCACTCGTTCGCGCGACACCCATTCATAACGCGGGTGGAGCGCCGAGAGCTTCACCGAAATGCCGGGCCGTGCGGGCAAAGGCTCATTGCCTGCCGCCTCGCCAATCGCAGTGATCGCCGCGCTGTAGGAGGCAAAATAGCGATCGGCATCTTCCTGCGTGCGGGCACCTTCGCCGAGCATATCGAAAGAGTAACGAAACAACCGCCCCGCCCCCGAACGCGCCCGATCCAGAGCCTCACCAATCGTCTGGCCGAGCACAAAATGGCTGCCCAATACGCGCATCGCCTGTTTGGTCGCGGTGCGAACGGCAGGCAGACCAAGCCGCTTTACCAATTGGCCGATCATGCTTTCCGGCGTCTCGCCCGGTTGGATGACGCGGGCCGTAATGCCCAGCGCCCAAGCGGACGCGGACACCAGCAAAGCACCCGATTGCGTCTCATGGTGCAAAAAATCGCCTTGGCTTAGTTTGTCCTCGATCAGCTGGTCCGAGGTTGCCGCATCCGGCACGCGCAATAAGGCTTCGGCCAGCACCATCAGCGCCAAACCTTCTGGCGTCGAAAGCGAATATTCCCGCAGCAATTCCTCAACACCGCCCAAACCGGACGTTTTCGAGCGAATGGCCTCAATCATCCCGCGCGCCGAAGCATCAATCCGCTGTTCGGCATCGGAAGCGAGCGCGGCCTTGGCCAGAAGCGCCGCAGCCATGCCCTCGTCACGTGGGGCGAATTCGGTACGGAAAGCGGCAAAATCGGCCATGGTCGAGCGCTCCTCATTTTATTTATGTGATAATCCATTCATATCGTAAAAAATTAAGTGTTTTAAGTTGGTTATTTTTATATATAATAGTGAAAATCACTAAATAAATTTGATTTTTAGGGAATTATGCAAGAGCTTGATCGTACCGACCGCCACATTCTGAAAATCCTGCAAGAGGATGGCCGCATCACGACGGTGGAATTGGCCGACAAAGTAGGGCTATCGCCCACGGCCGCCAGCGAACGCATCAAACGGCTGCAGCGCGAACATTATGTGCTGGGCTATCGCGCAATGCTGGATCCGCAAAAGCTTGGTCTTGGCCTGCTCGTCTTTATCGAAGTCACCTTGGACAAAACCACGCCCGACGTCTTTGAGCGGTTTGCCAATGCTGTGAAACGTTCGCCGGAAGTTTTGGAATGCCACATGGTGGCAGGCGGGTTCGACTACCTCGTTAAAACCCGCGTGGCCGATATGGCTGCCTACCGCAATTTGCTCGGCGATGTGGTGTTGGCGCTGCCGGGTGTAAAAGAATCGCGCACCTATGCCGTGATGGAAGAAGTGAAGTCGGACGGCGCATTGTCCGTCTAATCGATAGCGGCCCTGCTGCACTGCACCTATTGCATTGCAATAAGTCTCAATCCACGCTTAAAGTGCGCGCGTTTTGAAAAGGGCCGAGGCGGTTAATGCTTCCCGATATCCGAGATGAGAAACAGCTTCATGCAGCTTTCCGGTGGAATATTCCGGAGCGCTACAATATCGGCGTGGCGGTTTGCGACCTTTGGGCCGAGCGGGAACCTCATCGTCTGGCGTTGTTGAATGTTCAGGACGCGGGTATCGTTCAACCTGTGACCTATGGCGAATTGCGCACGCAATCCAATCGCTTGGCCAATCTTCTGGTAAGCTCCGGTATTACACGCGGTGAGCGGGTGGCAATTTTGTTGCCGCAATCACGCGAAGTGGCCGAGAGCCATATTGCGATTTATAAAATGGGCGGCATCGCTTTACCTTTGGCCGTCTTGTTCGGCACCGATGCCCTTGCCTATCGCCTCGACGATGCGGGCGTAAGCGGGTTGATTACCAATGCTGCCGGCCTTGCCAAGCTTCGCTCAATGCCGAACGGCATTCCGCCGTTTAAACTGCTGCTCTCGGTGGACGGACCTGACGGGCCAGCGCTTGGCTATGATGATGCTTTGGCCTCGCAGGCGGATATTTTTACACCTGTTGAAACGACGCCCGATGATCCCGCTTTGATGATCTACACTTCCGGCACGACGGGGCAGCCAAAAGGCGCGTTGCATGGCCACCGTGTGTTGCCTGGACATTTACCGGGCTTTCAATTGGTGCATGAATTTTTTCCGCACCACGATGATGTCTTATGGACCCCTGCGGACTGGGCTTGGGCGGGCGGCTTGCTCAATGGCCTCTTGCCATCGCTCGCGCTTGGCGTGCCTGTCGTTGCGCGCAAATTTGAGAAGTTCGATGCGGCGGAAGCTTGGCAACTGATCGCCGATTTAAAGATCAAAAATATTTTTATTCCGCCAACCGCATTGCGCATGCTGCGCACGATACCGAACCCGCGAGCGCGCTATGCTATTCAACTGCGTACGATTGCTTCGGCCGGTGAGGCGCTAGGTGCGGAAACATTGATATGGGCGCAACAAGAACTCGGCCTCACCATCAATGAGGCCTATGGGCAAACCGAATGTAATTTGGTGATCGGCTCCTCCGGCATGTTGGGCGTCACCAAACCGGGCTCGATCGGCAAAGCCGTTCCGGGACACACTGTTGCAATCCTTCGCGGCGATGGCACGCTTTGTTTGCCCGATGAGATTGGGCAGATTGCCATTCGAAGGCCCGATCCCGTTATGTTTTTAGGCTATTGGAATCGTGAGGCTGCAACGCTTGATAAATTCATCGGCGATTGGATGACAACAGGCGATCAGGGGATCCAAGACGTCGAAGGCTATATTCGATTTATCGGCCGTGATGATGATGTGATCACCTCATCGAGCTATCGCATTGGGCCCGTTGAGATTGAGGATTGTTTGATCCGACATCCAGCCGTCGCATTGGCGGCCGCCGTGGGTAAACCCGATCCGCTTAGAACCGAAATTGTTAAAGCCTTTTTGGTGTTGCGCCCCGGCTTTGTTCCATCGGACCAACTCGCAAGCGACATTCGTGATTTTGTGAAAGAGCGCCTATCCGCGCATGAATATCCGCGTGAAATCGAGTTTGTCGACGCGTTGCCGATGACCACAACAGGCAAAATTATCCGACGGGAATTACGTGCGCGCGGTTAAAGCCGCAACCGTCCTTCTTTCAACGCCGTGCGCGTTTCCAAATCCAATGGGCGATACTTTCCGAGGTTGGAATCATACCAATGCAGGGTCTCGTCCGGATTGGAGGGCTCGATGCCTTCGCGCATCAAATCTGTTTTGCGCAATTTGAAGGTCCCCGTCATATCCATCTCGCGCCGAATGCGAATAAAGACGGGACGGGCATGAGCGGCAAGATTTTTATCGAGATGCTCGGCTAGATGATCAAGATGCAAGGGCGCATCATCCGAAGGCATGATGGCCGCCATGCCCGCTTTGCCATCATGCCCGTCGAGTGAAACGCCATAGACGGCGCAGGCGGCAACACCTGCATGCGTATTGATGGTTTCTGCTACCTCATTGGTCGAAATATTTTCGCCCTTCCATCGGAACGTATCACCGATGCGATCAACAAAATAAAAATAACCCATACGATCACGCGTCACGAGATCACCGGAACGAAACCACGCATCGCCTTCTCGGAACGCATTACGCAGTATTTTGGCTTCATCCGCTTTTTTATCAGCATAGCCTTCGAAGCGATTGGCAGGCGCATTGGGATCGTCAATGATCTCGCCGATGATCTCACCAATCTCGCCCGGCTCACAGGGAATACAATGCCCATTGGCGTCGCGCATTGGACATTCATTTTCAACGTCGAAGCGAACGACTTTGACGACGAAACGTTTCTCGGCCCATTTCGGGATACGGCCGACGGCACCGGGACGCGCATCGAAATTAAACAGCGCGATATTGCCTTCAGTTGCGCCATAAAATTCACGAATTCGGGTGATACCAAAACGCTTTGAGAAGGCTTTCCAAATATCGGGGCGTAAGCCGTTGCCGCAAATCAATTTGATCTTATGCGTACGATCATGCGGGCCCGCTGGTGCGTTCAACAGATAACGACAGAGTTCACCAATATAGAAAAACCGCGTGCAGTGATATTTAACAGTATCCGACCAGAATTCGCGCGCCGAAAACTTTTCTCGAATGACGACGCTACCGCCGCGAATGAGGACACCAAGGGTCGATAAAATTCCGCCATTCGAATGGTACAATGGCAAGCAATCATAGAGCCGATCACGCGATGTGATCTCCATGACAGAGGAAAAGCCAAGCGCCATGGCGCTTACGCGGTAATGATTGATGTTCGCGGCCTTCGGCAAGCCTGTTGTACCGGATGTAAAAATATACAGGCATTTATCGTCCAACGTGAGCGTCACGCGTTCATCGGGCAACAAAGCAATGGGTGAAAAACTCATAATGGATGAATCGATCCGCGATGTACCTGGGATTGTTTCGCCATGGATAAAAAGCTTAGGTGGATTTTCGATAAAGGGCAGCGCGCTCTGCCATGCTTCCAACAGCTCAATCGCAACAATTGCGAGCTTCGGTTTAACAATGCTGATTGAATGCGCGAGCGCTTGTCCGGTTTGACTTGTGTTGAGCAATGCGGTTGCGCCGCCTGCGCGCGCAACGCCCATCCAGATCGCGAGATATTCGGGACGGTTTGGCATCAGCAACACAACCGTTTCGCCTTTACCAATTCCTTCCGACATCGCGAAACGCGCGTAGCGATTGGCCCGGCCATTATATTCGCCATAGGTGAAGGTTTCGCGCTCTGAAAGGAGGGCTATGCGGTCGGGATGGCGCTGAGCGACCTCTTCCATCCGCTCGCACATCGTCCGATTGGGTGTTGCTTTGATCGGTTTCACACGGTTCAGCGTTCGCAAGGCACCGCGTAAATAGGCGATTTCACTGGCAGCGCGTTGAAAGATACCCATGCATTCGTCCCTTGATTCTTATTCGCGCCGTAAGGAGAGCGGATTATCGAGCATGGCCGAGCGATCGGGCGTGTCAATCCCGGGACGGTCTAGAAAGGCGTTCCATAATCCCTCAACAAAACTCTGCTCGAGGTCTTTTGTGATAAAGACCAAACGCGTGCGGTGATCCGCATCGGGCCAAGCCGATAAAGCGACCGGTGGATGAAAGACGTGTTGAACGCCGTGTAAAATAACAGGGCGATCCGGTGTTTCGGCAAGTTTAACAATGCCCTTCATACGAAGGAGTTTTTCACCATGGGCCGACCGAAGAAGCGACAAAAAGAGCTCGAAGGCAGAGGATGGAATCGCATCATCGGTGGCAAGGCAAAACGCGCGGATGTGGGCGTCATGCCGGTTAACATCATGCGAGCGTTGCCCTTCCGGACCATCATGGTGATGATGGTGATGGTGATGGTGTTGATCATGATCGTGATAGGCTTCGGCGTTAAGCCAGCGTTCAACATCCGGGTTTTTGGATGAAAGATCAAAGGGGCCTGTTCCAATCAGCGCGGTAGCGGTTGCATCGCCCTTAATGACATCAAGAATGGGAGCTGCGGGATTAAGTGCATGGAGGCGATGCTTAAGGTTTGATGCGTCATCAACCAAATCGCTTTTGGTGAGAACGATACGGTCTGCAACAGCCACTTGCTTCACCGCTTCCATATGGTGATCAAGCGTTGAAAACCCGTTGACCGCATCAACCAATGTAACAACGCCGTCGAGTGCATAACGCGCTGCAAGATAGGGGTGGGAGAGCAGCGATTGGAGAATGGGTGCGGGGTCGGCAAGTCCCGTTGTCTCAATAACGATCCGTTGAAATTCGGAAATTTTTCCCGTATCGCGTTTTCTCATCAAATCATCGAGCGTATCAACAAGATCGCCTCGAATGGTGCAACAGAGGCAGCCTGACGCCATCAGGATCATGCCGTCATCGCGCGTTTCAATGAACAGATGATCGAGGCCAATCTCGCCAAATTCATTCACAATGACGATTGAATCGGAAAGCAGCGGATCTTGCAGTAGCCGATTAAGCAAGGTTGTTTTACCCGCCCCTAAAAAGCCGGTGATGACGGAAACAGGAACTGGTCTTGGCATCGTCTGATCCGTCATGCCGCTTTGCCCCGCTCGACGAAGACAGTGGCAATGATGGCGGCGATTACGATCATACCACCGAGATATTGAATGGGTGCCAAGCGTTCGCCCAATACAAGTGCAGATGTAATGGCTGCGACAACCGGTTCAAGGCAGAAGGCCAATCCCGCGACCGACGCGGAAATGCGGGTTAACGCAAGAATTTGAAATCCGAAGCCAAAGACGAAGCCGCCAATGGTGAGCCAAATCGGCACAAAAGCTATCATCTGACTATCTACAGTCAACATAGCTCCGGTAAAATAGACGGTAAGGAGCGCGCTGGGTAAAACAATCACCTGACTAAAAACCACTTTGGCAGCCGTGCCCGTTTGCCTGCACCGCGTGCCTGCAAAAAATTGGATCGCAGCCGAAATGCTGGCGCCTGCGGCCAAAAGAAGGCCTCGTGGATCAAGCCCTGAATCGGTAGTGCCAAGCACCAACACGACCCCGATAAAGGCTGCCACCACAATTGCCATCATCGCGAGCGTGAGGGGCTTACGATCAATGAACGGGCTTAAAACAACGATCAAAATCGGAAAAGTATAAAAGATGACGGCGGCGATGGTGATCGGAATGAAAGCGACGGAGGAGAGATAGCAAATCGAAACACCTGTGCTGCCGAGGCCCAAAGCAAAGAGGGGTATTCGCTCGTTACGCGGCACAAAAAAGGAGGCGCGCGTCAGCCGACCGACGACCAGTCCAATGGCAATCATAACCAACACGCGCTCGGCGACAATCATCGGACCGCCGACGCCCAACTCGGCGGCAATTTTGGCAAAGGTGATATTAAAGCCGTAGAAAAACGCGCCAATTAACGCGAAAGCGAGGCCAGCTCCGCTCCGTTGCACCCGCTCCATCCTACTCGTCTCCACCTTTAACCGATACGCTTCTTATTTACCTTCTACCCTGCGCAAAGGCGTGACGAAAGCGGCAAACCGGATTAAGGGACACTCAAAGGAATGATTTCATGACACTCTATTGGGTCTTGGCCACCATTATCGGGGCCGCCGGCTTAACCACCCGCAATGCGATGCAACGCAACCTGACCCAAAAGATTGGTACCATTGGCGCGACGCAGGTTCGTTTTTTATACGGATTGCCCTTTTCGGTTATTTTTCTCGGGATCAGCGCGTTTATCACCGGGCAGTCGATCCCGGCTCTCAACGGCACCATGCTGGGTTTTGCGTTAAGCGGAGCCGTTACCCAAATTATTGCGACCGCCTTGATGTTGCTCGCGATGAAAGAGCGCTCCTTTGCCATGACGACCGCGTATACGAAAACCGAGCCCGTGCAGGTAGCGCTCTTTAGTGTGGTGGTTTTGGGGGATAAAATTGGCGTTTTTGCCGCTTTGGCCATTCTTACGGCGACGATTGGCGTGATCTTAATGGCGGTTAAAGCTGGCGATAGCTGGACGAAAAGCGGCTTGCGCCCGGTTGCCTATGGTATTGTATCGGGAACTTTTTTTGCTCTGTCCGCCGTTTCTTTCCGGGGCAGTATTCTGTCGCTCACTGATACGCCCTTTCTATTGGCAGCCAGTACGGTGCTCGTTACCGGGTTGAGCATTCAAACCGCAATTTTGCTAGCCTATATGACCCTTTTTAACCGGACGGCCCTGATGGGTAGCTTAAACGTCTGGCGCGCCTCGCTTTTGGCAGGGTTTGTGGGCGCTTTTGCATCGCAGGCCTGGTTCATCGGCTTTTCGCTAACAACGGCCGCCAATGTGCGCACGCTGGGCTTGGTGGAAATGATTTTCGCGCAAATCATCACACGACGCGTGCTCAAAGAACAAACAATGGTGCGTGAGTGGGTTGGAATGGCGCTGATCTTGGTGGGCGTTGCAGCCCTCCTCGTTTTTGGCTAATCGGCCCGCGCATGGATCGCCAAAGCGTGAACCCGCTCGGCAAATTCGTCTGCCAATAGGGTATTTATCGCCCGATGCATCTCGACGCGGCTTTTGCCGGCGAAGGCCGAGCTGACAATCTGGATGGAAAAATGCGTTTCGCCGCCCTCGCGCGCGCCGCCATGGCCGGCATGGTGATGCGAATCATCGGTCACGGTTAGCGATGAAGGCGCAAAAGCCGACAGAAGCTTCGCCTCAATTTTGTCCCGCATCGTCATATTATGATCCTCTAAGGCCCTGAAATCGGAATAAGAAGCATCGACGTGTTTGGCAAGGCTTGCCCCCGACTAGGCTTGCCGACTATGAGAACATCCATGAACCCAACTTCAAAACTATTCGACAAGATTCGCATTGGTCCGCGTAAGGGTCGCACGGCTGCGCCTGCGGAGCCGCCGCGCTGCGAGCGCCCCGGTTGCGACGCACCCGGCCCGCATCGTGCGCCGAAAGGGCGTAATTCCGAAGGAAAATTCTGGAATTTCTGCATCGAGCACGTGCGGGAATATAATCAATCCTACAATTATTTCGCCGGAATGCCGGATGACGCGATCCTTTCCTATCAAAAGGATGCGATGATCGGCCACCGTCCGACATGGAAGCTGGGCGAAAATGCCGCAAGCGGAAAGCGCAGCCCTCGCAAAGGCGGCGTGCCAAAAGACGAGGCCTATGTCGATCCGTTTGATCTGTTTGCGGCCAGTGGACAAAAACGTCCCCATCGCGAGGCGGAAGCATCAAAGCCCAAATTTGGCCCTGTGACGCTAAAAGCCTTCGAGACGCTGACGCTTGAAACGACAGCCGACTCGGCTACGATCCGTTTGCGGTATAAGGAACTCGTCAAACAATTCCATCCGGATGCGAATGGCGGCGATCGGTCGCTCGAAGATCGGTTACGCGAGATCATTAACGCATATAATACATTGAAAGCGGCGGGTCTGGCCTGATAGGGTGGTGCAGCCTGTGCCATTCAGGATCATCCTTTTTCCCCGGACGATCGGTTAAGGTTATGCAACGGCGGAGCTTATCCGCCTAAGATGTAATGTGAGGTTCGACTGTGACTGCCACCCATACGGTTCCCGCCATGCCCGACATTATGGTGTCGGCACGTGAAATGTTCGGTATCGATAGCGATATGATGGTGCCTGCCTACTCTGTAGCAGACTCCCACGTTCCGGACCTCGACCCTGATTATCTGTTTGACCGCCAAACAACCTTGGCCATTTTGGCGGGCTTTGCCAAAAACCGCCGCGTAATGGTCTCGGGCTATCATGGCACGGGTAAATCGACCCATATCGAGCAAATCGCGGCGCGCCTGAAATGGCCTTGCATCCGCATCAACCTCGACAGCCACGTCTCACGTATCGATCTTGTCGGTAAAGACGCCATTGTCTTGAAGGATGGCAAGCAGATTACCGAATTCCAAGACGGGATTTTGCCTTGGGCGCTACAAAATAACGTGGCCCTCGTGTTCGACGAATATGACGCGGGCCGCCCAGATGTGATGTTCGTGATCCAGCGCGTGTTGGAGCTTTCCGGCAAGCTGACCTTGCTTGACCAGAAGCGCGTTATTCGGCCGCATGGCGCCTTCCGTCTGTTTGCCACCGCCAATACGGTTGGCTTGGGCGATACGTCGGGTCTTTATCACGGCACGCAACAGATCAATCAGGGCCAGATGGACCGTTGGTCGATCGTGACCACGCTGAATTATCTGCCGCATGACAAAGAAGTCGATATCGTTTTGGCGAAGTCGAAACACTACACCGGCAAAGAAGGCCGCGACATTGTTAACCGGATGGTGCGGCTTGCGGATCTAACCCGCTCGGCCTTCATCAATGGCGATCTGTCGACCGTGATGAGCCCGCGTACGGTGATCACCTGGGCCGAAAATGCGGATATTTTCAACGATATCGGCATGGCCTTCCGCCTCACCTTCCTAAACAAATGCGACGAATTGGAGCGGGCTTTGGTGGCCGAGTTCTATCAGCGGTCTTTCGGCGAAGAATTGCCGGAAAGCGCGTTGAATGTTGCGTTGAGCTAACCAACTCCGGCAAAGGATCGGCCACAGATCGTGTCGACGTCAAACCGCAAACCGGCCCAGCCCAAAGAAGCGCCTACCGAACCGTTTAAACGGGCTGTCGGTGGCGCGATGCGGGCGATTGCCGGCCGTGCCGAGCTCGATATCTCCTTTGCCAATGATCGTCCGGCCCTGATTGGCGACAAAGCGCGCCTGCCCGAGCCGCCGCGCAAAATGTCGGCAGCGGATGCTGCTATTGTGCGCGGGCATTCGGATTCGATGGCGCTGCGCCTCTCTTGTCATGACACCAATGTTCATCGTCGGCTCTTGCCCGAGGGGCAGACGGCACGCGCTGTCTATGATGCGGTTGAACAGGCGCGTGTTGAATCGATCGGTTCACGTCGGATGGATGGCGTAGCCTCCAACATCTCGGCGATGCTGGAAGACAAATATCACCGTGGCAATTTCCAAGATGTTCGCGATGTCGCCGATGCGCCGATTGAAGATGCCATTGCGATGATGGTGCGCGAGCGGCTTACCGGCATGGCGCCGCCGGCTTCGGCCAAGCCTTTGGTGGATCTGTGGCGCTCCCATATTGAAGAAAAGGCTGGTGCAACGCTTGATACATTGACGGGTCGGATCGAAGATCAAAAAGCATTTGCCCGATTGGTGCGCGATCTGCTCGTGAAGCTCGATATGGCCGAGGAAGCCAAAGGCGAACCGGAAGCCGACGAGGATCAGAGCCAAGACGAGCAGCAAAGCGAAAGCGAAGAGCAAAATCAGGGTGAGACCGAGGAGCAATCCGCGACCGAGCAGGCTGAATCTTCAAGCGCCGACGAGTCGACCCAAGAGCTCGAAGACGGCATGGCGGATTCCGAAGACGGTCCGACCGGTGAAATGCCTGAGGAAGATGAGGGATCGGACGCCGATGATTCCTCCGAGTCGAGCCGTCCGCCGCCTGCCTCTGGGCGGGATAGCCGAGTCTCCGACTATAAACTCTTCACGTCCAAATTCGACGAAACGATTTCGGCCGAAGAGCTCTGTGATGCCGAAGAATTGACCCGTTTGCGGGCCTATCTCGATAAGCAAATCAGCCATTTGCAGGGCGTCGTTGCGCGGCTTGCCAATCGCTTGCAGCGCCGCTTGATGGCGCAGCAAAACCGCGCTTGGGAATTTGACCTGGAAGAAGGAACGCTTGATCCGGCGCGCTTGCCGCGGATTGTGATCGATGCCCAACAGCCCCTCTCGTTCAAACACGAGAAGGACACAAATTTCCGCGATACGGTTGTGACGCTGGTGATTGATAATTCAGGCTCGATGCGCGGGCGGCCGATTTCGGTTGCCGCAACCTGCGCCGATATTCTGGCGCGGACCTTGGAGCGGTGCGGTGTGAAGACCGAGATTTTGGGCTTTACGACACGGGCTTGGAAGGGTGGACAATCCCGCGAACTTTGGTTGCAATCGGGCAAACCGCCAATGCCAGGGCGTTTGAACGATTTGCGGCATATCATTTATAAATCGGCGGATTCGCCGTGGCGTCGCGCGCGCAAAAATCTGGGTCTGATGATGCGCGAAGGTTTGCTGAAAGAGAATATCGACGGTGAAGCGCTGGATTGGGCGCATAAGCGGCTTCTGGCACGGCCCGAACAGCGCAAGATTTTGATGATGATTTCGGATGGCGCACCGGTTGACGATTCAACGCTGTCGGTCAATCCCGGCAATTATCTTGAAAAGCATTTGCGCTTTGTCATCGAAGAAATTGAGACGCGCTCGCCCGTCGAGCTGATCGCCATCGGCATCGGCCATGATGTGACGCGCTATTACCGCCGTGCCGTCACCATCGTCGACGCGGAAGAGCTCGGCGGCGCGATGACGGAGAAGCTCGCGGAATTGTTCGAGGAAAACGGCCCGACGCGCGGACGCAAGAAACGCGCGGCTTAAGAATATCTCTTAAACCGCGACCTTCTCGGCCTGTTCCATGGGCAAAATCGCACTCATAAGCGCGCCATAGGGCAAGAGCGCTACCAAAGCCACGAGCATCTTCACCGAGAAATCAAAAATGGCGAGGCTTTGCCAGAGCGGCACGGTTGTGCCGAAAAGATCGACCGGGCCCGACATATCGGGATCACCCGCAAAGGCGAGCGAAAAGAAGAGAGCCGTATCCAAGGCCGAGCCGATGATGCTGCCGATCAAGGGCGCGCGCCACCATGTTTGACGGCGCAACCGATTGAACACCGTAATATCGAGCAATTGGCCAAACAAGAAAGCCGTTCCGGACGCAAAGGCGATGCGCGGCGTTGCAAGACCGACCGATAATGCCACCGCAATCACAAAGCCAACCACCACAAGGCGACGAGCCATTGAAGCGCCGTAGCGGCGATTGGTCAGATCGGTCACAAGGAAGGCAACGGGGTAGGTAAACGCACCCCAAGTGAGGTAATCACCGAGGCCAAAGGGTTCAAACGGATATTGAACGAGGACATTGGAGGCCACGACGACAATGGTCATGGCCAATACCGGCAATGCGAGCTGGCGCAGCGGAAGTGCGTTCATCATAGGCTTCCTTGAGCTGACGGCGAAAGGGCCGACGCATGTTTCGTTTTCTACGAAGGGCTGACGGCTAATGGCCGACGCCGAACGGAAGTCAAAAATTAGTGAGCAGCGAGCTTCTTCTCAATGTCGCGCTTCAAGTGGCGAGCATTGATCGAGAGATCATCGGCATGTGCCTTAATCAAGAAGGCATCAAGACCGCCACGGTGCTCGACCGAACGCAAGGCATGGGCGGTGACGCGCAAGGAAACGGCGCGGCCAAGAGCTTCCGACTGCAAGGTCACCTGGCACAGGTTCGGCAAGAACTTGCGCTTGGTCTTGTGGTTCGAATGGCTCACGAGCTGTCCGCTCTGAACGGCCTTACCTGACAATTCGCAACGGCGTGCCATGGTTTTTATCCCTTATCGTCTGAGGTCGTCCGACATAGGATCCGATACGGACCCGAGCAAACCTTTGCCCTTTGTGTCACACGCCTTAAAAAAACAGATTGGGGTCTATAGGGTAGAAGATCAGGAAGCGTCAAGCGAAACATCAGAAATTATGCCGCGAGCGGCCCCGAAAGCAAAGACAAGTTCCACAAAAGCCGCTAGATTGGCCCGATGTTCGCCGCTGCATGAACAAATTGAGCAGAAATTTACCCAATGTCTTCGCTTAGAATGCCTAAAATCGCTCATTTTGTCTGTCATGCCCGATTTTTGGCGATTTTTGCCGGATTTATGGTGCCTCAGCCCGGTTTTGCCGCCGAACCGCCTAAGCCTGTGATGATCACCTATGCGGTTTCAATCGCCTATGTCCCGATTGGAACAGCCCGATTTTCGCAAAGCTTCAAAGGGTCGAGCTATCATTTACACCTTGCCGCGGAATTTTCTGGGCTTGTCCGCATGTTTTTTGCGCCCGACCTCTCAGCCGATGCCGATGGCATCGATACCGGGACCCATCTTCAGGCCCAGCATTATAATCTGACCGTCAACCATCCCGACGATCCGCAACGGGTCGATATGAAAATGGCGGGTGGCAACGTTGTTAATGCCGAACTCGACCCTCCTTTGCCCGAACGAGCGGATCGGGTGCCCGTACTGCCCGAGCATAAAAAGGGGATCCTTGATCCGCTGAGCGGCTTCTTAATTCCATCGGCTTCGGCCCAACCGACCGCAACCGGCAATTGCGACCATGTGATCCCGGTTTTTGACGGGGCCGGCCGCTTCGATATCACGCTGCTGCCCGATATCGACCAAATCTATGAGACGGCAGGCTATAAAGGGCCGGTGATCAGCTGCCTTGTCCGCTACACGGCGATTTCCGGGCATCGGGCCAAAAAGACCAATGTCACTTATATGGAAAGCAACCGCGATATTATGGTGACCCTCGCGCCCCTACCGGGCAAGGCCTATCTCGTGCCGGTTGAAATCTCTGTAGCGACCTTGATCGGCAATCTGCGGCTAAGGGCCGAAAAGATCGAAGGCTTAGCGCCACCGAGCCCGCAGACGGCCGCGCAGTAGGCCGTTCGTCCCAATTCGAGACACATTGATTAAAATCGGCGCTTATTTGCCCTCAGATGTTCCATCCTTTGCCCCTAATTATTTCGCGAAAAGCAGCAATTTCGCGGAAAACGAATCAGTTTCTTGCCGATTCGGGCGCGTTTCGTTCATGCTTCGCGCTCTTTGTTAACGGCATCGCCGTTTCAAGCTTTCCGAAATTAAGCCTTTCGAAACGTCTTGGCGATCGAGGTTTGGTTGAAATCGTTAATGACGATAGGGAATAAAAACGGGGAAATAACCAAGGGTCAGACGAGTTATCCACAGATCGGGCGCTAATTCCGGTCGAACGAATCAGATTCGTGCCGATTCGGGCGCGTTTCGTTCCCGCCGCGTTCGTTTCGTTAACAGGCTTGCCAAATTATGTGCCATATCGGGACAAGCTGGCCCTCAGGGTCAGCCTCGTTGAGTGATCGATAATGGCCTTCTCCTCCTTGCCCCCCGCGATGCGGGCCCGTGGCGTCACTGCCATTCTGGGGCCGACGAACACGGGTAAAACCCACCTCGCCATTGAGCGGATGCTGGGGCATCCTTCGGGCATGATCGGCTTGCCGCTGAGGCTTTTGGCGCGCGAAGTCTATGGCCGGGTCGTGGATAAAGTTGGCGCCCCTGCGGTTGCTCTGATCACGGGCGAGGAAAAAATCAAGCCGCCAGGCGCGCGTTATTGGATCTGCACCGTCGAGGCGATGCCGCGCGATATTGACGTTTCTTTTGTGGCCATTGACGAGATCCAATTGGCCGCCGATTTCGATCGTGGGCATGTCTTCACCGACCGAATTCTGAATCTACGCGGCTATGCCGAGACGATGCTGATCGGTGCCGACACGATGCGAATGCGGATCGAGGAATTGATCCCCGGCGTCCATATTACATCCCGACCGCGCTTGTCGCAGCTAACGTTCGCGGGTGAAAAGAAAATCAGCCGCCTGCCCCGCCGAAGCGCAATTGTAGCGTTTTCAGCCGAAGAAGTTTACGCCATTGCCGAACTCATCCGGCGGCAAAGTGGTGGCGCTGCCGTGGTGCTCGGCGCGCTTTCACCCCGCACACGCAACGCCCAAGTGGCGTTGTTCCAATCGGGCGATGTCGATTATCTGATTGCGACGGACGCAGTGGGCATGGGTCTCAACCTCGATGTCGACCACGTGGCCTTTGCCGGTGACCGCAAATTTGACGGCACAAAATTCCGACGCCTTCTACCGGCCGAATTTGGACAAATTGCCGGGCGGGCGGGGCGCCATTTGAGCGATGGCACGTTCGGATCAACCGGAAGATGTCCCGGATTTGAGCCTGAACTGGTTGAAGCGCTCGAAGCACATCGGTTTGAACAAATGCCTATGTTGCAATGGCGCAACACTGTGCTTGATTTTTCAAGCGTGTCGGCGCTGCTCCACTCGCTTGATCGTGTACCGACGGAGCCCGGCCTGACGCGCGCACCCTTGGCCGATGACCTGCGTTCGCTTGAATCGGCGGCGCGCGACCCTGAGGTTAAATCACTCGCCATTGGCCAGAATAACGTCGAAAGACTGTGGGAAGTCTGCCAAGTTCCCGATTATCGCAAGGTTTCTCCCCAAGCGCATGCGGATTTGGTCAACACGCTTTACACGTTTTTAATGCAGCGCGGGCGGATTCCCGATGACTGGTTCAAGCGCCAGATCGCCGAAATCGACCGGACCGATGGCGACATTGATACGTTATCAGCCCGCATTGCCCAGGTGCGCACTTGGACTTTTGTTGCTAATCGAAATGACTGGTTACGTGATCCTTTGCATTGGCAGGAGGTCACGCGACAGGTAGAAGATGGATTGTCGGATGCTCTGCACGAGCGTTTGGCCCAACGGTTTGTGGATCGTCGCACCAGCGTGTTGATGCGGCGACTTAGAGAGAATGCGATGCTCGAAGCGGAAATTACGGCGACAGGCGATGTACTTGTCGAGGCTCATCCTGTTGGTCGTCTGATTGGATTCCAATTTATTCCCGAATCCGACAATGGCTCGACGGAGGGAAAAGCCCTTCGGGCCGCGGCGCTCAAGGCGCTTGCGAGCGAATTCTCCAACCGTGCGACCCGGGTATCGAACGCGGTTGATGACGCGTTCGCGCTCAGCAATGACGGCTCGCTTCGGTTCCTTGGTGAGCCGATTGCCAAACTCTCGGCGGGTGAAAAAATTCTTGAACCACGTCTTCGCATTCTTGCTGACGAGCATCTTGAAGCCCCCTCGCGCGAACTCGTGCAAACGCGGATCGATCTCTGGATCAAGGCGCATGTTGAAAAACTGCTCGGCCCGCTCTTAAAGCTTGAAGCCGCCGAGACGCTGACCGGTATTGCACGCGGCATCGCGTTTCAAACCGCGGAATCGCTCGGCGTGCTCGATCGCACACGCGTTGCGGATGATCTCAAAACACTCGATCAAGACCAGCGCGCCGCGTTACGCGCTTTGGGTGTTCGTTTTGGCGCTTACCATCTCACCGTTCCAACCCTGCTTAAGCCCGCACCGCGCGGCTTGGCGTGCCAGCTCTGGGCGTTAAAGGAAGGTGGAGCGGAAATCACCGGGCTTGATGATATTCTCCATCTTGCTGCTTCGGGCCGCACCTCCATTCCGGTCAATGATGAAACCCCGAAGGCGCTTTATCGCGCTGCCGGTTTCCGCGTCTGCGGAACACGCGCTGTACGCGTGGATATTTTGGAGCGCTTGGCTGATTTGATCCGCCCTGCCATTCAATACCGCCCAGGTGTAACGGTTGGAGAGCCACCAGCCGGCGCCGCCGATGGCGATGCTTTTGTGCCCACCATTGCGATGACATCGCTGTGCGGATGCGCGGGCGAAGATTTTGCCTCCATTCTGAAATCGCTCGGCTATGTCATGGAACGCCGGACCGGACCGGCGATAACCAAGGAATTGGCAAAGCCTGCTTCGATGGAGCCTATTTCATCCGTCGCAACCGAAGGGTCGGTTACAACCGATCCCGTTGAAGCAAGCGAGGCTGAAGCGGGTATTGAAACGGCACCTGCTGAACAAGCGCCTGTTACTGAGGCTGTTACCGAAGTTGTTGCTGAAACAACGGAAGCGGCAGAGCCTGTGATGATCGACGTGTGGCGGCAGCACCGTCAACGGCCCCATGCGCCACGGCATCAACGGAACAAGCCACAGGCACAGCGTGCGAACTCGTCGGGCGAAGCATCAGCGGACGCTGCTGCTGATGTAGCCAAAACGGATCGTCCCAAGCATGATCGTCCGCGTCATGAACGCGAAAAGCGTACGGGGGATGACCAAAACCGCGATCAACGCAAACCGCGCGCTGAAGGCTCTGAGGAACGTCGTGGGCCACGTCCACCGCGCCGCGACGACAAGCGGAATGATCGGCGTCCGCCGGAAAATCGCGGCTGGCAGGATCCACCGAAGGCTCGCGCTGACAATAAGGCACCTGATCCCGATTCACCTTTCGCCAAATTGCTCGCGCTGAAAGCTGAAATGGAATCGAAGGGCAAGAAGGGCTGAGGTCTTAAGCCTCAGCCACTTTAGGTTCCGAGATAAAAATCGTTTTATGGACAATGTCCCCGAGCCCATGGGCGCGCAGTGCAAGGTCGATGGCGAGCAATAAATCGCTGCTGACTTTTCCCGTTTGATCGACATCGGCGACGAAGCAGATCAATTCAAATTCTTTGACCGTTTCACCCAGCTTGCGAAAGAGAACGGCGAAAGCTGGTTCATTCAAAATAACGGTATTGGCGGTGGCGACATCGGAAATAAGGCGAATGACAAGGTCAGGATCGGCGTCTCGCGCAACCGGAATGGTGACAACAACACGTCCTGTACGATCATTATGAACGCGGTTTTTAACGTTCCCTGAAACGAGACTGGAATTAGGGACGATTAAAATCGAGCGATCAAAGGTTTCGATTTCCGTCGCGCGCACATTGATGCGTTTAACGAGACCTTGCTCGTCGCCCACAACAATCCAGTCACCGACACGAATACCGCGCTCCCATAAGAGGATGAGCCCTGAGACAAAATTATTGACGATTGACTGCAGACCAAAACCGATACCAACCGATAAAGCACCTGCAACAATGGTGACTTTTTCGAGGCTCAATCCGAGAACGCTAAGGCCAACGGCGATTGAAATGATAAAGCCTAAATAACCGACGCCCGTTACGATGGAATTGCGCAATCCTGAATCAAGATAAGTGTGCGGCAAATAGGTGTTGTTCAACCAGCGCTGTATGCCACGCGTGAACAAAATGCCTGCGCCCAAAATTGCAATCGCAAACAAAGCGGCACCGAAGGAGATGGTTACATCGCCAATGGTGAAGCCGAATATCACCGCACGAAGCGGCATCAAAATATCACCCGAATCGACACGCCACGGCGCCAGCGCAAAGGTGGCGCTAAGGCCCAAGATCAGCAATTGGCTTACGCCGGAAAGGATAACCGCCAATTGCTCGATGGATTGGCGCGAAAGCCCAGACGCCGATTGTATCGAGCGAAAGAGTTTTGTTTCGGGACGAAGCGATTGATCAAACACAGAGTTTGAAAGATGAATCGCCAGAAAGGTGAGCGTCGCCAAGATGGACAGCGTCGCGAGCTGATCGCTTAAAAAAGCAGCCAACGCCGAATAGCCAAATAATACGGCCACCAATATGCCAAAGACAATCAGCCATGCACACATGCGGGCGATGACGATCCACATCGGCCGCGTTTCGGAACCGTTTAAGGTCAGGTCACTGGAAGGGTGCTCTTCGGGTTTGATCGCATGCAGCCCTGCTGCCAATATACAGGCAACGAGCAATGCAAATAGGGATTTCGATAACACCGAAAGGGCAAGGCCCGCCGCAATCGCTTGTGTCACCCCTTCAAAAATACGGCCAATGACAATGATCAGGCTCACCCGACCCGCAAGCGCCGAAAGCCGGAAAGCCGTTCGATTGGGTAACGTTAACAGGCGCCATTCGGGCTTAGTCGTTGCCAAAAGCCCTTCGGCAAGGCCGCGTATGAGACTGACAAAAACCGCGCCATGCAAAATGATGAGCATTACTTTTTCGACGCGAATTGGTAAAATATCGGCGCCGTTAATGGCTTGCCCGATCGCATAGGTACCTGCCGCCGGAATCAGAAATCCAATGCCACCGAAGGCAATGGCACGGAGCCCTTTTTGCATCGGCGTCGGATTGCCAAAAAGCGTTGTACGCTCGATGGCGGCCAGAACTTTGCGGCGCGCGAAGGCCGTTGCAGCGACGGTTAAAACCAAGCCCAAAAAGATGAGAATTCCGCCAATAAGACCAGCGCGGTTAACAGCGCGGCTATAGGTGTCCTCAGCAACGATCAACAGAGCGCGAACATCATGTCCCACATTGACCGCAACATCCGTCCAAAGCGACGGTGATAAAATGCTTGATGATGGCGCAAACAATTGATCGGCGAACAAAGTGCGGCGCTTATCGGAAATAGCCGTCGATAATTGATCGGCTTGAACAAGAAGAGCCCGGGCAAGTTTTACCGTCTCCTCGACATCCTTCAGCGCTTTTTCACGGTCATCCCGCTCCTTGGTAATTTCGGCACTTTCGGGCGGCGACTTATCGTCGGGGCGCGGTCCTAATTCCTTCAGGCGCGAGCGTACGGCATCGGCGCGTGGCGCCTGTTCATCCGCCACCGTCTTGATGTCGGCTGCGATCTCGTCGATCTGCTTGCGGTTTTCTTGCAATGCCAAATCGGACGTCACACGCGTCGTCACCGACGTCTCAATCTGATCGAGCTGAAGCCGCAAGCCATCGAGCCGCGAACGGATGGCCGATTGTTCTTGCGCAACCGAAAAAGACGCGCTGCTTAAAATCAGCAGCGCAACGAGAGCAAAAGCGGTGATGTAGCGATGCAACAGAGACATCAGATTCCTTAAATCCGAGAGCGATGACAGAATAATACCGTCCGGCATACGCTCAGGCAAACATGGCCGGAAAATGACGCGGCTTCGTCTATTTATGCTTTTTTGCCCGCTCAACGCCTTCCAAAATCAGTTTTTTGGCTTCCGTTGCATCACCCCAGCGCACGATCTTCACCCATTTGCCTGGCTCGAGATCTTTATAATGCTCAAAGAAATGTTCGATCTGATGCAAGGTGATTTCAGGCAAATCGGTGTAATTTTCGACTTTCTCGTAACGCCGTGTCAGCTTGACGCTCGGCACAGCGACGATTTTTTCGTCTTGGCCCGCTTCATCCTCCATAATGAGAACGCCAACGGGTTTGACGCTCATGATCGCACCCGGAATAATCGCGCGCGTATTGGCCACAATCACATCGCACGGGTCGCCATCATCCGAGAGCGTATTGGGAATGAAACCGTAATTTCCCGGATAGCGCATCGACGTATATAAAAAGCGATCAACGACCAAGGCGCCCGCTTCTTTGTCCATTTCATACTTGATGGGCTCCCCGCCGATGGGGACCTCAATGATAACATTCACGTCATCCGGGGCATTGGCACCTAATGAAATGGCCGAAAGATTCATGATTTCATTCGCTTTCATAATGAAATTTGCAGGATAAACCTGTGTATGGGGCTTAGCTTCATGAGGCAAGAACGACTTTATGCGAAAGCGTAAAGTGTCGTTATTCTTTGACATAGGGCAGATAACTACCCATCTTGTAGGCCAATGACGAATGATTCATCCCCCACGCGCAAAAGTCGCAACCCCTATTATCAGGGGCCTGTTTCTGACCATTTCGATGGCGAGCATTTCTTTAACCCTGGCCGTCGCTGGGCAAAATCCTCGTCGGATTTATTGAAATGGATGTTGGAGAGGCGCTCTGAACGCTGGCCGAAAGATCATCCAAGCCCTTTTTCTGACCGTCCGCCCCGCCGGATTACCGGCTTTGATATGCGGGTCAGCTTTGTCGGGCATGCGAGCTTTTTGATCCAAACGGCGGGTCTCAATATTCTTCTCGATCCGGTTTGGTCCGATCGGGTCTCTCCGTTACGGTTTGCCGGTCCTAAGCGGGTCAACGCGCCCGGGATTGATTTTGCCCGCTTGCCGCCGATTGATGTCGTGCTGGTTTCGCACAATCATTATGATCATCTTGATATCACCACATTGCGTCGGCTCCACGCCGATCACGCCCCGCGCATCATCACGCCGCTCGGCAATGATACGATTATCAAGACGGCCCATAGTGATATTCGCGTCGAGGCGCATGATTGGGGCGACCGTATCGATTTGGGCAATGGCGTGTATGTGCATCTCGAGGAAGCCTATCACTGGTCGGCACGGGGCATAAGGGACCGCTTGCGGGCCTTATGGGCGGCTTTCGTGATCGAAACGCCGGGTGGTAAAATTTATCACGTTGGTGATACCGGCTTTCATGATGGCAAAATTTTTCCGGCGGTGCGTGAGAAGCACGGGCTCATCAAGCTCGCGATTTTACCCATCGGGGCCTATGAGCCGCGGTGGTTTATGGCCGAGCAGCATATGAATCCCGATGAGGCTGTTCGCGCCTTTATCGCCTCTGGCGCACAACGGGCCGTTGCCCATCATTGGGGAACGTTTCAGCTAACCCATGAGGGGGTCACGACACCTCCTGAGGATTTGCGCAAAGCGTTGAAAGCCCATGGCGTTGTTGAAGAGCGGTTTGCGGTGCTAAGGCCCGGCGAAGTTTTGTCGGTAAAATGATTATTTCTTCGGCTGAACGAAAATATTGATGGTTGTTCCCGGCGATGCCGAGGTTTCACCAAAGACCAGATATTCTTCGATAAACGCGTCTTTCACGACAATGTCCTTCGCATCAAGATAGGCCGTGATTTGCTCATAGGCCCCATCGATTTCGTCATAAGAGGCGAGATGGGCGAAACGTATCGCTTTGCCAGAAGGCGTCGTGCCCAATTTGATATCAGAACCCCAATCAACAGGTGTAGTCGTTGGCGCAGATGCGAGGGGTAAAATGGCATCATAGGTGAAGGCCGTATCGTTTGTTTCAACAAAGACCGTGATCGGATAACCGGAAACAACGAGACCAGCCTTTGTAGCGGCGGCCTGCCCACGGGCAAAAGCGGCGCGCAAATCGCCATAAGCCGTTTCCCATTGCGCCTTTCCGCGCACGACAATGGCGGGCTTGGCCACAAGCTCTAATGAATCCGGCAATGTCACCTCCGATACGGGAGGTGCGAGACTGGTAAGACTTGGCGCAGGCGTGGCATTTGACACATCCGGAGCCGGAAGCGCGCCTTGCGGCGCCGGTGGTTGGGCAGGTGGCGCTTCGACGTTCGGCACCACCGTGCTTGTGGAGGGCGCAGCGAGCGGGGCCGTTTCAATAGCGGGAGTGGCAGTTTGCGCGTGGGCGGAAACGGACATGGCGATGATAAGCAGGGACGCCGCGCCCAATCGGGCAACGCTCAAATACGAACCAAACATCCCAAACCCCTTCCCGGTGGCCAAACTGATTCGCCACACGCTTCTTGTTAGAAGAATAGAACGTGGCGAAAGCGAGGTCGAGACGCGTATGACTGGCCTCGGGGTTATATAATATGATATGGGGCGTAAAAATCAGGATTGAGCATGAGTAGCGCATTAGCAGGCCGCCCCTATCTGAAAATGAATGGGGCCGGTAATGAAATTACCATTCTGGATTTACGCGGCAGCGACCTGACGGTTTTGCCTGAGGAAGCGCGTGCGATTGCGCAAGATCCGCAAACGGCCTTTGACCAGTTGATGGTGCTGTTTGACCCCCATACGGCGCAGACCGATGCCTATATGCGGATCTTTAATACCGATGGCAGTGAATCATCCGCCTGTGGCAACGGCACACGCTGCGTCAGCTGGTACGTCCTTGAAGGCGAAAGCCGCGATACGCTGAAGCTGGAGACAGCAGCAGGCCTTCTGGATTGCCGCAGAGAGGGGCCCCTCGCCTTCACGATCGATATGGGTATGCCGCGCTTCGATTGGCAGCAGATTCCGCTTGGACGGCCACAAGCCGACACAAAGGCGATTGATTTTCAGTTTACGACATCGAACGGAAAACACTTGGCCAATCCGGCTTGCGTGAATATGGGCAACCCACACGCCATTTTCTGGGTTGAGGATGTGGAAGCCTATGCGCTGGATGTGAATGGACCGGTGCTTGAGCACGACCCTATGTTTCCGGAGCGCGCGAATATCTCGCTCGTCGAAATTAAAAGCCGCAACCATATTATCCAAAAAGTGTGGGAGCGTGGCGCAGGGCTTACTCTTGCCTGTGGCTCGGGTGCATGTGCAGCAGCGGTCGCCGCGGCGCGTCTTGATCGGACCGATCGCAAGGTCCGTGTCACTTTGCCTGGCGGTGATCTCTTCATCGAATGGCGCGAGACGGATGCGCATGTGCTGATGACCGGGCCCGTGGCCCTTGAACATCGGGGCCAGCTTGAAGCGAGCCTGTTTGAAAGCGTGTCCTGATGGGCGTTGAGCTCGTTACCTTTGGTTGCCGATTAAACGTCGTTGAATCGGAAGCCATCAAGCATGCCGCCGAAGCCGCAGGGCAGGATGATCTTATCATCGTGAACACCTGCGCGGTAACGAGCGAAGCCGTCCGTCAAGCGCGGCAAACGATCCGCAAGCTTAAGCGCGAACGTCCAACAGCAAACATTGTGGTCACGGGATGTGCTGCACAAATTGAGCCCGAGCGTTTTGCGGACATGACCGAGGTTTCAAGCGTCATTGGCAATGAATCGAAAACGAAACAGGAAACATGGGCAGCGCTTGCCGATCCGGCGAGAGGGTTTGAACGGGTGCGCGTTTCCGACATTATGGCGGTGAAAGAATTATCGCCGCATCTGGTGAGTGCTTTCGAAGGACACACACGAAGCTTTGTGGAAATTCAAAATGGCTGTGATCATCGCTGCACATTTTGTATCATCCCTTATGGCCGTGGCAATTCGCGTTCCGTGCCCATGGGGGCGGTCACAGAGCAGATCGCAAAACTCGTCGACGCAGGACACAAAGAAGCAGTCCTGACGGGTGTTGATTTGACAAGCTATGGCGCTGATTTGCCCGGCACACCTAAGCTCGGCGCTTTGGTCAAATCGATCTTGCGGCATGTGCCGGATTTAAAGCGGCTCCGCCTTTCATCCATTGATTCCGTTGAAGCGGATGATGATCTCATCGATGCGATTGCGACCGAGCAGCGCTTAATGCCGCATCTGCATTTATCGCTTCAATCGGGCGATGATCTGATTTTAAAACGCATGAAGCGACGCCATTTGCGCGATGATGCCATTCGCTTTTGTACCGATATAAAAAAGCTAAGGCCTGATATCGCCTTTGGGGCTGATATCATCGCAGGGTTTCCGACTGAGACGGAGGAAATGTTTCAACAATCCATCGACCTCGTTGACGAATGCGGCTTGGCGTTTCTTCACGTCTTCCCGTATTCCCCACGCCCTGGCACGCCAGCGGCGAAGATGCCGCAAGTAAAAGGCAACGAGATCAAAGAGCGGGCGCGGCGGTTGCGCGAGAAGGGCGAGGCTGCGTTGCAGGCCCATCTCGCACGCCTTGTCGGCACCGAGCAGGACGTGCTGATCGAACGCGGTGGAATTGGACGCACACCGTGCTTTACGCCCGTGCGCGTTGGCGATGGGTTTGAGGCGGGAAGTTTAGTAAAGGAGCGCATCCGCGAACACGATGGCGGTCATCTAAAAATCTAAATTGAATATCCGCACGCGGCCATCCGTTCGATCATGTGATCGGGCGGTGGCGCTTCCACACGGATGGGAGCCTTATTTTTATAAAGCGGAATGGTGATCGAGCGGGCGTGTAAATGCAAGCGCTCGCCGGTGATCTTGCCGTCGCCATATATCGGGTCACCAATAATGGGCCATCCCATGGCTTGGGTATGAACGCGCAATTGATGCGTGCGGCCCGTGAGCGGCGATAATTCCAACAGGGTACACTCATCGGTGCGGCCCATCACCTTCCAGCCGGTTTGCGACGGCAGGCCGTTGGGATCGGGCTTCATCCACCAGCCTTTGGATTGGTCCATCCGGCCTAGGGCCAAATCAATGAAGCCATCGTCCTCTTTGGGGCCGCCTTTCACCACGGCCCAATAGGTTTTCTGCATCAAGCCTTCGCGGAAAAGCTTGGACAGATCATCCAGCGCTTTGCGATGCCGGCCGAGAACGAGGCAACCGGATGTGTCTTTATCCAACCGATGAGCCAATTGCGGGGGCTTGGGCAGGCCGAATTGGAGCGCGGGGAAATATTGTTCCAAATGCGCGTCCCGGCTTACCGCGTTCGGGTGGGCCTGATGCACAGCAATGCCGGCCGGTTTGTTGATCACCAGCATCAGCGCGTCGCGGTACAGAATTCGACCTTGGATCTCTTCAGGCGTCATGGTGAGGCTTCCTAACCCTTTCCTGTTGACCGGGAAAGGGTTATCGAGGGGGCATGACTGACGATACGCCCAAAAAACCCGGCCTGATCTCCCGCCTGTTTGGCGTTGGGGCCGTTGCGCCCGCACCCGAGACAGCCAAGCTGAACTGGTGGCAGAGGCTCAAGAGCGGGCTCGCGCGGTCCTCCTCCTCCATCGGCCAGGGCATTACCGATCTTTTCACCAAACGCCGGCTTGATGACGAGACACTACAGGATTTCGAGGATGTGCTGATCCGTGCCGATCTTGGCCTGCCTGTCGCGAGCCGGATCGTCGAGGCGGTGGGCAAAGGCCGCTATGGCAAGGAAATCGAAGGCGAAGAAGTCAAAGCCATTTTAGCGGCGGAAGTGACGAAAACGCTGACACCGGTTGCTAAACCGCTTGTGATCGACGAGACCAAAAAGCCGTTTGTGATTTTGATGGTAGGGGTCAATGGTTCGGGCAAAACCACCACCATCGGCAAATTGGCCGCTAAATTTTCAAGCGAAGGCCGCAAAGTGATGCTGGCCGCAGGCGATACGTTTCGCGCCGCCGCCATCGAGCAATTACAAGTTTGGGGTAGCCGCGTTGGCGCGCCCGTCATCACCCGCCCGCAAGGGTCGGACGCGTCGGGCCTTGTCTTTGACGCGCTCGATAAAGCAACCGAAGCGCGCACGGATATCTTGCTTATTGATACTGCAGGGCGCCTCCAAAACCGTACCGAGTTGATGGCCGAACTTGAAAAGGTAATCCGCGTCATCAAGAAAAAGGATGAGGCGGCCCCGCACGCTACTTTATTGGTGCTGGATGCGACGGTGGGACAAAACGCGCTTTCGCAAGTCGAAATCTTCGGCAAAATGGCGGGCGTTACGGGCTTGGTGATGACCAAGCTTGATGGCACGGCACGCGGTGGCATTTTGGTGGCTTTAGCCGAGAAATTCGGACTGCCTGTGCATTTTATCGGCGTCGGCGAAGCGGTGGATGATTTGGAGCCGTTTAACGCGGATGAGTTTGGGAGAGCGATTGCGGGGTTGGAGTGAGGGTTTCCCTCATGGTGAGCCGCAAAACGCAGCTGAAGCGGATAAACTTTACCGTCATTGAGAGCGAAGGCGAAGCAACCCAGCTAGATTAAATTATAAAGGCACAACGCTTAGATTTCGCCTTTTTCTAGACCATCAACTGGGTTGCTTCGCCTTCGCTCGCAATGACGGATCAAACAACTCCGTATTTAGCGGCATTAATCCTCGCCGCTGCCGACAGCATAGACACCCTCAGCGCCAATGCCTTCTTCCAGCATGAGCCTTGCCCGCGCTCTTAGCTTTTCTGTTTCGCTTTTTAACTGTCCGCAGGCGGCTAAAATATCGCGCCCGCGTGGGGTGCGAACGGGCGATGCGTAGCCAGCGCGGAATACGACATCGGAGAATTCTTCAATCCGTCCCCAATCCGAGCATTTATATTTAGTGCCGGGCCATGGGTTGAACGGGATGAGGTTGATCTTGGCCGGAATGCCATTCAGGAGCCGCACCAATTCGCGAGCGTCTTTCAGGCTGTCGTTCACGCCATCGAGCATCACATATTCGAAGGTGATCCGGCGGGCATTGGAAACGCCGGGATAGTTCCGGCAGGCGTCGAGCAATTCTGCGATCGGATATTTTTTGTTGAGCGGCACTAGTTCATTGCGCAACTCGTCGCGCACGGCGTGAAGCGATATCGCTAGCATGGATGCAATTTCATCGCCCGCGCGCTGAATCATCGGCACGACGCCGGAAGTCGACAGGGTGATACGACGGCGGGACAGTGTGAGGCCTTCGCCATCGGTGACAACCGCCATGGCATCGCGCACATGCTCGAAATTATAAAGCGGCTCGCCCATACCCATCAGCACGACGTTTGAGACGGCGCGCTCGGCATCCGGCACAAGGCCATCGGTTGGCCGCGCGGCGCCTGGCCAATCGCCCAAACGGTCGCGGGCGATCATCACTTGAGCGACGATTTCAGCCGAAGTGAGGTTACGGACCAACCGCTGTGTACCGGTGTGGCAGAAAGAACAGGTGAGCGTGCAGCCAACTTGCGAGGAAATGCAAAGCGTTCCGCGGTCTGATTCGGGGATATAGACCGTCTCGATTTCCGCGCCTTTATCGTGCGCGCTGACGGGAGGCATCCGGATGAGCCATTTACGCGTGCCGTCGACGGAGATTTGTTCCGAGACGATTTCCGGACGATCCAACGTGAAATGCTGCGCCAATAGGCTGCGTAACTCTTTGGACACATTGAGCATTACGTCAAAGGACGTGGCGCCACGGTGGTAGATCCAATGCCAGAGCTGGCCCGTGCGCATCCGTAATTCGCGTTGGGCGACGCCAATTTCGGCAAGTTTTTGCGACATCTCGATGCGCCCAAGACCGGCTAGCGAAGGTTTTCCATCCGCAAAGACAGGCTGAGGAGACAGAATTTCGGCTGTCTTCTCAATCGAATCCATCGCACCTGCCGCGCGCCCTGATGTCACGGGCAGGCCTTTTTCACCTGATCAAGCGCCTGGGCAAAGCCGGCCAAAACGTAATTTTCTTGCAGAGCATTGCCGCGCTTTGACGTTACTTTCAACGAAAGCGATGGGGCTTTTTTCATTTGCTCGATCACCGCGGCATTGTCTTGGGCATTTTTGAGCCATGCCACATTGCCTTGCGATTTAGGTGAAACAACGAAATTGGCCTTGCCCAAAACGAGCTGAGCGTCTGCGCCATCCTTGGGTGGGAAGCCCAACACAAAGCTGATTTCGTCCCGGACATTTTCCTTGGGCCGGGTGGAGACGAATAAATATCCAGGATCGCGGGTTAAATTGGCTGGGAGACGTTCTTTGGGCACCGCTAAAGCATAGCAGATGCGTCCATTTGCGGTATCCGACGCATAGACATTCCAGCTTCCGAAGGTGCCCAACTGGGTTGGCTGCGATTCGGTTGCGGCTGGCTTTGCGGGTGCCGCCTTAGCAGCTTCCGGCTTCTTAACCTGAGCAAATGCCTCAGGCGAGAGCACAATTAGACCTGCCGCCATAAGAATGGCTGAGGCAAGGATCCGGACGTTAAGACGATAAACCATGGGCGTATCAGGCTCCGACAAATCAATTCGTAGGACAGCGCCTACCCTAAACCGAGTTCAGTTGAAACCAAAATTCTTCTTGGATGATGAAAACTCCGTTTCAAACGACGAATTTTCGTGCCAATATTGCCCGAACTGACCGATTAATTCCGGGTATTCGCGGCGAGGTATAAGCGTTGTCGACACATCAAGAGCTCGGCGAGCTTGTGCGAGCTGTAGCCAATAACCGCGACCGGGCGGCTTTTGCACAACTTTTCGACCATTTTGGGCCGCGTTTGCACGCGTATTTGACCCGTTTAGGGTCCGATGCGGGAACTGCCGATGAAATTCTGCAAGATGTGATGACCACGCTTTGGACCAAGGCGCATCTTTTTGATCCGTCGAAATCCTCCATCGCGACTTGGTTGTATCGCATCGCCCGAAATCGCCGAATCGATACGCTACGACGCGATCGTTTGGACTTTTTCGACCCGATGGAGGCACCCGAGATTGCTGCCGAAGACGAGGGAATCGATCGGCGAATCGATATGCAGTTCCGTGAAGAGCGCATCAAGGAGTCGCTGGGGGCCCTGCCCGACGAACAGCTGACCTTGATTCGCATGGCCTTTTTTGACGATCTTTCCCATAGCGAGATCGCGGACAAAACCGGCCTACCGCTCGGAACCGTTAAATCGAGAATTCGCCTCGCCTTCGGCAAGCTGCGGCGTCAGCTTGAAACAAATGGCGTTATCGACGCGGGTTCTCAGTCATAAATTCCTAATGGGAGCCATCGGCGATGGCGTTGATGGATTTGGCCAGCGCAAGATCGCGCCGCGATAATCCTTTAACGTCGTGGCTCGTCAAAACAATGGTGACGGTTCGATACACGTTGGACCATTCGGGATGATGGTCTTGCTTTTCCGCTTCCATCGCAATGTGTGTCATAAAGCCAAAGGCCTCGTTAAAATCACGAAACACAAATTGGCGGGAGATCGCGTCCCTTCCATCTACCATAGACCAGTCTTTAAGGTCCGATGATAGCGACTGACGTTCGCTATCGGTTATTCCATCGTGATTGGCCATTTATAAAATCCCGTTATGCTGAAATGCGTGATTGTTCAGCGGGGACACGTTGTTGAAACGGATAGATTGCTTCCGTCACATAAAGCCCGCCGCCTGTGGATGATCGGGACGAGTATACATTAAACGCGTCAGCAACAAAGCGCATCGATGGCACATGGCCGATGACACTCAAAAAATTGGCCAATTCAAAGGGCGAAGTATCGCGCAAACGGGCAAGTGTAATGTGAGGCGTATATTTGCGTGGCTCAGGTGGCAGACCAATTCGCCGCATCAAACGTTCATGCTCGCTTTGCAATTCCATTAAAGCTGAAGTGGGTGCAATCTTGGCCACCAATGCGCGCGGCCTATCACCACCGAAGACCGTTATGCCTTCAATGGTCAAAGGAACAGGTGCGCGCGTTACCCTTCCAAGAATAGCGTAAATATCGTGAGCGGTACCGTCATCAATATCGCCAATGAAGCGAAGCGTGATGTGGTAATTATCGGGCGTTATCCAACGTGCACCGGAAAGGCCACCACGGATCGACATCAGCCCTTCGGCCACTGATTCAGGAATATCGAGACCGGTAAAGAGGCGGGGCATGGGCTCCTCCTTCGACGGCCTTAAGCCGCATCCTAGGCACGAATCATATATTGCAGTGCATCACAGAGAAGCCCTTCCGACAAGGTGGGGATGTTGCCTGCGCATTCACTCGACTAGGGATGCAACCCATCACGCCCGTTGCAGGGTACGTGACCTCCATCCTTCAACGATAATCAAGGTCAAGCCACTTGCGAGAATAAGCGCGGCGCCTTCAAAGACGGCCACAGGGGGCCAATCGCCCCAAATCAAAAAGCCCCATCCAAACGACCAGATCAAAGTGATATATTCAAAAGGTGCGACGGCTGAGGCAGGCGCTAGCCTATATCCTTCAAACATTAGAAACTGCCCGGACGCGCCCACACCACCTAAAAGCAGAAGCAAGAGCAGGCTATTCATGTCGGGCGTTACCCAAACAAAGGGAAGCGTTACGCCGCACACTAAAATGACGACGCCATTGCTCGCCAGCATGAGGCTGAGCGATGATTCTTTGCGGCTGATGAGACGCACCAGAATATTCGTCCAGGCCCAACAAAAGGCAGCAATGAGAACCAGAACGATCGGAATAAGATCTACGGAGCCTGCTGGCGCGGCTGCAATCACGACGCCGATAAAGCCAATGATCGTTGCGGCCCAACGCACCAACCCGACCGTTTCCTTCAAAACCGAAACCGAAAGAACAACGGCAAAGATCGGTGTCGAAAAATAAATCGTTACGAGCTCCGCAAGATGCAACGAGCGCGAAGCGGTAAAATACGCCAACCATGCGATGAGAATCAGCGCCGATCGGATCAGCAACGCATTGCGGTTTGAGCTTTGCGTCAATTCGATAACGCGTCTAGGTCCCGTAATCGACAAGCATAAAATAACAATCAAAGTACTGCGTGAAAACAGCACCTCCCAAACAGGCAGCGTGGTAACGAGCCATTTGACGACGGCGTCTTGAATGGAAAAAATTGAAAATCCAGCAAGCGCATAGCCAATGCCCGCCATGGTGCGGGTGTGAAGTTCTTTTGCTTCTGTGGACATTGTGCGCCTGAGGGAAGTTGTGCCTGCAGATTAGGCAATGGTGGATTGATCCGGCAAGGAAATTATCGGCTCGCTTCAACAGAGCTAGCCCGAAGGCCGCAAACCTCATATAAAGCCACAAATAATCACATTAGCCGCAAGGCCACCATGACCCGTCCGCTCGCCATTGATCGCCTCAACCATATTTTGCAAACGCTGAACGATACGGGCTCGGTCAGTGTCGGCACGTTGGCTGAGCATTTTGACGTTTCTAAAGAAACCATTCGTCGGGACCTTAAACTCTTGTCCGACCAAGGGCGCGTGAGCCTTGTCCATGGCGGGGCGACATCGGGAATTCCGGCAGAGCCGTCCCTTTCGCGGCGCGAGGCGGAAAATGCAGCCGGCAAAGCCGCAATCGGTCGAAAAGCAGCCAGCTTGGTCAAAGATGGGATGGTTATCTTGATCGATTCCGGCTCTACCACGCTGTTTCTGGCTGAAGCACTGGCAACGCGTGAGCATTTGACGGTAATTACCAATAGTCTGCCGATCGCATTGACCCTTTGCCGTACCCAAGGAGTAAAGACGATCATGCTGGGCGGAGAAATTCATGCCAATGACGAGGCCAGTTTCGGGGTCGATACGCTTGAAAGCCTGAAACATTTCAATGTCGATCTCGCCTTTGTCGGTGCAGGCGGCATTTCCGACGAAGGTGATTTTACGGATTACACCCGGATTGCCGCCGAACAACGCCATTTGATGCTAAAATCCGGGCGGAATGCCTATGTTTTGGCGGATCAAACCAAATTTGAGCGCAAAACACCCATCAAAATCATACCGAGTGAACAGATTGCCGGGTTGATCGTCGACCATTTACCTGCAGGTTTAGCTGCCAGTCTCGCCGCCGAAAAACGCTGGCCGATCCTGATCGCATAGGGTCGAATCCATTAGCCCATGTGTTAAAATGTGGTATTTTGTGATATATTGACTGCTTTTGTGGAATGGGTTAAAAGCAATTATCCCAATCTTTCAACCACCGTGACGAGCATGGCGGTTACAGGAGACGTTCTTATGACACGTGCTTTTCGTGGACCCGAAGGCCAAGAATCGACCCCTTATCTTCTGACCCCCGGCCCGCTGACCACCACTCCGGCAGTAAAAGAGGCCATGCTGCGCGATTGGGGCTCCTGGGATGCCGATTTGCGTAAAGTCGTTGCGGGTATCAGGGAACAATTGCTCGATATTGCCGACGCGTCGAACGGCTTTGAATGTGTCTTGCTGCAGGGATCCGGATCATATGGCGTTGAAGCGGCGCTCGGAAATTTTGCTCCCAAAGACAAAAAAACGCTGATGCTGACCAATGGCGCCTATGGCGAACGTGCCATCAAGGCGCTCGCTTATATGAACCGCGATTTCATCAGCTATGAGACTGACGAGCTTGAAGCGCCTTCAGCCGATGAAGTTTCGGCATTGTTAAAGGCCAATCCGGATATTGGCGCGGTGTTTATGGTGCAATGTGAAACGACGAGTGGAATCGTCAACCCGATCGAAGATATCGCCGCCGTCGCACAGAAGGCCGGATGTGTGGTTATCCTCGATGCGATGTCGAGCTTCGGCGCGATGGATATATCGATGAAACGGATGGGCATTGATGTCGTCATCTCATCCGCCAATAAATGTATCGAAGGCGTACCCGGCTTTACCTATGTAATTGCGCGGCGTGACTTGCTTGAAGCCTCGCAGGGCATGTCACATTCGCTCGCGCTCGATCTCTATGAACAATGGGCTTACATGCAGAAAAGCGGACAGTTCCGCTTTACCCCGCCCACCCATACACTGGTCGCCTTCGCTGTTGCACTCGAACAACACGCGGCTGAAGGCGGTGCGCCAGGACGTCTCGCGCGCTATAAAAAAACAGCGAAGACATTGCGAGATGGCATGCGTAAAATTGGGCTTTCACCGTTGCTCGGGGACAATGAAACGGGACCGATTATTCAGACCTTCGCAACCCCACGTGACAAAAATTTTGATTTCACGACGTTCTACGGAGGATTGAAAAAGCGCGGCTTCATTATTTATCCAGGAAAGCTGACCAAAAAGCCAAGCTTCCGGGTTGGCAATATGGGGGCGCTTAATTGGGAAGTTATGGAAATGCTCGTCGATGCAACCCAAGCAACCCTCAAAGAAATGAATGTCACCGACCTTACGCCCGCGGAATAAATAATCATGACAAAATCATCCCTCACCATCAATGGCCGTGTCTTTCAATGGTCAAAGCGAACGCTTGTTGTTATTTGCCTTGATGGCTCTGAACCCGCTTACACGGATGAAGCCCGCAAGCGCGGCTTGATGCCAAACCTCGAAAAACTCATCGCAAAGGGGGGCGAGTATCGCGCCGATAGCGTGGTGCCAAGCTTTACGAACCCGAACAACCTTTCCATTGCGACCGGTCGCCCACCGGAAGTGCATGGCATTTGCGGAAATTATCTGATCGATCCTGATACGGGTTTAGAGACGATGATGAATGATCCGAAATGGTTGCGGGCGCCGACCATCTTCGCCGAATTTCAAAAAGCGGGCGCTCGCATTTTGATGGTGACCGCCAAAGATAAGCTGCGCCTTCTGCTCTCAAAAGGCCTTGTCTATGACGGTACCGCGATCGCCTTTTCCTCAGAGAAGGCCAATATCGCAACATTAAAGGAAAATGGGATCGATAATCCATGCGCGGCCTGGGGAATGGCGCTACCCGATGTTTATTCCGGTGATTTGTCGGAGTTTGTTTTTGCAGCTGGCGTTAAATTAATTCCACAAATGAAACCGGACTTGGTCTATCTTTCGACAACCGATTTCATTCAGCACAAATTCGGCCCAACGGAAAAAGGTGCGCTCGATTTCTATGCGATGTTCGACCGCTATGTAGGCGAACTCGATGCGTTAGGTGTCACCCTGATCATCACCGCCGATCACGGCATGAATGACAAACATACGACCGATGGAAAGCCTGACGTGCTCTATTTGCAAGACGCACTTGATCAGCACTTTGGTGCTGGCAAGAGCAAAGTTATTTTACCTATTACCGATCCTTATGTGGTTCATCACGGTGCGCTTGGATCTTACGCTGCGATCTATCTTTATGGCGCGGACAGCGGTTCGGTTGAAACCTATATTCGTTCGCTTGATGGGATCGACCTCGTGCTTTCCAAGGCCGACGCGTGCGCACGATTTGGGCTTCCTCTTGATCGCACCGGTGACCTCGTTGCCATTTCGGGCGGACCGAACAAGTCGAAAGTCATCGGTACCTCGGCTGCGGCGCATGATTTATCCGGGCTTGATGTTCCGCTTCGCTCCCATGGCGGCTTAACGGAACAGAATGTTCCTTTCTTTATCAACGGCCCGGTACATGAATTGCCGAAGGGTCTTAGAAATTTCGACGCTTTCTTTGTCGGCTGCAACTTCGCGGAGTAATTAGGATGAGCAAAATAATCAATGAAGCGATGCGGATCGGCGGCAAGAAAGTTTCGACCGATAGTGTTGTGAACGTCCACTATCCCTATACCAATGAAATCATTGGAACGGTTCCTGCGGGGCGCGCCGAACATGCGCGGGAAGCATTTAAAATTGCTGCGAATTATAAGCCCAAGCTGACGCGCTATGAACGCCAAAAGATTTTGTTTCGAACCGCTGAATTGATCAATGCGCGGAAGGATAGCCTAGCGCCTTTGATTACGAGCGAGCTTGGTATTTCGTTAAAGGATTCGCTCTACGAATGCGGTCGCGCCTATGATGTGTTCACCTTGGCAGGTCAGCTTGCCATTCTTGATGACGGGCAAATTTTTTCCTGTGATCTGACACCACATGGTAAATCACGTAAAATTTACACGAAGCGCGAACCTGTACGCGCGATTTCGGCGATTACACCGTTCAACCATCCGCTCAATATGGTGTCGCATAAATTGGCCCCCGCAATTGCGACCAATAATTGCGTCGTGTGCAAGCCGACCGAGTTGACCCCGCTGACTGCTATCGCGCTTGCCGATATCCTCTATGAGGCGGGCCTTCCACCTGAGATGGTGCAGATGGTAACCGGCATGCCCGATGATATTGGCGATGAAATGGTCACCAACCCGGATATCTCGCTAATAACCTTTACGGGTGGTGTGAAGGTCGGAAAATTGATTGCGTCAAAAGCAGGCTATCGCCGTGCCGCACTCGAACTCGGCGGCAATGATCCGCTGATCATTTGCGATGATCTCTCTGATAGCGATCTCGATAAAGCGGCTGAACTCGCCGTTCAGGGCGCGACCAAAAATTCGGGCCAACGCTGCACAGCGGTTAAGCGCATTCTGGTGATGGAAAGCGTTGCCGATGCGTTTGTTGAAAAGGTTCTAGCGAAAGCCAAAAAAATTAAATTTGGCGATCCGATGGATCCCGACACTGATCTCGGTACCGTTGTGCACGAACAAGCTGCGGCCTTGTTTGAAAAGCGCGTGTTTATGGCCGAAGAACAGGGCGCAAAAATACTCTATCACCCCGGCCGCCAAGGCGCTTTGTTACCCCCTATTGTGGTTGATTTTGTGCCGCATGGCTCGGAACTCGTGCTGGAAGAAACATTCGGACCAATTATCCCGATAATCCGCGTACCGAACGATGTTGAAAAAGTGATCGAGATTTCAAATTCAACCGCTTTCGGCCTCTCCTCTGGTGTTTGCACCAACCGGCTCGATCGTATCACGGCCTTTATCGAGGGACTTGATGTGGGAACGGTGAATATTTGGGAAGTGCCTGGCTACCGGATTGAAATGTCACCCTTTGGCGGCATTAAGGATTCAGGCAATGGCATTAAGGAAGGCGTGTTGGAAGCGATGAAATTCTTCACCAATGTGAAGACCTACTCGCTGCCTTGGCCGGTATAAAATAAAAAAGCCCCGGGAAGCCAACGCTCCCGGGGCTTTTTAAATGCGTGTGAATTAAAACGCTTTCAGCGTTGTGCGCATAATATCGATCATCTGGTCGATATGGGCTGTTTCCATAACGAAAGGTGGAGCAACAACGGCGGCATCGCCCGTTGTTTTGATGTGCAGGCCAGACTCAAACATCCGCTTCTGCCATTGATAGCCGCGCGCGCCTGGACCACCCATAGGGGCTACATCAACGCCACCCATCATGCCGTAACCGCGAATATCGGTAACAACGGGGAGGTCTTTTAGCGAGAACAATCCCTCAAGGAAGTAAGCCGACATTTGGGCAGCCCGTTCAAAGAGGCGCTCATCTTCGTAGATTTTCAAGGTTGCAAGCGACGCTGCACAAGCAGCCGGATGGGCCGACCATGTGTAACCATGGAAGAACTCGGTCACATTTTCTGGTGCTGCGTTTACGATCGTGTCGTGAATCTCGCGGCTAGCGGCAACGGCTGCCATTGGCTGCGCGCCATTGGTAATAGCTTTAGCCATGGTGATGAGATCCGGTTTCACATTGAAGCTATGGGTCGCAAATGAACGACCCGTACGCCCGAAGCCCGTAATAACCTCGTCAAACACCAACAAAATACCGTGTTGGGTGCACAATTCACGCAAGCGCTTCAAATAGCCCTTGGGTGGAACAAGCGTTCCGGTTGAACCGGCAATCGGTTCGACAAAGACGGCTGCGATATTCTCGCCGCCGTAATTGGCGATGATGCGGGCCAAATCTTCGGCCAAATCGGCGCCGTGTTCGCCTTCCCCTACCTGAAACTTGTTCTCAGGAATATGCGTGTGGCGCATATGAACAGCGCTTGGCAGCGCGCTGCCAAAAGCGCGGCGGTTATTGACCATGCCGGAGAGCGCCACACCGCCGAAATTAACGCCGTGATACGCACGCTCGCGCGAAACAAACATTTGGCGATTACCTTGGCCGCGGATGCGGTGATAATTTAACGCCATTTTCATCGCGGTATCGACAGCTTCAGAGCCTGAATTGACGAAAAAGATCTTGTCGAGGCCTTCCGGCATGAAAGCCGCAATTTTGGTGGAAAGCTCAAAGCTCTTGTCGTGGCTGCGCAAGAAGCTTGGAGTAAAATCGAGCTCGGAGAGCTGCTTATAGACGGCTTCGGCAATCTCGCGGCGGCTATGGCCGGCCGGCGTGGTGAACAGACCGGATGATCCATCGAGGATCTTCTTTCCTTCACGATCGTAATACCAGACGCCCTCGGCGCGCGAGAACATCTTTGGATCCTGCTTGAAATCCCGGTTAGCCGAAAACGGCATCCAGTGATTTTCCATGGAAGGCGATGCGGATGAAGCCATAACGTTATCCTTTTCAAAGGCCGGAACTTCTGCCAGATTGGACCAGATTGGATAAATGGATCCAGAATCATAGAGCCAGAAGGTCAATTTCTCTTGGAACACGGTATCCCTCAACCCTTACGGACGGAACTGTCAATCCCATCGGGGGTGGATGAGACGGTGATATGGGATTCGCTGTTCCAGAAATTTTCGCATAGCGGCCGCTCGCTTCAGGTTCAAATTCGCCAAATGATTGTGGCTGCCATTGAAGAACGACGGCTTCCGGCAGCCGCCCGCATGCCTTCCAGCCGCGATCTTGCAGCAATCCTCGGCGTGGCGCGCAACACGGTTGTTCTGGCCTATCAGCAATTGGTCGATGAGGGATTTTTAGAATCGCGCGAGCGGAGCGGGTATTTTGTACGCAGCGCATCGCCATCCGAGCCAAGTGAGCGGGCACCGCGACCAATCGCGACAGACGGGCCCAACAGCTTGCAATGGGCTAGCCGGTTCACGATGCAACCCTCGACGCGGCGGAATATTACGAAAACCAAAGAATGGTTGAGCTATCCCTACCCGTTTCTCTATGGCCAATTTGATCCGGGGTTATTTCCGACCAATGATTGGCGTGAATGCGCGCGCGGAGCCCTCAGTGTTCTTGAGATCCATAACTGGGCGCGCGATTTGGTGGATGGCGATGATCCGGAATTGATTGATCAGTTGCGGCTTCATGTTTTACCCCGCCGTGGAATATGGGCAAATCCGGATGAAATCATTGTCACCATTGGTGCCCAACAAGCCCTTTACCTGCTGGCCCGACTTTTGATGAACAAAGAATCGCGCGTCGGCGTCGAAGATCCCGGCTATCCCGATGCACGCAATATTTTTTCGATTATGACCGACCATGTTATAGGGCTACCCATTGATGAAGACGGCCTCAAGATTTCCGAAGGTCTTGATCAATGTGATTACCTCTATGTAACGCCCGGCCATCAATGTCCGACTACCGTCACAATGCCCGTCGAGCGGCGCAAAAAATTGCTCGATGTTGCAGCTAAGCGCGATATCGTCATTATCGAAGATGATTATGAAACGGAGTTCTTGGCGAACGCCCGCGAAACGCCTTCCTTAAAGAGTTTCGATCAATCTGGCCGCGTGCTCTATGTCGGCAGTCTTTCCAAAGTTTTGGCCCCCGGCCTCAGGCTTGGCTATATTATTGCGCCCGCTGAAGTTGTGCGCGAATTACGCGCTTTGCGGCGTTTGATGTTGCGGCATCCGCCATCCAACAATCAAAGAGCGGCGGCGTTGTTTATGGGGCTTGGTCACTATAAGGCCCATATCCGCAGGCTTGGCTCGTCCCTTGGTACCCGCGCCAGTCAGTTGGATTTGGCGCTCAAGAAACATTTGCCAGAATTTGAATTTTTCCTGGGGCAAGGTGTTTCAAGTTGCTGGTTGAAGGGACCGGATGATTTAAACGGGCGCGACCTTGCGAAAGTCGCGCAAAACAAAGGCGTTTTAATTGAGACCGGCGATATCTTTTTCAAGAATGATGAGCCGCCACACAATTTTATTCGGTTAGGGTTTTCATCCATTCCCGCTGAACGGATCGATCCGGGTATTTCAGCCTTAGCCGCTGCATGGCGCGAATTAAAGGCTTAGTCCATGAAGATTATTCTCGTCCTTAATGCAGGCTCGTCCAGCGTCAAATTTGCTCTGATCGGCGTACAGAAACTAGGCGAAGAGCATGACCTAGCGCGCGGTGCGTTTGATGGTATCGGGCAAGTGCCACGGTGGAGCGTTAAACGGTTCGATGGCCTAGCTAACAAAGAAATTACGATTTCAAATGGCATGGCCTCGAACCATAAAGAGGCCGTATCGCATATTCTAAAATGGATTGATCAAAATTATGGATTAGCGTCGTTGACGGCGGCGGGGCATCGTGTGGTTCATGGTGGCGCTGATTTTATCCAACCGGTTCGACTGGATGCGCAAACGATTGCAGCGCTTCGCACCCTCGTTCCACTTGCGCCACTGCACCAGCCGCATAATTTGGCTGCTATCGATAGCTTAAACGAATTGGCTCCTGAACTGCCGCAAATGGCCTGCTTTGATACAGCCTTTCATGCGACCATTCCCGATATTGGCCGACAATTTGCCCTGCCCCGCGCGATAACGGCATTAGGGGTGAAACGTTACGGCTTTCACGGCTTATCTTACAGTTATATTGCCAATGAATTGGCTAGACAGAATGCGGGCCTTGCCAAAGGGCGCGTGCTCGTCGCGCATCTCGGCAATGGGGCTAGCCTGTGTGCGATGCGAGGCGGGCAAAGCATTGCAACGACAATGGGTTTTTCGGCGCTGGACGGATTGATGATGGGAACCCGAACGGGATCCATTGATCCGGCGGTTATCTTTTATTTGATGCGCGATCAAAAGATGAGCGCGGATGATGTCGAGGCCATGCTATATCAGAAATCAGGCTTGCTTGGCGTTTCTGGTTTATCAAATGATATGAGAACACTGCGCGAAGCGGCTGGCAACAATCGCAGCGCCCGTGAGGCAATTGATATGTTCACCTACCGCATTGTTCGGGAAGCGGGGGCTATGATTGCTGTGATGGGCGGGATCGATGCTTTGGTCTTTACGGCCGGTATTGGCGAAAACGATCCCGAACTGCGGGCCGATGTTATAAAAGGACTAGAATTCGCTGGCTTTTCTCTCGACGAAACGGCCAATAATGCGAAGAATAGAAAAATTAGCACCGCAATGGGGCCCGTTGCCTTGGTGGTGCCGACGAATGAAGAAGTAATGATTGCCCGGGAAACGGCGGTACTAATCGACCGCGATCATAAGTGAGGATGAAATGACGATTAAGGATCTCAAACGTTATCCGGAAATGTCCGAGCCACAATTGCGCCCACGCTATTCCGGTGTAGCAACCTTTTTTCGTCGACCTCTGGTGGATACCGCCGATGGCGTTGATATCGGTGTGATTGGTGTGCCTTTTGACGGCGGCGTTACAAACCGCACCGGGACGCGGCACGGTCCGCGCGCCGTTCGCGAGCAAACAACCCTTGTGCGTCGGGTTAATCAAGCCACGGGTATTTCGCCCTTCGATCTCGTCAATATTGCCGATTGTGGTGACGCGTTTTTTGAAGCGCCATATGAATTGATTTCCGCACATAGAGAAATCGAAGATTTTTTTGCCAAAGTGAAAGCGGCTGGCACCACTACTTTAGCGGTTGGTGGCGACCATTCTATTTCTTTGCCGATCTTGCGTGCGATTGCAAAAGATGGCCCGGTGGGCATGGTGCACATTGATGCACATTGTGACACAGGCGATGATTATCTTGGTTCTAAATTTCATCATGGCGCGCCCTTTTCGCGTGCCGTTGAAGAAGGCTTGCTTGATCCAAAGCGCGTGATTCAAATTGGTATCCGCGGTTCAATTAATCATAAGGATATGTGGAAGTTCAGCCATGATAGCGGCATGCGCGTCGTTTATATGGAAGAACTGACGGACAAAGGTTGGGCTTGGGCCGCGGAGGAAGCACGCCGTGTCGTCGGTGTTGGAAAAACCTATCTCTCTTTTGATATTGATAGTCTAGATCCCGTTTTTGCACCGGGTACAGGAACGCCTGAATCAGGTGGACTCACGATGATTGAAGCTCAGCGGATGATCCGGTCGTTGAATGGTATTAATTTTATTGGTGGTGATCTTGTCGAAGTGTCACCGCCTTTTGACAATGGCACGATCACAGCGATGAATGGTGCCAATGTTTTATTCGAGATTTTATGCGTGCTGGCTACAGCACGGCAGAAACGAAAAGGTTGATGCGTGAGCGAACACGAAACCTGGCAGGTTAAAGGTCTTAGCGCGGACGCAGAAATTCTCATCGACCGATGGGGAATACCGCATTTGCGGGCGAGCAATCTCGACGATCTCTTTTTTCTGCAAGGCTTCAACGCCGCGCGTGATCGGCTGTGGCAGATTGATCTATGGCGGAAGCGCGGGCTAGGGTTATTGGCCGCTGATTTTGGACCGGGCTATTTGGCGCAAGACTATGCGTCGCGGCTCTTTTTATACCATGGCAATATGCAGGCTGAATGGGATGCTTATTGCCCCGATGCTGAGCAAATTTGCACCTCCTTCGTCAATGGCATTAATTGCTATATCGAGCAAACCGAAAAGGATCCCGCTCTCCTTCCTCCGGAATTTACCCTTATGGGCACAAAGCCCTCACGATGGAAAGCGGAAGATGTCGCCCGCATTAGAAGCCATGGGCTTTGTCGAAATGTTTTGTCGGAACTGTTACGCGCTCGCATTTTGACCGAGGCAGATCAGGCAACCGATGAGATAAGACGCCCGCTGGAGCCCGAACATGTTCCGGGGCACATTCCGGGTTTGGATTTAGGATCAATCCCGATCGATATTGCTACACTTTTCAAGCTCGGGATTGCAGGGGTTACGTTTTCGGAAGCCCGCCTCAACGCCAAGCTTGAAGAGGCTTGGAACTGGACAAAGATTACAGATCTTGGCGAAGTTATCGAAGAGATTTCAGCGACGGGATCCAATAATTGGGTTGTATCGGGTGAACGATCCACGACCGGCAGGCCCATTCTCGCCAATGATCCGCACCGCGCGCATGGATTGCCTGGCCTTCGCTATCTCGTACATTTAACAGCACCCGGCTTTGACGCGATTGGAGCGGGAGAGCCTGTCATCCCCGGTATTTCAATCGGTCATAATGGTACGTCGGCTTTCGGACTGACGATTTTCTATACGGATCAGGAAGACCTCTATGTGTTGGACACCGATCCCGACAACGCATTGAATTATCGCTGGCAGGGTGAATGGCGAGCGATGCGGATTGTGAACGAAACATTCCGCGTAAGAAATGCGCCGGATCAGATTTTAACACAGCATTTTTCGCATCACGGCCCCATCCTTTTACAGGAGAAAGTACACAATCGGGCTTACGCCGTACGTTCCGTATGGTTTGAGCCCGGCGCGGCGCCCTATCTAAAAAGCATAGCCTCGATGCGAACGACCACTCTCACGGACTTTCGAGAGGCGATACGGGGATGGGGTGTGCCTTCCGTTAATCTTGTTTATGCCGATACCTCGGGAGATACCGCGTGGGCTCCAGTGGGCTTTGCGCCGATCCGCAAAAATTGGGATGGCTTATTACCGGTTCCCGGCGACGGTACCTATGAATGGCAGGGTCTTTTAGACAACGAGGCATTGCCCCGCGTCGTACGTCCGGCCAAAGGCTTCTTTGCAACCGCCAATGAAATGAATTTGCCCGACAATTATCCGCACCCCATCGGCTATGAATGGGTGGACCGGGCACGGGCCGACCGGATCAACGAAGTCTTGAGCGGAAAACAAAAGATCTCGTTGGACGATTGCTGCGCCTTACAAAATGATCCTGTCTCCATCCCGGCACGTCGATTGGCTCATTTGGCCCAACAGGCCTGCCCGGATGGCCCGGCAGTGGGGCTTTTGCAAAATTGGGGGGGAGCGCTTGAAAAAGACAGCGCCGCGGCCGCTCTAGTCGAGATTTGGTGGACCCAGCACTTGAGACCTGCATTGTTATGTCAGTTAGTTCCCGATGAAAATGTTCGCCTGCTGGTTGGCGCAGGGGATATTGAATCGCTCCTCCGCGCCCTCGAGCATCCCGATCAACGGTTAGGGACCAAGCCGGTTAAGGCTCGAAACATCTTGTTGGCCGAGACGTTGAAGGATGCCTTCCTCGATTGCCAAACTCGGTTGGGCGATGATCCCGCCGAGTGGCATTGGGGGGATATCCACCATGCCGCCTTTGTACATGGCATTTCATCAGTTGCCAAAGCTGCCGAAGCCTGGACGGTTGGCCCCTTTCCACATGGAGGGAGCGGATCCAGCCCGATGCATACGGGTTATCGCGCATCGGATTTTCGGACCACGCAGGGCGCATCCGTACGAATGGTTATGGATGTCGGGGATTGGGACGCCAGCCTGTGGATTAATGCACCGGGCCAATCCGGTGATCCGCGATCTCTGCATTTTGCGAATCTTGCGCCCATCTGGGCAAAAGGCGATTATGTACCAATGCTTTACAGTCTAAAATCCATAAAGGAACACGTGATTAAACATATTTCACTTGTTCTGGAGCATTAAGTTTGGTCAAGTCCGAAAATTGCTGTAAATTCGCTTCAGCCCGATTGATGACGGCATGATTATAAAGCCATTGTTACGACGTTGCTGACAACGTCACTC